>SXGS01542764.1_pt1 | contig 16022 bp, 11 predicted proteins | sample 3174681 | NCBI WGS metagenome assembly SXGS01 (sample SAMN11356861, study PRJNA531348) | freshwater metagenome | isolation source: freshwater sample F1-80 | place: China: Fuxian Lake, Yuxi | collected 2017-12-25 | reverse complement strand
GGATGGGAAACCCATCTCGTACGGGATAGGCCCGACCACAGCCGCGGCATTCGAGCCAGTCCTCTGCGGTGGCTGCCAGCTTTCCGCGACAGACGGGACAGACCAGACCCTGCAAAAACTCTGGATCGATGGACATGGTGGGTTCGGAGGAGTTGCCTCTGGGGCTACCAAAGTAGGTGTTGAAGTGAAGTCTACAGGTTCCAGGAATAACTCTGCCATGAATTCCCGCCGCCCCCCAGCGGATTCGGCTGTAGCCAGAGTGTCTCGCGGCGTGAAGGACTCTACGGGTGGGTTGTTGGCCGGCGTTTCCAGGCGAACCTTGATCGGTGGGGGAGCGGCGGCATTCGGCTGCACACTGCAGAGCCGCAGGGCTGTCGCAGAGACCTTTGGGGCTGCATCCGCACTTCAGTTCGACTACCCATCCGGTCTGCGTTTGGTGGTGAAGTCCGCACGCAGTTCGCCCCTGGCGACGATTCAGGTCTGGATACGCGCGGGTGGGTTCTTGGAGACGCCGCTCAACTCAGGGACCGCACACGTCATTGAACACCTCGTGTTCAAAGGCGGCGAGGCGAGGGCTCCGGGAGAGCTGGATGAGAGCGTTGAGCAACTGGGCGGCGTGCTTGAGGCCCAGACGGACAAGGACTGGACACGCTTCAGTTGCACGGTGGCTTCCCGGTACGTGACCCGAATCTTAAAGACGATCTCCGAGTCAGTGACTCGGCCCGCGTTTCGCGCCGCCGACTGGGATGCCGAGCGTTCGGTTATTCAAGCGGAGATCGCCCAGCATCGATCCGAGCCTGCCTCGGTGGTCCAGGAGGAACTCTATGCGCTGGCGTACACGAACCATCCCTATCGTCTGGATGTTCGGGGTCAGGCATCCGGGCTTAGCCGGCTGGACCTCGCGGATGTACGGGCCTACTACCATGCCCACTATCACGGAGGCAATCTCACGGTGATCGTGTGCGGGGATGTCGATCCAGCGGAAATGCAGCGGGCAGTGGGGCTCGCATTCGGGGCGGAGAAGCCTCGAACCGCTCCCTACAAGCTCCCGCTTCCCCCTACCGAGGCGCCCTGCGCCACCGCGAAGGAGAAGCTCCTGAGGCGTCCGGGAGGTACGGCGTATCTGGGGCTGGCCTACGCTGCGCCATCCGTCGCGGACCGGCCCGATGTCTACGTGATGGACGTGATCCTCACGCTCCTCGAGAACAGGGCGATTGGCCGCCTGCCGCGGGCGCTTCGCGGCATCCCGGGTTTTCAGGCGTCCTATCAAACCCTTCGCCAGGCGGGCTTGTTCGTCCTCGTGGCAGCAACTCCGCCGGACTCCGCGCGCGCTGTGGAGGCGCTCGTCCGCCGAGAGCTGGACCTGCTGAAGGAACCATCGCTTTCAGACGATGAAGTCGGGCTCGCAGTCCGCGCGCTCCACGGCAATTTCGTGATGGAGAATGAGACATTGCGGGATCAAGCCGGAACGCTGGGGTACTATGAGGCGATCGACAGTTGGAAGTTCGCCATGAACTACCTCGAGCGGATCCGAGAGGTTCGTGCCGGCCAGGTTCAGGAGATTGCCCGAAGGTATTTCCAGCACGATCGTCGAGTGATGGTCATTGCCGACAACCCGGCGGGCCGAGGGAATTCATGAATCGGCGTTCGATCCTCCTGGGCGCCGCCGCGGGCGCCGGGCTCACGTCCCCCGGCGGCGCCCAATCGGCTCGGAAGGTCCAGACGCTGAGCGCCGTTCTCTCAAATGGACTGAGCCTTTGGTGTCGACCCAACGACAGCGCCGAGCTCGTGGCCATCGTCTGTCTCGTTCGCGCTTCACTGGCGGAGGAGCGCGAGAACCAGGCGGGGATTGCAGCGCTTACCGCGGAAAGCCTGGTTCGGGGCTCAATGGCGCACACGCAGGAGAGCTTTGGGGGCGCCGTGCTCCGGGTAGGAGCAGGGGTCTCTGCGTTGCCCGGCTACGACCACTGTGAGTTCACACTGGTGACCTCTCGAGATCGGTTCGAGCAGGCCCTGAAGCTGATGGCCGAGTTGCTGACTCAACCTCGGTTTGCCGCAAAGGATGTGGCCGACACCAGGGATCGTCTCAAGAAGCGGGCCGAGACGCTCGGCGAAGACTTCACAGGGGCCTCGTACCAGACTCTTGTCCACGAACTCTACCCCGACCACCCATACGGTCGGCTCATGACGGGTTACCCCGAGTCTCTGGACCCTCTGACGGCGGATGATGTCAGGACTTTTTGGCAGAGATACTACGTCCAGAACCGGATGTTTCTCGGGATCGTGGGAGACGTGCAGCCTGCCGCGGCCATCGATCTGACGCAGAAGGCGTTTCGGGACGCGCCCTTCCGGCGTGGGGATGAGGCGCCCCGCGCGCCGAGTGCCCGGCTGAAGGGCCCGCGGGTACAACTGCTGACCCGAAACGGACCGATGGCTCAGATCATGGCCGGGTTTCTTGCCCCGCCGGCTAACCGCAAGGACTATGCGGTCTATACCCTCCTTGATGCCATCATCGGAGGCGGCAAGCGCTCCCGGCTGTTTACGGACCTGCGAGAGAAACAAGGGCTGGGCTATGAGATGGGATCGCTTTACCAGCCCCTTCGCCAGCAGAGCCATCTGGCCGGATACGTTTTGACCCCTGCCTTCAAGCGGCAGCCGAGTTCGGATGTGCTGACGGGACTCATCGAGCCGGTAAAGGAGCAGCTACTGAAGCAGTATCGCGACCTCGCCGCCGCCGGCCCGACGGACGCGGAGTTGCAGCGGGCGCGGTCGTATGTTGTCGGCAAGCAGGCGTTGAAGTTGGAGCGAATGCGAGATCAGGCCCGCGCGCTCGCATGGAATGGGGCGATGGGGTTGGGGAACGACTTTGACTCCTACTTCGCACAGCGGGTGGCGGCCACGACGAAGGACGAGATCCAGGCGGCAGCGAAAGGGCTCGTCGGAGAGTACGCCCTCGTCGTGACTGTGCCGCCTCCCACCCCGTGACTGACCTCGTAACTCGGCGCCCGTCGCCGGAGTCGAATACCTGACATTCCACCGATGCTGGGCCGGGCCGACGTCCGCCCTGGCGAAAGACCCCCATCTCACGAGTGAGGTTGCTTCAGTTCATGCGGCGGTTGTTTCCCTGGCGGAGTCGTGACTTCGCATCCGGTATCGCTGCGGCGGATGTGCGATCGAGCCGAGCAAGCGCAGGACAGTGGACTGCTGTTCTGGTGCTCGGGCTGAGCCTCGTGTCACTCTCCATTGCGCGACCGGCCGGCTCGCAGGCGCCGCCGCAGCCTCCGCCGCCGCCCCCGCCGGATGGGGTCTTCCCGATGGCGAAGGACCCGCCCCAACCCGGACGCATCATTCGCCTCAGGCCGGGGCAGCGGCAGATCGACCGCAGGGTTCTAGAGACGGCGCCGACCCCTGAAGAGATTGCGGCCCGACGGGCTCGAGTCGGCGGTTCCAAACCCGCCGGCAATCCCACTGGATCGAAGGCGTTAGCGCCGACGCCAGTGCCGACTCCGGCGCCCTCGGGATCCACCGTCGGATCGAGCACCTCGGCAGCAGCGCTTACCCGTCTCAAAAAGTTCGAGCAGCACCTGCTGAAGCGCTATCCCATGCTCGCAGGAGAGATCACGCCCGAAAACCTCAATGCCCATCTGCGTGCGCTCACATCAAACGGCAGTCGCGTGGTCGGGTACCCGGGCGAGAGGGCTGCGGCGGACTACGTGAGTCGGGAGTTCAAGCGCATCCTCGGGTCGGTGGAGGAGGAACGCTTCAACGTCACCACGCCGGTGGACGCCGGTGGTGAACTCACGCTCCCGAATGGGAAGAAGTTTCCGCTCAGGGCGCTCTGGCCCAACCTCGTTCGAACCTCCCAGATGCCGGAGGGGGGCCTGAACGCTCCCGTCATCTGGGCTAGATCCGGCAAGCTCCCGGACTTCAACGGACGAGATATTGCTGCGCCCGAAGCGAAAGTGTCGCGGCGGAGGGCAGAGGATCTCGCGACTGCCCAGCGCGCCGGGATCAAAGTGCGAAGCGCAAGCCTGGGAACCCTTGATCTCCCCGGCGAACCGGCGCGCCTGCTCTGGCGGGTCGGGGTCGGCGGCGCCGAGTCGATCGAGGGAGTTGCGGGAGGCGAGTGGCAGGCGACGCTGATTGACGCGATGACCGGAGCCGTGGTGCGGCCGCTGGGTCCTGCGGCAGAGACGCCGCAGGTTCACCGCAACACCGGCGCTATCGTCGTGGTGGAGTTCAACACGGCATCGGACTGGTTGAACGCTCCTCGCCTTGGCGCCGAGGCCGTGATCTTTGTGGAGCCGGACGACACCGTTCGAGGCGAAGCGGAGAGCAAGTTCCTCAGCATTCCGGTTGCCATCCCAAGGTTCTGGATCTCCAAGGCGGATGCGGCGCGTCTCATTCCCGAGCTTCAGCGCAAAGACCCTCCGCGAGCGGTGGTCACGTGCGACATGAAGTGGAAGCGGGTGGAGGCGAGAAATTTTGTCGGGAAGATTGAGGGCTGGGACCCGCTCGACTCGTCGGATGGGGGGGCCCGGCTGGCGGATGTCCTGAAGCTGCCCGCCGACGGCGCGACCCGTCTCGAACCGATCTTGCGCGAGTTCGATCGGGCGGGACGTACTCCCGCTGCGCGAGCCGCCGCCATCCGCGCCGTCTACGGTCAACTCGATCCCGCCGGCCGCCGGCGGTGGAAGGATGCGCTGGCAACTCCCAGCCAGATCATCGTGTTGCACGCGTTCTACGATGCGATGAGCTGCGTTCCCAGCCTCGCTCCCGGCGCGGAGAATGCGGTTTCCATGGCCGGCCTCCTGGAACTCGCACGGCTCTACCGAAAGCACCCACCGCGTAGAACCGTCTGGCTGGTGGCCACCAGCGGTCACTTCTTCGGCCTTCAGGGTATCAAGGCGTATCTCGATCGGCACATCGATAGCTTCTCTCCCCCCGGGCTCATCGAACAGGCCGCGGCCGGACTGACCCGGAGTGCGGGTTTCTTGTTCGCAGTTCCGCAGCCCCTTCGCGCTCTGTTCCCCGTCCTCGTCTCTCTGCTGGTGGTTTGGCGGTTGATGGTTGCGTTCCGAAAGCGGCGGGCGGGACCTGCGCTCCAGGCGGCGCTTCTGCTGCTGGGGGTTGCGGTTCTCTCATTGACGACCCGCCCCACCGTCTTGCGGGAGCGACCGCAGATCTATCTCTTCGCCGGGCTGGACCTCAGCAGCAACTCGAAGGGCGTCGGAATCTTCTACAAGGGATACTTCTACGACTATCGCGAGGACATCCAGAACCGCTTCGCCGACATCGCTCGGGTAACTCGAGAAAACAGCGAGAAGGTCGCGTTGGTGTTCGGGCAGGATCCGAAGGCGATCTTTGCGGACGGCGTGAACCCGATCGAAGGCAAGAACTGGCGCAACTTCATTCCCGGCAAGATGGCGCTGGATGCCGAGGTGTGGTCGCTCACCGGCGCCCGCGGTGTCGCGTTCGCCACGGTGGACGATGCGCGGCCCTATGTCGATACCCCGTATGACACTCTGGATCGCATCAATCTCGACAATGTCGCGACCCAGACCAAGACCCTTGCCTGCCTGATCGACCACATTTTGAACGACACCAACAGCGCCGGGGAGCTCGACACCCTGCGAATGCCCATCCTCGAGGCGTCCAACTTTCAGCGGATGGGATTGCAGGGGGGCTTCGCGTCCGTCGAGGGCCGAGTCGTTCAGTTTGATCTCAGGGAGAGTTTCATCCCGAGCACGCCGGTTCCGGGCTCCCTCGCGGTGATCACCAGCCCCAACAAGACGTTGATGGGGGTGCGTGGACCGCTCGTGCAGGAGACAGAGCCGGATGGCCACTACAGCTTTTACGGCATCCCTCCTCTCACCGCGTTTCAACAGAAAAGCACCACACAGGTCCACGCCTACCACATCAGCGAGAAGACGGGCGATATCGACTATGCACCCGATCTCGGCCACACCGGAGCCAAGGCGTATCCGGTGGAAGTCGAAGTCACGATGGCGAGCAAGAGCGTTCAGGTCATCGTGTTCAACTGCGAGAGCACTTCCATCTACGACTTCATCGACCCGCAGAGCCTGAGAACGCTCTCGGATGTACACGTCTACGATGGGGCCACCAATGCCGAGCCGCGCATGTATGGGATGGCGATTTCGCATCCCGAGCGCTACCAGGCGGTTGTGGAGGACGCCGCCGTCTTCTTCGCACAGCCCGGTTTCGCCATCAAGGTGGTGATGGGCGCGGGCCCGGCGGCGATCCGATTTGTTCTGATCAACTCTACCTATCGGCGCGACAGAAAGTACTCCAGCAGGCCCGGCGAGTTGCCCGACGGGAACACGGGACTGGTGCGACAGTCCGGCATTCAGGGAAACGCCATCGATGAGGGAATCGGCTACAAGCTCGGAGAGCAGCGCGTGGGCGGTGACACGCCGGCCGAAATCACCGGTGTTTCTCACGACCGTACCTACGAGCGAACCATCCCATCCATTGCGTATCGCGTGGCGCTGGACATGTGGAACTGGGATGACGCCAACGCGGAGAAGCTTCGCAAGTACCGCATCATCAACCAGCAACTCGATGATCTCCACAATCGCGCCGGCCGATACCTCAACCTGGCCGAAGAGGCGATGGCCCGGAAGGATCACGCGCGCGCCTACGCCTACTCCCGGATGGCCTATGGTTACGAAGCCCGCGCCTACCCCGAGGTTCAGAGCACCGCGCGCGATGTGGTGAAGGGCGTGATGTTCTACCTGGCTCTGCTTCTGCCGTTTGCGTTCTTCCTGGAGCGGCTGCTGATTGCCAGCCCGGACCTCAAACGCCAGATCACATGGGTGTTCGGCATCTTCATCGTGGCCTTCATCGTGATGAGCCGGATCCATCCGGCCTTCGACATCACCATGAGTCCGATGATCGTGCTCCTGGCCTTCATCATGCTGGCGCTGAGCGTTCTGGTGATCATGCTCATAGCAGGCAAGTTCGAACAACAGCTCAAGGATCTGAACAAGCAGCTAAGCGGCTCTCATTCGGCAGATATCGGCCGCGGGAGCATTGCGGCGGCCGCGTTCGCTCTCGGTATCTCCAATATGCGACGGCGCTGGATGCGGTCACTGCTGACCTGCATCACGCTGGTGCTGCTCACGTTCATCGTCCTCTCGTTCACGTCGGTGGTGAGCGGCATCCGATACAACATTGTGCCGGCACCCGGAGAGCCCCGCTACAACGGGGTGATGCTGCGGACCCCTCTGTGGGACCCCCTTGAGGAGAGCAGTTATCGGCTTCTGAATGATGAATTCGGCGCTGTGCATCCGGTTGCGCCGAGAGCCTGGTTCTACGGGGCCCAGCAGGGAGAGCAGACGTTTCTCACCCTGACGCGCGGCGACAAGAAATTCGACGCCCGCGCGGTACTCGGCCTCTCCCCCGAGGAAGCCCGCATCACGCAGGTCCAGCAGGCGCTCCTTGCCGGTCGCTGGTTCCGCACGTCCGATACCTATTCGGCAATCCTGACTCGCGACACCGGGGAAAAGCTTGGAGTCACGGAGGCTTCCGTGAGTGCCGGTACCGCTCGAGTACGCTACGCGGGCTCCGATTACTCCATCGTCGGGTTGCTGGACAACGACGCGTTCAAGACGATCAAGGACCTGGATCAAGAACCGTTGACTCCAGTCGACTTCATTTTGATGCAGCGGCAGGGCGCCGGTTCAGGCGGGGGCGGCGGAGACGGCGGGTTCCAGGAGTACACGCACCTCGAACCGGACACCTGCCTCATCCTTCCGTTTGAGACGTTGATGCGACAGGGGGGCGACGTGCGCTCCGTCGGGATCAACCTCACAACCCCGCAGCAGGTCACCGAGACACGCCTCGATCTCATGCCCCGCCTGGGATTGAACCTCTACGCCGGTGAGGGCGGCAAGACCTACCGTTACAGCGCGATCGGCGGCACCTCGATCGCCGGACCCGGATCGCTGTTCTTCCCGATCCTCATCGCGTCGCTGATCATCCTGAGCACCATGCTCGGCGCCGTTTACGAGAGGCAGAAGGAGATTCACATCTTCTCTTCGATCGGTCTGGCGCCGAACCATGTCGCGATGCTCTTCATGGCGGAGGCACTGGTTTACGCTGTGCTCGGCGCAATGGCCGGCTACATGGTGGGGCAGGGCGCGGCAAAAGTGATCGTGGCGCTGAATGTGCTCCAGGGCCTGAACCTCAACTTCTCCTCCGTCGCCGCCGTGATGTCGACTACGGTGGTGATGGCCGTGGTGTTGCTCTCCGCCCTCTATCCTGCGAAGAAGGCTGGGGAAGTGGCGACGCCCGCTCTGGAGAGAACCTGGCGGACCCCTGAGCCCGTGGGCGATCGGTGGGAGATCCCGCTCCCGTTCATGGTTACCGGCGATCAGGCACAGGGCTTGAACTCCTTCCTCGGCGAATGGTTCAGCGCGTACGAGGAGTATTCCGTAGGTGACTTTGTCACACAGGGAGTCTCGACCACGGAAGGGCGATCGGAGCGAGGATCGGTCTACTCCATTCACCTCACGTGTTGGCTCGCGCCGTTCGACCTCGGAGTGAGTCAGCAGGTCGAGGTGCAGACCACTCCCACGGAGATGGAGGATGTGTTCGAAATCCGATTGATTCTTCATCGCTTGAGCGGCGATATCTCGAACTGGCGACGGGTCAACCGACGCTTCTTGAACACCCTGAGAAAGCAGTTCCTCATCTGGCGGACGCTTCGAACGGAGGAGCGCGAGAGATACGTGGGCGGACCGGTGGCGGCGGATTGATGACGACTCCTGTAAAGATCTCTGTCGCGGCCGGGCGCCCGTCGGGCCGCGGAACGGCGCCATGAGCACCGAGTCACGCGGTTCGGGCGAGGCCATGGAGCGTCTGCGCCGTCAGGGAGAAGACTCGACCGGCTCGGATCAACTGCATCCGGTTTTCGAGGAAGGCTTCACCGGCCGAACGCTGGTGGGAGCTTTGTTCGTTGCCTTCATCATGCTTCCCGGGGCCATTTACCTCGGCCTGGTGAGCGGTCAGAGTCTCGGCTCCGCCTCCGAGTGGGTGACAATTGTCCTGTTCGCGGAGGTGGCGCGGCGGTCGTTCATTCCCCTGAAGCGCCAGGAGATCTATGTTCTCTTCTACATCGCCGCAGCGCTCTCCGGTCTGAATGCGGAACTCGGGGTTTCGGGTGGGCCGTTCGGCAACCTGATCTGGAACGGCTACCTGCACACGGCTCCGCAGGCGACGGGCACCGCGATTCACGTAAACGGGGAACTGACCACCATCAGCCGGGCGATCCCGACTTGGGCCATTCCGGCAGAGAGTTCCAGCGTCTGGACCCAGAGATCGTTCTTGCATCCGGATTGGTTGATCCCAATCGGTCTGCTGCTCGTGGGATCAGTGCTCGATAAGGTTGGTCAGGTCACCGGCGGCTATGCACTGTTCCGATTGACCTCCGATATCGAGCGGTTGCCCTTCCCGATGGCTCCGGTTCACGCAGCAGGCGCTACGGCGCTCGCGGAAGCCGGCTCCAAGGACGAGTCCTGGCGATGGCAGGTATTCAGCACGGGCGCCGTCGCGGGGCTGCTCTTCGGTTTCTTTTACCTGGGGATTCCCATTTACACGGGTACGGTCTTGCCGGCGCCGATCAAACTCTTGCCGCTTCCGTTCCTCGACCTCACGCCGAATACCGAGGGAATCTTCCCCGGCGCGGCCACCGGCCTTAGCATGGACCTCACGCACGTGCTGTCCGGCTTTGTGCTTCCGTTGCCCATGGTCGTCGGCGCCGCCGTCACCTCACTGGCGTCACAACTCGTGGTGAACCCGTGGCTCTACCGGAATGAGATGTTGCCGACCTATCGGAAGGGAGCGAATGCGCTCTGGACCAAGATGGCGGGGGACCTCGACTTCTGGATGAGCGTGGACATCGGCCTGAAGATCTCGGTGGCCCTCATCGGCGTGTGGATGGCGATTTCCATCATGAGCCGCTACCTTCGATCTCGGGGGCAGGGCTCCGGCGCGGATGCGATCTCCACACCGCCGCCCGGGCGAGGCGACTTTGATTGGAGGAAGGGACTCATCCTCTTCTTCGCGTGTCAGGCCGGTTACGTGGTGCTGGGACACATGCTGGTGCCGGCGTTTCCGCTGCTGATCCTGATCGGTCTCGGCTTCCTGTACACGCCGCTCTACTCCTACGTCTCGGCTCGAATGTACGGCCTCACGGGTCGGGGAGTCGGCCTGCCGTATGTGCGGGAAGCGATCTTTCTGCAGACTGGCTACCGCGGCGTCGATCTGTGGTTCATGCCGACCGCGATGCACGACTACGGGGCCTTCGCGCAGCGCTTCAGAGAGGTGGAGTTGACCGGTACGCGCTTCAGCAGCATTGTGAAGGCGGAAACCCTCGTTCTCCCCCTGGTGCTCATCGCGAGCTTCATCTACTGGGCCTTTCTCTGGTACACCTCCGCGATCCCGTCATCCCAGTTCCCGTATGCTCAGATGTACTGGCCCGTACACGTCACCTATCGGGTACTCTGGATGAGCGCCACAACCGACGGGGGCGCCGCGGTGAAGCAGTTCATCGGCGCCATCCGCCCGGGAGTCATTGTGCCGTCCATCCTGGGTGGTCTGGCCGCTTACGGTGCTGTGGCCGGGTTGAAGCTTCCAATCCTGTTCTATTACGGCGCCGTGGGTGGGGTCGGTCAGATGATGACCACGACTGTGCCGAACCTGATGGGAGCGCTGGTTGGAAAGTACTACTTTTCGAAGCGCTTCGGCCTGTCCGAGTGGCGTCGTTACGCACCGGTCCTGCTGGCGGGCTTCTCGTGCGGGATGGGGCTTATCGCGATGGTGGCGATTGCTCTTGGACTCATCGCAAAGTCGGTCTCGTTCTTGCCGTTCTAGCCCGACAGCGCCACCCGGAGACGAACGCAGCAATGGTCGACCCTGCTTCCGCAACAACCCACCGGCCGGCTCACGAGTCGCGCCCTCTCGGAGGTCTGGTGGGATGGATGGGAGTAACCGCTGCGATCCCGGACGAGTGGAGTCCTACTCAGTTATCGGGAGACCGAAGTCGGGGGCACTTTCGAGTGGTGGGCCCACGGGGCCACCAGTTCGATGTACGTTGGGAGCAGACTCCGACCTCACTCACTGTAGAGAGAGCGTTGGATCGGTACCTCGCCGAACTCGGCAAGCTGGCGCGCCGACGCAAACTCAGCCTGATGGTAAAGCGCCGGGTTCGAGCCCTCGAGGGCTCGAGACGAGATCCTTCACTGCAGACCTACACATGGCAAGCGGATCAAACGGCTGTGGGAGCGGCCTGGCGCTGTGACGTATGCGGCCGGCTGGTGATTGCTGAAGTGGTCGGAGACCCTTCCACCCTGGAGCTGCCCGCGCGAGCCTTGATTGCCGGTGTGACGGACCATCCGGAAGGGGGATGGACCGTGTGGGCGCTCTACGGATTGGTGGCGCCGGCGCCGGACTCCTTCCGGCTCGAGCGGCAGTCTCTGATGACGGGACATCAGCAGTTCACTCTGTCCAACGGCGCTGAGAAAATCCTGGTGGACCGTTGGGGGCTCGCGGATCTCGTGCTACGGTCCACCACGTTGCCGGATTGGTTCAGAGATCGCGAGGGAACGCGATTTGCGCCGTTCCGGGCTCGCGTGACCCCTGCCGAGCACTACGGGCACACCGCCTTTCGATGGGACGGCGAGCTGCCGATAGCCGGCCGCCTCTCGAGGGGGGTCAAGGCCCTCACTCGCCTCCAGCAACCGATGACCCGGATCTCCGGGCTCCTCTGGCATTGCCCGAACTCCAATCGGATTTACGCCGTCTTTGGGGAGCACCGCGGCAACGCCTGCAACGTCTTCGACGTGGCCGACCGAATGCGCTGCCATCCCCAGGGCGCTGCGGCATGAGCCGGGCCCGACGGAAAAATCGACGTCGGAACGGGTCGGCGGCGGTGACACCCGTTCCCGAGCAGGTCCTCTCGCATCAGCGCGAGTCGGCGCTGATGCGCTGGCGCCGCCGGCTCGGGATCCGTGGAGGCGGTGTCGCTGAGACTCCGACGCGAGAGTCGCTGATGAAGCTGTGCCCGGTACGGGCACATGCCATCGATTGGGAGCTGGTCCCTGATCCCGACAACGGAGGCGCCCCCGAGGTTGTCGTCCTGATGGCGCCACGGCGGCAAGATCGAGTGGGGAGGCTCCTTCTACGGTGGATCGAAGCTCCTTATCACCATCGCGTGGTGCTCGACGAGTTGGGCAGCGAGGTGTGGCAGCTTTGCGACGGGCACACCACCGTTGAGGAAGTGATTCGGATCCTGGCTCGGAGGCATCGTCTGGAACGGCGAGAGATGGAACTCTCCTTGCTCAAGTACCTCCAAACGCTTGCGAGGCGAGGTTTCATCGGTGTGGAGGACGGGAGCGAATCTTCCATGGAGAATGGCGGCGCCCAGTTGCCCTCGGCAGCGGAACGACGTGAGGTGAACGAGTGACGGGACCGGAACAAGCGCCGCCCGCGTCGGACCGCCTGATCGGGCAGGCGGGTCAGCGTCAGGTGCATCTGCCCCTGCGGAAGGCCTTCGGCATCGCGCTGAAGGGCATTCAGGTCCGCTTCTGGCGTTCCATGATCACTGCTGCAGGCGTACTTCTCGGAATAGCGTTCCTCGCGGCGACCCTGGGGCAGTCGATCATCGAGTCGCATCAGCCTGTGCTGAACGAACAGGGGCTCTCACAGGCTCAACTGATGGTTCAAAAGCAAGAGGCGCAGGTCCGGCAGGTGTGGCTGGTGTCCATGTCGTTGATTGTCTCAGCCGTGGGAATCACCAATTCCATGCTGATGTCGGTGACGGAGCGCTTCAAGGAGATCGGAACCATGAAGTGTCTCGGCGCCCTCGATTCCTTTATCGTTCGGCTGTTTCTGCTCGAAGCGGGGTTTCTTGGGGTGCTGGCTTCGTTCTTCGGCTTTACCCTCGGTTTCAGCGGGTCCATCATCGCTAAGATGTTTGAGCATGGCTGGAATGTCTGGAGGTACCTCCCACCGGGAGAGGTATTGCGGGGTTTCGTCTGGTCGATGACTGCGGGCACTCTCTTGACCGTTCTGGCCACCATTTTCCCCGCGTACAAAGCGGCTCAACTTCCGCCCGCTGCCGCGCTGCGGTCCGAGATCTAGCCGCGGGCGGATCCGAGACGGCGCGAACTGGAGCAAAGAGATTCATGTCCAACGGCTCGAAGAATGAATACATCGTCCGCACCAAGGGAGTGGTCAAGGAATACACCATGGGCGGTCAGACCCTCCAGGCGCTGAAGGGGGTGGATCTCGACATTCGTCGAGGAGAATACATCTCCCTGATGGGGCCGTCGGGGAGTGGAAAGTCGACTCTGTTCAACATGATCGGCGGGCTCGACAGACCCAGCCAGGGAAGTGTGTTCATCGACGAGGTGGACATGGCACAGCTCGATGCTGCCGAGCTGGCATACCTTCGATGTCGTCGAATTGGGTACATCTTTCAGACCTTTAACCTGATCCCGGTGATGACGGCCCTGGAGAACGTCACGCTTCCGATGATCTTCGCCGGCACGCCCTCTGAAGAAGCAGCACAACGGGGGATTCGCCTGCTCGAGATTGTGGGATTGGGTCATCGGTTCCACCACAAACCGACCGAGCTTTCGGGCGGGCAGCAGCAGAGGGTCGCCATTGCGCGATCCTTCGCGAATGATCCTGCGATCATCCTGGCCGACGAACCGACCGGGAATCTCGACGGCTCTACTGGGACTGAGATCATCGAGCTGCTGCGGCGCATGAACAAGGATCGTGGAGTGACGGTGATCTCCGCCACCCACGATCTGAAGATGGTCGATGTTTCCGACCGGATTGTCTACATCCGCGATGGGTTGGTCGAGCGGATCGAGAATCGGGAGGACATCACGATCCACCTCGGCGAGATGGCCGGGGCGGGCGGCCTGGCCCACTGACCGCGGCGATCTGAACGTGCTGGGTTCGATGAGGTCGGACCCACGCCATCACGCCGGGTGTGTTGCCCGCCTGTCTGGAGGACCCGACCACGCGGCCGCAGATCGCCGACCCAGAGATCGGCCCGAATCGACGGCTGTCCATGGAGCAGATTCCGTCTCCCAGCACGAATACCGATCCCCTGGGGATTGGGATAGGTCGATACTCCAACTGCGGATAGCGTTGTCGCCACTCCGCAATCCCGGGCGAGCGAGGCACCAGAATCGGCTCCCGCTCCACCCGACCTCTTGCCTGTGCGGCATACACGGTCTCTCCGCCGAGTGCGAACACTCGCTTCACATAGATCTCCGATTTGCGTCGGAAGACAACCACGTCTCCGTGCCCAACTGACTTCCCGCCGTCCTCAAGGCGGGTGTAGATGAATGGCTGACCGTCTTTCATAGTGGGATCCATCGAAACGCCGGAGACGATCCCGAAACGGATCGGCGAAACCCAGGCGGCTGCGATGGCCGCAGCCGCAACGGCGAGCATCGGTAGACGGTTGGTTGGGAAGGGGTTCTGTCTTTGCGCTGTAGACGGAGGTTCCATTCGGTGTTGCACCTGCCGGCGAACAGTCGGCCGACGTGGCACGCCGGTCGTCGCCGCACACCTAGCTTGGGACTCCCGTGTTAACGCCGTGCTAACCGAGTAACACGGCTGTGTAACGTACAGGTTGAGTTTGTGGGGGTGGCCCCGTTGCCCACCCACTGCTCAGGGATCGCTTAGTCTTCGAGGTTTCGGACTTGTGCGCCCTGAACGCCCTCCTGCGCCTGAATGTCGCGCACGAGGTCGAGTGGCGTCGCCTCAGCCTTCAGCCGAATGCGGTACACGGCCTCGAAACCGGTTCCCCGACCCGCCAAACCCGCGGAGACCATTCTGGAAGACAAGGTAAACCGCTCTAGTCCCGGACGAGTCACCTTTTCGGGTGTTGCGCCGAGAGCGGTGGTGACGGTGAGCGTGTATGCTCCCGAACTACCGGAAGATCCTGGCCGAAAACGGAGCGCGGTCGCGACCCCTACTGTCGCCAACGCGAGACCGGCCACCCAATAGTCCCCCGAGCCGACCGCCATCCCAAGCGTCACAGCGAAGATTACAAACGCCGTGTCCCGCGTGTCGTGAACCACCGTCCGAAAGCGTACGATGGATAAGGCTCCCACAAGCGAGAACGCGCGGGCCACATTGCCCCCGACCACCTGGGTCACGGCACAAATGAGCAGCGCGAGGAGCATCAGAGTGTCGGCCATCGATCGGTTTGGCTGCGAAGAACATCTAAAGTAGAGGAGAGAGACCATCCACCCCAGCAGGGCGGAGGCTGCCAGTCGCACCGCCACGAGCAGAGGATGGCCGCCTTCCGAGTGAACGGCGATTGAGATCCAGTCAGGCATGGTCCGGCTCCGCAGCCACGTCGAGACTGGCGATCACCGAGCTGCGGTACTTGGAAGCCGCCGCGGGCCTGAGATCGAACTCCGTGAGCAGTTGTTTCGCGAGTTGAGGGAGCGCATCTCGGAACTTGATTTCCAGCACCGCCCCCGAGTTGCATCCATGGTTCGGTGGGACTACTGCGGACAGGTCGAGCCCGGACGCCCTCGCGGACCGAAGGTGGCGGTCAACCGTGATCCGAAACGGCACGTCCAATGAGACCGCCGTCCTCGCGAACCGACGGTACCACACGACGGTTTGCGGTTGCAAAGAACGCTCCTGAACTCGGTTGAGGAACCAGACGGTATCCGATGAGGCCGCCCACGCGATCCCTCCGGTTCCCGCCTCGAGCTGCGCTCGACGTTTGAATACCAGGCCGGCGGTCTTCTTTTTCTGCTCGATGTACCTCGGCCCGGACACCCCGTAACGTCGAACCCGATACTTGCTCTTTCGATAGCCGTAACATCCCAGAATCCTGTTGATCGTGGTGACACGAAGGTGTGGCCGAGCCTACATAGCCCGCTCTGACGTGGGGGGATGCACTCCGGCGCTTCGCGATCTGGATCTCGATCAGCCGGGAGTGGCGGCGGCTCCCTGGC
>SXGS01251326.1_pt1 | contig 16024 bp, 10 predicted proteins | sample 3174681 | NCBI WGS metagenome assembly SXGS01 (sample SAMN11356861, study PRJNA531348) | freshwater metagenome | isolation source: freshwater sample F1-80 | place: China: Fuxian Lake, Yuxi | collected 2017-12-25 | reverse complement strand
TGGTCGATCGATACCGCCACGGCGAAAACCTTCAAGCAGAAGAAGTCGTGCAAGAAGCGAGTCACTAATCGAGTTCTGATTGATCGCTAGAAATGCGAAAGCCGCGGTTCACGCCGCGGCTTTTTTTATGGGTGAGTGTCTTGCTCAACATTTGGCTCAACATTTGGCTCATTGTTTGTTTTGCCCAGAAGCTGACGTTGTCAGAAACAATGCGTGCGACCGCGAGATTCCCAATCCGCGTCTGTTAAGTTCTGCGTTCGCTGGCTCCAGAAGGGATGCAACTGCGAGAGAACCATCGGATGAAACTGAGCGTATTTATTTGGATTCGCCGCAAACGCCGGGAGAAGCATATCAGATTCGGACACACTTCCTGACGCGTCGGTGACTACGATTTTCAACGCACTCCAGTTGTAATCCACACCGATCGGCACGAGGGTTACGCGATTGAAGAAGTCCTGCGCTGAGCCCGTGAGTCCTGAGCTTTGCTGGAAATAACTAAGATCCGTGCCGGTGAGATTGTTCATAACTCCCGAGATGGGATAATTGATGTCGCTTCTTTCAATCGTGAAAGTGAGTGGGGTGGAATCGAGTTCGGGTGAGCCTGAGCTTGCCGTGCGCCATCGGTACATGCGAACGCTCGCGGCACTTGATCCAGCAAAACTTGAAGAGATCGTCGTGATGCGAACGCGTACGCGATCCTCTTGGAGAACGCCGCCGTTAACATAGACCATAACTCGACCAGCGAGACGAACGTCGGGGCTGCTGAAGGGGCTGCATTGGAGGTTTGCGGTGCCGACAGAGTTATTTCCAGTTGGTGGGAGCACGCTCGAGTAGCTTGTTGAGCCTGAGCGGGGCTTTACGGTCGTGCCGCCGCAGCTTGTGAGGAGAGCAGCCGCCGCAAGCCATAGCAAAGGCTTCATCATCGTCTCGACTTGTTCGCGTGCGTAAGCTGCCATTTTCCCCTCCATCGAGCGCGAAGACTCGCTCGCTACAAACTAAGAGAGCAACGACGATGCCAGTGCAGTAGGCGCTTTGGGTCACGTTCCGGTGCTTTCGACTTGAATTTGCGCCTCAATCTGAGACGCTTTTGGAGGGCGTGAGCGCGCAGCGACAATTCGCGCGCTCGCAGATTTTTCGGATCCTTTTCTCGATGGTGCAAGTATGAGAATGAGTTCAGGTTTTCCCGCTGGTGTTCTTCTTGTTGTCACGTGTGCTTCAGTGTTGGCGGGTTGTGCGCACGGTTCGAAGTCGGGTGGCGCCAGTGGATCTCACGTCGATGGACTTAAAGCCACGCCACTTGAAAAGCCGATTCTTTTGCGACTGAAAGGCGATACGAAGCGACCGGAGAAGGTGAGCTACGTTCATAAGTCGCGCTCCACCAGCTACGAGGACACCGAAGTTCGCAGCACAAAAGAAGAGTCCCTTGAATTCACGTCTCAATCTGAGACGACCAAAATTCTGGCTGACGGTGAGAGCCTCGCGCAGACGATCACGATCTTGAAAAAAGATGGTCAAGCCAACCTGCATGACTTCGCCATGCCGGAAGTCGGCGAGAAGCTTGAGCTCGTCTCCGATACGCGTGGGAAAATCTTGCGCGCGGGGGATTACCCGACAAGTTCAATCTTTTACGTTCCGCCGATATCGCTTCCCGAAAATCCGGTCAACGTGGGCGACACGTGGACCCTTCAATCTCGCTGGCTGAGCCTTGAGGAGTCGGTGCCTTATCAACTCGACATGGTCAGCATCTTCAAGGGTCTTTGGACATGCGGGAACCACCGCTGTGCGGAGCTTGAGATTGGCGGCGAAGTAACTCTCCAGGGTCCCGTCGCGCAAACTCTTGCTTTCAAGAGTTTGTGGAAAGGGCATTTGATGTTCGACGTCGATGCGGGAACGGTGCTTTGGTCGAGAGTCGACAGCGAAGAACAATTCATGGCGGGCAACGTTCGTCGCGCCGTCAATTCTTGTTTAGAAGCCGCGCTCGTTGAGCCTGCGGATCTGAAGCTACCGGCTGCTTCGAAGGCTCCTTGCGCTTCGCTTTCGAACCCTGGGGATATTGCTCCTTCTCCGGGTCCCGTAAACTAATCAGAAACTGTTGAAGACTGCGAGCTAACGGCTTAGCTCGCGTTGCTTCGCATAAGTGCTCCCTCACCGGTAAATTCTTATCCTGATTTCTTAATCACCCATCGTGGTCCAGCGAACGTCGTTGGAGATGACGACAAGTGAATTTCCTAAGTAAGATGAGGACTCGCAGCATCACCTGTCTCCGGAGTTTCATCCTTGAGCGAATCGATTCAACTTGCCGATCAAACCTGGGTTCTCATCGTTGAAGACGAAGCAAGCACGCGCGAAGGTTCGAAAGCGGCCTTCCAAAAGCATTATCCGTTATCGAAAGTCGTGACCGTTACAAACGGCCACGAAGCGCTTTCGAAAATCGAGAAGCAGCGCTTCGATCTCGTGGTACTTCCTTACGAGTATCCGACTGAGGGCGTGAGTACGCTCATGAACGATATTGCGCGTCTCGAGCAACAGAAAAAACCCTTCGGTGTCATCGTTGGGTTCTCGCGCGAAAATGAAATCCCGAAGTTGGGGCGCGCTTACTTCCTACAAAAGCCTTTCGAAACGTCGGCAATGATCGGCGCCGCTCGCGAGGTCTTTGAAGCGAAAGCAAAATCAAAGCAGTGGGAAGCCTTTCAACAAGGCGGCGATCATCCGAGCGCGGCGGCGGCAAAAGAGCAGCTGGCTACAGCCGCGCACGGTAAAGTCGTCATGCAGGAAACAGGTGCGTTAACTTCTCCCGGAGCAGATGCAAACGCGAACAAAGCGTCGATTGACGTTAACTTCATCAATCCTTTTATCGAAGGTGCGGTTGTCGTTCTCGAAACGGTTTGCGAAACGAAGTCGGTGAAAGAGTCACTCTTCGCCCGCAAAGAAGACTCGATTCGCGGTGACATCTCGGCCGTGATCGCTATGAATTCCTCGAAGAAGCAGGGAAGCTTTGCGATCAGCTTTGAGAAGCGATGCTTCTTGGCTGCGGCAGGTCGCATGCTAGGCGAAACGTACACAGAAGTGAACGACGAGAACAAAGACGTTGTCGGTGAAATCTGTAATCAGATTTTTGGTTACGCGAAGAGAAAGCTCAACAACGAGCAAGGTTACGATATCCAGCCGGCCATCCCCTCGATCATCACGGGAGACGGCCACCAGATTCGTCACTTAGTAAAAGGTCTCGTGATCGCGGCGAAGTTCAAAACGGATGAAGGCTTCTTTATCGTTGAAGCCGCCATTCCGGGCTGATCAACGTTTCATCATCAATCCTTCAGTTCCGCCCAAGTGACGCCGTCGCCTCCGGTTTCGGGAGCGCCGGCTTTCCATTTTTTGACGTACACGCTTCGTGATAGATGCGAGCGCACGGCGCGCTTAAGCACTTCGGTACCAAAGCCATGGACGATCTTCACTCGGTCCTCATTGGCGAGGGCTGCGGCGTCGAGTTGAGTCTCAAGCATGCCGATCGCGTCTTCGGTATTTTTCCCGCGCACGTCGATCACGCGTTCCGTGTCTTGCAAAGTGACGGTGACGCCAGAAGAGCGACGCACAATCGCTTGCGTTGGATTCTGCATGCTCTGTGGCGGCTTAAGCTGCTGCCAATGAACAAACAGTCGCATTGAGTGCGAAAGTACCGGGATCTCGCCTTTTGAATTGGCTTTGCCTTGCACAACGCCTTCTTGGCCCACCGAAGGAATGAAAACAATCGATCCGGGAGGATAGATTTTCTCGAAGTCTTCTGCCGACTCCATTTTTGGACGCTTCGCTGTTTGCGGAGTGGCTTTCACGACCTCCGGAAGTTCGTGTTTGATCTGCTGAAGCTTCTCGTGACGTTTGAAGATGTCGTTGACGGCGGCGTGATCGATCATCTCGTCGATCTTCTTTTCCGCTTTCTTCACCGCGCGGTCCATCCATTGATCACGCTCTTTTTTAAAGAGCTGAACAAGTTCCATGTACTTGCGTTTCGATTCGCGCGCACCTTTAAGCTCTTGGTGGGCTTCACGGCGGAGGCTCTGGAGCTCTTCGCGCATCTCTTCGATTTCGCGTAAGTGTTGGTGCTGCGCCTTTGTTTCGGGACTCAAATAATTCACGGCGCGCTCAAGAACGCCCGGATTCACGCCTACGCGACGTGCGGTTTGTAGCGCCAGGCTTTGTCCCGGAACACCCATGAAGAAGTGATACGTCGGCTGACCCGATTGGCTGTTGTACTCAAGGCTTCCGTTGATGACGCCAGAGTCGGCGTTCCATCCCACCTTTAGCGGGCCCAAGTGACTCGTGATGACGCCGAAAACACCATTGTGCGCGTACGATTCAATGAAGCTGCGGGCAAGGGCTGAGCCTTCTTCCGGATCTGTCGATCCGCAAATTTCGTCGATCAGCAGAAGTTTGTCGGTGCCCTTGGCGTGCGTAGCTTTATCGAGCACTTTCAAGTGCGCAGCGAAAGTCGAGAGAGCCGCGTCGACACTTTGCGCATCGCCGACGGCAACGTACATGTCCGTGAAGAACGGAAGGTACGATCCTTCGTTCGCGCAGACGAGAAGTCCACAGCGAGCCATTTGCGACGCTAAACCGACGCTTTTGAGCAAGACGGTTTTGCCGCCCGCATTCGGGCCGGAGAGAAGTAAAATACGTTTATCGTCAGCAAGTTTGACCGAGTTTGGAATCACTTTCTCGTTCTTGAGAACAAGAAGGGGATGGCGAACTTCGTGCAGCTCAAGTCGGCGTTCATCGAATTCAACCGGGAGCGCTTCGAGGATGTCGGCAAGTTTCCCTTGCGCAAAGCGAAGATCAGCCTCGAGCATCACGTCGAAGGAAGCTTGGAAACCAAAGAGTTGCGTACGGAGATAAGAGGACAGTTCCGTCAGTATTCGTTCAATCTCTTCTTCGATCTGCACTTCGATTTGCCGGAGACGGTTGTTCAAAGGCACGACTTCATCGGGCTCCATGAAAACCGTCTGCTTACTCGCGCTCGAGGCGTGAATGATGCCCGGGAAAAAACCCTGCATCCCGGATTTTACCGGAATGACCCAGCGACCTTCGCGGTTGGTCACGTAGCGATCTTGCAACACGGTTTCCATCTCGTGCTGTTTGATCAAACGATCTAAGACATTCTGAAGCGACTTCGTCTGATTCGTTTTTTCGCGGTAGAGATTGTAAAGCGCTTCGCTTGCGTCGGTGCGGATCTCACCTGACGGCGTCATGATCTGATCGATCGCCGAAAGTGGAGCCGTTGCGTCCATCTGGCGGTTCTTCAAACTCATGACCCAATTCGACTCAAGTGGGCGCAAGACTTCACTGAGCGCGACAGCTTCGATGCAGAAGCGGCGCACGTCGCGAAGTTCAAGCGTCGTAAGGATCGCTTCGCGCTTGAGCCGCTGAAACCAAGTCGAAAAAAGATCGAGGCTTTCCATGAAAGGCCGCTCGCCGTATGCGAGAACGTTTTGCGCCTCTTCAATTGCGCGGAAACTTTGGCGAGCTTCATCCGGAGTTTTCAGCGGTTTCAGCTCGCGCAGTCGGGCGCGAGCCGGTTCGCTGGTTGCGAGAGATTGAAGTTTTTCGAGAATTACGGGCCAGTCGAGTGCTTTTAGTTCATCCACGGCCGGATAGTAGCTTGATTCTCGAAAGAATCAAGCGGTCCCCAGCGATCACCAAAACGAGAAATACGAGCAGAGCCCAGGGCCAAAGATGGCCCGCGCGCTCGTAAAAGGTGTGGGGAGGATTTTTGCGATACGGGATTTTAAATAGCCCAGTCCACTCTTCGCCAATCGGTGATTTTTGCAGCACTTCGCCTGAAGCCAGAATCGCCGTTGTGATGCCCGTGTTTGTTGAACGAAAGAGGGGGCGACGGAACTCCACGGCTCGAGCAAAGGTCATGTAGAGATGTTGATTCGGCTCGAAAGGACGCCAGAACCACGAGTCATTGGTGACGTTTGCAATCACCTCCGCGCCTTGGCGAGCCAGGGAGGCAGAGAACCACGGGTAAAGTCCCTCGTAGCAGATCTGCGGGCCGATTGCGACTTCGCCCGTGTTCTTGCCATCGAGTTTCAGATTCATGACCGTGGGACCACCGCCGCGTTCGAAGCCTCCTTGGTCGGGAAAGAACTTGTCCATGTAGGGGATGTACTCAGAAAGCGGAAAGGTCTCGCCGAATACGAGCAAGATGCTCTTGTGATACGGCGTTTCGCCGAGGAGTCCGGCCGCATTTAGGTAAAAAAGCCCATTATAGACTTTGCGCGTTCCGAACTGTCGCGAGTAGGCACCTGCCATCAAAGGCGTTTTTGTTTCGACGAGGAAATCGCGCAAACGGCGCTGCAAAGGCTCTTGCAGATATTCTTTGTTCAAAAAGGTCGGGTAGGCCGTCTCGGGCCAGATCGCAAGTTGCGCTTCGGGATGCTTATCAAGGGCTTCGCGAGTCAGACGAAGGTACTTTTCGAGAACGGGCACGCGGAAGTCGGCGCGTTCTTCGACCATGAATTTTTCGAAGTTACCGATGTTGCCTTGAACCGCGATCACGTTGAGTTCGGCATCGGTCTCTTTCCAAAAATTGGCACGGCCGAGACCGAGAAGATTCACGATCACCACGATCGCGACGCCGACTGCCGCGAACTTTATCGCGCGGGTACGAGATGGGTTCTCGCGTATGAGCAATCCTTCGTTCACAGCGATGGCGATCAACATATTCACGAAAATAGTGATGTAGTTGAGACCTTCGAAGCCGATGACGTCTGCAAACTGGGCGCCCGGAAGATTCGCCCAAAGCCACGGGTAACCTAGATGCCACGGAAAGATCATCGGGTAGAGGCGATCGCAAAGACAGAAAGCGAAAGCCATGAACAAAAACGTCGCCATCGGTGAGAGCTTAAAACGCTTCATCGCGATGTGCGTAAGCCAGCCTGCAATGGGGTAATGCAGATGCGCAATGGCCGCAAAACCGAGCAGTGTCAGCACGCCTCCCCACCAGGGGAAATGTCCAAACTCGCTTGCGGTGTAAGCAATCCAGTGAAAGCCGATCAAGTTCAGAATGAATTGCGTGATCCATCCGCCGAAGAACGCGACCTTCTTCGAAGGTGCCCTTAACCAAAATAAAAAGAGCGGCACTAAACAAAAAAACAACGCCCAAGGTGGAAAGGGAATATAGCTTGTTCCAACAAGCAATCCTGATAGAATTGGAAGCCGGTAACGAGACCAAAAGCTAACCGATGCGCTATTGGACGGCGTCTTACTGTTAGCGTCTGTGTTGGGCTCATTTGATCCTGTCAGAGACGAAGTATCTGGCTGCGATTCTTTTGACGACATGGGTCCGTTGTACCATCAAAAATTCTGAATGGGCACCGAAGATCGATGTCAAAAAGGGCCTCTAAAATACGGGCTCACGAAACACGGATAAGTCAGTGGAGGACGCCGTGATAAACAGAACCAACGGTTCGCACACAACGCCTGACGATTTCGCCGATGAGTTCGTCGGCCAATCTTTTGACCAAGCTCGTGAGCAGTCGCCCGGTCAATACACGGACCTACTTGCCGATTCGGCTGAGACGGAAGCCGTAGCGCCTGCTAAAGATCAAACGCAATTCGCGCCGATTGAAAACGATCTCTACCGCATGCGTTGCCCGCACTGCCGAAAGCTCTACTCGATCGGGACGCTTCAGCTCCAAGGTGCGAATACGAACCCTCGCTTCAACTGTGTTGCGTGCCAACAGAAATTCGGTGCGCGCGCGACTCCCGAAGATCTTGCGGAAGCTTCGACTGGCTTGCTCGAAACGTATCCGATTATGGGAGAGGAGCCAGGAGGCGATAGCGATCGAACGCCTAATGAAGATCGTTCTTCCGGCGCATCCGTTGAACGAGGACCGATTGAACGGAAACCCATCGCTCGATCATCGATTGAGCCGAACTCATCTTTTCGAAGACCTGCGGAGCGCGCGCCGACTCTTGCAGAACTTCGGTGTCCAAAGTGCGGTTCGCGCAATTCGCTTTCGTCGAGCGAATGTCGTTACTGCGGCGTCGTTTTTGCTAAATTTGCTAAAGCTAAAGTCAAAAACGAAACGGTTGACCCTCTCTTGGTGGATCTCGGGACGAACGACCGTCGGAACCTTGAAGAGCTTTGGTCGAAGGTGATGGAAGACTACGAAAATCTCGCCAGCCACGATCGATTCTTAGCGGCCTGCCATGCGGTAGAGGCTCTTCCGTACGCTTCGCAAAAGTATCAGCGCATTTTGAGTGTGTCTCCGACGGAAGAAATCGCGCAGCAGATGAGGCGAAAGATCGTCGCATTCGCAAGCTACCGAATGGAAATTGAGCCCGAAACGGGCAACTGGTCGTTCCGCATCCCCAAGCTCAATTCACTCGCCATTGCGCTAGCGAGTGCCTTGATGGTGATGGGCTTTATGCTCCCGGGCTATAAGAATCTGGCCGGGCTGGGATTTGCGATGCTAGCGCTCTTGTTCGGAGTGCGCTTTTTTCTGCGCCCTCCACGCTATTAATTTGCTCGCGTAAGAATCAACGGCGGCGAAGTTCTTGTTGAGCTTCGAGGCCTTTTACACGTCCGTCTTCAACGGCTTTCAAGAAGTTGCGACCGAACATCGCGATCGCCTCTGCGGGCTCTTCGTTCTCGTCACCCACAGCACCCGTGTTGTTCAGAGCCGACACGTTGAACTTTTGGTTCTTTAAGTTCTGATCGGCCGCGAAAGCGCGCGCGCCAACTTTAGCCGTATTCGCAGCAACAACACCCGTCGCCGAGACACCTTTATCAAGGCTCGTGAGAGCTTTGTAAGAGTTCAGGAGTTTCGCCGTACCTGTTTTCGAAAGAAGCGTTGAATACTCATCACCCGTGCGCAAGATGTACTTCTTGATGTCGTTCGCTTTGAACTCGCTGTTGTGAGCCATGATGAGCGCGGCAACGCCGGTTACGAATGCCGTAGCTTGCGATGTTCCGGTCATGACGCCGAACGAGTTTCCGGGGAGGGTCGAGTAAATGTTTTCACCAGGAGCCGCGAGGTCGACCGTGCGAACCCCGTAGTTCGAAGAAGCGAGGACCTTCGTTTCTTCTTTGTTCACCGCCGTCACCGAGATCACGTTCGTGAGATCATAATCCGCCGGATAATAGTGCTTACCGGCTTCGTCAGAGTTCGAACGCTCGTTACCTGCGGCCGCGATAAAGAGAATACCTGCGCGCTCAGCTTCTTTCACCGCTGCGTATTCTTCAGCCGAATAATCCGTACCGCCACCTGAGTAGTTGATGATGTTAGCCTTCATCTTGATCGCGTAACGGATCGCTTGAATCGTGTTCTTCAAGTTGTTGGTGTTGGAAGCCTTGGGATCATAATACTTCAACGTCATGATGCTCACGTTCGGCGACACGCCGCTGATGCCGAAGCCGTTGCCGCCTTTTGCGCCGATGATTCCCGAGATGTGTGTTCCATGATTGTGGTTGTCGGTGAGCGAGTGATTGTTGTGAACGAAGTTCCAGCCGTGAACGTCGTCGGTGAAGCCGTTTCCGTCATCGTCTTTGCCGTTGATCGCTTTGTTGCAATCGCGCACTTCGAGGGGAGCCTTCATGCGGCGGCAGAGCTCGTTATCGACGACGCCGGTTTCGCCGGGATTCTCCCAGAGATTAGCCGCGAGATCTTTATGATCCACGTCGATGCCGGTATCGATGACGGCAACGACGATGTCTTTTGAGCCTTGTGTGATCTCCCAAGCGCGTTGAGCGGAGGTACGTTCAAGACCCCATTTGTTTTGGATAAAGGGGTCATTGAAAAGGATGTTGGATTCGCCGTTGGTTTTCTTTTTCTCCGAGCGTGCTTCGCCGAGAAGAGCTTCGCGCTCGTTGCCTTCCTTTGCGGTCGTAGCGTTAGCCGGGCGAACACGCGAAGCTTCGGTTGCTTGATCTTGGTCGTTGACGCGTCCGTTGAGGAAGCCCCATCCCGCAAGAGTCGCGAAAACGGAGAAGATCGCAATGCCAGCGTTGAGCCAGGTCTTATTCGCCGGAGCATTCTGCTGGTTCGATTTGTTTGCGGGCATGGTGCGGTCCTTCCTCAAGCGTTTGATGGAAGAAGGAGCAAAGCCAATGCCGTGCGAACCTTAGGAAAATGGTGCCTAAGTTGCGGATTTTATTGGGTATCGGATTGAGATTCCGTCAACTTGGTGGTCAGGGATTGATGTCCTGTAAACCCTGTAGACACCACTCGGGGAAGACCACGCCCGAAGCGGCCGCGTTCATTCGCGAGTAAAATACGTAATTTCGCATCACGAGTTTTACGTATCCTTTGGTTTCCTCGTAGGGAATGTCTTCGATGAACTGAAGAGGATCTTTTCGATCACGCGTTTTGAGCCAACCGAGAACGGCTTTCTCGCTCGCATTGTAACTCGCGACAGCCGGAATGAAACGGTTGTTCCACTTCTCAAAGAGCTCTTTCAAGAATGCCGTGCCGAGCGGAATGTTCGTCTCCGGTTTGTAGAGGTCTTCGTGCGCTTGAACGCGAACCCCCGTCGAAGCACTCGCACGTTTCGCCATTTCGGGAATCAGTTGCATGAGGCCGAACGCATCCGCGTGGCTACGAGCCGTGGGATTAAACGACGATTCTTGGCGGATGATCGACATAACAAGTTCAGGAGCCACTCCGTACTTCGCGCCGGCCGAGTCGATCAAAGGCTTCCAGGAGCGAGGGAAAATAAGTTCCGGTTGTTTTTCGAGGATTTGCTTTCGCGTCTCGGGTTGAGTTTCGGAAAGGCGAGCGAAAAGAGATTGGTAGGCTCCGGCACGAGCGTAGTGTTGGAAAAACTCGAGAGTCTGCTCGTCGTTCCACTCACTACGACGCTGTTGCGAAATGGAGTCGAGGTAACGGCGCGCAAGATCTTTTTCATCACTTGCAACGAGCCACGAGAAGAGAGTTTCCTCATCGGTCATTAAAGATTTTGCCGAGGACTCCGAGCTCGCGAGTCCTCGCGCAGGAGTTGCCGCTCGGAGCGACGGAAGTGTCTGACCTAGTTCGCGGTAGGCAATGGTTCCGTAATATCCGATTGGATCGTTAGCGATGAGCCAGTTGAATTGGTCGTCGGCCTTTTGTTTATCTCCGAGATCTTTGAAGACGCGACCGAGCCAGAAGCGGTTGCGTGCTTGGAGTGACGGGGTTTCTTCCTCGGCGACGAGACGCTCGAGAAGAACGCTAGCTTCTTGGAGCTTACCGACTTTTCTTAAGTTCCACGCTCGGAACCACTGAATCTTCTGGCGAAGAGCGCGATCCGCTACGCGCCGATCGTTGATGGTGTCGAGAAGTTTCACGGATTGATCGAGACGTCCGGCTTCTTCTTCGATGCGCGCGCGGATGAAGAGACTTTCATCAACAGGATAACGACCTTTGAGATCTTTTTCGACCGCGCGAAGGATTTGGTCAGCCTCGCGAGGAGAGTTTTCCGTCCAGATCGCGCGCGCAAGCGTGAGCCTCGTATCGAGATACTTGGCGTACTGACCGGGGCGCTTTTTAGATTTGAGCGCTTCGGTATAAAACTTTTGTTTCGCAAACTCCGCGTAGCGGCGAGTTTCTTCGAGAAACTTCTCGCGATTTTGTTCGAGCTTGTAGCTCATGCGGATGCCGTCAAGCGCTTTGAGTTTGTCGTTGTCGTTAAAGGCATCGCTGCTCGCGACTCTTTCGTAGAGTTCCCGCGCGCGATCAAAGCTGCGTGCGCGGCGAAGATCGTTTGCGACCATGAGATATTGCTCAGGCTTCGGGTTCGCGATTGTTCGCGGAGCTGCCCGATTCAAAGCTGTGAACGCTTGCGTTTCAAACGCTCGGTCACCGAGTTCGCGCGCTAGCTTTACGCTTCTCTCAAGGCGTTTGATTTGATCTGCCTGCACGGACTCGCTCGACGCAAGCTCCATCTGAAGACGCATTTCGGCGGTTTTGTCGCCCGCGTGAATGGCGCGCTCGAGCGAAGAGCGCATCGCGAGATCGCGCAACCAAGTCTCGGAAGATTGACGAGCAAGATCATCAGAGAGTTCGGTGAGTCGCGGAGTTGAATCGCAAACTTCAAGAGCGCGGTAGCCCGCAACTCGCGCGGCGGGAAAACGCGGATGTTCCGCGAGCGTTAGGTACAACTCGCAGGCGGCTTTTGGCTGCTTTTCCGAGAGCGTCTTGGCGCTTCGATAGTCGACGAGAAGTTTTGCTTCTTCGCTGGGATTAGTCGCGAGCCACTGATTCCAGAACGCAACTTGGGCTTCGGGTTCTGTCTGCGCCGAACCTGCGGCGTCGGCAGGGAAGTGCGCGGGCGGGAGCCCGAACGGTGCTACCACCTCTTTTTTGGTGAGGCTTGAGCAAGCGCAGATAAAAGCGCCCAGAGTAACGCCCCAACCTACGGTCGAACCGATCCACTTCTTCATTGCTTATTCATCCCGTTATTAATGGCTGGAAAAGTTCATTTTCCGATCACATCTGATCCAAGCACAAGAGGCTAGAAGTTGCGTAAGGGAGGACGCCCACGTCTTGCCGAACTGGACTAAGGACGGGTAATCTAGAGGAATGAGCCGCAAGATCATCCACGTGGATATGGACTCGTTTTACGCCGCCGTCGAGCAACGCGACCGGCCCGAGATCCGTGGTTTGCCCGTTGGAGTTGGCGGCAGTCCAGAGGGCCGCGGTGTCATCGCGACCGCAAGCTACGAGGCGCGTAAGTTCGGCGTACGCTCTGCCATGGCCACGGCAACGGCGCTGCGGTTGTGCCCACAGCTGATTCTCGTGCGACCTGATTTTGCGAAGTACAAGAAAGAAAGCCGTCGCGTGCGCGAGATCTTTGAGCGCTTCACGCCGCGGATCGAGCCGCTCTCGCTCGACGAGGCCTATTTGGACGTGACGGGGAGCGAGCTCTTCGGTGGAAGTGCGACGAAGATCGCGGCCGAAATCAGACGCCTGATCCAAGAGGAAACGGGTCTCACCGCCTCTGCCGGAGTCGCGCCGAACAAGTTTCTCGCGAAAATCGCGAGCGAGCTCAACAAACCCAACGGACTTGCCGTGATTCGACCGGAGCAGATCGACGCGTTCATGAAGCCTCTCCCGATCACAAAGATTTGGGGCGTTGGCAAAGTCACCGCCGAAAAGATGCATCGGCGCGGAATCATGACGTGCGGAGATCTTCAGAAGTACACGATGTCGGAGCTCACCGGAATGTTCGGAAGCTGGGGCGTTGAACTCTTTGATTACTCGCGTGGCATCGATAATCGACCGGTGCGGGAAAATCGAGAGCGAAAATCTCTCTCGGTTGAAGAAACGTATTCGCAAAATCTAGAATCGCTCGAGGCCTGCATTGAAAAGCTACCTGAGCTGTACGACGACTGGAACGAGCGGGCCGTGAGAGCCGGAATCGGTGATCGCATCCGCGGGATTTTCGTAAAGGTAAAGTTCCACGACTTCCAACATACGACTCACGAAACTGTTTTTGAAGGTTACCCGAAGCCCTCGGATTTTGAGCCGCTACTTGCGGCGGCGTTTGAGCGTCGGAGCGAAGCTGTGCGGTTGATCGGGATCGGAGCAAGGCTCGCCGCCAAAAAGTCGGAATCAAATACCGCGCAATTGCGGTTCGAAGTTTAGGGTGCCTGGCACTACCGACTTACCAGACCGTACTCGAGATCCCGCGTTGGACTGGTTTCAGACAATTTCGCGGCATTTTGACATCTGACCAATCCCAGTGCGTGAGAAGTTCTCTCTTAAGACTGAAATCGTTTTCTTCCTGGTATTGGTAGAATCTGCGTTTACGAAGACTAATCTCAATGGCTTCATCTTCCCGAACGACGAAGGCAGATCTTTTCAGAGGATCCGCGATCAGGTGGCAGTCTCGAAAGAAATCAGGTTTCTCCTGCCCTTTGAGCGCCCATGCGAATGAGGAGCGATTTTTCGAACCGAAAATCAAATCAACAGCTGTACTCGCGATTTGATCTTGAGCCGGTCGAATGTTCGGGCGTGCTCCAGGTGCGAACTCAGGTCGCCGTTTCTTCGGGGGAAGATACCAAAATCCCGTCGAGTAGGCGTCTACCATTTCTTTGCGGTCGCGCACGGGGAAGCTGTGATCCCCGACGATCATGAGATGAATGTCATCTTGATCGAGTGCCTCGAACCGTTCGACAAACTCCTTTAGACAATGATCCTGTTCGAAGGCCGAATTAACATAGGTTTGCTCAAGAGATGTCGGATCTTCAAAGGGATGCTTGATTTTTAGGTGCCGCGCAAATGGCGCGTGATTCATGTGAACGGAAAAATACGTGAAACTCTTCTCTCGCTTGAGCCTAGACGCTTTCATGTGGTCGAAGGCTCGATGATAGAAAGTGCAGTCGTTGTAGCCCCAGGAAAAAAATTCGTCGGTCGGCTCCATGAGCTTTTCCCCGAAGTAGAAATTCTCGAAGCCGAGAAGAGCCACTTTGCTCTCCAGACTGTAAAAATCGCCTTCGTTGAAAGAATAGTAATAGTCCGTGCGGTATCCCGCCTTCTTGAAGACTTCAGGTAAACATTCGTGTCCTGAGGGTGGTTCTATTATTTTGTAACCAAGGGTGCCGCTAGCGCCACATAAAATACTTAATGTGCCCATGTGTGTTCCCACGTTGCTCGCCCAGAACCGCGGGAACCAAACAGCACCTTTTTCTTCCAAGAGTTTGGCACCAGGTAGATCCACGACAGGTCGATAAGTGCCAGCCGTCTTGTGAAATAGCGCGGACGAATTGAGACTCTCCAGCTGAAGAATGAAAAGACTTTCGCCATTGCTAGCTTGCGCCGAAGGTAAACTCTCCCAAATGATATCAACAGGAGTTAAACCGTTGTCGACAGCATATCCACGAACTACGTAAGCGCCCCTAAAGATCGAAGGCCCTAAAATAAACAAACTTAGTGCCCCGTAAGTCGCAAACCGCGCAAAGCGGGAAGTGCCACGAATCTTTTTTTCCAAGGACGGCAGGGCTCTCAGCAAAAGATAATTTGTCACCATGATAAGAGAGCAGGCCACAACGAAAAGGGTGACACTCGTCAAGAGGCCCCAAAACAAATAAACACTCTTTAGCGCTTCGGTTGGATTATCGACAATCTGCCAAATGTCAAAGTCCAGGCCAGAAGAGCGCTGGTAGAAGGCCATACAGACGAACGCGACCGAGGAGATGGACAGGAGGAATGAAGCAAATCTTTGATACAACAGTCTTGGTTGGGCGATGTTGGAAATTGAAACTAAGCCGATCAAGACAAAAGATAAAAGGGCGAAATCTTCGCCGCCGGGAATGTACTTTTGAACAATCAAATAGGCAGCTGCCGAAATATAAACGACCAACATGCAACAACCTCTTACGCTCTCAATGTTGCTTGTCGGCCTGATCAAGGCAAAAAACGAGTTTTAATCAATAAACAGAAAACCCTGCCACGACCTTTTGATTATGAGGTCGGGGCAGGGTTCCGAGTTTCTTTCGGAGTAGTCTAGTCTAGAACTTAAAGACAGGCTTGTCGTTCTCGATATCCACAACGACTTTGCCGCCTTTCTCGAGTTTTCCGAACAAGATCTCGTCCACCAGAGGCTTTTTGATGTGCTCGTCGATCGTGCGGGCCAAAGGACGCGCGCCGTAGAGCGGATCGTAACCCTTCTTGAGGAGCCACTTCTCGGCTTCTTCCGTTGCCGTGATCGTGATTTTTTTCTTCTCAAGCTGTTTGCCGAGTTCGCCCATGAACTTGCGCACAACTTGAAGAACGACGTCTTCAGGCAACTGCGTGAAGTGCACGATCGCATCCAAGCGGTTGATGAACTCTGGCGTAAACGAGCGTTTGATTGCCTCCATCGTCTTATCCGCAGGCGAGCCGGGGTTGATGCCGACGGCGCTCTTCTGCGCGTCTGCGGCACCCGCATTCGTCGTGAGGATCAAGATGACGTTGCGGAAGTCCGCCGTCTTTCCGTGCGAGTCGGTGAGCGTTCCGTTATCCATTACCTGCAACAAGATGTTGTAGATGTCCGGGTGCGCTTT
>SXGS01116096.1_pt1 | contig 16024 bp, 11 predicted proteins | sample 3174681 | NCBI WGS metagenome assembly SXGS01 (sample SAMN11356861, study PRJNA531348) | freshwater metagenome | isolation source: freshwater sample F1-80 | place: China: Fuxian Lake, Yuxi | collected 2017-12-25 | reverse complement strand
CAGGTCGGTCGCCGGGGCGCCCGCCTGCGCCCGGAAGTCGAGACGGCCGTGCGCGTGGCCGGTCTCGCCGTCGGCGGTGTCGCGGAAGTGGCCGGCCACTTCGGGGTAGCCCTCGACGTCGGCGATCTCGGCGAAGCCCTCTTCTCGGGCCGCCTTCGCCATGCCGGGGTACATGTCGGTGTACTCGTGGGTCTCGCCCGCGACCGAGGCCTTGAGGTTGAGGACCGTGTCGCCGATCGGCAGGTCGGTCGCCGGGTCGCCAGCCTTCTTCAGGAAGTCGAGATGGCCGTGCGCGTGGCCGGTCTCGCCTTCGGCGGTGTCGCGGAAGTTGCCGGCCACTTCGGGGTAGCCCTCGACGTCGGCGATCTTCGCGAAATACAGGGAGCGGCGGTTGGCCTGGCTCTCGCCGGCGAACGCGGCCTTCAGGTTGGCGTGGGTCTTCGAGCCCTTCAGGTTGCTCATGGGGTTCCTTGGTTGCGGGGTTGGGAGACGATGGGTTTCGAGGGGGCGCGAGAGGCTCTCACGCCCCGTTCCTGCGCGGCGCGGGACGCCGGCGGTCGGTGGAGCGCGCGCACGCGGCGCACTGGCCGCGGAACTGCACGCTGTAGCCCTGCGCCTCGAAGCCGCTCGCGCGAGCGGGGAGGGGCAGGCGATCGAGGGCCGGCGCCTCGTGGTCGAGCACGGCGCCGCAGGTGTCGCACACGAGGTGGTGGTGGAGGTCGGTGCGCGGGTCGTAGCGCTGTTCCCAGCCCGGGTGCGGGATGCGCACGGCGAGCCCGAGCTCCACCAGCGTCTCGAGGGTGCGGTATACGGTCGCGCGCGAGAGGCTTGGCATGCGGACGGCGACGTCGGCGTGCAGCGTGTCGGCCGCGGGGTGGTCCGTGCAGCCGAGGAAGCGCTCGAGGATCGCGCGGCGCTGCAGCGTGAGCGGCAGCCCGCGGGCGCGCAGGGCCTCGGCGGCGCGCTCGAGCGCGGACTCGCGTTCGGCGGCGTGGGGCTGGACCAAGCGGCTCATCGATGCAGCACTATGCCGTTGCGAACTTGTCGCAACAAGGGGCGCGCGAGCGCGGCCGGGCGCTCCGACCCGCAGCAGGCTAGGCTCGCGGCGCGGAAACCGTCCGAAACCGACCGCGCCCGCAAGAAAGTCCCTGATGCAAGCTCTCGTGCTGCCCTACGGTTCCCGCGCGCCGCGCTTCGCGCCGGGGGTGTTCCTCGCGCCAACCTGCTCGGTGGTCGGCGAGGTCGAGCTCGGCCTGCGGGTCTCGGTCTGGTATGCGGCGGTGGTGCGCGGCGACGTGAACTCGATCCGCATCGGAGCGGAGTCCAACGTGCAGGATGGCGCGGTGCTGCACGGCACGCTGGGCGAGTGGCCCGTGGTGATCGGCGAACGCGTGTCGATCGGGCACCAGGCGACGCTCCACGGCTGCGTGGTCGAGGACGGCGCCCTGATCGGGATCGGAGCGCGTGTGCTCGACGGTGCGCGCATCGGAGCGGAGGCGCTGGTCGCCGCGGGCGCGCTCGTGCGGGAGGGCCTGCAGGTTCCGCCACGGACGTTGGTCGTCGGCGTGCCCGGCGTCGTCAAGCGCGAGCTCACCGAGCGCGAACTCGAGATCGTGCGGCGCACGAGCGGGCGCTACCTGAAGCTGGCGCTCGACACGCGCGCGGCGTGCATCGCCGCAGGGCACCCCGATCCGTTCGTGGTGGGCTAGCGCCGCGTCTTCGCGCGGACGAGCGCCCGCGACTCGCGGAACACGCTCGTGAGAATGCGCGCGAGAGCGGCGCGCGAGAAGCCTTCCGGTGCGGAGTCGAGCAGCTGCGCGAGCATCTCGCGCTCGCGGCGCGGGTCGGCGGCAGCGAGGCCGAGGCGCCGCTTGAGCGCGCCGATCGCGAAGGCGATGCGCGCCCGAGCGGCGAGCGCGGCGAGCAGGCGAGCGTTCGCGCGATCCATCGAGCGGCGAGCGCGGACGAGCTCGCGCGGCGGGGCAGCGGTGGCAGTGCGCTGACGGGGCATGAGTGGGATGCTACCGTCGCACGCCATGGAACGCGGCGGAGAACGCATGCCGGAGGTGCTCGCGCCGGCGGGGGATGACGCGGCCCTCGCCGCAGCGCTGTGGGCGGGAGCCGACAGCGTCTACTTCGGGCTCTCGGAAGGCTTCAATGCCCGTGCGCGCGCCGGGAACTTCACCTCGGAGCGCTTGCCGGAGACCGTGGCGCGCATCCACCGTGCCGGGGCGCGTGCCTACCTCGCGCTCAACACGCTCGTGTTCGAGCCGGAGCTCGAGCTGGTCGAGCGCATCGTGCGCCTCGCCGCGGAGGCTGGAGTCGACGCGCTCATCGTGCAGGACCCGGCCGTGGCGCGCATCGCGCGCGCGACCTGTCCGGCGCTCGAGGTGCACGCCAGCACGCAGATGACGATCTCGAGCGCCGAGGGCGCCGAGTTCGCGCGCTCGCTCGGGGCCACGCGCGTGGTCGTGCCGCGCGAGCTCTCGGTCGACGAGATCGCGCTGCTCCGCAAGGGCACCGACATCGAGCTCGAGGTGTTCATCCACGGCGCGCTGTGCGTGTCGTGGTCCGGCCAGTGCCTGACCAGCGAGGCTTGGGGCGGCCGCTCCGCGAATCGCGGCGAGTGCGCCCAGTCCTGTCGCATGCCCTACGACCTCGTCGTCGACGGCGAGGAGCGCGAGCTCGGTGACGTGAAGTACCTGCTGAGCCCGAAGGATCTCGCCGGCGTGCGCGCGGTCGAGGAACTCGCGCGCATCGGCGTGCACGGCCTCAAGATCGAGGGGCGCCAGAAGAACGCGACCTACGTTGCGACGGCGACGGAGACGTATCGCCGCTACGTCGACGCGCTCGCGCAAGGCGAGCAAGCGGTCGCGCGCGTGCGACGCGATCTCTTGCGCGCGTCCCTCGCCTACACGCGCGGCTTCAGCGACGGATTTCTCGGCGGCAGCGACCACCAGACGTTGGTCGAAGGGCGCTTTCCCAAGCATCGCGGCCTCTACCTCGGCGTGGTCGAGCGCGTGGAGGGTGCGAGCGTGTGGGTCGAGCGCGACCTCGCGGGCCGGCCGTGGACCGGCGGTCTCGCGGCGGAGTCGCGCGCGGGCGGTCCGCAGGGCGTTCCCAATGCGGCACTGAGCGGCTTCGGCGGCTCCGGAAGCGCGAGTGAGGGACCGCAGCCCGAGGAACTCGAGGTGCGGCCGGGCATGGGCGTCGTGTTCGACGCCGGCAACCCGGAGGACAAGCGCGAGCAGGGCGGCCCGATCTTCCGCGCCGAACGCACCGAAGATGGCTGGCGACTGTGGTTTGGCGTGCCGGGTCCGGATCTCGGACGCGTCGAGCCTGGGCAGCTCGTGTGGGTGAGCGGAGACCCGTCGATCCAGCGCGAGGTCGAGCGCGCGCTCGGGCTCGGCGAGCCCTCGGGGCGCCTGCCGATCGCGCTGACGCTCGAGGGGCGCGCCGGCGAACCGCTGCGCGCGAGCGCCCGCTGTGGTCAGGCGACAGCCTTCGCGCAGAGCGCCGCGGCGCTGGCGGAAGCGTCGGGCGCGGGCCTCGATGAGGCGCTCGTGCGCTCGAAGCTCGCCGCGTTCGGCGGTACGCCGTTCCGGCTCGAGCGCTTGCAGCTCGGTGGCCTCGCGCGCGGACTGCACCTGCCCGTCTCCGAACTCAAGGGCCTGCGGCGCGAGCTGGTGGCCACGCTGCAGGCACAGGTCGAGCGCGGGCCCGAACGCGAGATCGCGGCGCAGCCGGTGTTGCCCGGCCTGCACGCGGCGGCGCGGCGCCAGACGAGCGCGCCGGAGGCCGAGCCGAAGCTCGTGCCGCTGTGCCGCGAGCTCGGACAGCTCGAAGCCGCCATCGCGTGCGGCGTGCGCGAGGTCGAGCTCGACTGGATGGAGCTGGTCGGGCTCGCGCAGGCAGTGACCCGTGCGCGCGCAGCCGGGCTGTCCGTCACGCTCGCGACGGTGCGCGTGCAGAAGCCCGGCGAGGAAGGCTACGATCGGCGGCTCGAGGCCCTCGCGCCCGACGCGGTGCTCGTGCGGCACTGGGGTGCGCTGGTGCAGTTCCAGCGCCATCGCCGCGACGGCGGCCGCCCGCTGCTGCACGGCGACTTCTCGCTCAACGTCACGAACTCGATCACGGCGCGCGAGCTCTTCGACCGCGGGCTCGACACGCTCACGGCGTCGCACGACCTCGACGAGGCGCAACTGCGAGCGCTGCTCACAGCGAGTGAACCGGCGCGCTTCGCCATCACGCTGCACCACCGCATCGCGACCTTCCACACCGAGCACTGCGTCTATTCGCACCTGCTCTCGCGCGGTCGCGACCACCGCACCTGCGGCCGTCCCTGCGAGAGCCATCGCGTCGCGCTGCGCGACCACAAGGGACGCGAGCATCCCGTGATCGTCGACGTCGGCTGTCGCAACACGGTGTTCGACGCGACGCTGCAGAGCTCCGCGCTGCTCGTTCCGGAGCTGCTCGCTCTCGGTGTGCGTCGCTATCGCGTCGAGTTCGTGCGCGAAACCCGCGTCGAAGCCAAGGCAGCGCTCGAGGCCTACTCCGAGCTGCTCGCGGGGCGCGCTTCCCCGAGCGAGGCGGCGGAACGGGCCGGGTCGCGGCTGCAACTCGGAGTGTCGAGCGCACCGATGGCGCTGATGCGATGATGCGGACGTGCCAACGAGTCCCCGCACGTTAGACTTCCCACACCGATGGACTCGCAGATCCACTTTGCGCTGGCGGTCGCGCTGCTTCCGACGCTCGGGCTGTGCCTCGCCGCGCTCTCGCTCGTGCTCGTCGCACGCGGGCGCCTGGCAGGACGTGTGGGGCCGGTCGTGGCGAGTGAGCGCGCCTCGCGGCTCTGGCTGCGCTCTGCGCTGACGTTCACGGCGCTGCCGGTGGCCGCGGTGATCGTGCACTGGGAAGATCTGCCGGCAGCGCTGGCGCTGGCCTCGCTCGCGGTGTCCGTGGCGCTCTTCGTCGCCAGCCCGCTGGCGCAGGACGCGGACGTCGGAGAGCGTGGCGTGCGGCGTGGCTGGAGCGCGCGCGAGTTTGCGCAGCTCGAGGAATGGCGGCTGACGGGCGAGCACTTGCGCTGGCGCTTGCGCAGCGAGTGGTTCGCGTGTCGGGTGCCCGTCGAGCTGCAAGCGAGCGTGCGTACGCGCCTGCAGGCTGTCTGTCCCGATCGTGAGAGCCCGTTTCGCGACTAGCGTGTCGCTCCGGCTCGCGCGAACGGTCGCCAGTCCCACTCCGGCGGGACCTTCGCTCCGCCGCGCGCGTTGCGGCGCGCGACGAGCTCGCCGCGATGCGCCGCGGCCTTCGGCAGCAGCCTCGTCAGCTCGATGGGTACGCCTTGCGCGTCCCGCTCGCGCGCATAGAGCCGGATCCAGCGCCCGAGCTCGTCGGCGGTGAACAGCGTGACTGCATCGAGGAACAGGCATCCGAGATCGTAGGCGACGTCGCGGCGGGGCCGCGCATAGGGCGCATGCCAAGCATCGAGGAAGCACAGCTCCCGTTCGTCGGTGCCGGCAGGGTCGCGGCCGACGACCACGTTGCGCAGGAAGAGATCGCGGTGCACGAAGTGCAGCGCATGCAGGCGCGCGACTTCCCGCGCGAGCTCCTCGATCCAGCGCGCGCGATCGAGCGGGTCGGCGACAGCGAGCGCGTCGGGGAGCGGGCGATGCTCAGGCAGCGGGGCGAGGACGAGGAGTTGGTAGCGCACGAGGGCGCCGCGCACCAGCACGCAAGAAGCGAGGGGCTGTGGAGCGCGGAACAGGCGTTCGCGCAGCCACTGCAGGTTGCGCGCCTCGCGCTCGCGCGGCAGGGGCAGTCCGGCGAGTCGACGCAGGCTGTAGCGCCAGCGCGCCGAGCCGGGCAGGTGGTCTCCCTTGAGCCACAGGTGCCGATTTGCGAGCTCACGCAGGCCACCGAGGACGAGTCGATCGCGCTCGGCGGCCAGCACGACATGGGCCAGCTCCGCGACCAAGCCGGGCCATTCCTCGTGCCCCACGAGCGAACCTTCGGCCGTCGTGACGCGCACGGGTTTCAACGAACTCGCTCCGCGACGAAGAATGTCTGCTGACTCAGGAAGCGCAGGCTGGTCGCGTACTCGAGCACGCGCGCTCCACAGTCGGAAACCAGCCCCTCGAGCTCCGCGCGGGAGCAGGCCGTGCGACCCTTGGCGCCTTCGCTGCGGCGCAGCCCGAGCCGCACGCGCAACGCGGGCCAGGAGGCGGAGTCCCAGAACGACGCGACCACGAGCCGGTCGCTCGCGCGCAGCAATTCGCGCAGCGTCGCGCGGCGTGCCTCGCGCTCCTGCAGGTGGTGCAGGAAGCGACAGCTCACCACGATGTCGAAGGAGCGCTCCTTGAAGGGCAGGGAGCTCACGCTCGCCTGCAGGGCCGCGCCCGGGAGACACTCGCGCGCGGAGGCGAGCATGGAGGCCGAGAGATCGAGCGACACGACGCGCTGGCCGAATCGCGCGAGCGTGGTCGACAGGCGTCCCGTTCCGCAGGGTGCGTCGAGGATGGGGCCTCGGGCCCCGTAGCGCTCGAGGAGGCGCGCGATGGTGCGCGGGTCACGACCGGCCGCGCGCGCGGTCGCGAAGCGCGGCCCGGCATAGTGCTCGCCGCTGCCCGGCGCGCTCCACTTGTCCGTGGCCTCGCTCACGGCACCTGCACGACGCGGCCCTCGAGCACGCTGGCCTCGGGAATCGTGAGCGTCCCGCGCTCACTCCCGATGCGCCACGTGGCGCGCACGAGAGTCGCGTCACCGTTGGACTCGGTCGAATAGGGCACGCGGAACGTGATCCGCTGGTCGTCGCCGAGGCGTGCGCTGGCGCGCCACGGCACGCGATAGCGACTGGCGGCGAAGTCCAGCTTGATCTCCAGCTCGACGTCCGCGCCGCGCGGCCCGAGAACCTCGACCTTCGCGCCCTGTACGTGCTCCCAGACGAAGGCCACGGGGAAGCGCAGCCCGGTGACCGGATCGAGGTGACGCGGATCGCGCTGGGGGGAGACGTGCACGAGTCGCAGGAAGCCCGGAGCCTCGGGCTGGTCGTGGATCGGCACCCCATTGGGCAGCACGGCCGTGCCGTTGAACAGCAGACGCGAAGCCAGCGTGGCGTACCAGCGATCCGCGAGCACGAGATGACCCTGCGAGCCCTCGCGCAGCAGCTGCTCTCGGCGCTCCGGCGCGGCGATGCGACACATCGAGGGGACGAGCTGCAGCAGCGTCGCGGGAGCGAAGACAAACCGCACGTGACGGCGCACGAGCAGCTCGCGCGCCTCCGTCAGGTCCTCGCCGAGGAAGAAGCGCGCCGGGTCCTTGTAGCTGTCGACGCCGATGTAGCTGCCGAAGTTCGTCGCGACGCTCGGGGCGGCCGCGGCCCACTCGATCACGTGACCGCGATCCCAGTGCGCGAGCACGCTCCAATCGTCGGCACCGCTCGTGCGCGAGCGGATCCACTCCAGCGCGATGCGCTCACCCGCCACGGGATCGAACGGTCCACCGAGCTGCGGATCGCGCGGCGACGAGAGCCGGCGCCACGCGGAACTGGCGCTCGGCCAGTGCGCGGCGAGCGCGAGCAACGCGCAGGACACGGCGAGCGTGCGCGAGCGAAAGCGCGCCGCGAGGTGCGCGGCGGCGAGCCCCAGCAGCACCGCCATCGGGATCGCGAGGGCATCCGCAAAACGACGCTGCTGCAGCGCCTGAGGAAGGAGCAGCGCGGTCGCGGCCACCCACGGCAGCAGCTCGTCTTCGCGCTGGCGGAAGGCTCGCAGCGCGGCCCAGCCGAGCGCGATCGGCACGAGCAGCACGCTGTAGCCGAGCGCGAGAAACAGCACGCCCTCTTCGGCTCGGCTGCCGACGAGCGGCATCGACTCCTGCACGCTGTCCATGAAGCGATCGACGCGCGCGACCCAGTCGAAGCCCTCGGCAATGCCGCGCGCCGGCGCGAGCTCGAGCGCCCAGCCAAGCGAGGCGCTCGAGGCGAGCGTGACGAGCGCCAGCGCGGGGTAGAGCTGCGACGCGCGTGTGCCCTGCGCCAGCGAGCGATGCCACAGCGGCACGAACACGAGCGCTCCAAGCGCGAACTCGGCGCAGTGGAACCACGAGAGATTCACGACCATCCACGGGAACTCCGCTCGCCAAGGGCTGGCGAGGACGGCTGGCAGGAGCACCAGTGCGGCGGCGCCGTGCATCGCGACCCCCAACGGGGCCAGTCCAGGCAAGTCGGTGCACGAGCGACGCCAGAGCATCCAGCCCAGCACCAGCTGCAGCTCGAGCACATAGAGCAGCGAAGCGACCCACGAACCGACGAGCAGGCCACACAGTGCGCCGAGGAGCGCACCCCAGACGAGCGAGCGTCGCGGGCTCGCGAGCTCGGTCGGTCGCAGGGCCTGCGAGAGCACCAGCAAGCTCGCTCCCGCGAGCAACGAGACCCATGCATGATGGTCGCCGGTGCCGACCACGCTGTAGTTGATCGAGCCGCGGCACAGGGCGACGCCGACGCCTGCGACGAACGCGGCCAGCAGTCCGCCCATGCGCCACGCCGCGCACGCGGCGAGGAGCGCGCCGAGGACACCGAACACCCGCGGGGCGCTCGCCGTCGCGCGCTCGATCCAGCGCCAGCGCGCCTCGGGTTCGGCCGGTGCGAATGGTGCGAGCGCGGCCGCCAGAAATCCGTCGTAGTAGGGCGGCCACGGAATCGGAGCGCCCTCCGGGTAGTTCATGCGCGGGTCCGTCGCAGCGACCGCACCTTCCGCCATGGCGCGCTCGACGCGCCGCGCATGGTAGAGCCCGTCAGGATCGCGCGAGAACCACGCGCTGCCCTCGTTCGAGTAGGGATGCTTCAGCCCCTCGACGCTGCGCGGCAGCCACGCGAGCACGCCGACGAAGGCGAGGATCGCGACGAGCCAGAGGGGGCGGAGGCGGGCGGCCATGCTCACGCGTCATGCTATCGAGCGATGGGCAGCGCTCCCACGAGCCTCACCGGACCACGACGGTGTTTCCCGCCACCACGTCCGCCTCGCCGATCAGGACCTCGAGCGCTCGCGAGCGGAGCTGCACCCGCAGCGGCCCGCGTGCGAGCGTGTCCCCGTTGGGAGCGTCGGTCGAGTAGGGAACGCGGAGGCGCGCGAGGCCGTCCTCACCGACGAGCGCACTGCCCACCCAGCTCCAGCGCTCCCCAGCCAGCGGACATTCGAGCTCGAGGCTCGCGTTGACGCGCTCTCCCGCGGTCCCGCCGATCTCCAGCCGCGCGCCAGCAACCCGCTCCCAGATCCAGCCCGTCCGCACCGGTCCGTTGGTGTGTCGCACGGGCGGCGCGAAGGGCAGGAAGCTCGGCGACACATGCACGAGCCGCAGGAAATCGAGGGAATCGCCGACCAGCCCGCGTTGCTCGAGGCTCGCCACGCGTCCGCCCATCATCAGCCGACCGGCGAGCGTGTCGAGGAAGCGCTGGGAGGTGAACACGCTGCCTTCGCGCGGGATCAGCAAGTACGAGCGCCGCTCCTCGGAACGCAGCAGGCGCAGCATGACCTCGAGGTCCTTGGCGAAGTCGCCCGGCAAGAGCACGTGACGAGCGTTGCGCCGTTCGAGCAACTCCTCCGCCGCGCGCAGGTCCGACTCGAGGAAGAAGCGCCACGGATCGAGGTAGCTGTCGGCGCCGAGGTAGCTGCCGAAGTTGGTGGCGATTGAAGGTCGATCCGCGATCCACTCGATCGCATGGCCGTGATCCCACGAGGCGAGCACGGCCTCGTCACCCGCGGGGAACGAGCCCAGCCGCTCGTACAACGCGCGCTTCTCGCGCGCCGGATCGCGCCCGTCTGCATTCCATGAGCGTTCCGCACGCTGCTGTGCCAGCGCTAGGGTGGGCCATCCGGAGAGCAGGGCCAGTCCGAGGCCGAGCGACGACGCGAGGCCCTGAGCAGGGCTGACGAGGCGCTCGACGAGCGCTGCGGTCGGCACGGCGAGTACGAGCGCCAGCGGGACTCCGAAGGCATCCGCGAAGCGGCGCTGGGCGAGGGCCTGCAGCAAGAGCGCGGGGAAGAGCACGCAGACATACGCCAGATCGACGCGCCGCTTGCGCCATGCATCGCGGACGAGCCACAGCCACGCGATGGGGGCGAGCAGCGCGGCGTACCCCAACATGCTGGTGGCCACGCCCACGCCTCCGATCGGACCCCACAGCATGGGCTGGGATTCCGTGATGAACGCCATGAACTCGTTCGAGCGCGCGGCCCAGGCGAAGCCTTCGCGGACGGCGCGGGCCAGCGAGAAGTCTCCGAAGGCGAGGCTCGCCGCGAGCACCACCAGCGCACCAGCCACGATCCACGGCCAGCGTGTGCGCAGCCTGTCGCTCGCTCGCAGGAGCGGCACGAACACGAGCGCGCCGAGCAGCGGGTGAGCGAGGTGCAACCAGGAGAGGTTCACCATCATCCACGGCTCGACGCTCCGCCAGGGGCTCGAAAGAACAGCCGGCGCGATGCCCACGGCCCACGCCAGGTGCAGGGCGAGCCCGAGGGCTGGAAGCCCGCGGTGGGGAGTCCGCGCATGCGCCAGCAGTGCGATCCCGAGCGCAACTTCGAGCAGGACCGCGTAGACCAGTCCGCCGACCCAGGAGCCGACGAGCAGGGCGCAGAGCGTTCCGAGCGCAACGCCATGGCGTATCGAAATGCGTGGATCCGCGAGCTTGAGCGCCTCGAGCGCATCCGCGCCGATGCACGTGATGGCGGCCAGCAACATCACGACCCACGCATGGTGGTCGCCATTGCCGACGGCGCTGTACTGCAGGGATGCGCCGAGCAGTGCGTACGTTCCTCCGGCGAGTGCGGCCGCACACAGCCGCTCGCTGTCCGCTCGCGAGCGCGTGAGTTTCCAGGCAGTGAGCGCGAGCAGCACGCTCGTCACGGCGGCGAACACGGCCGGCAGGACGGCGACGCGTCGCTCGATGTGGAGCTGGCGCTGCGTCGCGTCCGCGGGAGCCAGCGGCTTGCACGCGGCCCACGTCACGTACGTGTAGTAGGGTGGCCAAGGAACAAGCGCGCCTTGGGGCGCGTTCATGCGCGCGTCGGTCTCGGCCGGTGGCAGCCCCTCGTCCAGCGCTCGCTCGGCGCGCCGCATGTGGTAGAGCGAGTCCGGATCCAGCGTGAACCAGCCCGCCGCGGCCTGCCCCTGCACGCGTGCGTGGCGCAAGTCGCAGGTCTCCCGCAGCACGAGCGCGAGCAGCGCCACGCAGGCGAGCAGCACCAGCAATCCTCGTCGCGCGCGCCGTTCCATGGGCGAGTCATGCTACGTCCTGCACGCTCCGCGCTGAACCAGAGTGTGTCGCTGGCTACAATCCAGTCCCGTCTCTCGCCCCATAGGGAACCGCCATGCGCACCGCCATCGTCCTCGGTCTGTCGTTCCTCACCGCCTCGTGCGTCGTGTATGCCGAGGTGGAAAACCCGCCCCGCAAGCCCATGTCCACGCCCGCTCCGCAAGCAGCAGCGCCCGCCACGGCACCCGCCGCCTCGGCCGACATCCTGCCCTACAAGGCGACCGAGACCACGCTTGCCAATGGGCTCAAGGTCATCATCGTGCCAACGGGCATGCCGAACCTCGTGAGTCTGCAGATCCCGGTGCAGACGGGCTCGCGCAACGAGGTCGAGGCGGGCAAGACCGGCTTTGCCCACTTCTTCGAGCACATGATGTTCCGCGGCACGGACAAGTTCCCTCCCGCGGACTATGAGGCGATCATCACGCGCGCCGGCGCGCGCCAGAATGCGTACACGACCGACGACTACACGAACTACCACATCACGTTCGCGAAGGAGGATCTCGACCGCATCCTCGAGATCGAGGGCGATCGCTTCCAGCGCCTCAAGTACACGGACGAGCAGTTCCGCACCGAGGCCCGCGCGGTGCTCGGCGAGTACAACAAGAACTTCGCCAATCCGGCGGTGAAGCTCGATGAGCTCTTGTGCGACGCGGCGTACACGAAGCACACCTACAAGCACACGACGATGGGTTTCATCGCCGACATCGAGGCTATGCCCGAGCAGGGCGAGTACGCCAAGGTGTTCTTCGATCGCTGGTACCGGCCCGAGTATGCGGCCGTGATGCTCGTAGGAGACGTGGATCCGGCGACGGCAGTCCCGCTCGTCGAGAAGCACTTCGGCTCGTGGAAGCCGGGCTCGTGGAAGGTCGAGATCCCGCAGGAGCCCGAGCCGCAGGGGCCGAAGTACACGCACGTGCCGTGGCCCTCGCCGACGGCTCCGCTCGTGACGGTCGCGTTCCACGGGCCGCGCTTCAGCGAGTCGGACAAGGACCAGGTCGCACTCGATCTCCTGTGCGAGCTGTATTTTGGCGGGACGTCGGACCTCTACCGCAAGCTCGTGCTCGAGGAGCAGAAGGTCGACGAACTCTCGTACTACGTGCCCGGCAGCGTGGATTCGTCGCTGACGCAGATCTCGGCGCAGCTGCGCGACGCCGCCGACGCGACCTACGTGCGCGACCAGATCCTCGCGACGTGCGCGCGCGCGCGCGCCGCGCAGGTGGATCCGGGGCGCCTCGCGGCGGCCAAGGCGAACAACCGCTACGGCACTTCGCGCGCTCTCGACAACACCGAGGCCGTCGGCTCGACCCTCGCGCGCTTCGTGCGCTTCCGTCGCTCCTTCGACACGTTCAACAACCTGTTCCGCCTGTACGACGCCGTGACACCGGCCGACGCTCAGGCCGCAGGCGAGCGCTACTTCCGCGACAACAGGCTCGTCGTCGCGACGCTCTCGAACGGCGCGATGCCGGTCGACATCGCGCAGGCACCGACGCTCGCCTCGCTCGCGCCCGTCGCTGCCGCCCCCGCGAGCGCCAAGGTCGTCGAGCTGCGCAACCCCAGCCGACAGCTGACCTTCAAGCTGCAGTTCCTCGTGGGTTCCTCCGATGACCCGGCGGGCAAGGAAGGTCTCGCGGCTCTCACCGCGGCCATGATCTCCGGCGGCGGCAGCGCCCAGCGCAAGATCGAGGAGATCGAGGAGGCCCTGTTCCCGATCGCCGGTGGCTTCGGCGCCTTCGTCGATCGCGAAATGACGACCTTCAATGGCTCGATCCACGCGGACAACCTCGAGCGCTACTTCGACATGGTGCTGCCGCAGCTCGTGACGCCCGGCTGGCGCGAGGAGGACTTCGCTCGCATCAAGCAGCAAGTCCGCAACGGCCTCGTGCAGGACCTGCGTACGAACAACGACGAGGAGCTCGGCAAGGAGGCGCTGCAGGCCGCGCTGTTCGCGGGCAGCGGCTATGGCCACCCGGCCCAAGGCACGGTGAGCGGCCTCGATTCGATCACGCTCGAGGACTGCGAGCGCTTCGCAGCCGAACGCTACACGCAGTCCACGCTGATCGTCGGCTTCGCCGGGGACCTGCCCGAGCAGGGCAAGGCGCGTTTGCTGAGCGAGCTCGGTCGGCTTCCGGCTGGCGCGGCGATGGCGGAGGTGCGTCCCATGGCTCGCCAACTCTCCGGTCTCACGGTCGACGTGATCGAGAAGTCGACGCGCGCGACGGCTATCTCGATGGGGCATCCGATCGACGTCTACCGCGGCCATCCCGACTTCGCGGCGCTGTATCTCGCGCGCACGTGGCTCGGTGAGCACCGCTCGTCGATGAGCCACCTCTACCAGCGCATCCGCGAGGTGCGCGGCATGAACTACGGCGACTACGCCTACATCGAGGCCTTCCGCAACGGCGGTTCGAGCTTCTTCCCGGGGCCCAACCAAGCGCGCCGGGCACAGTTGTTCGAGATCTGGATCCGCCCCGTGGCGCCGCAGAATGCGCACCACGCGATCCGCATCGCGCTCTTCGAGCTCGACCGCCTGATCGCCGAAGGCCTGCCAGTCGACGACTTCGAGCGCGTCCGCGAGTACCTCACGAAGAACGTATTCGTCATGACTGCGAGCCAGTCGGCCCAGCTCGGCTATGCGCTCGATAGCCAGTTCTACGGCATTCCCGAGTACACCGCGTACATGCGGGACGCGCTCTCGAAGCTCACCGTCGAGCAGGTCAACGACGCGCTGCACCGTCACCTCTCGGCGCAGAACATGCACATCGTCTGCGTCACCGCGGACGCGGAGGGTCTTGCGACTCAGCTCGCGTCGGACGCTCCGTCGACCATCCAGTACGACGCACCCAAGCCGAAGGAGCTGCTCGACGACGATACGCGCATCGGTGCCCGCAAGCTGGGGCTCGATGCGTCGCGCGTGAAGGTCATTCCCGTCGATCGCATCTTCGAGCGCTAGGAGGCTCGCCATGTTGCTCGCCTCGCTTGCTCTCTGCCTCGCGCAGACTGCGGACCCCCTGAAAGAGCTGCTCCAGATGACGGCCTCGACGCCGTTCTTCAGCGCTCGCTACGACCTCACGACGACAACGAGCACCGAGCCGAGCGTGATCGAGATCGACTACATCGCGCCTGACCGGCTGCGCTTCTCGCGTGCGAGCAGGGCGCGCTCCACAACGATGTGGGCCGTGGGCGGCGTGCTGTCGGTGCGCTCGACGGAAGGCGGCACTCCGCTGCACGGCTCGGTCGATTGCAGTGGCGTGCACGCCGAGCTCGCTCCCGTCGAGACGCTGCTTCGTGCAGCGATTCCGGCCGTGGAGCCGCGCGGCGAGCTGAAGCCCGCGCTCAGCTTCCGCTGGAACTTCGACGAGGCCGCCCAGAAGGCCAACTTCGGCATCGAGGCCGCGCTCACTGAGGACATCACCACGCCGATGGGCTGGGTCGACACGCTGCGAGAGAAGGCCGCTGCGCCGCGGGCGGACGGAGGCCTGCTGCGCTTCTCGACCGACGGGCACTTCGAGCTCGCGCTCGACGCCTCGAACGGCATGCTGCGCGAGTTCAAGGGGCGCAGCCCCAAGGGCGAGATGACGCTGGCCCTGCGCGCCGCTCGCATGGACTACGCGCCGCCTGTCGGCCTGTTCACAGTGTCGCCGCCGGTCGATGGCGCGAAGGATGTTTCCTTGGAGCTGCGTAGGACGGCGGCGCGCAGCCTCGAGGTCGGCATGCGTCGGCGCATCTTCCGCGCATTCGCGGCCGACAAGGGCCCGCTCGTAGGCACGGGCGACGAGCTCGCGGCAGCGCAGCAGTCCGCGCGCGGCGTCCTGCGCGCCCTGCACGTCCTGACGCTCGCCCCGGTGGTGGAAACGATGCTGCCGCGCGCCGGCGCGATGAACGAGGGCGTGGTCAAGCGCCTCGTGCAACTACGTGACTCCGGCAAGGCCGCCGAGGAGCTGGCAGCGGCTCGCGCTCGCGAGACCGAGCTCCTGCGCGCCAATCTCGGCAAGCTCGAGTCCCAGATGCTCGAGGGCAGCGCGCTGCCGCCCGGCTGCGAGAACCTGCCTCATGGCGCGGCGATGCTGTCGCTCGAGTCCGAAGTGCTCAAGGCGCTCTTCACCGAGCGCGTCGTCGACCCGCTGGTGCGCTCCTTCGAGGCCGCCTGCGACGCCAAGCTGCGCTGAGCAACGCACGCGGACAGTCCGTTCGATCGTCCACTGGCGACGAGTCCATCTCGGTGGAGAACGGCGAAATGAACCTCACTGAGGACGAGGTCGGCCGACAGTCTTTCGAACGGTCCACGACCCATCTTGGAGTGGGTTCTGGGTGGGCGCCGAGACGGGCTTGAAGCGGCGCTCGGGCTGGCGCAAGCGCTCGCGCCGTCCCCGAAAGGAGAGACATCTCCCTCGGCTGACCCAACTGCTTGCAGATCTCGAAGCTCGCGGGGCGCGTATTCAGACCGCCTGCGCAGACGGGGCGAGCGCAGCGGCTAGCGGTGCACGCCGGGCGCCTCGTGGCCCGTCTTTTCGACCCACTTGTCGTAGCACGAGTGGAACACGAGCGGCTTGCGCGACGTGCCCTCGCCACCGCCGGAGAGGTCGAGCACCTTGGTGGCGAGACCCTTCAGGAAGGTGCGGTCGTGGCTGACGAAGAGCATCGTGCCGTCGAAGCCCGCGAGTGTCTTCACCAGCATGTCCTTGGTGTCGAGGTCGAGGTGGTTGGTGGGCTCGT
>SXGS01354472.1_pt1 | contig 16026 bp, 10 predicted proteins | sample 3174681 | NCBI WGS metagenome assembly SXGS01 (sample SAMN11356861, study PRJNA531348) | freshwater metagenome | isolation source: freshwater sample F1-80 | place: China: Fuxian Lake, Yuxi | collected 2017-12-25 | reverse complement strand
GGAAGAGAAGAGGAGTACGCACTTCGACATAGCCGTTCCCGAGAAGGAGATCGCGCATTTTTTGGGACAGGATGTTGTAGACCAGAGTGCCCCTGGGCAACCAGAAGATGCAGCCTGGAGCCTCCGGGTGGTGCTGAAAGAGCTTGAGCTCCTTGCCGATTTTGCGGTGGTCTCGCTCCTGCGCGCTGTCGTGGCGGGCGATGTCGCGTTTCAGCTCATCCTTGGTGGGCCATGCGGTGCCGTAAATCCGTTGGATCTGCTTCTGGTCCGAATCGCCCCACAAATAGGCTCCAGAAACGTTGAAGAGCTTGAAGTGGCGGCACCTGCCGGTCGACTCGACATGCGGTCCCTTGCAGAGGTCAGTGAAGTCACCATTTCGGAAAACGCTGACAACCTCGCCTTCAACCCCCTCGTCGGACCCGCCTGTGGCTTTCGCCTCGATGAGCGTGAGCTTGTAGTCCTGATTCAGACCCCTGAAGACATCCAGCGCCTTCGCCTTGGCAAGAACTTCGTGTTCGAACTTTGCATTCTCCTGGACCACCCTTTCCATCTCCTTGGAGATCCTGGGCAGGTCGTCGACCGTGACGCGGTGCTCCATGTCGAAGTCGTAGTAAAAGCCCAGGAAGGGCTTTGAGATGGGGGGGCCGACGGTGAACTTGACCTCTGGCCAGAGGCGTCGAATCGCTGTTGCCATCACGTGCGCGGTCGAGTGGAGGATGGCGTAATGGTGGCCAGTTATCCCCTTGATTTCAGCGGATTCGGTCATGGAGCGGTTCAACTCTGCAGGGTAAAGCAGGCCATGATAAGCCCGGCCAATGAAAATGCAATGCGGGGCATTACCACTTGCAGGTGATCCGGGTCATTGATCGCAAGTCAGCGGACCTGGGGTCGCATGGTCGTAGCCAGAATTGGGGTAGGGGGCTCGCGGAGCGGAGCTTCCGCGGAAAAGAAAGTTGAGGAGTGAAATCGGGTCGGCAATATTCACCCTCTCATCGTCATTGGCGTCTGCAGCCAGCATGCAGGTGATCACTGCGCCCCGGAACAGGTAGTCGACGAGACGGATCGGGTCAGCGATGTTCACGGTGCCATCCCGGTTGGAATCTCCACGCACGAAAGCCTGGAGGTTGTTGCAGGCATCGCCAAGCCCATTGCCGTCCGAATCGACTTGGTCCGGGTTGGGGGTGAGGAGGCAGTTGTCGCAGGCATCGCCGATCGAGTCCAGGTCAGTGTCAGCCTGATCTGAATTTACGATCAGAGCGCAGTTGTCGACCGAGTCGGGCACGCCGTCGGAGTCCGTGTCGGGCTCGAGGATGTCGCAGAGATCCCCTATGTTGTCATTGTCGGAGTCGAGCTGATCTGGGTTTTCGGCGAGGGGGCAGTTGTCGCAAGCGTCGCCGACAAGGTCTGCGTCGGAGTCAACCTGATTGGAGTTCGCCACACGCCGGCAGTTATCTTCGCTGTCAAGGATGCCGTCACCGTCGTCATCGCCGTCGCACACGTCCCCGAGTTGGTCCTGATCGAGGTCGGCCTGGTCCGAGTTGGATACAAGCCTGCAGTTGTCCGACGTATCAGCGATCGTGTCGTTGTCGTCGTCGTCATCGCAGACGTCGCCGAAACCGTCTCCGTCGCTGTCGGCCTGATCAGGGTCGGAAGCATCTCTGCAACGGTCACAGGCATCGCCCACTCCGTCCCCGTCGGCGTCATTCTGCGAGGCGTTCGAGACAAGGACGCAATTATCCGAAGGATCAGGGACGCCGTCGTTGTCGTCGTCAGGATCACACACGTCGCCCATCCCATCAGCGTCGTGATCCTCCTGGCCGGGGTTGGCGACCAGGGTGCAATTGTCCGAAACGTCCTCGACTCCGTCGTTGTCGTTGTCCTCGTCGCAAGGGTCACCGAGGCCGTCGAGGTCCACGTCCTCCTGATCCTGGTTAGTAAGGTAGGGGCAGTTGTCTCCCAGGTCCGGAACACCGTCCATGTCGTCGTCGTCGTCGTCGCAGAGGTCGCCGAGGCCATCACCATCGTTGTCGTCCTGCGACGGATTGGGAGTGGTCGGGCAGTTGTCAAGAGTATCGTCGATTCCGTCCTCGTCGGAATCGGCAGCCCACAGTCATGACGAAGCCAAGGAAAGCAAGACGACTGCCGCGATCGACGTGCGCAGGAAGCCCAAAGAGGACCTCATTTCCGACTTGGACATGATTCTTCTCCTCGATCCAGTAGCCGCCCAAACAGGCTGCTAATCAGTTGCCATGAAAGGTATCTACTCTCTTCCACGCCAAAAAACCCAATGCTTGAAGTTTACACCGCGTCTTGTGGTCAGCGCAAGGCTGCACTGGCTACGGTGTGCAGATGGGTGTGCCTGGGGTGGTTGTGTTCAGGCCACAGCCAGGCGGAGGGGTGCTGGCGGTGCTTTGCCCGGACGGAAGAGGTAGCTAACCCTGCGAATCGAGTCCGCGACATCGACGCGATCGTCGTCGTTGGCGTCGGCGGCAAGCAGGGCAGCCGAGTGCGCCGGCCCTGAACAGGCAGGAAATGATCTGGACGCTGTCGCCAACATCGAGGCGGCCATCGCGATGTGCATCACCCTGGATGAACGTGATCCCGGTCTTTGCGCGAACGTCGCCGGCTGCTTCCACGGGCCGCCAAGCTCCGTCGCAAACTCTCCGGTCTCATCTCAACCCCTTGCCTGTCCCCTTGAACGAGTACGTGCCCTTCACCGGACCGGGCCTGCCGTTCACCCTGCCGGAGAGGACGAGGCTTGCCTTCAGCTTCAGGTTGAATGTGTCGGCTGTGCGGCCCGCCCTGGCCTTGGCGGAAACTGCGAGCTTGGAGACCTCGAGCCGCTCGAGCTCAAACGGCACCGTCGGCGGATGATCGGCGACGAAGTCGCCCAGATAGCTGTGCACGCTGTTCGAGTTCGGCCCCATGCCAGCCTTTCCCCTTCCGACATCGGTGTACGTGCCCAGGAACCGTCGGTTTTCCGCATCGATCAGAAGAAACCAGCCCCCAGGCAAACTCACAAGCGGCTCCTCATCATCGCCCTTGAGTTGAATCGGTCCGAAGGCCAGCACAAACTGCCCCTCCGTCGCAGTGGTGCGGGCTCCCCTGAACTTGTGTTTTGCGGTGCCGCTCAGGATCCAGGCGCCGCCCGCAAACTGAATCGACCGATTTTTCCGGTGCGGATCGGGGGGCAGCACTGCTCGCGGGAAGCGGGACAGAAGGTCCCGAAGAGCAGTGAATGATGTGGTCGACGATCCCAACGATTCATCAGCCGGAGGCTTGTCGCCGCCTGGATCGTCTGAAGGTGACGGGGCGACCCTCACCTCGCCGGTCTCGACCGCCGTGTTCCCCTGGTTATCCGTGACCCTCAGCTTGACCTGGAAATCTCCGCTCGACGCGTAAAGATGAGTTGCCACGGCACCCTCTCCTGGCATTCCATCGCCGAAGTCCCACGCGTATTCCAAGACCTTGCCGTCGGAGTCACTCGATTCAGAGGCATCGAAGGTGACGAGGAGCGGCGCCTGGCCCGAGGCGGGCTCGATCGTGAACGAGGCCACGGGCGGAGAGTTCACCGTGGGCGCACTGGTTGAGTTGGTCGCACCCGGAGTGCCGCCCCTCGCCGCCGAGGCCTTCCAGTTTGCGGCGTCGTTGCCGAACTTGTGGGCCGAGGTGCGTTCGAGTGAGGGGCCCGAGCCGTCCGGATCGAGAGCCCACGGCGCCTTGTCGTCATGGCGCAGGTGGTCGATCTCGATGAACTGCGCCTTCGGGTTCGGTGCGGGGGCCGGGCGCAGCAGCTCGAGTCGCTCGCCCGAGTCGTCGAGTCCGCCCGCGAAAGGCCCGGCGATGGGCGCGTCGGCGGGCACCTTGTGGCGACGGCGGAACTCCGCAGGGTCGATCCCGCAGAGCACCAGAAAGCCGTGAGAGGGAATGACGGTTCCGGCTGGAAATTCGAAGTCACCGCTCCCTTCCACATTCTTGACGCCGTGAAGGCGCCAGTCGAGCTGCGAGGTGCCGTCATGAAGCTCGATATCGAGTGACGTGAGGTTCAAGAGCTCAACAAACTGGTCGTCGCCCTCGAGAGGGTGGTAGTGGATCTCATTGATGACAACGGAGCCGACCCTTGGCTGCGCATTCGCGCCGCCCTTTCCGAGGCGAAATTCAGCCTTCGTCTTCGCGGAGTCGGCGCCGAACGTCGGGGCCGAGAGAGCCGTGAAGTCGAGCCCCCTGGTCGTCGTCACCAGCCCGAAGGGTATCCCATTTTCCGCGGCCTGGAACTTGTAGCCGGTGACGTGGCCTGTAAGTCTTCCCCGCGAGTCGGTGGCGGCCAGGTAAACAGCTCCGCCGCCGCCATCGAGCTTGAAGCTCGAGGGAGAGCCCGGGTTACTGTTGAACTGGTTCTCGTAAAAGACTGCGTACCCGCTGGAGGGGAGCACGATGCCAACGGGGATCTTGAACTTCTTGAGAGCCGACTCACTGTCGCGGTCGTCGCTCAGGAACCAGCCTCCGATGGGAATCGCCTCGCTCGTGGGGTTCAAGAGCTCGATGGCGTCCTCGAGAGGCTCGCCAGACTTGGTGAGCACTTCGTTGATGACAACGCCGCCGGAGTGTTGCGGTGGATCCACCGCGCCTGGTGAACCGTGGACGTTGGCGCTCGCACCCCAGCTCTGCGGCTTGTCGGGATCGCCGGCAGGGTCGGCGAGGACGAGCGAAAACCCATGGCCGTCCGGTCCAAGCGGCCAAAAGGCGCCATTGTCGTAGGAGACGGAGAAGAGCTCCCGGTTCGTCCCATCCACGAGTGAAATCTTCTCGCCGGCATTGTCCAGGTTCCCCTGGAAGACGCCGCCCAGGCGTACTTCGGGGTAACTTTGTTTGAAATCATCGGCATTGGAGGCGAGGACGAGGAAGCCTCCAGCTCGGAGCAGGGTTCCTGCAGCGAAGGTGAATTCGACCCCGTCCTTGAACTTCAAGCCGCCCAGGTCGGCTGCGGTACGGCCCGGGTTCCACAGTTCGATAAACTCATTTCCCTTCTCGCCCGGAGGGTTGTACATGATTTCGCTCACGAGGATCGCGGGCGCAGCGTTTGAGGCGAGGAATGTTCCCTCGGACAGCGCGCTCCAGGAACCGCCGGTGAGCGTGCGCGCTTTGATCACCGTGGGGCCCTCGAGAGTGACCGGGCCCAGGTAGACTCTCGCGCTGTCCCCGATGGCACCCGAGCCGTAGGCACGAGGATCCGAGCCGTTGGTGGTGAAGTAAATCGTGGCTTTCGAGCTGGTCGTGACTTCGAAGCGGATGGATCGAAGCGTACGGTCGTCTCCTTCCGGTCGCAGGCTTGGTGCGTTGACAGGAGGGTACAGGCCCTGCTTGCGGAGCTGTTCCAGGAGGAGCGAAGTGCGTGGCGGGAAGAACTGCTTGAGTAGACGCTTGCTCTCCGCGAGCCAGTGAGTCTTCCGGGTGTAGAGATAGTAAGGCCCGACCTGAAACGGGTGCACGTCGCGGCGGTAATCGCCCCACCGAGCCGACTCGGCGACCACGGCCCGCGCGACCTGATCGGAGAGCCTGATCCATCGCGATTCGGCGGCCTCACGCGTCAGGGCTCCGTCGCCGAACAGGTGCTTTTGAACACGGTCGGCGAAGAGGAGCCGAAACTCCTCGTTCTCGCGAAGCCTGGCGTAGAGAAGGGCAGGAGTATCTGGATCGTCGACGCCGGTCCGGTCGACTTTGGGGTCTTCTATGCCTCGCTCGGCGTCCCAGACGATGAACTTGAACTGCGCGCCCTTCTTGCGCTCTCGGCCCACGTACCAGTTGTGAAAGGGCCAGTCCCGTGTGCCGGCGTAGAAATTGAGGAGCATGTAGTCCGCCAGGTTGGTCAAATCGACGTACGCCTGGATTGCCTCGTACTGTTTCAGCGTTTTCAGGCCGGCATTTGCGATCGCCATCGCCTTTTCCCAGGCCGTTCTGTCGCCGTCGATCGCCTCGCCGGAGTTCAGAGCGTCGTAGTCTTCCTTGTCTCCGCCCAGGTGTTCGGCAAGGAACGAAGCGTCGGGCCGCTCGGTCAAGTTATAGAGGCCCCAGTAAAGCCCGTTCAAGTAACAATGGACCAGGATCCCCCGGCCCGACAGGTGACCCATCGCGGCCTGTGATTCGCGCACCCACTGGTCGCGAATGTACTGCGCGGAGATTCGTTGAGCCTCGTGTTGGTGAAGCCAGGAATTGTTGGTCTCGGCGCGGAGGACAAGGTTGTCGAAGCTGATCACGCTTGAGCCCGGGAAGACTGAGAACTTGAGCTTCCTTGGGCCGTATTGGTCCCTGAAAATCAGGCGGAAGGAGTGCTTGGGCGACTTCTCAGGCTGGCGGCTAGCTCCGCCGATGATTCGAACGCCGCAGTTGACCTGAAAGCCCTGGCGTGCGTCGGGATAGATGAGCTCGGCCGAAGCGGCCCGCTCCCAGGCAGCCCCATGCGAAAGAGAGTTTGAGTAGATCCCCTGCGGCCCGAAGAGGTCGTCCACGTCGAGGACGACGGAGACCGAGGGCAAGCCAAGAAGGCCTTGCTTCAGTTTGCCCTTGTCGTCGCTGCTCGACGCGATCGCCGGATCCATGGCATAGTCGGCCGCGGGATGGTTTGGCCACTTTTTTGGGAATCCGTCAGGGTCTGGAGGCTGGAGCGGGACCTGATCAGCAAACACGTAAGTCCATGTGACAGACTTCGAGGCCTTGAAGCCGTCCCTGAACGCGGCTGCTCGAAGCGTCGTGACGGCCTTGTCAGGGCTTCCCGAGATCAAAATCTCCCTGGTGTAACGCGTGCCGTTCCTCTTCGAGGGCTCGCTGCCATCCATGGTGTAGAAGATCGCCGTACCGGAGGTGCTCGAGCTCAGCGCGACCGTGAGAGGCCTGTCGTAAAAGCCTCTCGACGGAATCGCCCGGGGCGCGCTTACCTCCGGGAGGTGCTGCGCCTCCAACTTTCCCGTCCAGCTGCTGGTGGCGGACAGGGCGAACAAAGCAACAAACCAACAACTCTCCTGCGCCAGTTTCCCGGCGGCTGCACACGTTGACAAAGGCATTCACTGGATCCTTCTCTCGCAGGCTAACTTGCGAGGGACGATGTTTGCTGTCTACACATCGCCCGTTTCACTTCCTTATCCTCTAAATCATTCATGAACCCATCGAATCCTTATCAAACTGTTTTCGGGCACAATGTCAACGAGCATCCGCAAGGAGGGCCTGGTTCGCTGTATACCTGTGCAGGCCGCCCCAGGGTGAGTTCCTCCGCGGCGACTCGATCGACGACGGCTATGTCGATATCTCCAGTGCGGTCTTTACGCTCCACTTCCTCTTTCAAGGGGCGACTGAGCCGCCGGATCACGGCCAGTTCCTGCGAGGGTCGGATCCAACGGCGGACGGGCTTCTGTGTACGCGGCTTTGAAATCCATGCAAGTCCGGGCAAGATCGATGAGGTATTCACCGATCTCGGTGCGACAGCCTCCGTGCTCCCGGGCCCTGTGGCTGGGCTGGAAGTCGCCCGCATTCAGTCTCGGATTGTCAGTCCGTGTTCCGACAGCACTGCGGTGGGGTTCAGCACGGAAGATCCGAAGACACCTGGGGGGATCGCCACATTTCCAGCCACGCAATACCTTGTCCCGTGCCACGGTCCCTGACCCCCTGGTAAATGCGGACCTCGTTCGTGTTCGCTTTCGAGTGCGGGCCCCTTCTGCGGGGCCTGCCGATGTTTCCTTCAGCACCCAGTGCCAACGCCAGGTTCGCGCTGTCGCTGTCTTTCAGTTTCTTGCAGTGCCATCCCATCGAGGTGTAGGTCGAGCTGCCGGTGGATGCGGGATCTCCCTTGGCTCCTGGGCTTTGGCTCACGTGCGAGTTCGCAAAGGTCTCGATCCAGGAGGATTCCGGGTCGAGACGTTGTGCTGGTAGAAAAAAACTCCCCGGACTCGCAGAGGAGCCCGGGGAGTCCTGAACAAGGGACCCGCACAGGGGAGGCAAGGGACGCCAGTGGAGACCTTGAGTGTCACGGCCGGGAGGCGCGAGATGTTTCCCCGCATCAACCCGACATGGTGGACGCCTACGGCTCAGAGACGTTTGCGTGCGGACCGCTGACCTGGACGCGACGCTGCGGAGCGCCAGCCCACACCGGGCAAGGCACCGGGCGGCGCGTGGGAGAGCGGCCCGCTGCCGGAGTACCGGGCCGGCGGCAAAGCCGGGAACCGATCCTTCCATGGTGGTGGACGCGGCCGCTGGACTACGGACCCGGAAGCCGGAGCGCACAGGTGGGAATGGCGCACCCGGCCGGGCAGCCGGCCGAAGCCGGCACGAGGAGCATCAAGATGAATCGGCTCAGCACCCGTGCCGCCACCCCGTGGTAACCCGAGGGCAGGCCCGGCCGAACGCCGCGAAGCGGTGTAGCACCGTGCGGCAAGCGCAGGCCCACGCGGGGAACCGAAGGGGCTGTGGGAAAAGGAAAAGGGCAGCAAGAATCCTCCCTGAACGCCGATTTTTTCTCCTCGCCAGTCGTCGCAGTCACCCGAGCGAGGCAGCCAAGAGTACGATGCGGCTCTTTCGATAACAAATCGGCGCAAGGGGGCGGCATAACCATGGAACTCTCCGTGTTTTCGGCCTGGAGGCCTGAAAGTTGCCATGAGTGCACGTTCCAGCGCCGGGAGCCCTACGAGACCTGTCGAGCTGCCTTACAGCCTGTTGAAGAAGTCCGCGCGGCCGCGCCAGGCCCAAGTGCAAGCGCCAGAAGGAAGGAGAACGGAGGCATCCTTGGGCAAGCATTCGCGGAGGCCACGCCGAGGTCTGGCGACGCGGCGCCGCCAGCATTTCGGCCTGGCGCTTCGGGTTCGGGCGGCGGTGAGCCGTCTCTGGCGTTGCCTGGACTCGGGGGGGCGCTCCGCGAGGCCGCTGTGGTCCTTCGCGCCTTGCATCCGACCCGCTGGCCTTGTAACGCTGCCCGCGGGGACTTGTTCAACAGGCTGCTATGTGTCGACCCCGCGGATGGATCACTCTGCGGCCCTTGAGCTTCTTTCCTGGCGATCGACAATCCGCCCGTACATTTCGGGCCGACGGTCCTTGAAGCGGTCGATGATGTGTTTGTCTGGCACACGTACGAGGCGCTTGGAGCGTGCCAGCGCAACGTCGATCTCCGCGTAGAGCACCTCTTCACGTTCGTGGAGCGCCTCGCAGATCGGGGAACCATCAGGTTTGCAAGCCTTGGAGTGGCCGATGAAGCGAAAGCCTCGCTCCGTGCCGACGCGGTTCACGGCAAGAAAGTAGACGTTGTTCTCGAGCGCACGCGCGTTGATCACGTAGGTGGCCGTGCACTCGCTGCCGGGAGGCCAGTTGGTCGGAAGCGCGATCATGTCGGCGCCGTCGAGTGCCATGACACGCGCCGCTTCGGGGAATGCACCGTCATAGCAGATGTGCATGCCAACCCTGGCAATCCCGATATCGTAGACCCTGAAGGGACGGTCTCCGGGCGTTGTGAAGCGGTCGACGCCGAGGTGGGGGAGGTGGATCTTGCGGTAGGAGCCGACGAGGCCGTTCGGGCCCACGAGAGCGCATGCGTTGAAGACGCGCGAGCCATCGGCCTCGAGGAGTCCATACATGACGTGGATTCCGAGCTTCTGGCAAGTTTCGGCGAATTGTGCTGTGCTTGGGCCGGGGATCGGCTCGGCAAACTTGCGGGCCTCTTCCAGGCTCTCGAAGCAGTAGCCAGCAAGCGCGCATTCGGGAAAGATGACGAGCCGTGCGTCATTGACTGCAGCTACCTGGAGGACGGATAGCATCCGTTCGAGGTTGCGTCCGGGGCACCCGATGTGAATGTCCATCTGCGCCAAGGCGGCGGTGAAAATTGGGTTGCTCATGGATCCTGAGCGTAACCGATGGCCGGGGGGAAATGGAGGGGCCAGGCGCGTACGATCGAACCTTCACAATAGCGCGTTGCTGGAGTTTGCTGGACGAGTCTGCGCCTTGAAGGCGGAATTCTAACCGCAGGGCATGACCTTTTCCCACTGACCCGAGTTCGCTGAACGTTCGCAGGCGTCGAGGTAGGATTGCACCTCGGCGCCGCGGATCAGGTCGGGCTGCTCCGGTTTGCCGGTCCGGACAGCGCGGATGAAACGCTGGTAGATTGTTCGAGCAGGCTTCAGTTTGCGGGTCTTCCATGTCACCGCGTCCCTGTCCTTGCCCAGGCACACTTTGAGGAGGTGTTCGCCAACGTCGAGGTCAAAGCTCACAGCGCCGAGTGTGCCATGAGCCTCGAGCCGGAGGTGGTTCTTGTGCCCGGTGGCCCAGCGGGTGGCCTGGAGGAGGCAAAGAGCGCCGCTCTTGAGCTCGAGCTCGATCACGGCCGTGTCGTTGGCATCGAGCGCCCCACCCTTCCACTCGGTTACCAGCTTTCGGTCCCGGGTTATCTTGGGAAACGTTCGCAAGTCGCAGCGCACCCGCGCTATTGATCCCGTGACGGCTGTGGCGAGGTCGAGGATATGGCAACCGACATCACCCAATACGCCGAGTGAGCCCATGGACGTCTGGAGGCGCCAGAGCCAAAGATCTTGCGTCCAGTGGCCCCAGACGGGAGCGCTGAGCCACGTCTGCAGGTAGAAGCCATGCACGTGTCGCAGGTCGCCGATCTTGCCCGCAGCGACAATTTTCGCCGCTTCCTCGAGCGCGGCGGAGCGCCGATAGCTGAAATTCACAAGGTGGATAATGCCCCGGCTCGACGCCCGCTTCGCCTCCCTGGCGACGGCTTGTGCCTCCATCAGCGTGACGGCCAGCGGCTTCTCGCACAGTAGATGGCGGCCGGCGCGCAGCACTCGTATCGAATGGTCTGCGTGGAAGCGATCCGGAGTCACCACGCTGACGGCGTCTGAACGCTCGATGACCTCGTCAAGGCTCTGCGCCGCGCAGGGGATCCCGTACTCCTTCGCGAAGGCCTCGGCTCTTCTCCCATCGACGTCGTGGCAAGCAACCAGCTCCACGCCGCTAATTGCCTTGAATGCGTTCGCATGGCTCTCCCCCATCCTGCCTGTGCCGATGAATCCGATCCGGACGTGCTTCAAGTGAAGATCTTCTCTGGCGCCTTGTCGGCGGTCACGTTGCGACTGTCGCCGACGCTCTTCCAGAGCGACCCCTCGGGTCTTGCCCAGTGGACGGCGTTTTGAAGCACCAGCTGCACCTGCGGAAGGTGATAGGTTGGATACAACTCGTGGCCGGGCCGGAAGTAGAAAATCTTTCCGTTTCCGCGCCGGAAGCAGCAACCCGACCGGAACACCTCGCCTCCCTGGAACCAACTCAAGAAGACGACCTCGTCCGGGTTTGGAATCGAGAAGGGCTCGCCGTACATCTCCTCGTGCTCGATCTCGAGGTAACGTCCGAGCCCCTGAGCGATCCGGTGGCCGGGGTTCAGAACCCAGAGGCGCTCCTTCTCGGCAGCCTCACGCCACGAAAGCGAGCACGGTGTTCCCATGAGCCGCCTGAAGATCTTCGAGTAGTGGCCGCTGTGCAGAACAATGAGCCCCATGCCTTCGAGCACGCGCCTCTGCACGCGGTCCACGATGGTATCCGCAACGTTCTTGTGGGCCTTGTGGCCCCACCAGGTGAGGACATCGGTTTCTTCGAGCACTGCCTCCGTGAGCCCGTGCTCGGGCTGCTCGAGCGTGGCCGTCTTGACGGCAAGTGCGGGGTCTTGCCGCAGCGACGACGCAATGGTGGAGTGCATGCCCTCTGGATAATTGGCTCGTACAGCGGGGTTCAACTGTTCGTGGACGTTTTCGCCCCAAACGGTGACTTGGATCACTGCATAGTTCCTTTCTCAAATCGCAGATCGGTCCCGGGGATCATCAGGGCGAAGTCTTTCCCAAAAGCTCGGCTGGGGGTTGCGAAACCACGGGGAGCCTCATTGCGCAAGAGCCGCTCCACGACTGCCAGAGCCGACAGGACCGTGAACGTGTAGCCGCCGGCTGTCTCCATCGTCGCCTCGAGGCTCTGGCCGTGGTCGTCGGAGGCTCGGCCCCAGATGGACATGCGGCTCCTTGCAAGCTCCTCGGGTGTTGGTCCGTGGACGCGTTTTTCAACCCGCCGTTTGAGCCACTCCCGCACGAATCCCAGTTTCAAGACGGGCTGGAGCCACCTCGACCGTCTCAGATTCGCGATCGAGCGAGGCGAGGCGGCCGCGTAGACCTCAATGTTGGGCACCCCGGTCGAGTGGTAGGCGCTGGAGATGTCACCCCAGGGAATCGTCACTGCGAGGTGCTTTCCCGCTCTGAAGGGAACTTCCATCGACTTCCATCCTGGCGGCACGGCGGTGATCCTGCCGTTCAGTCGCACGCGTCCGCCGTTTGGGGCTCTGTCAATCATGGTCTTCATTGTTCCAGGGCTGAGGCCGCCACGTGACCGGAACGCAAGCTCCAGATGCGTGGCGCTGGGGAGCCTTGAAACCAGGGATGCCGCAAGGCAGTCGGTGGGTACCACGTCGAAGCCAACCGCTGGAAGAAGCGTGATTCCGGACTGAGCGGCCGCATTGCTCCGCTCGGCTGCGGCTTCGATCACGTCGATTTCGCCGGTGATGTCGATGTAGTGCACACGGGCTCGAATGCAGGCGTCCATCGTCTGCCGCGCCGTTGCGGAGAAGGGGCCTGCGCAGAGCACGACCGCTGCGAGGCCCGAGATCGACCTTGCGATCGATTCTGGGTCGTCGAGCCTGAAGACACGGCCTTCGAGGCCCAAGCGGGCCACAAGGGGCTCGATGCGATCGCGGGTTCGGCCTGCAAGCACCGGACGCTGGCCGCGCCGGGCTGCTTCCTCGGCGAGGAGTTGGCCAGTGTAGCCATTGGCTCCGTAAAGCATCCACGGGTCGGACGTGCTGGACATGACGAAGGGAGACTGCATAGCACTCCCTGGCCCGCTGTGCAAGGCTGAGGATTTGGTGGCAAATGTTTTGAATTCAACACGTTCTCACCCTTATCGTGGTCTGCATGCGGGTTTCTTTTCTTGTTGCCTCTGTTGCCGCCACCATGGAAAGTCTCGTCGTCAGGTCGCCTGGGCGCACTTTCCACTGCGAGCCTCGAAACGTTGGGCCCTGCCAGTCAACTGACAGAAGAAGGAGCGCGAGTTCTTGTTGAGATCTACCCTGGCTCTGACGCGTCGGGCTTTGCTTCTGCTGGGCTGGTCTTGCCTCTGTGGCTGCGGCGGCGGCAGCGGGAGCTCGGGGTTTGGATCCGCCAAAGATAGCAGCGACAGGCCGAGCGGCGGATTTGGCTCGGCCCTGGCATCGCCGGGCGATCTCAATGGTGACGGGCGGACCGAGCTGGCCGTCGGTATCCCCGGTTTTGACGGAAAATCGGAGGATCAAGGCGCTGTTGACATCTTGTTTCTCCAGGGGGATGGCAGCTCCGAGTCGCGTTTCCGCATAGCTTCCAGGGAGAACGGCTTCAGCGGCGACCTCGATCGGTTCGACTCCTTCGGTAAGGGGTTGGCCTTCCTGGGCGATCTTGACGGCGACTCTGTCAATGACCTGGCGGTTGGCGCGCCAGGCGATGATGACGGCAAACTGAGGGCGGGCGCTCTCTGGATCCTTCTCTTGAGCGCCGAAGGTAGCGTCAAGGCTCATCAGAAAATTAGCGCAATTAATGGTGGATTCTCTGGTGAACTGGATTCGAAGGACGAGTTTGGATCCTCGGTGGCTGTGGTGGGAGACCTGGACGGCGATGGCTTCTCGGAGGTTGCCGTGGGCGCTCCCGGGGACGACGACGGCGGTGACGGTCGCGGGGTTGTTTGGCTCCTGAGTCTCAACCCCAACGGAAGTGTACGGCAGACACGCAAGATCAGTTCGCTCGAGGGCGGATTTATCGGGCCGATCGAAAACAAGGACCACTTCGGGGGCAGTTTGGCGGCCCTTGGGGACCTGGACCAGGACGGCGTGCCCGACCTCGCGGTCGGCGCTCCACTTGACGGGGAGGGCGGTTATGCCAGTGGCGCTGTGTGGATCCTGTTTCTGAAGGCCGACGGCACGGTCAAGGCACAGCAGAAAATCAACTCGGCACAGGGCGGCCTTTCCACTGACATTCACGGACGTGACCAGTTCGGCGCTGCACTGAAGGCGATCGGCGATTTGAATGGTGACGGAGTTCCAGAGCTTGCGGTGGGGGCGCCGGGTACCGATGGCAAGCTCGAGCGTGGCGCCCTCTGGGTCGTTTTCCTCGAGCGAGACGGCGCGGCATCCTCGAGTGTCAAGGTTCAGAATGGAGATCCGGGCCTCGTCGATGAGCTCGGACCCCTGGACCGGTTCGGCTCGGCGGTCTCGGACCTGGGTGATCTCGACCTTGACGGGCTGAGCGATGTCGCTGTGGGAACTGACCAGGTGCGATCTCGGGGGCGAAATTCGGGCGACGTGTGGTTCCTTTTCCTGCGCGAGGACGGCACGCTTCGCTCCTCACGCCTCATGCACTCAGCGTCACGGCGTTGAAGAGCTCCGCCAGTTCTTGTCAAGTTTCCGGACGGCAAGGACGAGGCCAGAGTGTTGGGGCGCACCCGTAGCCTCACTCCACGGCACATTACAGGAACGGTTTGACCATTCCTGTATTCCGAGGCATTCTCCAGAGGAACTTTGGATGTAATTGGGCATCTCTCAAGGTAGATAGTGACTCAAAAGGTCTACAAGTTTGAGCCCGGGCAGTGCGTTTGCCTGCTGGGCGATCTGGGCGCCGGATCCCAGAAGGCCAACGTCCTGAAGCTGAGCGGGACGGAGATGGTCCTCGAGGCGACTGTGCCCCTGAGGGCAGAGCAGTTCGTCTACACGACGATCAAGCTCGCCGATGGGCCATCGCTTGCCCTCAGTGGACTTGTCGTCACTGCCGTTTCCGGCGGGATCCTTGTCCAGTGGACGCACTCAAACCCGCTAGAAACAGATCGCATTGATGCGTTGCTGAACGAGTACATGAAGGCTCGTCCGGAGACAGCCGTTGCGCAGCCTGCATCCTCGCCAGTGCCACCTCTGCCCGCCGCCGCCGAGCTTGCCTTCGTGGGCACGGTGAACAGGACGAAGCCACACATCACAAGGGCTCCGACCCCTCCGGCTGTGGAGTTGGCCGCGCGGGAAGCCGAGTCTTCCCCGGGGGGTGCCACGGATCTGGACGCCAAGCTCCGCAAGAAGTCCAAGACGGTTCGCTCCGCCGACCTTGCCTCGCGGGTGAACACCGTTCAGGTCGTCAATATGAGCACGATCCGCGACCTCGTAAAGGAGGCCGTGGATGAATCAATCGCACTGCACGCGTCCAGCATGTCCGAGTCGGACAAGAAGCGCCTTCTCGAGGAGGCCGAAGCCTCCTTCGCTGAGCGACTCTCGCTTTTCAAGGCGGAGAAGTCAGGCCTCGAGGTGCAAATCAATACGCTTGAGGAGAGCCTCCAGAAAGCCCAGGCCCTGCTCAACGAGGAGCGGGGCAAGGTCCTGCTTGCCAGCCAGTTCACGGTCTCCGATGCCGGAATGATGGAGCTCGAGCAGCGCTTGGGCCGGCTCCTCGAGCATGCGCTGCATACGGGCAAGGTCGGCAAGGAGCTTGAGGACCAATTGCGGGCTGTTGTCTCAAGGCTCCTCGATGACGAGCGGGACAAGATTCGAGACCAGGCACAGCAGGCACAGAATGACAGAATCAATCTCCTGGAGCGCAAGGTGCAGCGCCTTGCTTCGTCGCTCGAATGTGCCGAGTCGGAGCGTGATCGGGCCAGGGAACGAGCCGTCGCGCTCGAAGCCTCAGGCGGCATGTCTCTTCACAATGTGATGAAGGCAGGTCTCGATGCGACTGATCCACAACGCAACCGGAAGTTGGGCCTCCTGAAGGAGATCTTCAGGCTCAATCAGGAGATTCGCCAGAAGCTGATTGAGGAAGGCCGCCTGCCGCGGCGTGCGGCCGTTTCTGACGACGGGGAGCCCGTGAGGCAACCCGCCTTGTCGCCCGAGCAGGTTCGGGTGGAGGAGGCTCGCATTGCGGAGGACCTTGGCATCATCAGAACTTTGCCGGTGGG
>SXGS01457400.1_pt1 | contig 16027 bp, 10 predicted proteins | sample 3174681 | NCBI WGS metagenome assembly SXGS01 (sample SAMN11356861, study PRJNA531348) | freshwater metagenome | isolation source: freshwater sample F1-80 | place: China: Fuxian Lake, Yuxi | collected 2017-12-25 | reverse complement strand
TTGACCTACGACATCTACCGCTCGGCGGCGCCGCTGTCCTCGTCCACGCAAGGCACCTTGGTCGCGCGCCTGTTCGCGCCTGAATGGAGCGGCGAGCGCCTGAAGCTCGTCGATCCCGCGGCGACGTGGCGCGTGCCGAACGGAACCGGCGGGACCTACCAGCTGGCGGCGAACGAAGGCTTGTGCGTCTACACGCCGCGCGCCGCCGCCAACGAGCACTTCGCGGTGGTGCGCGACGGAAGCACGGCCGTCTCGGTGGCCAACCGCACCGCGAACGCGGTGACGACGACCTACGACCCCGTCAACGAGCCGGTCGCGTGCCACCTCCAGTCGTCGGGCGTCACGAACCAAGGCTATCCCTACAAGACGTGGGCCATGTGGGTCGATGGGCGCGACGATCCCGCCGATGGACGCCCCGACATGCCAGTGCTGGCGAACGCGGCGAAGAACGCCGCGCCGCATGTCTTCACGGTCTTCGAGCCGAGGGCCGGCTTGCCCGCGGGGCCGCTGCCAGCCGTCGTGTGCCTGCACGGCGGAGGGCCGAGCGGCAGCCACTGGTCTTGGGCCCCCGAGTCGGTGCACTACGCCAACGACGAAGCGATTCCCGTGCAAGGCGTCACCATCGCCATGGACGATCGCGTGTACGTCGCCACCAACGGCATCGTCAGCTCCGACCGGCCCAGCAACTGGTTCGGGTGGCATCCCGGCATGGATCCGCTGGCCAACACGACTCCGGGGGCCGACGCGGTCGTCGTCCCCTACACGCTGCGACGGTTGATGTGGACCATCGACTGGCTGCAGTCGCGCTCGCCGTACTCCATCGATCCGCGCGGGACCGCCGTCATGGGCAACTCGATGGGTGGCGCCGGCACGCTGCTCCTGAGCCGCTACCGTCCGGAGCGCTTCAGCGCCGCCACGGCCTTCGTGCCCCAGCACTACACGCCCGACACTGGACAGCGACTGTTCGGCACTCCCGCGCAGAACCTGCGCACGATCGAGACGGGCCCGAACGGCGTGGTCCTGCGCGTCAACGACTTCTTCGACGCCGCGGTGCGCTTGTCGCCGCCGCAACGCGACTTCTGCCTGACGCGCATCTTCCGCGGCCGGCGCGACAGCGCGGTGGACTGGGATCCGCGGACGATCCAGCTGTACGAGTCGATGAACGCCGCGCGCCATGGCACGCACCTGTACTGGGACAATCGCGACCACACTGCCTCGGATTGGACAACGGACGATCCGACCGTCCCGGGCGTCGACATTGGCGAATGGGTGCATCCCGTGCGCACCGAGCGCTCCAGCGCCGCCTACCAGGCGAGGTTCAGGTCGGACCAGTCCTATCCCGGGTTCCACGACGACGACCAGCAGCCCGCCGCCGCGGGGCGCCAGCCCACCTTGGGCAATGGCAGCCCCGACGACGGGACTCCATGGGGCACCTTTGGCGGGTACTTCGATTTGGATGTCGGCACGATCTTCGACACGCCCTCCGGCTGGTCTTGCACGATCCACCTCGTCGGACGCTCCAGCAGGAGCATCGACAACTTCCCCGGAACCACCGCCACGACGAGCCTCGTGCTGCGCAAGCCGCGACGGCTGCTGCCGTCCACGGGCACGGTCCTGTCTTGGACGCTGAGGGACGACGCCACCGACGCCGTGCTGCAGTCGGGCGTGCTCGCGGTCGAGGCCCAAGGGCTGGTGGCGGTGGCGGGCCTGGCCGTCCCCAAGGATCCGGCGCGCGCACGCCTCGAGTTCCGCGAGGAAGCGGCGGCGCGTCCGGGCGACTTGAACGCGGACGGCTCGATCGGCGACGCGGATCTCGCGCTCATGCAAGCGTCCCCGGTCGATCTGGATGGCGATGGATCGGCGGACTCCGCCGACGTCGCGCTGCTCGAGCGCTACCTCCGGAGATTGGAGCCCGGCACGGCGTTCTGCCTCGGCGATGGTTCGGCCACCGCCTGCCCGTGCGCCAACCCGTCGCCTTCGTCGGCCAAGGCCGGCTGTCGCAACAGCCTGGGCTCCGGTGGCTCGCTGGCCGCCAGCGGCATGGCTAGGTTGTCCAACGACACGCTCGCGCTGCTTGGCGCGGGCATGCCCAACAGCAGCGCGCTGTACTTCCAAGGCAACGCCGAGGTTGGTGGCGGCTCGGGTGCGACGTTCGGCGACGGATTGCGCTGCGTGGGGACGACGGTCGTGCGGCTTGGCACCAAGCTCAACGCTGGCGGCACCTCCAGGTACCCGGACTCGGGTGACCAGCCAGTCTCCGTGCGCGGCGGGATCCAGACGGCGACCACCCGCCATTACCAGATCTGGTACCGCAACGCGGCGAGCTTCTGCTCTCCTGCCACCTTCAATTTGTCGAACGGGATGACCATCGCTTGGGCGCCCTGACCCCAGCGGTTGCAGATCCACCTGCAAGCCCCGCCAAGCCACTGCGCCTAGCACCTCCAGCGTGGCCCACGAGACGCTTAGCGGGCTTCGAAGTCCCGACTTCGCGACTGCCGACCGGGGCGTGCATGGCGGAAATCGTCCATTTCGCTGAACATCAGCGAGGTTCCGCGGCACTTGGACCGTGGTGACGCCCCCGCGTCCCAGCCTTCGCCGCCCCCCCCCCTGCACTCCTGACCGCCAAGGAACTTGCGAACCATGAACCGTCAGCTAGCCTCGACCCTCATCTTGTCGTGCAGTCTGTCCACCCTCGCCCTTGCACAAGGGAGCAGCGAGGCCATCTTCGTCGGCACCTCGGTGTCCGGGTCCACCGACCCGTATTATCTGCTGAACCCCACGACCGGTGCCGTGCTGGCCACCGGGGGCAACACGAGCAGCAACAACGTCACCGGCGTCACCTACACGCGCGGCGGGCGCGAGTTGGTCTTGTCAAGCAGCCTCGGCAACCAGGTCACGAAGGCCGACGCCTTGGCCAGCACGCCGACGCCCAATGTGCTGACCCCCTTCCCCGCCGCGACCTACGGGGTCGCCGAGGACGCCTTGCGCGGGCGGTTGTGGACTTTGGTGCAAGTTCCGAGCGGCACCGAGCTGTGCGTCATCGATTACAACCCCTCGAGCGCTGGTTACGGCGTCGTGATTGGCTCGGCGGGCGGCATCAGTGCTTCGGTGGGGTTGACCGAGCAATGGGCGCTCTCGCCCGACGGCAATTGCGCGGCCATCCCAGGTGTGTCGTTCTCCGGACAGGTGGCCTTGGTGGACACGAACCCCACCAGCGCGACGTACTTGCAGCACACGGTCACGTCACCCCTGTTCAACATCCCCTCCTCGACCTTCGCCTTCGACGTCTCTTTTGACTCAACCGGCCGCTTTGTCGTCGTTTGCGCGTCGAATGCCACCGACACGCTGTTCCCCATCTGGGATCGCCAGACGAACACGTGGGTGGACACGCTGCCTGGGACGTCCGCCATCAACCACATCGATGTGCCGCACGCCGTGGGCAAGAAGGTGCGCTGCTTGCCGACCTTGGGTGGAGAGCTGCGCTTTGTCGCCTGCGGTGTGGGGTCCGGCAGCTCGGGCGTCAATGGCTGGACGGGGCGCATCAACTACAACCTGTCGACCTCGGCGGTGAGCTTCACCCGCTTCCTGCCGACGAGCGGTGTCTTGACCTTGTGCGACGGCTTGTCCGTGTCGCCGGACGGCTCGCAATTGGCGGTCACAGCGCGCACGCCGGCGCGGGTCGAGTTGTTCGATACGGTCACTGGCGTGCCGGTGCGCACGATCAACCTGCCGAATTCGGCCCAGACGAACATGTACCACACGGCTTGGCGTGACGCGGTCGAGTCGGGTACGGGCTTCTGCTTTGGCGACGGGTCCAGCTTGTCATGCCTGGCCAATCCCGGTGGCGGTGTCGGCTGCGGCGACGGAGCGCCCGGCCACGGCTGCGCCAACAGCGTCAATCCCAACGGCGCCTTGTTGGAAGCCTACGGCACGCCCAGCGTCGCCCTCGACTCGCTGCAACTGCGCGGCTCGGGCATGCCGAACAGCTCGTCGCTGTACTTCCAAGGCACGACGCAACTGGGCGGCGGAATCGGGGCTTACTTCGGCGACGGCCTGCGGTGCGCCGGCGGAGCGGTGATTCGCCTCGGAACCAAGGTGAACGCGATCGGCGCCTCCCAATACCCCACTGGCGCGGATCTGCCGGTTTCCGTGCGCGGCGCCGTGCCCCCCGGCTCGGTGCGCACCTACCAAGTGTGGTACCGCAACGCAGCAAGTGGGTTCTGCACGAGCAGCACCTTCAACCTGAGCAACGGCGTCAGCGTGACCTGGTACCCCTGATTGCACTTGCCGCCACCGCTAGGCGGCAGGCGGTTGAGCGAAATAGGGGGGACGGTTGGTATCGGCCGCGGGACAGACTCCCGCGGCCGATTTCATGGACGGGCCTGCGGGCGCTTCGCACAGCAGCGCCTCTCGGTGTAGAGAATTGCCGTAAAGCAATATTATTAAACAACTTATAATGATGCTCCTGTCCGGCCTCGGGCATCGTCAGCTTTGCTTTCCACGCGGGTTTGCGCGCCGTCCTTACAGGAACGAAGGGCATGTGCCCTCCTTCCTGAGAACGACGGATCACCAAATCGGAACCCGCCATGCGCCTCGCCATCACCACCCCGCTCGTGCTCGCGGCCCTCGCAGCGAGCGGCCACGCCCAGCAACCCCTGACCGTCTTTGGAATCGACTGGGAAAGCCCGTCCAACGGGCTCCCCGATTCGTTCACCGGCAATCCGCTGACTGAGGGCGATCTCCTGCTGGCCCCGACCTTCTTGCCGAGCTTAGGCCCGCTCGGTGCGCCGGGTATCGTCGAATCAGCGGGCGCATTCATTCCCTTCGGCCTGAACTTGGCGCAACACGCCATCTCGGTCGGGCATCCCGGCGGCGTGCCCGGCGGCATCGAAGTCGATGCCATCAGCCATGGCTTGGATCGGCGCTTGGACTTGAACGCCACGGGTGCCGCGGCGCCGACTCGACGCTTCGCATTCTCCGTGGATTATTGGTCGCGAGGCATTGTTGGAACGCCGGCTGCCCCGGCCGTGTGGACCGAGGCGACCTGCCAAGACCAGGCCGCGGATGTGATGGTCGACATCGGCTTGCCGCCCCTGCCGATCATGCCCGGTTCCTTCGTCGGCGGGAACAGTGGCTGGCAAGACGGCAACGGGCTTGCGAGTTGCATCGGCTCGACCTACCCCGGCAACGGTCTGATCGAAAATCCCCCGGGCACCGTGCCGGGCGACAACCTGGACGCGCTCGATGGCGATGTCCCCGACGTGTGGTTGCCTCGCACCAGCACGACGTACTTCTCGCTCGATGCGAGCTTCGTCAACCCGATCACGGGAGTGCCCCTCTCGGGCTCGGCCATCCTCGCGGGGTATGTGGGCGGCGATGTGTTGCGCGTGAGCCCGACGGGCGCCACCGGCATCTATGCACCCGCCAACGCGCTGGGTCTCGACATGTTCGGAGCCGACACGGACGATTTGGATGCCTTGGCGATCGCGGAGAACGGCATCGCCGGTTTCCAACCGAGCCTGCAGCCGTACGACTGGACGACCGGCCAAACGGACATGCTGCTGTTCAGCGTGCGACGCGGCTCGGCCGTCATCGGCATGCCCGATTCCATCTTCGGCATGCCGATCGAAGCGGGCGACATCCTGGTCCCGCCGACGGTGGTCGGTGGCGGCCTGCCGGGGATCCTGGTGCCGGCCGAAGCCTTGGGATTGATGACCAACCGCTCGTTCCCGACGGTGCCCGGCGACGACCTCGATGCGCTGGATACGCTGCACGACATTCCGGCGGGCATGAGTTTCTGCGCTCCGAGCACGGCGACGCCCTGCCCCTGCGGCAACAACGGAGCGCCCGGTCGCGGCTGCGGCAACTCGGTCAACGCCTCGGGCGCGTTGTTGTGGGGCAACGGCATCCCCTCGATCAGCAACGACACGCTGTTGCTTTCGGGATCGGGAATGCCGAACACGGCCACCACCGTATTGCTGCAAGGCACGGCCGCCATCGCGCCAGTGCCCTTCGGCGACGGCCTGCGCTGCGTTGGTGGCAACCAGCGCCGCGTGTATATCCGCAACGCGTTGCTGGGGAACATCCAGTACGGCTTCAATGTGCCGGGGCAACTGCCGATCTCGATCCAAGGCGCCATCGGCGGACCTGGCACGTACCACTACCAGATCATCTACCGCAACACGGCGCCGTTCTGCACGGCGGCTACGACCAACACGACGAATGGGTTGTCGGTGACTTGGGTGCCGTGATGGGGGTGGGGTGGGGGTGATTGAGGCGGGGCGGCGAGCCGGATGGGCGCCGCCCCGCACCCATGTGATACTGGTCCGGTTGGCTGTGCCTTGAATCCGCTTTTGGCTGCGACGTCTTGGTCGCGCCGAGCGTCAGGGAGGTTGGGGAGCCTGGTCGCACGGCATGCGACGGCTGACCCCGACCAACCCTCGACGAACTTCGAAGTTCGTCGTCTCAACCACTTCGCGAATCCACCATGGCAGCCTTCAGCCCACCGTTCTGTCCACGCGCAACCTGTCGCGGCATCGAAGGACTGCGCTTCCAAAGGAAGGGGAACTTCTGGCGCAAGTGCGACAACCGCTTCGTGCCCCGCTTCCGTTGCTTGCGTTGTCGAGGCACGTTCTCGCTGCAGACCTTCCGGGTGGACTACGGACTGCACAAGCCCCTGTGCACGCTGGACATACTGCGAGGATTCGTCGCGAAAACCACCCAACGCCACATGGCGAGGACGCTTGGGATCGATCGCAAGACCATTGCCCACCGGCTCGACTTGCTGGGGCGGCACTGCGAGGCATTCCACCGATTGCGACTGCCGTTGCTAGGCAAGGAGGCAGCGCGCTGGAGCTTCACCTTCGACGAACTCGAAACCTTCGAACAGAACCGCATGCACCAACCGGTCACGGTCCCCGTGTTGGTCCACGAGCACAGCTACTTCGTCGTCGATCTCGAGGTGGGCATGCTGCCGTCGCGCGACAAGCGGCGTGCGCGAGCCATGGGTCGCGCGGAACGGCCTTCTGAATCGAAGGTCGCCTGCAGCGCTGTCTTCTCGCGCTTCAGCGCCATCACGAGGCGGCGGCCGGAGGCGACTGTCGCCACGGACAAGAAGCCTGGCTACGCGCGTTGGGTGTCGAAGGCTTGCGGTGGCATCTCGAGCCACACTCTGACGAGCAGCAAGAGGCGCCGCGACATGACCAATCCTCTCGCTCCCATCAACCTGACCTTCGCGATGATGCGCGATGGGCTGTCGCGCTTGGTGCGCCGCAACTGGGCCTACACGAAGAGGCGCGCCAAGCTGAAGCTGCACTTGTGGGTCTGGAGTGCATGGCGCAACTACGTGCGTCAAGTGACCAACAAGGACCGGGCGAGGAGCCCAGCCAGCGTCTTGGGGATCGAAGGGCGCAGGATCGGGCTGGCCGAATTGGTGCGGTGGAGGATCTTCGACGGCCAGCGCAGCCTGCAGGCACCGACGGGGCACAGGCTTCAAATTGAAGGAGTCCACGGCAAACCAGCCGCATGAGGCGGCCGGCGTGCACAGCGAACGGGACCAGTATCAGATCTAGTCCATGTGGGCCACCACCCGCTCATCCCCCATCTGCAACGCCAACTGCGCCTGCTTCGGAGCAAAGAACCGATCGAAGAACCTCGCGAACAACACCGTATACACGCGCAAGACACCCTTGGTCCCAAGCCGGTAGACGAAGTCGACCGATGCCCAATACCTCGGTCCGCTCAACCCCTGCGCGTGCGCGTACAACTTCGCCTGCTCGGCCACCATCCACTCGCTGAACAGCATGTACATGATCAGCAACGGCTTCTGCAGCCAGCGCTGCTTGACCACCTTGGGCGCCAGCGGCATGAGCCAGGGGAAGCGCACCAGGATCGGGAACAGCTTGTGCAGGTTCTCGATCTCGACCTTGTTCTCGAACAGGATCGAAGTCGTGCGGTTGAACTTCTCGGGGAAGTCGTCGTACCCGGCGATCGAGTAACCCATCTCCTTGGTCATCTCGTTGATCTCGAACTCGGGGTACGGCTGCATCAACGACACGAGCGGGTGGTCGACCTTGCACTCGATGTTGAGCTTCACCGTGTCGAATTCGTCGACCATCGTGCCGCCGGGGCCGCCAAGCATGTTCAGCGAGCCCAGCCGGATGCCGTGCTTCTTGATCCAGCCGGAGGCGTCGATGAGCTGCTGGCGCGTGGTGTGCTTCTTGAACACCGCGTTGCGCACGTAGTCGCTGGCGGCCTCGAAGGCGACGCGCGCATAGACGCAGCCGGCCTTCTTGAGCAGCTCGATGTGGTGCTCGGTGGTCATGTTCGCCATCAGGATGACGTCGAACGGCAAGCCGACTTCCTTCGGGAAGCGCTCGCAGAACTCCTCGAGCCAGTCGTTGCGCAGGTTGAAGATGTCGTCGACGAAGTGGACGAACTTCAGGTTGTACTTGCGGCGGACCGCGTTGATCTCGTCGATGACGTGGCTGACCGAACGCTTGCGCACGTACTCGCTGTTGCGCGCGCCGTAGACCTTCTTCTTCATCGCGTGGTGGAAGCAGAAGGTGCAGGGCATCGGGCAGCCGCGTTGCGTCACGAACACCTTGCGATCGGTGTTCTTGTAGATCGCGCCAGCCTCGTAGATCACGTCGCGGTCGGGGAAGCCTAGGTCTTCGAGTTTCTCGACCAGCGGTCGCTGCTCGTTCTTGTGGATCTGGCCGGTCTGCTTGTCCTTGAACCAGAAGTTCTTGACGTCGTAGTAGGGCTGTCCGTCGCGCAAGCGATTCAACAGTTCGACGATGGCTAGCTCGCCCTCGCCGCGGCAGATGGCGTCGACGCCATCGGTCTCAACGTATTCGGGCACGAAGGTCGGGTGCGGGCCGCCGAAGACGGAGATGACGTTGGGCAGCACCGCCTTCACCTTGCGGTTGATGTCCGCGAAGTAGAGGTGCATGCCCGTCGTGAGCGAGTAGCAGACGACGTCGGGCGCGTACTCCTTGACCTTGGCCAGCCAGTCCTTGTCCGGGATGAACAAGCACTTGCAGTCGTGGCCGGCGTCCTTGATGGAGCGGGACACGTACATGATCCCGAGCATCTCCTGAGGGAGGTACTCGTCGATGAAGAGGACTTTCATGGCCAGATGGGGAACGCCGAGTGGGGCGCGCGCGGTGCTTTGCTGTGGATCAACCACCGGACGCGTGTCCGGACAGCAGATTCCTAGCATCGGATCCTATCGGCAGATTCCAAAGCTGGCGTTTGAGCTCGCCACAAATCGGCAGTGCGCGTCAGGTTGGGCGCGCCAGCCGTTCTAGAACCGCCGCAACCTCGCCGAAGGTGCGCTCACGGTCGAAGTCATGCCGTCTAGCCAATCCGGCAGCTGCGAATTTCTGCGCTAATGCTTTTTCCGAAAACAATTTGGAGATTGCGTCTCTGGTGGTACGGTAGTCCGCGGGATCGATCAGCAGCCCATTGACCCCATCCACAACTACCTCGGGGTTACCGCAGACCCTGCTAGCGACGATGGGCGTGCCGAGGTGCAAGACTTCGACCAGGGTGTGAGACAGGCCCTCGTACTCGCTGTTCAGGACGAACACGTCCGCTGCCCGAATCCAACTTGGGATGTCCCGATGCGGAACATTGCCAAGCCACAGGACCCTGCCCTGCAGACCCAGGCTGTGACCGAGCGCCTTCCACTCTTCTTCCATGTCGCCGTCTCCCGCCACCGCCAAGAAGGTGTCGGGCGGCAGCTCGGCCAAGGCGCGCAAGATGTTGTCCACCCGCTTCCACCCCATCAGGCGGCAGATCGTCAGCACCAGCGGTCGGCGCGGATCGACACCAAGGCGTGCACGCGCTTCGTCGCGCGTGATGGTCACGTCCTCGGCGCGCGGACCGTGGTGGGCGTTCCACACGCGCTGCACCTTGCCCGGCTCGACGCCGTAGCTCTGAAGGAGGATCCCGCGCAGGTAGTCCGAGCAACTGATGATGTGGTCGCACCACGACCACCACAGCTTCTGCAGCGCGCGCACGAACGCGACCTTCAGCCCGTACGCCTTGCCTTGGTACGCATCGATGCCGTCGCCGCCGATCCAACCCTTCCTGTGCGCGATCTCCCACGACCCGTCGACCATGATGCGGATCATGACGGGCTTGGCGCGCAACTTGGCCGCCAACACATGCAGCAGCGCGAGGTGTTCGTTCACATAGACGACATCCACATGCTTGGCGGCCTTCCACACCTCGACGAAGGCCTTGAGGTAGCGCGCGGCCAACGACCCGCGCGCGATGCTCGTCACGCGAAAGGGGTGACCCGTCGGATGCGGGTCGGAACAGAAAGCCACCACATGGACCTCGTGCCCGCGCTCGACGAGGAATCGTCCAAGCGATGGCACGTAGGTCGCCGGTCCGCCAAGGTCCGGCGGGAAGACCGGCGAGGTGATCAAGACCTTCATGCGGCCGCGCGCCTCGACTCCGAGGAACTCAGGGCTTGGCGCAGGCGGCCTGCGCGTTCTCGCGTTCGCCCGCGATCAGGTTCATGCGCTCGACGGTGATGTCGCCCGTCGGGTACTCGCCGGTGAAGCAAGCGTTGCAGAACTTCTCGATCTTCGGATTGCCGGCGCGCGCCGCCTCGTTCATCGCCTCGCGCTCGAGGTAGACGAGGTGGTCGACGCCCAGCACCTTGGCGATGGCGTCGTTGTCGCGACCGGTGGCCACGAACTCGGTCTTCGTCGCCATGTCGATGCCGTACGGACACGGCGCGACGAGCGGCGGAGAGGTAGAGGCGAAGTAGACGCTCCGCGCGCCGGCTTCGCGCGCCATGCGCACGATGCGCGCGGCCGTGTTGCCGCGCACGATGGAATCGTCGACCAACACCACGTCCTTGCCTTCGAACTCGAGCGGGATCGGGTTCAACTTGCGCCGGATCGAGTTCTGGCGACTGGCTTGGCTGGGCATGATGAAGGTCCGCCCGATGTAGCGGTTCTTCACGAAGCCCTCGCGGTACGGCACGCCCAGCTCCATCGCCATCGCCAGCGCCGCGTCGCGCGAGCTGTCCGGAATGGGAATGACCACATCCGGCATGGGGGCGCCTTCCGCCTTCCACTGGCGCGCGATGGCTTCGCCGAAGCGCCGGCGCGTCTTGTACACGGACACATCGTCGAGCATCGAGTCGGGACGCGCGAAGTAGACCAGCTCGAAGATGCAGGGCCGGTGCGGCTTCTGCGACAACTTGCGGCGTTGCACCACGCGATCCGCGCCGACGAAAACGGCTTCGCCCGCTTGCAGGTCGAAGCTGCGCTCGTAGCCGTTGACATCAAGCACCGTCGACTCGGAGGCGCAGGCGTACCAACGGCCCTCGGGCGTCGTCTTCTGGCCGAACACGCACGGCTTGATGCCGTAGGGATCGCGGAACGCGACCAAACCCACGTCCGGCAACATCGCCACCACGGAATAGGCACCCTTCACATCGCGGTACACCCGCTCGACGGCGGAGAACACATCCTCGGCGTCGACGAGGTGTCCCGGACGCAGGCGCTCGTTGAGCGCCGTGGCGAAGGCGTACAGGATGACTTCGACGTCGCACGAACTGTTGAGGCGCGTGCCGCTCTTCTTGAAGTGCTTCTCGTGCAGCTCGACGAAGTTCGTGACATTGCCGTTGTGCGCCATGGCGACACCGACCGGGAAGGTCAGGTGGAACGGCTGCGCGTCGTCCTTGCTGCCGCGTCCGACGGTGGGATAGCGCACATGCCCCACGCCGAGGTTGCCGCGCAAGCGCGGCATGTTCTTCTCGTTGAAGATCTCGAGCACCAGCCCGAGCCCCTTCTTCACGTGGAACGAGTCGGTGAAGGTGGTGATCCCCGCCGCGTCCTGCCCACGGTGCTGCACCGCGAGGAGTCCCTCGTAGATTTCGCCCGCGACGTCGATGCCGTCGGGCCCGTAGATGCCGATGAAGCCGCACATGTTGTAGTCCCGCCCTGAGCCGGCGAGTGTAGGGCTTGGCGAGCTCCGCGACCAACATCTCGCCGCGACGACGCGCGGCTTTCCCGCGGCGAACGCGAGTCCAAGGCCTGTGCGAGTCGCGGCACGAACTTGGACTGGGCATGGGCGGCTGGGCGCGGACCGGAGACTCCCGCTCTCCGTTTGGGCTCGCAGCCGCCTAGGCTGGCCTCGGGATCTTGCGAGCAGGCGCTCAGCGCGCCAACTGGCGCACCACGAACCACAGGACCAAGGCGGCCAACGCGTACTTGCCGGCGTAGTAGAGCTTGCGGTTGACGCGCTTCTTGATGCCGCGGAAGAAGTGCTTGGACCAGAAGAAGATCGGAGTGATGCGGTTCAACAACCCGCGTCCCTCGTCCTTCTCGTTGTGGCTGGCGGTGATGCGGTAGACGTGGTCGATCAGGAACTGGTTGAACCAGCGCACAGGCGCGAAGCGCAGCGGGCGCGTGAAGTCGACGAAGAGGATCAGGCGCGGCTCTTCGGTCTTGTTGGCGGCCCAATGCACGTAGGTCTCGTCGAACACGAGGTCCTCGCCATCCTTCCAAGTGTGCTCGAGGCCGTCGATCCAGATGCTGCAGCCGGGTCGCCTCGGGCACACGAGGCCGAGGTGGTAGCGCAACGAGCTGGCGAACGGGTCGCGATGGCGGCCGAGCTTGCTGCCGGGCGGCAGCAGGGTGAAGGCCGCGGCGTTGATGCCCGGGACACTCTTCAACAGCTCGACGGTGCGCGGGCAGCGCTGCGAGGCCGACGGCAGGAAGTCGCCGTACCACTTCATGTGGAAGCGCTTCCAACCGAGCTTCTTGAACGACAGGAAGGTCAGGTCTTGTTGGTCGGCGTTGTAGTCGATCTTGCCGTCGTTGTAGAGCGCCAGCGCCTCGTCGCGGATGGTGCGCCACTCGTCCTTCAGCTTCTTGAGCTGCGGGAAGTCCTTGGCCGGCAAGATCGGGTCGCGCGGCACGGCCGAGCACAAGTAGATCAGCGCATTGAACGGCGAGAACAGACCGGAGTGCTCGGTCAGCTGGCGCTCGAACTTCAAGCGCTCCTTGCCGCGGAAGTGCACATACGACACGCAAGCCAAGTAGACGAGGACCACGAGGCACAAGATCGCCAAGGGGTGCAGCAGCAGTTCGCTCGCGCCTTCCATCTCCATGCATGATACGGATGCCGCGGGGCGGAGCCAAACCGCAGGTCGCGCCGCAGGTCGCGCGTACCCGGCGCCAAGGCGCGTTCGGGGCCGTTGCTATGCTCGCGCAGCCGGCTGACGCCGGTGCACGCATGCTCAGCACGGAAGCACCCAACCAGACCGGACTCGCCAAGCGCCTCGCCTTCTTCGTCGGCGGCCTGCTCGCCGGAGCCTTCGTCGGCAGCCTCGCCAACATGGGCTTGATCCTCGCGGGCTCCGCAGTGCTGCCCGCGCCGGAGGGCGTCGATGTGAACGACGCGACGAGCATCGATGCCAACATCGCGCGCTATTCGACGGCGCAACTGCTGGTGCCGTTCGTGGCCCACGCCGTGGGCACGCTCGTTGGCGCATGGCTCGCGGCATGCGTCGCCCGGCGTGGTGGCATGGCGGGCCTCGCGAGCAGCCTCGTCGGAGCGTTGTTCCTCGCCGGTGGAATCTACGCGGTGTCGCTGATCCCCTCCGCACCCTTGTGGTTCGATGCGCTCGATCTGCTCGGCGCCTACCTCCCGATGGCTTGGCTCGGACATCGTCTGGCCAAGGGCCGCGCGGCGGACCCAGTCGCGCGCTGAGGAGTCCGGGCACTGCCCTGCGAAGCCTCGGAGATGCCTTTGGCGCGAGAATATGCGCTCAGGACGCGGAATGCGGGCCCCGTGGCGCGGTTGAGGCTTGTAGGCTTTCAAAGCAACCGTCTAGCCACTGATCCCATGCAATCCTCCCTGCGTCGACTCGTTTCCTTTGGCATCGCCCTCGCGCTCGCGGCCCCGGCGCGTGCCCAATGGGACACCGGTCCCGTCGTCGCGCCGCGCGTCGAGTACCGCACCTTCGCCAGCGCCGCCGCCAGCACGACGGTGAGCTTTCACGTCTGGACGCCGCCCAACTACGACAACGAACCCGCGCGACGCTTCCCGGTGCTCTATTGGCTGCATGGGTCGGGTTCGCCCGTCACCAGCATCGCGCCGCTCGCCAGTTGGTTCGGGAACGCCGTGGCGGAAGGCCAGCTGCCGCCGCTGATCGTCGTCTTCCCGAACGGTTGGGACTACGGCATGTGGACCGACTCGAAGGATGGCACGCGCCCGCTCGAGACCGTGCTCATGGGCGAGCTGCTGCCCTTGGTCGACGCGAGCTATCGCACAATCGCCGCGCGCTCGGGCCGCATCATCGAAGGGTTCAGCATGGGCGGCATGGGCGCGGCGCGCCTCGGGATGAAGTACCACCAAGTCTTCGCTGGTGCGTCGATCCTGGGAGCTGGCCCGTTGCAGCTCGACTTCATGGTCAGTCCCACCTGCATGGTCGTGCCCGACGCACTGCGCGCGCAGATCTACCAAGACGTGTGGGGCTCGGACCCGGCGTACTACCTCGCCAACACGCCGTGGATGTTGGCTGAACAGAACGCCGCCGCGGTCGTCGCCAGCGGCTTGCGCGTGCGCCAAGCCGTCGGTGCGGCGGACTGCTTGATCCAGAACAACATCCCCTTCGACGCCCACCTGACGCAGTTGGGCATCGCGCACAGCTACGCCACGCCCGCGGGCGTGGGGCACAGCGCGACGCAGCTGATGCAGGCGCTGGGTGCGGCCAACTGGAACTACTACCGCGAGACGCTGGGCGGAGCGCCGACCGGTTCCGCCTTCTGCCTCGGCGACGGCAGCGGCGCCGCGTGTCCCTGTGGCAACCAAGGATTGCCCGGCCAAGGTTGCGCCAACTCGATCGGCGTCGGTGCGCGCCTCGACGCGCACGGCAACGCCTCGCTCGCCAACGACACGCTGCGCCTCGAAGTGCAACCCGTGCCCAACAGCTCGCTGCTCTTCTTCCAAGGCACGCAGCGCGTCAACAGCGGCCTCGGCTCGCCGTTCGGCGACGGCCTGCGCTGCGTCGGCGGCAGCGTCGTGCGCCTGCGCACGCGCGTCGGCGCATTGAACTTCGCCGCGCACCCCGCGGGTGGCGACTTGCCCATCTCCGTGCAAGGCGCGCTGCCCTTGGTCGGGGGCACGCGCCACTACCAAGTGTGGTACCGCAACTCGGCGAACTTCTGCACGAGCTCGACCTTCAACCTGTCGAATGGTTGGAGCGTCGACTGGACGCCGTAGCTGCGCCGACGCTCACGCTTGCGCCCGCGAACGCCGACGCGGGGAGGGTGGAGCGACGCCAGCGGCGCTAGCTGCCGGTCCACCAGTCGGGATAGAGCGACGCGACGAAGTCGTCCATGAGTTCGGCGGAAATCGGGTCGGCGGGATCGTCGTCCTCGGCCTCGTCCGTGTCTTCGTAGCCGTCCTCCTCCAGGGCCTCGCCGTCGTCGTCCTCTGCCTCGTCGTCTTCCTCGTCGTCGTCCTCGTCGTCGTCGTCCAGCTCCTCGTCGTTCTCGGCTTGCTGCCGCCAGAACGCGCGTCGACGCTCCAGGGCCTCCTCGGAATCACCCTTCGCCAGCTCATCGAGGGTCCCGGTCCAAGCGATGTCGCCGATGGAGCCCTCGCCCAGCTCCAGCGCTCGCGCCTCGAAGGCTTGGAAGTCCCGCTCGTCGTCGAACCAGTAGTGCAGCCAATCGAAGGCGCAGGACGAACCCGCCAACACGCCGAAGCGGTGCTCTTGCGGGTCGCGTTCGATCGCCTCCCGGCGCATCTCGTCGAAGTCCGCGTACTCGGCCCAAGGTGACGTTCCAGCCATCGTTCTATGCCCCCAATCCACGACAAGGGAATGACGTGCGACGACGCGGCGACGCAAGCAGCCACGCGGCGCGGGCTCAGGCTAGTCGCCGCGCCAGCCACGGGCAAGTCGCCACGCGAGGCCGCCTTCGACGGGACGCACGGCCTACCAATCCCAGCGCAACGCCAATTGGGCGCCCACGACCTCGTCGTCGCG
>SXGS01480010.1_pt1 | contig 16032 bp, 28 predicted proteins | sample 3174681 | NCBI WGS metagenome assembly SXGS01 (sample SAMN11356861, study PRJNA531348) | freshwater metagenome | isolation source: freshwater sample F1-80 | place: China: Fuxian Lake, Yuxi | collected 2017-12-25 | reverse complement strand
GAATTCATACGGCACCAGAAATAAAGAGTGTCTGGTTGAACGTATTTTGGAGTACCTTGACCGCTCCAGTGAAACGTTTTGGTAACTGCTACCTGTACAAACATGTGACCATTGATCATTGTTGTACTAACAACGTAAGGAAACCCCATTACTATCGCGTTACAGCGACTATAGTCGTAAGCGTTACCTGACATTACACGAACATGATTACGTAGTACCGCCCGTTGCTCTCTACGCGACATTGGTTTACTTGGTTTCTTTTCCATTATGTTACATATCTCCAAGTGTTTTGATGTCAATTGTATTCACGAACTCGTATTTAGGTATCTCTTTCTTTACAATACCGCAGTTACGGACATCGCACAAAGGACCATCGACATGAACACAACCGTCTCTACGGTACACAGGGCAATGTGACATTGGATCTGGTGCGATTGTGTCTTTCGACATGTACTCTTGCCAGTCCAATGCGTCGTAACGACCAGTGAACACACCCCACGCCAACTTAATGCGTCTGGTAATACTTGATAATGCATGAGGACGAGCAGGTCGCCAGATGCCGTCAACGTCTTCACGGAAGGTACCGCCGTTGCGGTGTTCGTTTAATAATGAAACTACGGTACGACGTATTGGTTGTTTCATGTTTGTCTCCTTTATTAAAGACGCATAGAAAATCTACTCAGGACGTAATATCCTGAGTAGATTTAATTATTTACTTTTGGTTTCTTAATCGCTACTATAATGCGGTTCATCAGCAACCCCTATTATCTCGTCAATCAACAACTGCATTAACGCGATACTAGTAGCTATTCCATGCAATTCGTAAATCGATTTAGTACTCCCAGGATCAGTACCAACATAATGCCATACGTTAGGTTCCTTTACCTTGACATAAGCTTTACGACGTTTGGGATTTAATCGTGCGTTAATTACCAAACTTAGTTCGCCTAGCACCTGAGTCATTGGATCAAAGAAACTACGATACTCGCCAATAAACTTCTCCGTTATTTCGTTAGTGAAGGTTCTACCCACACGCCTACCGCCGCATTGAATTAAAGAAGGATAGCTATCGATGATATTGACTTCAGCGGAAGAAAGAGGACTATCGTTAACACGCTTCTTAGCCTGCTCGTAGAATAGACGTGAACTTTCTTTCCATTTCTCAACTACATCTTTAGAAGGGTGTAGGATCAATGGTTCTATATCACCTTCCGTAGCCATTATGTAACGTTCGTAGTATTGACTAATGTGTACATTAGAACGTGCTGGATTGCGATGAAAATGGTCGCCGCCGATTATAACCACTGGTTTCTTCTTTAATCGATTAAAACCATCTAGAAGTTTATCGTAGAAGTCTGCGTCTGCCTGATTAAACTCCAATTCGTCACGTTCATCTGGTTTCATGTTGTCTCCTTTAAGGGTTTAGCAGCGTATCGATTTATCACGTTATCGAGTTCACGTGTTTTTACTTTACAGCGTTCTTCCTCAGTGATGTTACAGAGATCTGAAATGCTAGTAAACACCACTTTAGCGTTATTATCGTCTGTAAATTCAATTAAACGATGCCATGACAATGCTAACATCTCTAAAGGCGATTCAGCTATCAAAGAGACAGTGTAATCTCCATTATAAGAAGTTAGCAATACCATTAAAGTACTATCGTCGGTAAACGTTTGGAACGATATTGCAGATTCTTCGCTTTTTAACCCGCCATTAGTTAGCGTTAAATCTACTACCAGTGCTTTTTCGCCTAAGGTGTAGAAAACGTCAACCTCTAGCAATTGGGTGGTTTTAATTACTTTCATCTTTCTCTCCTTTAATTTGTTCATGTAGCGCTTCTACGAACAAAAGCAATACTTGCATTTCCATGTAAAGGCGTTTCATGCACACCAGACTACCAGAAGGACTACGCAAGCTAATCCCAGTTGGTAATGGTTGGGGTACTACTAACGGTAGCTTACGGTTTGTAGTTTCCATTTTACTCTACCCTTTCATTGGATTATATTGCGCCTGTATTTCAAATAGTTTATCTAGCAAAATAGCTATGTCAGGTTCGTTTAAATCAACCATTTCTAATAGTTTACGGAAATCGTAATCGTTAGACACTGCTTTTACTTTAGGGTTCAACTCTACAATCAAACTAATCACAGCACGCACGTCATCAAGCTTATCGCCTAACGTAATGAGTTTATTGTCAAGGGCGTTTAATCCTTCTTCCAGACTGTCTGCTGTAACGCACAGATTCCACCATGGATAAATAAACGCTTTCTCTGCGTACTCGAACGCATCGCCACTATCCGTGAATCGATCAAGAATAGCGAATCCATCTACTCCAAACGGAAATAGACCTACTACCATACCGCCGCCGTAGCGATGATCTCCGGCAGCCAACGTAGACCCGCCTCTAATTTCTTGATTTAATATTTTCATGCTATACTCCATTTACTTTTTTGGTGGCGGTCGGTAGCGATGTTGTTGGCTACTTCCGCTCAGTTCTGGAAACGCTTTACTGACATCACTACCGAACACATTAGCGGTCAAAGCAGATCCCATTATTAGGAACTGCTGTACCTCCATTTCGTCCTGTCGATGCTTCTTGCGTTCTGCTGGAGTCATTGCTGCAATCTTTTCGCGTTTCTTTTGTTCGCGTTCCGCTGCAGCTAATGCTCTTTCTTTCTCACGCATTGCTGCATCACGTTTTTCTTTTGCTATTGCTTCTTTTACTCTGGCATCGCGGTCTGCGTTGCGTCGTTTGGCTTCGCCCATACTGAAATCCTTGGTTCAATGGTTTCGGGAATTGGAAATTTACTGAGGTGTTCAAATACGCATTCAAAAGCAACATTTAAAGAATGATCTTTACCAATGTACTTTTCATCTGGCGCACCGGATGAAATTTGGAAATACCATAGGTTTGATCCATCGCAGAAATGCAAACTATAATTAACTTGTATTGCTCTACACCAGTCATGTAACATATCCATTGCATGTATGTAGGCACTTTGACCTTCGCCTGGCGTGTTGAAGTGCGGAAGATTAAATGTCAGGGTTTCACTAGGTTCTATTTTAAGCGTAGCAACTCGGTGGTCTTCTGTTGCAAATACAGGTAATAATATTTCATGTGTTGTTAGTGGTTGTACGCCAGTGGACTCACTGAATGCACCTTCCATCGAAACACGTTTTAATTCGGGAATAAAACGCATCCTACGTCTAAAGTATTTCGATAGCGTAGGCGTAAGAAGATAGTCTAAAATAACCACTGCCAACAAACCATAGGCAATATAACGAAGGACGATATAGATATCACTAGGGTCGCCGAAAGCTTGCTCTTCAGCAATTATTAAAAAACTCCAAATTGCACTAACCAATAAAAATCGAATAATATTCATACTTAATCATTCGTTACTTTAATGATGAAATGTTTGATGGATACACATAGCAATGATATATGTCTGTACAAAAATAAAAGCATAGTAGTCATTACACTAACAGACCAATGTGGTCTGTTAGTGTAATGCAACGCAGTATTAAGGATAATAACGAAAATCAAGCGTTAAGCTATTGTCTGATTCATTTTGTACTGGTACTATCGTAGCACTTGACATTGGTTCCGGTGTTAATACCAGATTACCAATGATCTCTTCTACTTGTTTACGATATTGTTCGTAATTTAAATCGCGTGAACCAACACCAGCAAAAGCTTCGCACATTTTTACTGCAAAGCTTTTGCCTCTTAACGATAAACTCCATTGTAACTGTTTTATCTTAGCGAGTTTCTGTCGACGAGCAGTATCTTTACAAATCTGATCTTTATCGCGCCACTTTACAGAACCGCGAGGGACTACATTAGGAATACGACAACGACCATTGGTTCGATTGGTTTTACACAATTTTATATTCAGAAGGGTTTTGTTGCGCATCTTTGAGCAGCTTTTCGGCATTCTTAATCCCCTTGATAAAACACCAGAAGTCCGAATAATGAATAACTCCTTTACCACCACCGACAATACAAAGATTATGGGCGTCGCTTATTGTTGCGAAATGCCCAGTAAAGTTTAAGCAAAAGTAACCTCCTTTTCGTTTAACTACAATCCCATATCCATCATGATTAAATACGGAAGGCATCTTAAAATCTTCACCTTTTGGTTCTATTTTTTGTAACCAGGTGGGGACTGGTAAACCGGGTCTGTATAGGTAAATCATGTTATTAATTCCTAAGAGAGATGTTGAATTTAAGCGTTTGAAATAACGTCCCAGGTGATGATCTGGTTTACTTCAGTAACAGACCGACCGTACAACTCGCCATTCTCATCAACGCCTGCTGCAGACGAACCTAAAGCAATACGAATTTGTCGAGAACAGCGAATACCGAATGACATTTTCGAAACATCTACATTGGGTAAGATGGACTTCACATTTGCTGTTACCATTACAACCTTACCGTCATCAGATACCTGAAAAGAACCTTGCTCTATAACCGCTACAACGTTCTTTTCGTTTACTTCACAAAACCGCTGAAACGCTAAGTTTCTATCGCTACATCTTTCGAATTCATGTCTGAACATCGAATGTGCCTCACAATACATTGGACGCTCATTTACTATTTTACTAAAGTTAGTCAGACTATCGACTAGTTTATCTTTAGTATAGCGTGTCTGATTCGATGTGACTATGTTAGAGTCGTTAGGATCAATTTCAAAAGACTTCAATATTAGCTTTACATAACTACCGTTATCGGCTTTGTTCATTTTGAGATCCCTTCTACAAGAATGTCAACTTGACTACAGTCAACAATATTTACAAAAAGCTGACCCGCTAAGATAGATTTCTGTTTTAGTCGATAGTCTTTGTGAATGCAGTATAAATTCACTTTGGTTAACCAAGTAAAACTAAAGCAATCAGGAGTAGCCAAATCAGAGATCATGTAGCGTACATCACCATTAGTCACCATAACTGCATGTAGAAACAATACATTAAGGTAACTCGGACTGTATTGTTTCCTTACAAACTCTTTTAACTTTGTTAATCCCATTTCCTGAATGTGCTCTTCTTTTAAGAACACACGCATCCCATTCTTTAGCTCAATCTCAGCACGCTTCCAGCGACCGTCACTCAAGTCTTTGATGTGTTCAATCTCACCGAAGCGAGTAACCGCACTTTCACGCATTTTAAATCCACGCAAGTTCTTAAAACTAATTGTCATTGTGCGTCCCCTTCTTTGCTTGCTTTCGTTTATCTATATTTGATTCAATAAACTCTGTTAAAGTTTTATTGAGTTTCTTTTGCGATGATGTACCCATGCTGCTGCTATTAACATAAGCACGATAGTTTATTTCGTGTTGTAGCTCATCTAACTCTTGCTTAGAGCGCATTTTCTTTCAATCCTTATAACTAATTGTTTTAGATTACTTTGTTTCTACTGTCCGGTTTATAACGGTACCGATCCGTTGTACAAATCCCGCCATCAAGTCAGTTTGATAGTTTTCTTTGAAGAACTTGTTAATGCACCCGTATTGCTTAGCATTATCGATTGGTAAGTATTTTGTTGAGCCGATCTCAACGCCACTTGACCGTTCAAAAACAATACCAACGCTAGCCGGTATATTATCGATCGCAGATAGGTGGCTAACATCTACTAAACGTTGTCCTTCACAAAGTTGCGCTCTAAGTTTAGCTTTAACTTCATGTAACGTCGTTACGTTTGAGAAACGATGGGTAACCAGAACGTAGTCAGAGAAAGTACCAAACGATGCTCCAATGAGCTCGTATTGATTTTCATCGGCATCGTACAAGCGGTCGATTCCGAACGCATCAACATGTGTTGCTATTTCTTGCATTAACATGCGTTGTAGAGCGCTGCCTTGCGGGCCAGTGACAATTGGTATTTCAAAAACATCAGGATGATTAACCGACGGCTGTATTGGCTTAACAAATAAAGAAAGTCCGCCAATTTTATGCTTGGCTTGTTCAAACGCAATGACAACATTACCTGCTGAATCTTCTAATGAATACACTTGCATGGATAACTCCTTAGCTGATTATTGTTTCTGTGATTGAGTACTTTACTAGCTTTTTAATATCGTACTCCAATGGTTGTGGCGTATTGGTTTCAATTATGTCACCTAACATAATTTTATCAAGTTCTACGGTACTAGGAAAGATCATCACGCCATGATAACTAACAGGCAAAACATCAAAAATAGGAGAAGAAAACTCAACTTCAATATAGTAACTTGATTGTTTAACATAACCTGGTTCTGGATTACATTCGACTCTAAATTGCAGCGATACATCTAGACCACGACATTCATTCAATGGTGATAACACGGTAATGTGAGGGCTATTTGTTAACATGAGTTCAATAGGCTCAAGATTAATTAAATGGAACAACGACATTTCATCCTCACTTAACACGTAGAACTCATTGCACGTCTTGCCAAACTCTCGATCTAAAAGCACATGGTCTTCTTCTTCAACTAGAGCATCGTAAACAACTGCCCAATCGCCGCGTGTTTTTACACAATATGTTTTTACTGAGTCGCCATCGCGTTTCACTGCTAGCTTACCAAAATAGTCTGCAGCTGCACACAGCGATTCAAAATCTTTTACTTTATCCATTGTCTAGCTCCTTATTAGAGCACTTAAGCTCTGGGTTTGAATGGAACTAAGTTAGCCCCGTTGTTTTTCGAATGACAAGGCTGGTAAATTGGTTTAGCATCCGCTAGATCAAAAGCCTCATCCATTGTTAATACGCGACCATGGGCATCCCAGCAAACATCAAGGATCTTACCCTGTGCTTGGTAATGGCCGTGAGTATGTCCATGGAAATGAATACCACCTTTATCGCCGTGTAACCATTCTGCCATTGGGTAATGACACATCATGACATGACGTTCACGGTGTTTTATTTCCATGAGTGGCGATACTACCCCATATCGCTCAAAGACTGCCGATAAACGTCTATCGTGGTTTCCCGGTACCCAGAACAAGTACTTAGGTAATAGCTTCTCTAGTAGTGCTTCTAAAGGCTTTGGTTTAGCGTTAACAACGAAGTCACCCAGTAAATAACATTCGGTATCGTACCCGTACCCATTGATTTCGTTGATGATGCTAGTCTGCATTTCTTTTACATCAGTGAAAGGACGCTTACTGTGTACCATCACGCCTTTATGGTCTAGATGCAAATCAGAGCTAATAATGCGATTGGGTTTAACTAAAGAGTTTGTCATAATTAGCCTTTAATAAGCGTTTTGTTTTAGCTTTCAGTGTAGAGGCTACTTTAATTCTACTGCTGTAAGAACTGCCAGTCCTTACCGGGCCACCAGTATATCGATCTACACGAGCCAAAACATGTAACAGTTGCTCACCGTCTATGTCACACGAATTGCCGATCAAACGAAATGAAAAGTTAGCGTAACTTAGACCTGTACCTGCTACGATATAGCGGAAACCTGGTTTAACAGTAACTTCGTATAATCGCATTACATGGCTATCGATTAAATTGTTAACTGGATTACCGATTTCTTTAGGGGAGCAAGTGTACAGTTTACCACTTTTAGCTAACATGTAGACTTCAAGCTCAGGTTCCACTAACGCTCTACCGTAATAGACTAGCACCGCCTCAACGCTTTTATGCGTCTGCATTGCGTTATAAAACTTTTCGATCTGATTGCAATCGCCGCACGCCGTAACCCATTGTATCTGGTCACCACAAGCAGTTAACGATACATTGCCGAAGTACATTAGCTTATTGTGAAAATCTTCGCATAGGTCGATATTGAAGTCGGTTATACGGCTATCTACTGAAAGAGTTTGTTTTTGTTTGTCGTAAACAATAGTAGTCATTTAGAAGAGATCCTTAATTCACACAAATTATAATGATGGTTGATAGTTTCTTATAGCGGAATAGAGAGCAGGGTACCCTGCTCTCTATTTATGACGTTAATTCAAGATAGTGCACTGATGGATTTCTGAAAGATCAAAGTTATCTAAGCTTAATGTGTCGACTACTAAAATCAAGTTCAAATCAAGCGACTTTACAATCGGCTGTAAACGTCTTAACGCTACTTTCAAATCACCACGACTACGCGCATGGTAAGCTACTACTACGTGTTTGGTTTTAACCAAAGCAACGTCATAAGCTAACTGACCTATTTCCAACGTACAATCAACAGTCTTTTGTCCTTTGATAACAAAGTCGCGCTTAATAGCTAAACTATCTAGCATTGCGGTTGGAACAAAATAAGTTATTGGCTCTGCGATGCTTAACGTTTGTAGTATTGTTTTTATACCGCCTTCAAAAGACCTTGCCTCTACTAAGGTAATTGATTTATCTTGCGTCATCTATCTTTCACCCCAACTGCTCATAAAGGCGTAGTAATGTGGTAGGTCTAACTTACCGCGCCATTTCCTACAGCAGATGCCGTAGAAGGTATCGCTAGGTTCTGCACGGGCTAAACAGTCAGTCATCACAACAAGCTGTAATACACTGTCTGCCTGCTGCGTTAGGTTCCACTGATTAGTAAATCCGCTCATGAGCATAATCATTTTACGATTAGTTAATAACAGCTGGTGTCTCAGTTCCCTTAGATGCTTTTCAGCGTCCATAGGAAAGCTTCTGATCGGCATCATGATATCGCCAATAATTAACGGCTTCTGCATCGATGCGTTATCAATACAGAAATGCGAAGCCCAATCAAGAGAGGAGAAGTGTTTTACATGCACTTGGTCTTCTGGATATGAACTGTGCTTCAAAATTTGCTTAGCAAGTATTTTTGAATGCCGATCTTCGCTATACTCTTGCGCAATAACTAACGTCAACGTTGGCAGAGTAGCCGGATCTAAAAACACCGGTAAAGAAGGTTTCTGATTTACCGATTCAATTACATCGGCTGATAAAAAATGGGGCATTGTAAACTCCTACATGCATAATGTTATTTTTGAAACTTGGATTGTTTCAGTTAACTTGCGATCGCCCTTACTAACGGTTGTTGATAAACTAAACAGATCCATTAAACTCTTAGTACTCTCTCCATCCGTTAACGCCAGTACTTTGAAACATTTTGAAGATATCGGTAATTCTTCTATTGTTTGTTTGCAGGTAGTAGTTCCGAATAAAACCGATTCCTCGGTAAATGTCGTCTGTAAAAACGCATGAAACTCAAACTGATGGTCTCCGAGGATTTCTTCTAGCATTGGGTATGCACACGTTATCGCTATGCCGTACGCTATCTTCTCATTTTCAATAACATGAGACTGCCGTTGTGATGGATGAATAAAAAGTTTTTTGTGCCCCATTATTAACGCAACAGCAGTAGCCCCTGCTAGACCTTGTATATAGCTTTTCAAGATTAGCATTGCTGTGTTTGATGTCAGGACCGTTGCATTAGGGCAATGAATGTTTACTTTAATAGTTACCAATTTCTGAAACCCTTAGTTACGTTTTAGGAACTATGCCTTTCCGATCGCAGGTAGCGCACCAAGACTTCTCTAGTGTATAGTTTCTACACGTAGGACAAGGCACGAACTCTACTGTTGCTCTGAAAGGCATTACGTTAGATGGATGTAAAAGAGCCCTTTGCAACTGCACAAAGGCGTCATGTGTTGTTGCACTCAACTTTTGGGATCTCCTTTAATAGAGTTTTCGCTACGCCAGTTAACAAGCCAATGAAATAGTCGACTTGTTTGTCATTAAACATCGTGGCAGATAAAGTCCAGCCCGGTATGTACCGACAATCAAAGTCTTTCGGAATATTATCGGAAAAGAACCGGGTAGGACTGATTAAGTAATTGTAACTCAACGCCATCTCATGCCAGCGAATCGATGCCTTAATTTTACCGTTTAGAGCATCCCGTTTATTGAACTCTGGATTTAAAAACTGCTCGATCAGTCGATTAAACATCACTTGCAACGTCTGCACCCCTGTTACGTTACACGCAAACAGAATATAGAAACGGGTATCGCGGGCTTCTGACTCAGCATGACTACGACAGCTGAAACGAGTACTCACTCCAGGTAATTGGTTTAATGTAGTCAATAACCCGTGCATGTTGTCATCTACATCAGTAGGTAACAAATACGAAAAGGTTTCTTTATACTGTTGTACTTCTTCATCTTTACAAAATTGTCTTAACATTCCTGTTTCCTTTATTAGCTTTTACACATTACCGATTTATGAGACACAACAACATCGTCAATAGACCAATGTTTTATTGTGCAGTCTTTGGGTAACATCCAGTTATCGGTTAGCCATTTGAAATAATTATCTACGCTACCATATTTGTCAGTTAGCGCATGAATTAAATCTAACGCTTTAGTAGAGTGATATTGATAAATCCACACGGTCTCATCCAGAACAGGTATTGTAATATAAACGATGACATACGACCTAACTGCAACGTTGTATAGTAAAGGATCAACGCGAGGCGCAAACGCCGTTTCTGGGACACCTTTAACCAATTGACGCGTGTGCTGGTTTAACAAACCCATAACAGCCTTTGCTTGATCGTTATTATCAAAAACAAAATAACGGTGTTCGGGATGATGTTCAGTTAACGTCCAATAATTTAATATTCCTTCAAGTACAAGACTTGAACTACCGCATGGAGTGGTAACTACAGATTCTTCAAGAGACGACACCTCTTGGACCGAAGGAATATGTGTACCCCATGCCGAAACTCGTTTCATGAAGTTTACAGATCTTTCTTCATTCGGCGTGCAGTCCAGTCGCTCACAGATCAATTTATCCAAACAATCTAAAAACTCAGAATTGTTTGCCAGTTTCCCAGATTCGTAAAACCGATGTGACGCCTTCATCGGGGTACCCTTCGGAATTAGAACACATACTACGGCATTTGGGTCGAGAGGATCGAGCTGTTGTAAATCTTGTATTGTAATTTCTTTCATGTTTTGGTCCTCTTTATTAAAATTAGCGGATTTACTTCATTAGTTCAGGGTCTATAGTAGCCCACAGATCACCCGTTTCAAAATCGAACCATTCGTTACCAAAAGCAGATATTTGCCGTGTTGATTCTAACGACATGTAGCGCACTCTGGGATTGGTTACTTCCCAGTTATCATCACAATTGATTGCGTAACTAAACTCTCTAGATTTAACTATGGTAAGGAACTTTCGCATTGTGTCTCGGCTATGGAATGTTCGTGACGTTGCTTTGCAATAGACTGTAAATTTTAAATCGAGCGACTTACAACAAATGTCTACTGAGTATACATAAGCTGGAGTAGCAGAAAGCTCACAGGTAGTAGTGAAATAAATACCGTAGCCAGTAAAGGGTCTGAACTTTAATAGATTCAGTGCATTGAGTTGTTTTGCTACAAACGTACGTGTAATTAGATCACGAACATTGTTAGTCCAATATACATCAAGATGAGCCAATTTATCAGCTGAAACATGACCTCCTTTAGTGAACTCGATGTGACTTTCATCGGTGCCCTGATTGCTTAAAATTACGTTATGTATTTTAAATGAGTCTCTATTAAACGACTTCAACACGACCAAGGCGCCTGCAAAACTTAAGTCTGTCTTAGCTTGACCGAAACTCATTGCAGAACAAGGAACCTCTACATAACCGAAGTCTGGCGGTAGTTGTACAAATGCACAACCCTTACCGTTTGCTAACAGTTCTGGTGAAACAGAATTCAGTGGAAACTTACGCATTGCTACACTCCTTAATTTAATAAAGTCTACTCTACTATTCAGCTAGCCATTGCGTTATTTCGTCAACTTCAGATAACCACGCCTCATTTTGAGGATCACTGTAGAATTGGAACTTAGTAACTGTAAGGTCACCCATGTCAATAAAACATTGAATCAGATTACGTCTAAGGTCCTTATGGTTAACAATGTCTTCTACCCACATTAAGTCATCATGGGTTATATTTTCATTTCTGATTACGTTAGATAGACGTCGCACTAACTTACTTTCATTGAAGTCTATGTTGAATCTTTCGCATGCCTGAGAAACGGTAGTAGACACTAGAATCAACGCATGATCACCATCGTCTACTGTTAAGTATTTCCCGACATGTTTGCTGAGAACTTTGTCAGGGATATTACCTCTGCCATATTTAAGATTTAAAATCTTTAACGTTAAAACGAAAGGAATATTACCCAACCATGTCAAGAAAGGGGTTATTACTGGATAGACTGGTTTAGTTTCAAATTTAAAAGTTTTTTGTTTTGCTCACGTGCTTCTCCAAAGGTTATCGTTTACGGACGGATGTTCGGTACGTTGTGTGCTCATTCAGCAATTCAATTATTGGTGTTTCTGAGCCGTCTAACTTAGTGAACAGCGTTGCGTTGATGAGATCGCAAACATTATTTCGAAATGCATGAATTGACAATCTGGTGATTCCAGGATTAGTAGCCGCATAAAGCATTTCGTCTACCTGTTCATCTTTAACCTCGTAAAGCAATTCCAAACCTCTATCAGAGAACTCAGCTTGTAATGAGACTAACGTTTTATTCTCATGGTCATTAATAAGAACAATCACCAATTCGTCAGAAGGTAACGATCTTACTTTCAACACACTGACACTGCCGGGTAACGAAGCTTTAGGCGTATAACGGACAGTGCCGACAATCTGAAGCGATTCTGCAATATTACGCGAATATTTAAAGCCAGTAGCAACTCCAATGGAGATAGCTTCCATTACTGTAATTAATGTTTCGTTGTCAAGTACGTTTAAGGCATCATGTTCGTAATAGAAACGCACCACTGCTCGAGAAAGAACGTTGTTGTCGCCTTGTATAAAGATCATTCTGTTTCTCCTAATAAAATACAGCGATAGTAAATCCATCCTTAACCGCTCATTGGTTAAGGATGGATGGTCAGATTGCGGCTTACTCTCCAAGTCCAATTATAAACTTAGTTTTACCTACCCAGAACACAGGCGCTAGACTATTAACCATGTCTACCAAAGCAGCTGGTCTCATGGTTAATACAAATACAGCGTCCAATTCAGTATGTTTCGGAGTAGTTGGGTATTCGTAGACCGAACGATCGAAATCAGGACCATGAAACCCTAATAGACCATCGTGTTTGGCTTTGTAATGCGCCCTAATACAATCCATCGTACAGCCCAATGATCCATCGAAATAACCACTACTATAAGCTTCGCCTTTATTCGGTATCAACGTAGATAACAAATATATTGTATCTCTATCGATAGCGTTGAAATCGCCAGTACCAACGTAGAGCCTCACATTGGGTTTAGCAACTGGAGGGTTTTCCATGTAAGTAATAAATTCGTTTAATACCGCAAGGCGACGTGATCTATTATTAGGACCCGATACCAGCGTAATTAGTCCGTGTGATTTTGGTTCCATTTTACTCTCCTAAGAAAATACCGACACTAACCGACGACCGTCAGGACCGTAGAACTTTGGACAGATCCAGAATCCTCCGTCAAATGTACCATGTACCCAGTGCCCGGTTTTAGTTAACTCATTGCACTCTGGACAACGCACTGTTGGCGGTAGTCCCGCTTTTAATTTGTTTGCAGTTTGAATGTTCTTTAGTCGTTGCTTTTTGTTAGCCATGCTAAACTCCTTTAATGTTTGTTTCTATTGTTTAGTGACTGCTATAACTACCTCAAGATTTTCTGAATACTCGTTTGTTAGTAGCTCTGCAAATAAGTCTTCATGAATGCCATCGATAAAGACAATTCCTTCACTATCGCTTAACATGCGATTTAAAGATCCTTTTACGTTACCATGACAACCAACCTTTAATCCTCGTTGTAAACAAGGCAGTCGTTTTAAAGCAGTCACACATTGTTTTGATGTGGTTAGTAAGCTAAGTGATATGCCAGTGGTTGATGTTAACGCGGTATACAGTCTGCGTAATAGGTCAGTTAACAACTCTTCGTTATACGCATAGATCTCAATTCTCGCCGGCTCTTTTAATCCGTTGGGATTTTTACCGGAAATAATGTAATTATAAAGTTCATGTAATAGCTTAGTAGTTTTACCAGAGTAATGTTTACCACTAATGATTTTAAAGTTATGCACGTTTACCATGTTATCACCATGCGGTTTATAAATCCGGTATGTATCACATACCGGATTGTTTCGGTTTAGATAGCTACTTTACCAACAAGCTTTGGGTGATGTCGGTAGTTATGTATTTTAATGTGAGCAACATCGAAATTAAAGATGTCGGTTAAAGCTGGACTGATAGATAAGAACGGTAACGGATACGGTTCACGGGTTAACTGTTCTTTTAACTGCTCCCGATGATTAGAGTAGATATGAGTATCGCCTGAAGTGTAAACCAATTCACCAACTACCATACCAGTAACATGTGCAACTAGATGCGTAAACAGCGCATAGGAGGCAATGTTATACGGTTTTCCAAGGAAGCAGTCATTTGACAAATACTTTAAACAAAGGCGCAACACTTTGTTCAGGGTTTTACCCTGCCCATGTCACCATGGGAATGAGACTATATCACAATCTGTATTTAAACAGATTCTTTTCCGTTTCGAAAGGTCATTAGCTTACCTTCCTACTCTACTAGGTTCTACAGTTAAGTAGCTTTTCGATAGTCGTTGGGCATTTCACATTAAGTAGTAATTATTGAATTTCGGGTTTTTAGATCTTACCCTGTGTGCAATTGTTGGTAACGGTATTTTTAACACTTTAGCTGCTTCGGTCATTGATCTAAACTCTTGACCTAAAATTGAAACACGCTGAGCACATGACGACTGGCGACCCAAATGAACTTTACGAATCCTTTCTTTGGTTTCAATGCTGTGCGTTCGACCGAAGAAAGGATTTAATCCGCCTACTCTAGCGCTAGCATGCGCACTAAGCTTGGCTCTTACTTCTGGACTACGCACAGCGCCTAAGGCGTATTTATTGCCTGTCGATCTTACTCTACATGCTTCTTTGACTTCATCGGTATGCGTTCTACCAAACATGCCATTTTTAGCGCCAAATTTACCGTATTTTTTAACCAACTCCTCTTTAGAAAAACTCAAATGAGTTTTCATAATAGAAGCTGTGCGATTTTTGATTACATCTTCTTTATTCGGGTGAAGCGTATAGTTATCGTTACCGATGCCGATATTAGTCATTAGCGGATTAAAGAGATTATCTTTGATCGTTTGCTGCTCTAACCGGTACGCTTCTTCAACTGTTTTACACTCGTATGTCTCTAGCTGTAGATTTTCGTATAAATCCCATACTACTTGCAAAAGTTTATTGGGATGGCGTTTTGCCCGCAGTTCACGAAAATGACATTCTACTCTACGTTTTACGTTGCTAGAATAACCAATGTAAAAATTACCCGTTTCAGGATGTGTTAACCTATATGCACCAATAATTGCCATTTCAACACCTCTATTAAGTTGTAGGTAATACCCAACATAATATCAGTATTTTACTTAATGTGTTTAGCAACGGATTGCCTTGAATAAACATTTTTTTCAAGGGTTCCCGTTTTAGGAAAAGTTATTCGATGTTGGTCACCCAACAAAGCCGCTCAACACGAACGGATGTAAACTTGGCACGATAAATCGCGTACAGGTACCTTGTGCTCAATAGCAAACTCGATTACTTTACGCTTATAATCAGGATGACGGAAACCACCACCTTTAACAAGACCTAGGTCTTCTACAGGAATCCAACCATCAATCTTTTCGTGCGATCGCATTTCATCGAGTCGATCATCAAATACTTCAAACAGATCGTCCTCATAAATACGATCAATAATTTCTTCGAGAGGACTTTCTTTTGAATAAAGCTGAAAGAAGGTGTGGCAGGCTGGTAACGCAGCTTTACCGTTTAGCACGTTATCCTGAGGCGATATCGATTCATCAGGTAGATCAGCTGGATTCCAAGCAGACACCAACAAACGACGAGAGTCTGGCTTGGTTTTCAGTAAATGAATCACCTCAGCAATCTGATCAATAGTAGAACCGTCAGGACAAGCCCAGCTGCGCCATTGTTTGCCGTAGATAGGTCCCAGTTCACCTACCTTGCGTCCCAACTCACGATACGTTTTGGTGCG
>SXGS01201564.1_pt1 | contig 16032 bp, 17 predicted proteins | sample 3174681 | NCBI WGS metagenome assembly SXGS01 (sample SAMN11356861, study PRJNA531348) | freshwater metagenome | isolation source: freshwater sample F1-80 | place: China: Fuxian Lake, Yuxi | collected 2017-12-25 | reverse complement strand
TAATATTTGGTAAGCATTCTGCACGTGATTACAAATTACCTGAAGATTCACTAGTAATCACATCAAATGGTGCAAAATTAAGAGGTTGGATAGATTATACAAACTTGAATAATTCATACATTTTCGATAATGTTGAGTCCAATCCTTCCATTGAAACGGTTGAAAAAATTATCGATGAATTTAGACTACAAAATTTTTCACATATAATTGGAATTGAAGGTGGAAGCTCACTTGATGTTGCAAAATTTGTCGCGTTAAAATTGAAAAAACAAAAAATTATGATCCCAACAACATTTGGAAGTGGGAGTGAAGTTACAAGGATTTCTGTATTGAAAGTTAATGGAAAAAAAAAGAGCTTTCATGATGATAAATTAATAGCAGATCTTGCTTTAGTGGATCCATTTTTTCTGGAAAATACTTCCGAGAATGTAATTAAAAATTCAGTTATTGATGCTCTTGCACAATGTTCAGAAGCATATGATAGTAAAATTGGAAATATGTATACTAAATTTATCTGTGAAAAAGCATTTGATATTTTGGAAAATGGAGTAATGAATAATAATTATGAACTCATTTCATATGGTTCGTTACTCTCAGGCATAGGTTTTGGTAACTGTTCAACTACTTTAGGTCATGCATTATCCTATGTTTTCTCAAATGAAGGAATTTCACATGGACATGCTTTAGCTTTTACTACCACAGTTGCACACCAATTTAATAATTCTATTTTTTATGACAGATTTGTAAGAATAATAAAAAAACTTAATTTTAAAAAAATAACACTATCTCAAGATTTAACACAAGCATCAGAATTAATTATGACTGATAGAAAACATTTGGATAATAATCCAAAAGATGTCACAGGAAAAGATATTGTAAATCTTCTCAAGAAAATTATTGAGAATAATACATTTGATTGATATTTCTAACATATATTCTAAAAACAATTCTAGATCAGGTAGAATTTGTTGTATTTTATAGAGAGGCTTATATTTATCAATTAGAAAAAATTATTGATTTTGAAAGTAATTGTTGGAATACCTGCATTTAATGAAGAAAAAAATATTGCTAAGATTATAGTAGAATTACAGAAAATAACTGACAGAATTTTAGTTTGTGATGATGGTTTAGACGATTTGACTGGTGATATTGCAGAAAAAATGGGAACTGAAGTAATTAAACATACAAAAAACTTGGGTTATGGTGCAGCAATAGTAAGTATCTTTACTAAAGCTTCTAAATCTGATTGTGATATATTAGTTACATTAGATGCCTGATGGGCAACATAGAGTTAATGACGTTGTTAAAGTTATTCAGCCTATTCTAGATGGTACTGCAGATTTAGTTATAGGATCTCGATTTCTAGAAAAAGAAGATATCAAAAATATTCCAAAATATAGAAAAATTGGAATTAAGGCAATAACTTCAGTTACAGAATATCTGTAATTGATACAAAATTAACTGATTCTCAGAGTGGATTTAGAGCATATAGCAAAAAAATCTTAGATAAAATCACTCCTTCAGATCGTGGTATGGGTGTCTCAACAGAACTTTTGATTAAAGCAAGTAAACAAGGATTTCGGATCAAAGAAATTCCCATCAAAATTTTATATGAAGGGGACACATCTACTCAAAATCCTATTTCTCACGGGACATCTGTATTACTTAGCACAATGAAATATACATCAATTGAACATCCACTCAAGTTTTATGGATTACCTGGAATGTTCTTTTTAATAATAGGAGCGTTTTTTATTGTATGGACAATTCAAACCTTTACAGAAACTCGTCAGATTATTACCAATATATCATTAATTGGAATAGGGTGCATGATCGTAGATACAATATTGTCTGTGACTGCAATAATACTTTACTCTTTAGTAAGTGTAGTAAGAGAACATAATCAAAAATAAATTAAACATTATTTGATTTTAATTCCGAATAATTTTAGTATGTATTTAAGATTTGGGCATAATTAATTCCAAAAAAACTGATTGTTTTCAAATTTAACTACGTAGAATCGCTTTACAACTCTTAGATTTTCCTGTTTTGTTATGCAATTGTAATAGATAGTTACCTAATATACCAAAACACCTAAACAATAATGAGTTTAATAATTACAATCTTTTTCATAAATTAAATGAAAAATGATACAATTCGAACCATAAAACTCGAAAAGCATGACACAAAGGACATCAAAGATGGGCACATAAACGGCTCATTAACAGTAATTTGGAGAGATTGGGACAAAATACTCAAAGTTGAACCAAAAATGGTATATATATCATCTGTAAATCCCAGAGAAATAAAAGGACCACATCTTCACATAAAACGTGATAGTTACTTTGTGTGTATACGTGGAAAAGTTGTATTTATCGCAAAAGATCTGTCAGGAAAATACCATGAAATTGAATCAAGTGAAGATAATCCAATTTTAGTACAAGTTCCTAAAAATCATCCGTCTGCCCACATTAATATTGGAGACGACATCGCTACAATATTGACTCTAGCTAATCCTGCATGGAGACCAGATGACGATGAAATGAAAAATGTTTACTTTGACGACTATGATTGGAAAAAATGGAGTACAAGTCATTAAAATCTCACATGTAAATTGACCGAAACAATTCTCATTATAGAAAGTATTGATCTAGAGAATTTAGGAAATCTAGTAAAAAAGTATCAAGATTGTAAGATCTTCTGTCTGAATTATTCATCTCATAGATATTTATTGAAAAATAATATTGTTCATGAAGTTGGAGAACTTCTCTTATCAGAAGATGATAAAACTCTAATAGATCAGAAAACACATCAAGCCACTACAAATTGGTATAACCGAGAAGAATTTCGAGATCTTTTCGTATTCGAAGGATTGAATCTCGGAAGTTTAATTGAATTAGAATTACTTCACTATTTCTTGTCTTTATATAGAAATGCGTTTACCATCTTTAAAATAATTGAAACTGAAAAACCAAAAAGAGTCATTACTGCATCATATCTCAATAATTTTGTAAAGAGAGTATGTGACGCAAAATCAATCGAACTAACCGAAATTGTCAATAAAGAACAACCTATCCTTTACTTTGATAAGATCAATATTAAATTCAATCTCGGAAAATATCCAATCTCGTTTCATATGTCTAAAGAAAACTACAATATAATAAAAAAAATCATTAAAAAACCATTTCAATCGTTCAGATTTAACCCTGAGTCAAACACCAAGCGAAAATCTATCCTTTTGGTGGATTTTAATCCTACGATCTATAGCGATCTTCTTGGTGAACTCTCTAAACTTGACAAAAATATTTTATTGTTGAATCAACGTAGGCCAGCTATATGGAATTTACAAAGTCTAAAAATTGTAAAAAACTCCAAATGCAAAGTGGTTGAATTAGATATATTTCAAAAATATCTTGATACAAAGTCACACAAATTGGATAAATTATATGAAAATCTCAATGCTGTATGGAAACAAGATGTAGTTTTTAACGAAATGTTTCAGATTAGTTCCTTTACACTTTGGGACTCAATTAGAGATTCTTTTGTTAAAATGTGCACTTTAAGATTCCAAGAATCAGCCAGAAGAATTTTACTTTTAATTAAATTTTTTGAAAAAACAAATATTTCAGCAATCTTAGAATGGGCTGAAACAGGTCAGGAAGAAAAGGAATTACTTTACCTAGCAAAAAAACAACAAATTCCAACTTTAATGTTACAACATAATTTATTTCCATCGTCGAAAATGTGGAAGAACTATGATCGATTCATAATTGGATTTTCACATCAATTTCTTAGTAACAAACAAATCATTTGGGATGAATTGACAAAAGATCAAGCTTTATCTAATGGAATACAAAAAGAAAATTTACTTTCAATTGGAAGTCCAAAACATGATAAATTTTTTAACTATACACCTAACACAACTAAAAATATCATAATATTAGCTACTACTAGTCCAACAAATATTTCAATTGAAATGTCTTCATTTGATGCATATGTAAAATTTGAAAATTTTATAAGGGAAGTTTGTCGTATTTGTAAACAGATGCCAGATAAACAACTCATAGTAAAACCTCACCCCCAAGCAGATTATATAACAAATATTACAGCACTTATTAGAGAAATAGATCCAAACATACCTATAGTATATGATGCTAATCTGGTAGACTTGATTGATTCATGTGATCTTCTCATCACGTTTAATAATTCTACTATTGCGCTAGAATCAATTATTTTAAACAAGCCCACAATATCATTACAATTTGAAAAATGGGCTGAGGAAGATAACATTGTCAAGATGAATGCATTATTATCAATTTCTGAAGTAGATCAAGTTGAAAATGGTATTAAAAAACTGCTATATGACAAGCATATACAAAACATATATCAAAACAATCGTAACATATTTCTAGATAAATTTGTAAACAGAGGTTCTGCCTCAAAAGAGATTGCAAAAATATTGGATATATTATAGTTATTTGTTATTCTAGAAGAAATCGCTTATGAAATACTGACATGTGGAGTTCTCCATAACATTTGGATTGGAAATGTTTTCAATGCCTGTGAAAATCCTACATTTGTTTTTGGAAACGCATCTAAAGAGTTTTGAACTGTTTTAAATTGTATTTGTTCTAACTGAAAAACTATTTTTGTATTATTTGTGAATCTAAAATCTGAAATCGGTTTTCCTGTTTCATCTTTTAACCATTTTTGTATATCATATAAAAATCCAAAACTTGGATTGGTAGTTAGTCTATCTTCACCTAGAACATTATATGATAATCCCTGACAATAATTTGTAATATCTTGTACAGTAAATTACTGATAATGTCTTATTATCCACATGTCTTTTCTTTCTTCAGCTTTGGATTTTTCTTCTTCTGTTATCAAAATCTCTTCCATCTTCTCTCCCTGTCTCAATCCCACATTTTTTTGTTTTTTTGAGATTTTATCTGCAAGTTCTTTAATGTTATATAATTTCATTTTTGGAACAAATACCTCTCCTTCATCAATCATTGATAAACAACGTAAAATGAAATTTGTTGCTTCGTCTACATGAAAAAAATATCTTTTCATTGTAGGAACTGTAATAGATAATGGTTTGTTATTCTTAGCTTCTTCTTTCCAAATTTCAAATACATTGCCTCGTGTTTCAATCACATTTCCAAATCGCACAGATGCAAATTTGGTTGATTCTATGTGATATCCTGCCCAACTTGTCAATCTTTCACCTAATTGTTTTGTAGTACCATACAATGTAGATGATTCAACAGATTTATCCGAACTTACATTCAAAAATTTCTTCGGTTTGTTCTTTATTACCATCTTTATCATGTTAACTGTTCCATTGATGTTGACATCAATCGTTTCTATTGGATTAAATTCTGTTATTTCAATATTCTTTACAGCTGCGGCATGAATAATAATATCTGCACCGTTACCTGCAATCTCCACTCTATCTTGATCCTGAATATTACCAAGTAAGAGCCTTAATCTAGAATCTTTAATGGCTTTTCCTAATTTGAACAAACCATATTCATCATTGTCCAACACTCTTACTGTTTTTACTGGATATTCTAAAATTTTTTTAGTTAAAACTGATCCAATACTGCCTGCCCCTCCTGTGATTAAAATCACTTTATTCTTTAACTCCCTTTTTATCTGGCTCTTAAAGTTGAGATCTTTACCTGATTTAGTCATTTAATATCATTCTATGCAAATTTTGTTCAGTTTTAATCTTTTTTATTATAAGATTACTTGATCACAAAAATTGGCAAATATAAAAGAAAGTAACTTCATCGATACCTTGTTATGAGAAAAAGAATTGCTCTTATTGGCTGTGGCAACATAGGAAGCAGACACTTACAGGCATTAACACAGATCCGAGTTTCCATTGAAATTGATGTAGTTGAACCAAGTAAAAAGGCACAACAAATAGCAAAACAAAGATTAAAGGAAATGAAATATGATGAAAAAACTCACAAGATTCTGTGGCACAAACATCTGAATGAATTAAAAGGTAATTTTGACCTTACCATAGTGGCAACAATCTCTACTGGACGAGTTACACTAATCAAAAAATTGCTACATCTTGGGCATTCCAGATTTTTAATAGAAAAAATTGTCTGTCAGTCTACATGTGAATATGACACATTACTTGACAACATGAAAAAATTCAAGGCAAGGAGCTGGGTAAACACTAATCTGAGATATTTTGATGCATATAAAAAAATAAAAAATCATTTCTCAAAATCAAAAATAATTCATATCTCCTTGACAACTGCAGGCCATTATGGTCTTGGCACGAACGCCATTCATTATTTGGATCTCTTTTCTTGGTTTACCAATGATTACAAGATTACACTTGATGGAAGTTCACTGCATAACAAATTATTCCCCAATAAACGAGGAAAGAACCTAATTGAATTTGCTGGTTCAATAACTGGAACCATACATGGAGGGTCCTCAATAACACTAACATTCATACCTAACGCAAATCTACCATTGTTTGTCAACATCTACGGAAATGATAACCGTCATTTGATTATTGATGAAACAAATGAATATGTTCTTAACATGACTGACAAGAATTTGTCTTTTGATTATGTTTATGAGCATACAAGTAATTTAACAACTAAAATAGTATATGACATTCTTACAAAAGACGATTGTCATCTAAGTACATTAGACAATTCCTATTATTTGCATAAGGAATTATTTAGAATATTCTGCCGTCACATAGAAAAATTAACACATAAAAAAACAAAGATGTGCCAAATAACATGAGCCATGCAGAGAAAAACTATGAGTGGCTGATAAATCTACACCATCTAAATCTAAAAAATAATTCCATTTTGTTGATTGGTGGAGGAGAAATATCAAAACAATATCTAAATGCGCTCTTAAGATTAAATATTTTTGATATTACAGTTGTTACAAAAACCGGCAATCAGATTAGAGAGTTTTGTGATTCTAATAAAATTAATCTTCTGACTGGTGGTTTTGAAAAAAATTTGGTTTCTTGTGGAATCAAAGATCTAGTAATTATTGCAACCCCTATTCCGTTGTTAATACCAGCAACAGAAATAGCAATCAAAGCGGGAAACAAAAACATTCTGATCGAAAAACCTGGGTCCTTATATCCCAAAAAACTATCATCGCTTAAATCTAACACGGTGAAAATTAGAATTGCATACAACAGAATAACATATCCAAATTTCTACAAGCTTAAAACATTGATAGAAAAGGATGGTGGAATCACTTCATGTCGATTTACATTTACAGAATGGCTTAATCGAATTGATTTTACAAAGTATCAAAAAGATGAATATTCCTTTTTGGGAATAAGTAACTCATTACATGTGATTTCCATGGCAATGGAGCTAATCGGAATGCCAAAAAAATTATCTACACACAGAAGTGGATTTTTAAAATGGCATAAATCTGGCTCCATATTTGTAGGAAGTGGAATCTCCGAAAAAAATATCCCATTTTCATATCATGCTGACTGGGGATCTGGTGGAAGATGGGGGATTGAAATCATGACAAAGGAAAATTCATATCAACTTGTTCCACTTGAAGATCTCTATGTCACATCAAAATATTCCGCAGAAAAACTGCAGGTACCGTTTAAGACAGCCTTTTCTGATACAAAACCTGGTTTGGCTGAGGAAATCGCACTTATGCTAGAACCTAATATTGAGAAAAAAATTCCACTTATAACTCCACAGAAAGCAGCCGCGTATAATAAACTGGCGGAGAAAATCTTTGGGTATAACACAAGCTAAACAAGTCAAAACTAATATTCATACTAGTAAAACATCATATGTTTGAAAATATCTGTAGTAGGTTATGGTTCTATAGGAAAGCAACATGTAGAAAATTTATTGTCAATTCCAAACATCGAAATCATCATTTGCACAAAACAAATGATAATCAATCCGTCTCCAAAAAAAATAAGAATAGTCAGTTCTATCTCTGATTGTTTAAAAGAAAAACCAGATGCAGGAATAGTTGCAAATGTGACTAATCTTCATGTCCAAACTGCAATCAAACTTGCTAACGCAGGTGTAGATCTGTTTATCGAAAAACCACTATCTAACTCTCTAAATGGTACCAAAAATCTATTGGATATAATAAGAAAAAAGAAACTTATCACACAAATGGGTTGCCAGATGCGTTTTCATAAATGCATTAAAAAAATCAAAGAATTAATCTCAAGTAATCGAGTGGGAAAAATATTGTCAGTTAAAGTGGAATGTGGCTCTTTCCTGCCAGATTGGCATCCTTATGAGGACTATAGCAAGAGTTACGCAGCTAGACGTGATTTGGGTGGAGGTGTGGTGCTAACATGCATACATGAAATAGATTATCTATACTGGATGTTTGGATCTGTAAATGAAGTATTCTCAATAACGGGAAAATTCAGTAATATGAAAATATCTGCTGATGATCTTTCTGCATCAGTTATTAAATTCAAAAATAATGTAGTTGCGGAACTACATCTTGATTATTTTCAAAAATCATCATTTCGAAGCTGTAAGATAATTGGAACTAAAGGAATGATATATTGGGATTCTGATACAAATATCGTGAAACTATATGATAACAGTAAAGACAAATGGATTGAAATATTAAAATGGTCAAATTATGACAGAAATTTAATGTATAAAGAAGAAATGAATCATTTTCTCACTTGTGTTAAGAAACGAAAGTCCACAATAAACCCAATACAAGATAATGGATTAACAACATTACAAATTGGACTTGCTATCATCAAATCTTCAAAAACAAAAAAAATGGTCAAATTATGAAAAAAAATTCTGGCTTGAAATTATTTGACCTAACTGACAAAGTTATAATTCTTACAGGAAGTGCGGGACGCTTAGGCGTCAATTTCGCGCATATTCTCAGTGACGCTGGAGCCAACGTCATCTTAGTTGATATCGATGAGAAAAAAAATCAAATTCTAGAAAAAGTAATCCATAAAAAATACCACACATCACCACTTGCATGCAATATCGATATATCTGACCAAGGAGATATATCAGAACTCCGAAAACAAATCGTCAATAAATATGGCCGAATTGACGGGCTGGTCAATAATGCCTTTTTCAGTTCACGACTTGATGTAGAAAGATCCGCTGTGAAATTTGAGGAATTTGATCTAGATTTGTGGAATAAGGTTCTTTCAGTTAATTTAACAGGAGTTTTTCTATGTTGCAAAGAATTTGGTAAAGTCATGACAAGGCAAAAAACAGGAGGCTCCATTGTAAACATCTCATCCATATACGGGATTAATGGCGCAGATCAACGCATTTATGGTGATACCAAACTCAATTCACCGCCTTCATATGCTGTAACAAAGGGTGCAATAGTTAATTTCACAAGGTATCTTGCAGCATATTGGAATAGAAAAAACATTCGCGTAAACACAATGACATTGGGAGGAGTCTTAGATAAATCGTATATGAATTTACAGTTCATCAAAAATTATTCAGAAAAAACAATGCTGGGAAGAATGGCAAATACCAATGAGTACAATGGTGCACTCTTGTTTCTTTTATCAGATGCATCTTCCTATATGACTGGCGCAAATCTAATTTTAGATGGAGGATGGACAGCTTGGTGACTAAATTCGAATTAATTTCTGCTTTAACATCATTTCAGCAACTTTAAACTCTAATTCAGTATCTATCATAAGACCGCATTCAAGTGGTATCTCATAAGGAAGTGATTTTGGAAGAATTGCAGTCTTATATTTTAAAAATCTGTTAACATTATAGACAAAAAGGCCGTTTAGTTGATAAACAACAGGTGCTTCCTGCCTACTCTTTGGTCTTTTCTTCATTCGTTTACACAATCTAAGAAATCCATTAGAATCAGTCTCCATCATATTAAAATATGGATTGAAATGCTGTCTATAAACACCATATACAGCATCACATTTTTTCTCATTTAGTAACATTATTGCACCTTTAATGTCTATACTTCTGGTGAAAGGAACTGTACAATCACGGTTAACAAAAGTGTCAAATTTGTAACCTAATTCATACAATTTATTTATTCCATGCATCATGACTTCGACCATACCTGCATTATCTGTAGCCAATTCTCTTGGGCGAGAAAATGGTATTTCTGCTCCATATTTTTTAGCAATTTGTGCTATTTTGTCATCTTCTGTAGAAACCACTACATGGCTAAAAATTCCTGATTCTAGTGCTGATTTAATTGTATGAGCGATTAGTGGTTTATCTCCGAACTTCCTGATGTTTTTTCCTAGCACTCCTTTAGAACCTCCTCTGGCTCCAATAAAACAAATCGGTTTCAACTGTTCTTTAACTTGTGATTATTTGTATATTAAAATGGTGCTTAATTAGATCTCAACACGAATGCTACTTTTCTATTTCCAAACGCTCCCAAATCATAATCCACAAACACTTCTTTGATATTATCGTCATTTTTTAATCTCTTATTCTCATCAGATACTGTTTTTATTATTACACTTTCCAGTAAGTCAAAACCTGCTTCGTAGAAGAATTTTCTCCATTCAAAAAATCTATATTCATGTTCTCCATTTTCTCTTCTTGTCAAAATCATGTTTCTTGGTCTGTGATTTTTAATTAGAAACTCTTCATCATATCTGATATTTAACATCCGTTGAATTTCAGAATCTGGTGTAGAATTGTTGTGTCCCCTATCCACTATAATTAATATTCCATTTTTCCTAAGTACACGTTTACATTCTTGGAGTGTTTTTATGGGGTCTGTTGAGTGATGCATTGAATCCCACGAAACTGCAAAATCGACTAAATTATCACTCAATTCTAAATTATCAAAATCGCCTACCACTGAGATCACCTTGTCTTCTTTTTCTTTTAGGATTTCTCTTTTAGGATTTCTCTTTTAACTATGGACTGGCATAATTTTACTACATCTTCAACTACTTCAATACAATAAATTTTCTTTAGAGTCTCTTTCTTTGCTAGTGTAGATGATATGCATCCTACTCCACCTCCTAAATCAATACCCACACCAAAAATTAGTTCTGATGACATAGGAATGAGATTGAATGTTTTTTCAACATTCACACTATCGATATATACATATTCATCAATTATGGTACGATAACCTTTTGTAGATGCCTCTTGAGCAATTAACTGATTTCCTATATATTCTTGACCAGAAATTAGAATGGGATTTCTCTTCCAAATATGATATACCATATTTACTTGATGTATAATGTTCAAATATAATATTCTATTTATCTTGTAGATTACAACTAACTTTGTTAAAAATTGTTATACACTAAAATTATCACTATGGAATAAACATGATTGTAATGGACTATTGTAACAAATGCCTAATGCCTGATACCAGGCCTGGAATCACTTTTCATAACGGAATTTGTTCTCCATGCATTAACTATGAAAAACAACAAACTACTGACTGGGATCAAAGAATGAAGGAATTTGAGACATTATGCAGCAAATACAGAAAAAGCAACGGCGATGGTTATGATTGTGCTATTGCAGTATCTGGAGGAAAGGATTCTCATTTTCAGGTATATTATGTTAAAGAAATCATGAAAATGAATCCTGTACTTTTAGCTGTAGGCAATTTAGATTGGACGGATACTGGAAGAAAAAATCTGGATAATCTGTCTGATACATTTAGCTGTGATATGATCATGTTTAATCCAAATCGAAATGTGGCAAGAAAAATGGCAAAGAAAGCGTTTATTGAAATTGGTTCACCCACATGGTACATTGACGCATTAATCTACGCCTTTCCTTATAGAATGACGATGCAATTAGGATTAAAATTACTATTTTATGGTGAAGATGTAAATTACACTTATGGAGGAAAATTCAACAAAGAAACTCCATCTGCTATGCTACAACCGCTAAATGATGTAGTCAAACCAATTTGGGACAAGTGGCTAGAAAATGGCGATATTACGGAAAGCGAGCTTTATGCTGCAAAACAACCGTCAGTAGAAGAATGTCAAAAACATAATTTGGATCCTGTTTACCTGAGCTATTTTATTCCTTGGAACTCACATCATAATTATGATGTAGCAAAAAGATTTGGATTCAAACATCTAGATCACGAGTATGTAAGAGAAGGAACTCTTGAAAACTACAACCAAATTGACTCCCTAGGCTATCTCATCAATCAATATTTGAAATACCCAAAATATGGACATTCGTCTGCTACAGAAATGGCATCTAGGTGGATTAGATATGGTATGAAGACAAGAGAAGAAATGATCCCATTTGTTAAAGAAAACGACAAAAAATTAGATCAGGGAATAATTGATAAATTTTGTGAATTCACACACATGTCAACAAGAGAATTTTGGATGATTATGGACAAATGGTATAATCGTGAACTTTTTGAACAAGATAAGGATGGCGTCTGGCATGAAAAATTCGAAGTTGGCGTTGGCTCAATTAAACCATAATTTTATTAGCACTCAAAATTTTTACAAATATTGGCATTGAAAAACACATTTACAATCAATGGAAGAAAGATAGGACCCCAATACCCACCATTTGTAATTCCAGAAATTGGCATCAATCATGAGGGAAGTTTCCAAAAAGCAAAGAAAATGATAAAAGATGCTCATGTCAGTGGTGCTGAATGTGTCAAATTCCAATGTCATGTAATCGAGGATGAAATGGTCCCTAATGATATAGTTCCAGCAAATGCAGATGAATCAATATGGGACATTATGGAACGTTGTACTCTTTCTGAATCTGAAGAAATTAAATTAAAAAAATATACTGAAGATCTAGGGATGATCTATCTATCAACTCCTTTTTCACGTGCTGCTGCAGATAGACTGGATAAAATGGATGTATCATCTTATAAAATTGGTTCTGGTGAATGCAATAATTACCCACTTATCAAACACATAGCGTCATTTGGTAAACCAATAATCCTCAGTACAGGAATGAATGACATTCAAAGCATAGCAAAAAGTATAGCAATTTTGAAAAAAGCCAACATCAATTTTGCTTTATTGCATACAACATCAATGTATCCAACACCATATACCAAAGTTCGTCTTGGTGCATTAGCTGATCTTAGAAAACATTTCCCAAATACTGTAATAGGACTAAGTGATCATTCTGTGGGCAATTATACTTCTTTTGCAGCAATTTCTCTTGGAGCATCAATATTGGAAAAACACTTTACCTCAAACAAAAAATGGCAAGGTCCTGACATTCAAGTTTCAATTGATCCAAAAGAATTACATGAATTAATCATTGGAAGTAAGGCAATTTTTGAATCAATGGGGGGTCATAAAACAATACTTGCAGAAGAGCAACCCACAATTGATTTTGCATATGCATGTGTTGTTTCAATAAAAGACATCAAAAAAGGTAATGTATTTTCAGAAGAAAATCTGTGGGTTAAAAGACCAGGTACTGGAAAAATCAAAGCAGAAAAATACTTTAAAATTCTTGGAAGAAAGGCAAAAAGAAACATTCTAAAAAATAAACAACTACTCTGGTCTGATATTCAATGAAAAGAAAAATACTACTAGTTACGGAAAGACGTGCCGATTATACAAAACTGAGGCCAATCTTAGAAGAAATCTCAAAATCAAAAAAACTACAATACCGTCTTATTGTAACTGGTAGTCACCTTTTAAAAGAAAGTGGACTAACTATTAATGAAATAAAATCTGATGGTTTTAAAATAACTAAAACATTTTCCATGTTCAAAAAAAGAAGAAAAGACACTGGTACAGAAATGACTCGATCATTTGGTAGAGCTATATTGAATCTCTCAAACATTATTGAAAAAATAAAACCTGATATCATTTTGACTGGATTTGATATTGGTGCAAACTTTGCTGCTGCCATAATTGGTGCACATGCAAACATCATCGTGGCACATGTGGAAGGAGGTGAAGTTACTGGAACAATAGATGAATCAATAAGACATGCAATGACAAAATTTGCTCATATTCATTTTACATCAAATCAAGATGCAACAAATAGATTAATAAAAATGGGAGAATTGCCTAATTGTATATTTACTGTAGGAAATACATCCCTTGACGGAATAAAAAATTTGAAGAAAATATCTAAACATGATCTTGAAAAAAAATATGACTTAGATTTGAATAAACCGCTAGTAATTATTTTACAACATACTGTTACCTCTGAGATTGGAACAATTAAAAAAAATATGTTACAAACAATTAATGCAGTTAAAGAATTAAATATTCAATCTATAATTATTTACGGTAACACCGATACAGGATCACAAAAAATTACCAAAATTATCAAAAACTCAAAAATAAAACAGTACAAAACAATTCCATATCGTGATTATATTGGGTTATTGAAACATGCTTCTGCATTGGTAGGTAACTCTAGCAGTGGAATAATAGAAGCACCATATCTACATGTTCCATCAATTAATGTAGGAACAAGACAAGATGGTAGATTACAAGCAGAAAGCATAATTGATGTTAGATATAACAAAAATGATATTAAAAAAGCCATCAATAAATGTATCAGCAATCCATCTTTTCTCAAGAATGTAAAAACCTGCAAAAGCCTTTACGGAAATGGTGATTCTGCTAAAAAACTCGTTAAAATTTTGGAAGACATAAACTTGGCAAAAATTTCAATCCAAAAAAAGATGACATATTAATGACTAGGATTATCTTACTTGGCGGTTCTGGATTTATTGGAAAATCTCTTTTACCCATGCTACAAAAAGAACAATTTCAGATACTAAGTCTTGTACATAATGAACAATTTCAAACAGATATTGATACGTTCCTAGGAAATGTTTGTACAACTGGATTTCTTGATGACTACATTCAAGATAATGATGTAATAATAAACTTGATCGGTCAAACAGAAAATAACATTTCTAAATTAATTGATAATAATATTATTGGATCTTTAAACTTGCTCAATTCTTGTATAAAGAAAAAAAACATTAGAATTATTCTTGCATCATCCATATCTGTTTATGGAGAAAACTCTTGTAATCTCTCAAAAGAATCAGATCAACTAAGACCACAATCAACATATGGACTTGTAAAATCAATAACTGAAAAACTCTATAATAACTACTCAAAATTATATGGAATAAATGTGACTATTTTACGTTTTTCAACTCTATATGGACCATTCAAAAAAACTGGTTATTTTTCACAACTTATACAATCAATCAAAACAGGTGAACAATTAACTGCATATAACAATGGTATGCAAAAAAGAGACATATTATTTGTAGATGATGCTGCTAAAGGAATAATTCAAGCAATTAAAAATTGTAACAATGGTTATATGGTATATAATATTTCATCAGGAAAACAATATGTAATAAAAGAGATAATTGAATTACTAGAGAATATATCAAATAAGAAACTACATGTAATATTTAGTAGTCAAATACCTGATGAACAGTGTCTATCTGCTGATAACTCATTGGCAAAAACAAATCTTCAATTCAACCCACAAACAAAAATTGAAGATGGTTTACGTGTTACAATTAAACATTTTCTAAACAATGTTTAAAAAATTATTTTCTAATTAATTCAAGTAAAATCGTGCGCCATCCATATAATGTCAACAATGTAAACCAATCTATGTTCTTTAAGAAAAATCTAACTCCTATGTTCTTTATACACCATCCCCACAGAGAAGAACGAAATGAAATTAAAAATCTTATTTTCTGTAATATTTTTTCGTTAGATTTTTCTCTGGTGGCAGAACGGACTCCACTTGAATCTCTATACATTAAAATCTCATCAATAACATAAAGATCTCCCTCTTTGAGTATATTCAAAATTAAAACTAAATCCCACGATTCTACACTATCTGGTGAAATTAATCTTTTCTTAATTTTTTCTAATCTAAATAAACCATACATAAACGAGCCCTGATTAAATCTCAAATATAACGTAGCTTTTTTTTCATAATCACCAAATGCAGGATGAACATGTTCATATTTCTCCATGTTAATTGTTTTGCCTCTTAGAAATTTTTTCATTCT
>SXGS01142522.1_pt1 | contig 16032 bp, 17 predicted proteins | sample 3174681 | NCBI WGS metagenome assembly SXGS01 (sample SAMN11356861, study PRJNA531348) | freshwater metagenome | isolation source: freshwater sample F1-80 | place: China: Fuxian Lake, Yuxi | collected 2017-12-25 | reverse complement strand
TGAAGATATTGATTTTTTTAAGAAAAAATTCAATGTTTCACGTGAAACAATAGAAAAATTAAATATATTTCATAAATGTATAATAGAAAAAAATAAAACTCTTAATTTAATAGGAAAAAACACAGAAAAATCAATATTTTTTAGGCATTTCAAAGATTCAGCGCAGATATATGAGTTAATTGACAAAAAAATAGATATTGTAGATATAGGTACTGGAGCTGGATTTCCTGGAATTATTGTTAGGATTTTGATGGAAAATGACAATTTAAATGGAAATATGATATTAGTAGAAAAAAGTCAAAAAAAATGTGAATTTCTTGAATATTTGTGTATTAAATTAGATCTAAAAATTAAAATAGAGAACAAAAGATTAGAAAATTATAATTTCTCAAAAATGAGCACTATAATTTCCAGAGCTTTTAAATCGACTTTAGAAACAATCGATATTCTCTATGAAAATATGGAAAAAATTAAGGAATTAGTTTTGCTTAAAGGTAAAACTTATCAACAGGAAATAGAGGAAGCTAAAAAAAAATATACTTTTGAGGTAGAAAAATTTAGAAGCATTACATCAGATGATTCATCTATTATCAAAATTAAGAAGATTAAATATAATACAACTTAAAGTTGTAAATGCCTAGGATAATTTCAGTTATAAATCAGAAAGGGGGTGTTGGCAAGACAACAACTGCAATAAATTTAGCAGTAGGCCTTGCCTTAAAAAATTTTAAAGTTTTATTAATAGATTTAGATCCCCAAGGTAATGCATCAACAGGAGTTGGGATAACTCAAAGAGAAAGAGAAAAATCTATTTACGACCTATTAATAAAAAAAAACTCTTTTGCTGAATGTATAAAAAAAACAAAAATAGAAAATTTAAGCATTATTCCTGCAAATGCTGAATTGTCTGGTTTAGAAACTGAAGTCGCAAATAATTCTCAAAAAGCTTTTTTATTAAAAAATATTATTGATGACTCAGAAAATATTCTAGAGAAAGAAAAATTTACATATATTATAATTGATTGTCCACCATCTCTTAGTCTTTTAACTATTATGTCCTTAGTAATTTCACATTCATTGGTGGTACCATTGCAGACTGAATTTTTTGCGCTTGAAGGTTTAAGCCAATTAGTAAAAACTATTGATCGTATAAAAATTAATTTAAATCCGAATTTAGAAATCCAAGGGATTATTTTAACCATGTATGATAAGCGTAATAAATTGTGCGCAGATGTTGAAAAAGAAGGACGTAATTTTTTTGGAAATAAGGTTTATAGCGTAAATATACCCCGAAATGTAAGGATTTCTGAGGCTCCTTCCTTTGGTATGCCGGTGATCCTATATGATAAATATTGCGCAGGATCCCTTGCATATAATCAGTTTGTTGATGAGTTTTTAGTTAGAGAAAATTTGCAGGAAAAAAAGGTAGCATAAATGATTGGAAATAAATTTAAAGGGCTAGGAAAAGGTTTGTCAGCATTAATGGGTGATGTTGGACCTGAAAATATTGAAACAAAAAATCTAGCAGAAAAAATTCCAATTCATTTTATATTTCCAAATCCATCTCAACCAAGAAAAAATTTTGATCAAAATTTATTAAATGAACTTTCCGAGTCAATTAAAGAGCAAGGTATAATACAGCCTATATTAGTTAGAAAAAAATCAGAAGATAATTTTGAAATTGTTGCAGGAGAGAGAAGATGGCGTGCAGCGCAACTTGCTAAAATTCATGAAGTTCCGGCAATCATTCTAAATATTGATGATAAAAAGTCATTAGAATTTGCAATTTTAGAAAATATTCAAAGATCAGATTTAAACGGAATTGAGGAAGCTTTAGGTTATGATCATCTAGTTAAAAAATTTGATTATTCGCAGGAAACTTTATCCAAAATTTTAGGAAAAAGCAGAAGTCATATTGCAAACACCCTCAGGCTTGCAGGGCTACCTGAGGAGATACAAAAAATGATTGCTGATGGGTTACTGACAGCTGGACACGCGAGATGTTTAGTGAATGTCTCAGATAATATTAAACTTGCAAAAATTATCGTTGATAAAAATCTTTCTGTTCGACAGGCTGAGTCTTTAGTTAAAAAAGAGCAAGTTTTTGGAACATTAAAAAGAATAAAATCATTTAATAAAGATACCAATATTAAATTTTTAGAAAATGAACTCGAGCTTAGTATGGGAATAAAAGTTGATATTAAAAATAAGAAAAATAATTCAGGTGAAATTAAATTTTCATATAAAAATCTCGAACAATTAAATAAAATTATTAGCGTTCTTAAGGGGTACTATAGATAAGTTTTGAGTTAAAAAGTAAAAGAACTGAGTATCTTGGTCCAATTCATTTCTTTTAAGATTTGTTTCGATAATATTCAAGTTTATAAGTAATTTTTCAAGATTTTTAGAGTTCCAAATTCTTAAAATATTCTTAATTCTATCTTTATCTTTCCAAAAGATTGTTGGTTTATATTTTTCAAGCTTTTCATCTGTTGAAAGTTTTTTATCTATTTTATGAATATCTAAAATTTTCATAATAAACGATCTTAGGATGATAATAATTTCTATGAAATTTTTTTCATAATTAGACATGTTAGATATAAAATCATTAATGTTTTTCTCATTTTTGGATAATAATATATCAATAATTTCATCATTTTTTTTCAAATCATTCTCGGTACAAATTTCTTCGATAATCTTATCAGTAATTTTTTTCGTATTTTTATAAATATTTATTTTCTCAACTGTTTCTTTGATTTTAGATCTTTTAAGGGAAGAAAAATTTAAAATAGTCTCGATTTGGTTTTCAGTAAGCTCTAACTTATTGATTTTAATTTGCTGTATTAAAAACTTCTTGATATCAAATTTTGTCTCTTGGTAACAAGGTATACAAATAGAAGCTTTGTCGTATTCGCCGAATTGTCTTAATTTTGAATTTTTCTTCAAAACTTCAGAATTTATAATTATAAAAGTATCTTGAATGTTATTTTTAACAGAATTTATAATTTCTAAAACTTTATCTGAACAATTTTTTATAATAGTTATATTCTTATTCTCCTCAAATAGTGATCCATTTAAATAGTAATTAATAATATCATCTGGTTTTTTCAAAATATTATCCTCAAAAATAATTTTTGAATTTTGACTTTTAACTTCGCACAAAGATATAATTTGGCCATTTAAGTCATTTACTAAATCTTGATTTTCTCCGTAAAGGACAATGACTTTATTAAGGAAGAAATCTTTTTTCTTTAATGAGATTTCTTGTGATCTTATAATCATTAAAACTATCTTAATGAGACTCTGGATTTAAATAATATATTTTGAATTATGGAGTCTAATAATATTCTTTTCTCATTATTTTTTATTAAAGAATTATTTGACAAATTATCAGTAACTACAACTCGTTTATCTTTTGAAATAGCATCTTGATAGATCACTACTCCATTTTTATCCTGAAATTGGTAACTTACAGTTAGTTTTATAATTTCTTCAGTGGCTATTCCTCTCTTATCAACTAAATAGCTTTCAGCATTATCGTAAATTTGTGCTTTAAATATATAGGCATTTATATCCTTTTCATCTCTTTTAAAATTTAATTTTTGCTCAAGATTAAAGGCAAGATCTTTATCACCTACGATTTCTGATTTTGAAATAACAACTTGTTTTTGGTTTTCCATATAAATAGGAGAAAATCCGCAGCTCGAAAGAGTGATAAGAAGTAAAATTGTTATAAATATTTTATTTTTCATTAGTGACAATATTTAACAATTTGTTTTTTACAAATATTTTTTTTGTTATGGTAGTTTTGTCTAATATAACTTTTATATTTTTAATTGCTAAGGATTTACTAAAAATACTCTCCTCCGTTTCATTGTGGATAGCGTTGATAATTGCTCTTTTTTTACCATTTATTTGAACAACTACATTAAATTCATCTTTTTTTAATGATTCATTATTAAATTTAGGCCACTCTTGAATGGCAAGATCTGTTTTTTTTGTAATCTTTTCCCAGCATTCATTTGCAATATAAGGAATAAAGGCTGATATAATTATTAAATATTTTTTAAAAACATCAGTTAAACTATTTTTATCAACCCCTAATTTTTCAACTTCATTATTGATCAGATTTAAAAAAGTATATAATTTTGCAACTGCAACATTCATTTGAAATTTTTCAATACATTCTGAAATTTCTTTTATCAAAATATCAACTTTAACTAAAAAGCCCTTATAAAAATTTTCATTTGTCTTTTGATAATTTGATATTTTCTCACACATTCGATAAATTTTTTGAATATATTTATAAGCACCTTGAATACCACTATCACTCCATTGAATGTCACGATCTGGAGGACTATCAGATAATATAAACCATCTTACCGCATCAGAACCATAAATTTTTATAATATCATCAGGGTCCACTATATTTTTCTTTGATTTTGACATGGCTTGGCTGTCGCCCTTTAAAACTTTTAACTTACTATTCAAAAAATATTTTCCATCCTCAAATTTTACATCCTTTGGAAAGATCCATTCTCCTTTTTCAGTTTTAAAGGTTGGATGACAAACCATTCCTTGGGTAAAAAGATTTTGAAAAGGTTCTGTAAATTTGAATTTAAATTCATCTTTTAAAGCAAGGGTAAAAAATCTTGAATATAAAAGATGCAAAATAGCATGCTCAACTCCACCAATATATTGGTCAACGGGCATCCAATAATTAACATCCTCTTCATTAAATGGATGATTTTGTTCAAGGGGTGAACAAAATCTTAAAAAATACCAAGAAGAGTCCACAAAGGTATCAAGGGTATCTGTTTCACGAATGGCCTTCATCCCAGTTTCTGGGCATTTTGTATATTTCCAAGTTGGATGATTTTCTAAAGGATTTCCAGTTTTACTAAAATCAATGTCCTTCGGAAGTCTAACAGGTAAATCTTTTTCAGGAACTGGAATGATTTTGCCATCCTCTCTGTAAAGTATCGGAATAGGACAGCCCCAATATCTTTGTCTTGATATTCCCCCCTCTTTTAATCTATAAATTATTTTTGAATTTCCCAATTTCTTATCCTCAATAATTTTAATTATTTTTTCTTGCGCCTCCTTAACACTAAGATCATTTAAAAAATCAGAGTTGATTATAAAACCATCTTCAACATAAGCTTCATTTTGAATGGAAATATTTTGTGATTTATTAGGTGATACGACGGGCAAAATTTCTAATTTATATTTTAATGCAAATTCCAGGTCTCTTTGGTCATGAGCAGGACAGCCATAAATTGCTCCCGTTCCATAATCCATAAGTATAAAATTACTTACATAAATTGGCAGTTTCTTATTTTCAATAAATGGGTGATAAACAAAGTAAGAAGTTTTAAAACCTAATTTTTCACTTTTTGATAAGGAGGATTCAATTGCGATATTTTTAAGAGCTTCACTTTTAAATTTCATGAAATTTATGTCACTTTCAAAAAATTTGGTAAAAGGATGATCAGGAGCGATTGCAATAAAAGATGCTCCAAAAATTGTATCAGGTCGGGTTGTAAAAATTTTTATTTTTTCTTGATTATTAGTTAAAAAATTAATCTCACATCCCATGGATTTTCCAATCCAATTTTTTTGCATTATTTTAACCTTTTCAGGCCAGCCTTTTAAATTTTCAAGAGACTCTAAAAGTCGATCCGAGTACTTCGTAATATTTAAAAACCACTGGCTTAATTTTTTTTTTCAATAACTGCTCCTGATCTCCAGCCTTTACCATCGATCACTTGTTCATTTGCCAGCACAGTTTGATCAATTGGATCCCAATTTATGTAACTTTCTTTTTTGTAAACTAGACCTTTTTTAAAAAAAAAATTGAATAGTATCTGTTGTTGTTTGTAATAATTACTATCACATGTTGAAACTTCTTTATCCCAATCGATTGAAAGGCCCAATCGTTGAAGCTGTTTTTTCATTGAAGATATATTTTTTTTTGTCCATTCTTCAGGATGAAGTTTATTTTGGAAAGCAGCATTTTCAGCTGGCAATCCGAATGCATCCCAGCCCATAGGATGAAGGACATTAAAATTATTTAACCTTTTATAGTTTGCTATAACGTCTCCTAACGTATAGTTCCTTACATGGCCCATGTGAATATTTCCTGAAGGATAAGGAAACATTTCAAGACAATAAAATTTTTTATTATTATTTTTATGCTTCGATGGTGTTGAAAATAATTTATTTTTATTGAAAAAATTTAACCAACGTTTCTCAGTTGCTAAGGTATTATAGTTATCCATTGAGTGAATTAACTATTTTTTTTTCTCTTCTGCAATCCTTAATTTTCTAGCTTCTGCTAGTATATTTTCTTTTATACTTTTTGAAAAATTATCTTCGGTTTTTTTTGTAAAACACTTTTGATTTTGATCACAAATTTTTTTATGAGAAGAAATTTCGACAGATTCTGTTCTGAGCTCATTACTTAAAAACTTTACAGTAATTTTAATTTGCTCATTTGAATTCAAATTTTCGGAGTACCAATCATAAATAATAATTCCGCCAGAATAATCTGCGTTGATTAAGGGTAAAAAATCTAAACTTTTTAAAGTAGCTTTCCATAAAACATTAGAGTTTGCAAAATTTACGTTTCCTTGTCCTTGTTGCTTTTGAGCGTCTTTACCTAAAGTTCCAAATATGCCCTCACCTTTTGCTGCGGTTTCCTTTGCTTTTTTAAAACCATCTTGTTCTATAAGGATTTTTTCCCCAGTGACTGGATCTACTTTTGCACAAGAAAACAGAAGAAAAGATAATAAAAAAATTTTTTTAAACATTAGAACTGAAAGTAATAAACTATTTAGTTGATTTATATAGGTTTTTAATGTTGTAATTATGCAACATTGCGCATATTTTATTTATTAAAATCTAGGTTTATAAATAAATTATGATGGATTTCAATTATAAATCCATTTGTTAAATTAACAAATAAGGAAATAAAAATGAAAAAACTACTAACAACGACTGCAATCGCAAGTTCAGCGCTTTTAATAGCTGCTAACGCGCAAGCGCAGACAACTGTTAAGGGTCAAGTACACTTGGTTTATAAAGCAATTTCGAACGATTCTCCAAGTGGAGCTGCTGCTGGTTCAAACCGAGGCTTTGGTAAAGAAACTCAACTAGATGTGCAAACAAAAGGAAAACTTAATAATGGCCTAGAGTACGGCGCAGGTTTTGCAATTGAGCATGATGGTTTCGAGGCACAGGCTGCTGATCAGGTTCCTGGAATGTTCAATGAAAATATTTACATTGATATCATTGCTGGAAAAACAACATTTACGGTTGGTGCAGATCATATACAAAACCCAGACTTTACAATTACAAACATAGCAGGTTTTAGAGCAGATCCTGAAGATTTATTGGGTGGATCCGGTAATTCTAATGCTTCTACTCAAGCTCCAATTTATCCAGGGTCAGGAACATCAAGATATGGCTCTTTTGGTGCTGGAGTAATTCAAGATCTTGGTTTTGCTAAAGGTTCATATTACTACGTACCAGGCGGAACAGCTCAAGCTGATACAGGCGGAACAACTTATGCTGGCCTTAATGATGCAGGTGAGTCTGGACATGAGTTTATGCTTAGAGGAGATATGGGTGTTAAAGGTTTAGATGCCACTCTTTTCTATTCACATCAAAACTCAGAAGGAGTTGCTAAAGATGTTGTCGGTAGAATGATTGCTGTTAAATACAACATGGGAGCAATAACTCTAGCTGCTGAAGCAAAAAGAAATACGGCAGCAACTGCAATTTCTACTCATGGACAAAGTATCGCTGCTGGTTACGCAGTTAGCAAAGATGTAACAGTTGCAATTGGAACTCAAAGGTCAGAAAAAGATCAACCAGGTGCACTTAGAGAAAAAAATAATTTTGTTCAAGTTGGTTACAATCTTGGACCAGTTTATGCTGGTGCCATGCTTTCCGATGCGGATGATATTGGTGGCGTTACACAGAACGATGCCAAAGTTATATACTTACAATTGTCAACTGCATTTTAATTATTTAGTTTAAATAATTTACAATTTAGAAAACCCGCTTACTTAAATGTAAGCGGGTTTTTTTTTCGCCAAGTTTCTCTATAATTGATTTAACACCAATACCAATTGACTTGGTCATTGTTATTTTTTTATAATTTGACAAATTAATTCCGCCTAAAGCAATTATCCTTAAGTTCCATTTCAAGGAAATTAAGTTAAATCTGGATATGCCAAATATTTTGTTTCTACCATGTTTTTTTGTAAAGAAGATTGGTGATAAAAATATAATCTCACATCCTTGCCTTATTTTTTGGCAAAATTCTAATTGGTTATGTACTTTTCCCAAAATCTCAATATTATTTTTTTTAAGTCGAATACTTTGGGTGTTAGAAATTGTCTTATTGTAACTAGAAATTACAAGTCCATTTAATTTATATTTTAAAACATTTTTAAAATGATCAAGAATATAAAGCTTAATTTTATTTTTTTTACAAAATTTTAAGATCTTAAAAAAATTTTCGCTAGGGATATCTCTATTTTCATATATTATTCCTATGTTGTTAATTTTTTGAATTTTTTTTTCAATTAAAGAGTTAAAACTGTCAATAAATATGTAAATTTTTATCAAATTATTATTAATCTTCATTATGGATATTCTAAGTAACTTTCAAAAAATTTCTAATAATATTAATTTAGCTAACAAAAATATTACTATCATAGCTGTAAGCAAAACTTTCAAAATTAGCCAAATAATGCCTTTAATTAATTTTGGTCATACACATTTTGGTGAAAATAAAGTCCAAGAAACTTTAGAAAAATGGACACCCGATCTTCTTAAGAAAACTAAAATCCAACTACATATGTTGGGGAAATTACAAAGTAATAAAGCTGATGATGCTGTACAAATATTTTCATATATTCATTCATTAGATAATGAAAAGTTAGCTTTAAAATTATCTTCCGCAGAGAAGAAAATAAATAAAAATTTAAAGTATTTTATACAAGTTAATATTGCTTCAGAATCCCAAAAGTCCGGGATAGATGTACGATGCGTTGATGATTTTGTTAATTTTTGTCTTAATGATTTAAAATTAAATATTATCGGACTTATGTGTTTACCTCCAATGAATGCTGACCCAGTCCCTTTTTTTAAACATCTTTACTTAATAGGGACAAAAAATAATTTAAAAGATTTTAGCATGGGTATGAGCCAAGATTACTTGCAGGCAATTAATTTTGGAGCAACTTATGTTAGAATTGGTTCTAGTATTTTTGGTGAACGTAGTTAACTTGCTATAATTTTTATTTTGACATTTTTTGATATTTTTTTTATTAGATAAAGTAAATTTTTTTTACTTATCGCTACGCATCCTTTTGTAGGTTCAAAATTTTTTCTAGCTATATGAATAAAAATAGCACTACCTTTATATTGAATAGTTGGATTCATGTTATAATTAAGAACTATAAGGACATCATAAATATTATCTTTTCGATATAATCTTTCATAACTTAATTTGCTGGGTAGCTTAATAAGTTTGTTATAATATTTACTATTTGGTTGATCACACCAACCAAAATTTTTTTTTATTTTAAATAGTTTAATTTTAGATTTTATTTTTTTAATTCTGTCTTTTCTATAATAAATTTTTACAACTCGGTAAATTCCTTTGGGGGTTATATTGTCCCCCTCAATTTTCTTTTCTCCAATACTAAATTTTCCTAATGAACATCTAAATTTAAGATTTTTAAATTTTAAATAACTAGATTTATTTATAATAATCATAAAATATATATTATATATGTTTTTATGAATAATATTGAATTATCTGTTTTGGGATCTAACTCTTTTTCAAATTTATTAAATGAACTTGATTTTAATAATATTATAAATCCTAACTATCATAAGAATAAAAACAATAAAAATATTTCTGTAAAAATATTATTTGCTGAGAATTTATATGTAAAGGATGTAAATAAAACTCTTTTAGACAACGAGTTAGTGATTCTACTTTTAAATAAAAAAGAATACATAAAAAAAAATCACTTAAACTTATTTAGTTTTCAAATATATTTAGAACTCCCAATTGAGTTAATATCTTTTAAAGAAATATTAAATATTTTAGTAACTAAGTATAATTTTTTTAAAAAATCAAAAATTATTATCAAAGATTATGAAATTGATAGTAATCAAAGGTCCATTTGTAAAAACGATAAAAGAATAAGACTTACTGAGAAGGAATTAGAATTAATTTTGGTACTTAAAAATAATAATGGGCTAAACAAATCCTATTTGCTTAAAAGTATTTGGAAACACAATTCGGTTCTAGACTCTCATGCCTTTGAAACTCATTTACATAGACTTAGAAAAAAAATTTTAAAAAATTTTAATGATGATAACTTTATAATTGAAAAAAATTCTTTATATTATTTAATTAATTAAGCCTTGCTCCAAACTTTTCTATAATTTTTGTAGCAAGTTTTGAACCTGCCTGAAGACATTTTTTAATATCTGAGTTATCAGCATATTCCTTAAAAAAACCTGAAGCAAATAGATCACCAGCCCCCGTTAGATCTAAAATTTGATGAGGCTTATAACTCTCACAACTAATCACTTGATTATTTTGAATAGCCAAGCTTCCTCTCTCACTTCTTGTGATAATAATTAGTTTATTAAATTCTTTAAGCTGATTGATACTATCTATTAAATTTTTCTGACCTACCAACTCATTAATTTCATTTTCATTTCCTATTAAAATATTTAGATCATTTACTAAAAGTTCTAAAAAATCTTTTTTATGTCTTTTGACACAAAAAATATCAGATAAACTCATTGCGGTTTTTATATTATTTTTTTTTGCTAAATATATAACATGCTTAAACATTTCTTCACTCATACCTTTGTCCCAAAGGTAGCCTTCTAAAAAAATAATTTTACTATTTTTTATATTATCTTCGTTAATATCATTTTTTGAAAGTTGTGAAGAAATTCCAAGATAAGTACACATAGTTCTCTCAGAGTCGGGAGTCACAAAAATAATAGATGCACCTGTTGGTAAATCTTCATATCTTTCAGTGTATGCAAAATTTACGTAAATTTTTTCAAGGCTTTTTTTATAAATTTTACCAAATTCATCAGAATTAATCTTCCCGATAAAAAATGAATCTCCTTTAAGATAGGCAATTCCTGCCATAGTATTTGCAACGGAACCACCCGCCTCAATTTTTTCAATTTTGATTATTTTTTTTAGATTTTCATATTCCAATTTTTCAATGAGTTTCATTGATCCTTTCATCAGTTTATTTTTTGATAAAAAATCATCATTAACTTTTACGAAAATATCAACTATAGCATTACCAATTCCAAGGATTTTTTTAGTCATTTTTTCCTTTATATAAACAGATATTTTTTATCATACATTTTGAACAAAGGGGATTTCTAGACTTGCATGTGTATCTGCCATGCAAAAGAATTAAATGGTGAGCTTTTTTTAAATATTTTTTTGGTAAAATTTTTAAAAGCTGATCCTCTACTTGGTTTGGATTTATGCCGTTTGTTAAGCCAGTTCTATTTGCTACTCTAAAAACATGTGTGTCTACAGCAATAGTTGGTTTATTGAAGGCTTCATTTAGAACTACATTCGCAGTTTTTCTACCGACTCCGGGAAGATTGATTAAATCATCAAAGTTATTTGGAACTTTACTTTGATGTTTTTTTACTAAAATCTTTGAAAGTTTGTATAGATTTTTAGCTTTCATATTAAAAAGTCCAATACTTTTAATTAAATTTGTTATTTTTTTAATCCCAAGATTAATAAAATGTTGTGGCGTGAAGAATTTTTTATAAATTGTTTTAGTTACATTATTTACATTTACATCTGTGCACTGTGCAGAAAGAACTACAGAGGTAAGCAGTGTAAAACGATTTTTATATTTTAGAGTAGTTTTAGGATTTTTTATTGAAAGATTTAAAAGTTGAATAAGATTTAAAGCTTGGAATTTATTTAATGTCATTAAAAATATTTTAAATTGAAACTATTTAAGACTGAACATGTCCTGCATATTAAATAAGCCTTTATTTTTTTTAAATATCCATATCGCAGCTTTCATCGCCCCCTCAGCAAATAATTCTCTAGAAAAGGCAACATGTTTTAATTCAATATTTTCTATTTTATTTTTATAAAAAACAGAGTGTTCACCGATAGTTTTGCCTTTTCTTTTAATAAAAAAATTAATTTTATTATTTTGCAGTTTGCCTTTTTTGTTTAAGAATATTTTTCCTTTAAAATCATCAAAATTTTTATTTCTTCCTTTTGATACCGCATTAGCTAACATCAGCGCAGTCCCAGAGGGATAATCTATTTTTGCTTTATGATGATTATCAATGATTCCAATATGATAATCGGTTGGTATTTTTTTTGATAAAATTTTTGCAATATACTCAAGTAAATTAACACCTAAACTCATATTACCAGATTTAAATATTGCAGTTCCCTTTGAAAATTTTCTTATTAGAAATTCTTGTTTTTTACTAAAGCCTGTTGTTCCAATGACTATTTTTTTTTTTAATTTTGTTACTAAGTTTAAGATTTCGATAGAAGATCTTGGTGTTGAAAAATCAATAATAATGTCTGTTTTCTTAAAAGCTTCTAAACAATTGCGCTGAATTTTTATTCCCCTAATATTTTGTCCAACCTTTAAGTCAGTTAAAGAATATAATTTAAATATTTTATTTTTTAAGGCACATTTTATAAGAATTTGTCCCATACGGCCAAGTGCACCAGTAATGGTGATATTAATTTTTTTAGGCATAATAATTAAACATATAAATCTTCATTTGCTAAGTTTTTCTGTTTTCTTCTATAAACCTCTTCAAAAGCTATCTCTAAATTCTTAGTATATATTTTATTAGTATTTATTCTTTTAATTTTTAAATTATTTTTTAACTGATTTTTTAGTTCACTATATTTATCAACGTTCTTTGCAAGTTCTACTGACAATGTTATATAATCTTCTATATTGTAAGTAATTAGTTGATTTAATTTTAAATTATTAATTATACTAGCTGAAACTCTGCTTTGAAAATTTGAACCTTGCAGTGTCACTAGTGGTAAATTAGATTTGAGAGCTTCACTACTAGTTGTGTGTCCATTATAAGGAAATGTATCTAGAAATAGATTAACGTGCTTGTATCGTGCAATATGCTTTTCATAGCTTGTTCTTTTTGAAAATATTATCCTGCTTTCGTCAATTTTATATTTTTTCGCTTCTTTTATTAAATTTATTTTAGATATTTCATTATTTTCTAATAATACTAAAATAGAATTTTGAACATTATTTAATATTTTCATCCAGGCATTAAAAATTATGGGTGTAATTTTAAAACTATTACAAAAATTTGAGTAAATAAATTTTTTTCCCGATAAATCAAATTTCTCATCAAAATCTATATTAGAGGTATCGATTAATTTGTACTGCGGTTGATAACAGTGAGGTAAATATATTACTTTTTCTAAATAATATTTACGATAATTGTCCGGTATTAATATTTTATCTGCAACAATATAATCCATAAATTTTTTTCCAATAGTTCCTGGGTAACCTAAATAATTTATTTGAATTGGTGCAATTCTCTCATGAAAAATAGACATTTGGTGATGTTCGGTGTAACCCATAAGATCAATTCCAATATCTATATTTCTATCTCTTACTAATGAGACTATTTTACTAGTTGAATAATTCTTAAGATGTAAGAAATTATCTGAATATTTTTCTATTATTTTTGTTTCTCCATCATATTTATGAGGGTGTAAATAAAAGCAACTGATTTCAAATTTATCCTTATTATGAAATTTTAAAACATCTTTTACTAACCGTGTTACGGCGTGGTTATTAAAGTCTGCGCTAAAGTATCCTAATTTAATTTTTTTATTTTTTAATAAGTTTATTTTAAAGTCACTTTTTTTTGTTTCTAGCAAATAGTTATTACAACAGGTATTTTGAAGATTATGATCGTCTAAAAAACTAATTAAATAAAAAGGTTGAATTTCGATATTATTTTTAATTTTATTAATAATTTCACCGGTAAGTATTTTATAATTCTCCCAGTCATTTATTGTATTCTTGCAAAAAAAATATGTACCATCATCATTTTTTTCATCTATCTCCTTTATTTTTTTATAGTCATTAATAGCCAAAATAAATTTTTTAGATTTCAGATAAGCATTTGCTCTATTTCTATAACTGGGGATGTGTCTTGGATTTAATTCGATACTTCTGTTGAATGGCTCTATAGCTTCTTCATTTTTATTTATCTTACTAAATAAACATCCAAGATTATAAAATGGTAAAAATGTATTAATTAAGGTTGCTATTTGTAAATTCTTAATTGCATCACCGAGTTTTCCAATCTTTGTGAAAATGTTTCCAAGATTATTGTATGCTAAATATGCTTTGGGGTTAATTTCAATTGCTCTTTTATAATCCTTAATAGCATCATCAAATTTTTCTAGGTCTTCATAAACAGATCCTCTGTTAATATAAGCAACATGAAGATCGCCCTTAAGCTTAATTGAAGTGTTAAAATTATTTATTGCCTCATCATAATTTTTCATTTTATGTTGGATCTGGCCGAGATAATTGAATGATAAAAAGTCACTTTTTAATTTCATTGACTCTGATATTAATTTAAGGGCCCGGGGAAGCTTTTCTAATTTTAACAAAATAAGAGCAAGCATTTCTTTAGCTTTATAATTATCGGGGTATTTCAAAATAATTTTTTCAGTTATTGACTTTGCATCCTCTAATAACCCTTTATTGAAAAGATTTTGACTTTCTAGAATTAACTGATCGATTTTGCTGTCCATATAATATTAAAATAATATTATATTAAAATTTACAATTTTAACTAAAATTTTCCCAAAATTTTTTAGCTTTATTAACAAAGCTCTTAATTTCAAAGTTATTATTTGAGTCTTCCAAAGTTTTAAACTTTAAAAGTAAGTCTTTTTGTTCTTTGCTTAAAGACTCTGGAATTATTACATTGGTTTCAAGGTAAAGATCACCAAATTCATTTTCTCTTAAAATGGGCATCCCTTTTCTCTTTAATCTAAATTGTTTTCCAGATTGGGTCGCTTCAGGAATTTTAACCTTTGATTTTCCTCCATCAATGGTTGGAACTTCAATTTCAGCACCTAGGGCAGCATCGGTCATGGTGATGGGCAATTTATAGTATAAATTTTCCTCAGATCTTTGAAAAATTTTATGTTTTTGAACATTAATTAACACATAAAGATCACCATTGGATCCTCCTCTATACCCAGCGTCACCTTTACCTGACAATCTCATTTGTGTGCCATCATCAACTCCCTTTGGAATTTGAATGGATAGATTTTTTTTAGTTTTAACTGCACCAGATCCTCTGCAATCTTTACAAGGATTTGATAACATTTCTCCATCACCGCCGCAGTCAGGACAAGTTTGTTGTAGTGTAAAAAAACCTTGTTGAGTTCTAACTTTTCCATAACCATCGCAAGTTGAACATTTTTTCGGTTTTGAACCAGGTTCAGCTCCACTTCCAGAACACTTTTCACATTTTTCGTTCGATGATAAGTTGATAGTTTGTTTTTTCCCAAAATAAGCCTCTTCTAAACTAACTTCTAAATTAATTTTTAAATCTGATCCTCTATTAGATCTTGATTTTTTAGATCGCCCTCCGCCTCGACCAGAGCCCATAAAGTCTCCAAAAAAATCATCAAAGATGTCAGAAAATCCCCCAGTTTCAAATCCACCAAAATCAAAACCCCCTGTACCTCCGCCGCTGCCTTCAAAGGCAGAATGACCAAACTGATCTTAGGAAGATTTTTTTTTGGGATCTGATAAAACTTGATAAGCTTCAGAGGCTTCTTTAAATTTAGATTCTGCAGTTTTATCACCTTGATTTCGATCAGGGTGATATTTCATTGCTAAAGTTCGATATGCTTTTTTTATTTCTTCAGGAGATGTTTTTTTATTTATGCCAAGAATA
>SXGS01040696.1_pt1 | contig 16034 bp, 12 predicted proteins | sample 3174681 | NCBI WGS metagenome assembly SXGS01 (sample SAMN11356861, study PRJNA531348) | freshwater metagenome | isolation source: freshwater sample F1-80 | place: China: Fuxian Lake, Yuxi | collected 2017-12-25 | reverse complement strand
GTTGGGCGCCTGCTGCGATGGCTTTGGCTGTTGGTGTGCTCGCTAGTGTGATTGCGAATGGTGGTGTTGAACGATATGTTGTATCACCCACGCCGAGCTGCCCTTTATCATTCAAGCCCCAGCATTTCACAGTATTATCATTAAGAATGGCACAGGTGTGTTCCGCACCAGCTGCAATAGCTTTGGCTGTGTAACCAGTGCCTAGGTTGACGGGACTTGTTGGCTTTACCTGCGATGTTGTATTGCCCAATCCAAGTTGCCCATTGGTGTTTTTGCCCCAGCATTTCACGGTATTATCATTAAGAATAGCGCAGGTGTGTTGGGCACCTGCTGCGATGGCTTTGGCGCCTAAAGTGAGATTGTTGTCCTTAACCATCTCCAGGGAATTTCCCATTTCATTCGGGGCATCACCTAGATTGTTAGGCGCGATTTGGGTACCTGTCGTTAAGTCAAGGCCAAGTTGTCCAGACGCGTTAGAGCCCCAGCACTTCACGATATTGTCAGTGCGAATAACGCAAACATGCGCGTCTCCAGCGGCAATCGCCAGTGTTGTGGCACTGCCTGCGCTCCCTAAGCTGATGGGGTTTGTGGGCGGCGATGAAAGAGCTGTTGTATCACCTACCCCGAGTTGTCCCGATGCATTGAATCCCCAGCATTTGACGCCGCCATCATCGAGAATAGCGCATGTGAAATACTTGCCGTTTGCGATGGCTGTGGCTGTGCGTCCCGCGCCGAGGTCGACGAATGGGAGGTTGCCTCCCATTTCACCAGGGGTGTCTCCTCGATAACCTGTTGTGTCCCCCAGCCGATGATCAGCATCGGCGCCCAATCCGAGTTCTCCTAATTCGTTTCTTCCCCAGCACTTCACTTTTCCAGCCGCCAAAATTGCACAGGTATGGAAATAACCATCGATTTGTGTGACGATTTTTATTTCGCAGTGGTCGCCTTTAAATCCCGGACTGCATGTGCATTCACCCGCATCGTTGACTGTGCCTTGGTTGTTGCATGTGATTGAATTGCTGAACTGACACGTCTCGCCTTTGAATCCCAAATCGCAGACACTGCACGTAGGCAGTGCATAGCCTGTTTGGCATTCGCATGAACCATCTGATTGTGCGATTCCATGAGCATTGCATTGGATTTCATCACTGAATTGACACGTACTACCCGCATACCCTGTGGCGCAGCTGTTGCATTGGTCGAGTTGTTCATATCCTGTAGAACACACGCATACGCCATCTGATTGTACGGTCCCGTGATTGTTGCATGTGATTGCATCACTGAATTGGCAATGGTCGCCACGATTGCCTGGATCGCAGACACATTGTTGCGAAGTATTTAAAGCACCATGATTGTTGCATGTCGTTGCGCTTCGAAATAACTCACAGCTGTTGCCTTCGTAACCTGTGATACATGCTTCACAAGTAGGCAGTGCATAGCCTGGTAGGCATGTGCATATGCCATCATCATCCACAGTGCCATGGCCGTGGCATGTGTCTGCATGGCTATATTGGCAATTGGTACCGAGATATCCATAATCGCACTTGCATACGCTCCGTGTATTGACGACACCACGGCCACTGCATGCATCGGTATCGGAAGCGGTCTCTTGGGTGCAGCCTACAAGGATGATCATTGCGAAGAAGGTGCTCAATAAACGACAACGCATGGATCGAATGATAGGCAATGTTTGACGTTTTTCAACTTTTGGGCTTGGGACAGCCCTGGGTATGATCATACAGCAGTTAAGGCCGCCGACAGATATTCCCGATTCATACGCGCAATGTTGTCGCGCTTGATTTCCTTGGGGCACACCGCTTCGCATTCGTACTGATTGGTGCAGCTTCCGAAGCCTTCGCGATCCATGGCCCGTACCATTTTGAGTGCACGCTGTTCGCGTTCGGCTTGGCCTTGTGGCAAGAGCGCCAATTGCGAAATTTTGGCAGACACAAACAACATGGCCGATGCATTTTTGCATCCGGCGACACAGGCGCCGCAACCAATGCAGGTGGCGGCGTCGAATGCTTTGTCGGCATCATGTTTGGGGATAGGAATGCAGTTGGCATCTTGTGCGCCGCCCACATTCACAGAAACAAAACCGCCGGCTTGTTGAATACGATCGAAAGCGCTTCGGTCGACGACCAAATCGCGAACCACAGGAAACGCTTTGGCGCGCCAGGGCTCGATGGTGATTTCATCCCCGTCTTTGAATTTTCGCATGTGCAATTGGCATGCGGTGGTACCTTGTTCAGGCCCATGAGGTTCGCCGTTGATCATCAATGAACAAGCGCCGCAAATGCCTTCGCGACAATCGTGATCAAAAGCGATGCCTTCTTGTCCACTTGATTCCAATTGCTCGTTCAGAACATCGAGCATTTCTAAAAACGACATATCGGCGCTAACATCGTCAACTTTGTATGTGACCATGCCGCCTTTACTAAACTCGGTCTTTTGACGCCAAACATGCAAGGTGAGTTTCATGCGTAGCTCCTTTGGCTCAGTTTCACGAATTCAAATTCGAGTGGTTCTTTGTTTTTAATGGGTGCTTTGTTATCGCCTTGATATTCCCATACCGAGCTGTGACAGAAATTTTTATCATCGCGCAATGCTTCACCGTCTTCGGTTTGACTCTCTTCGCGGAAGTGTCCTCCGCATGATTCACGGCGGTCCAACGCATCGGTGCACAAGAGTTCACCAAATTCGAGAAAGTCGGCCACACGGCCTGCTTTTTCAAGGGCGATGTTCATGTTCTCATCGCTGCCACTTACCGTGACATTGTTCCAAAATTCATCGCGCAACATAGGGATTTTTTTAAGTGCGCGCTGCAAGCTTTCTTCCGTGCGTGCCATACCACATTCGTCCCACATGATATGCCCAAGTTCTTTGTGGAAGCTGTCCACAGTACGCTTGCCTTTGATTTTCAAAAGTGCGCCAATGCGCGAACGTACTGCATTTTCTGCTTCTGCAAATTCAGGCGCGTCGGTGGTGACAGGTACATGTCCTGGCTCATTGAAGTAGCCACCCAGCGTGTATGGGATCACAAAATAACCATCGGCCAGGCCTTGCATGAGTGCGCTTGCACCAAGCCGGTTGGCGCCATGATCAGAAAAGTTCGCTTCACCGAGAACGAACAAGCCAGGCATATTGCTCATGAGGTTGTAATCAACCCACAGGCCACCCATGGTATAATGCACGGCGGGGTAGATGCGCATGGGCATTTTATACGGATTTTCACCGGTAATTTTTTCGTACATGTGAAACAAATTACCGTAGCGTTCGCGGATCGCATCTTCGCCTAAGCGTTTGATGGCATTGGCAAAGTCCAAGTACACACCAAGTTTGCTTGTCCCTACGCCATGTCCCTCATCGCAAACGTTCTTGGCATTGCGCGATGCGACGTCACGGGGCACGAGGTTACCAAAACTTGGGTACCGACGTTCTAGATAATAATCGCGCTCACTTTCTGGAATATCGGCTGGCGCACGTGTTTCATTGGCGTTTTTAGGCACCCATACGCGTCCATCGTTGCGAAGTGATTCGCTCATCAAGGTAAGTTTTGATTGGTGATCGCCGCTTACAGGAATGCATGTGGGGTGAATTTGTGTGAAGCACGGATTGGCAAAACCTGCGCCACGTTTGTAAGCGCGATAGGTGGCCGATACGTTGCAACCCATGGCATTGGTTGAAAGATAAAATACGTTGCCATAGCCGCCTGTGCACAAAAGAACGGCATCACCGGCCCAGCGTTCTATTTTTCCTGTGGATAGATTGCGGGTGATGATGCCACGCGCATGTCCGCCCACAAGCACGAGATCGAGCATCTCAGTACGCGTGTGCATTTTGACGTTGCCGTCGGCGATTTGGCGATTGAGTGCCGAGTATGCGCCGAGCAACAATTGTTGTCCCGTTTGGCCTCGTGCATAAAAGGTTCGCGAAACTTGGGCACCACCAAAAGAACGATTGTCGAGCAATCCGCCGTAATCACGCGCAAAAGGGACGCCTTGGGCGACGCACTGATCAATAATATTGGCACTTACTTCGGCCAAACGGTGGACATTGGATTCGCGTGCACGAAAATCGCCACCTTTGACGGTGTCGTAAAAGAGTCGGTGCACGCTGTCACCATCGCCTTGGTAGTTTTTTGCGGCGTTGATGCCGCCTTGGGCTGCGATGCTGTGGGCGCGGCGTGGACTGTCCTGAAAACAAAAACAATGCACGTTGTAGCCAAGGCCCGCGAGTGTTGCGGCAGCGCTTGCGCCTGCAAGTCCGGAACCCACCACCAAAACCGTGAATTTACGTTTGTTGGCAGGATTGACGAGCTTTAAATCAAAGCGATGTTTGTTCCATCGCTCTTCGATAGGACCGGTCGGACATTTGGAATTGAGTTCCATGTTAGGCCACTCCCAAAGGCAAGGTGATAAATCCAAGTTGTACAGCAAGGGGCATGGATAGATTGCCCAAGACGATCATCGTTGATGTAACAGGCCCTATTTTGTCGATGAACGGCTGATATTTTGGATGATTGAATCCTAAAGTTTGAAACATGCTGGATGCGCCATGATTCAAATGCAATCCCAAAAGGATATTGGCGATGGCGTAAAACATCGCAACGACCGGTTTTTGAAATCCGAGTACGAACATGGAATATACATCCTGCCGTCCTGCAGCGTCGACCAATTGAAAATGTTCGGGGTTGGTGAGGCCCAATGTAAAGTGCGCCAAGTGATAAATGATAAACGCAAGCACCACACTGCCTGAATACATCATGGTTCGTGATGCAAACGATGCCTTACGCCATGATTTTTTGGTGTACGCGATGGGACGCGCTGCACGGTTGGCCAAAGTCAGTGTGATGGCAGTGGTGATGTGAATAATCACCGAGGCCAGTAACACAACACGCGTGCCCCACAGGAGCAGGGGCGTGTGTTTGAGAAAATGCGCATAGGCATTGTAGGTTTCTTGTCCGGCGAAGACCTGGAGATTGCCGGCCATGTGCCCAATGACAAAACCAAAGATGATAAGCCCTGTGAGGGCCATCCATACTTTGGTGCCGATGGATGAGAAATGGAAATTACGAAAGAAGAGCATGAATGAAACCCCACAAATGGCTTGTGCGCGTAATCGTAGGGGCGCAGCTTGCTGCGCCCTGAGTTACAGACGTTTGTCTACTTCGAGCACAAGATCACGCACATGTTCTGCACTTGCTGCCAGTGCGGCTTGATCGCTGCTTGAAAGTTTGACATCGAGAATGCGTTCGACACCGCCCGCACCGATGACGGTTGGGACGCCAACATGCAAACCATGCAATCCAAATTCACCTTCGCACAGTGCTGCTGCGGGCAGCACACGTTTTTTGTCGCGCAGGTAACTTTCGGCCATGCAGATGGCGCTTGATGCGGGTGACATAAATGCACTGCCTGTTTTAAGCAACGCCACCACTTCGCCGCCAGCTTGACGTGTACGATTCGCAATGGCGTCAATTTCGCTTTGTGACAAAAGTTGCGTAAGTGGAATGCCGCCTACGGAGCAGAACGGAACCACGGGGACCATGTCGTCACCATGACCGCCGAGCACAAAAGCGGTGACATCTGCCACAGAGACACCCAAACGCTCAGCCACAAAGAATCGAAAACGGCTGGAATCGAGCACACCGGCCATACCCACCACATGGGTTTTGGGGCGGCCTGTTATTTTGGCCATGGTGTACACCATGGCGTCGAGGGGATTGGAGATCACAATGATGAAAGCATCGGGGCAGTACGTTTTGACGTTTTCTGCCACGGACTTCATGATTTTAACATTGGTATCGAGGAGATCATCGCGGCTCATGCCTGGTTTGCGCGGAAGTCCTGCGGTGACGATCAAAACATCGGATCCTTTAAGATCGGCGTAATCCGATGTACCGCTGATGCGTGCGTCGACACCTTCCACAGGCAATACATGGGAAATGTCGAGTGCTTTGCCCTTGGGCATATCGGCGGCGATGTCGAACAATACGATGTCGCCCAGTTGCTTTTGCACGGCCAGCAGTGCCAGTTGTCCGCCGATTTGTCCTGAACCAATGAGTCCAATTTTAGGACGCTGAAATTTAGGTGTCATGGGAAAGATCTCCAGAAAACTGTAAGGGCGACCGCCGGTCGCCCCTACTAAAATTTAAATCATGTGTTGGATGATGGCACGCCCGAAGCCGCTACAGCTTACTTTGGTTGCACCTGCCATTTGTCGTTCAAGATCATAGGTCACCGTTTTTGCATGGATGGCACCTTGGATACCATTTTCGATAAGATCGGCCGCTTCTTGCCATCCCATGTGACGCAACATCATCACGCCAGATAAGATCACGCTGGATGGATTGACTTGATCGAGGCCCGCATACTTGGGCGCGGTACCATGGGTTGCTTCAAACACCGCCGAAGTATCGCCGATATTCGCGCCTGGTGCGAGTCCAAGGCCACCCACTTGGGCGGCGCAAGCATCAGACAGATAATCACCGTTTAAATTGAGTGTGGCGAGCACGCTGTATTCGTTGGGTCGCAACAAGATCTGCTGGAACATGGCATCCGCGATGCGGTCGTTGATGAGGATTTTTCCGGCAGGGACTTTGCCGCCATGCTTGGCGTAGACGTCTGCTTCGGTGATGGTTTGTTCAGCAAACTCATCGCGGGCCACTTCGTAACCCCATTCGGCAAAAGCGCCTTCTGTAAATTTCATAATGTTGCCTTTGTGCACCAAGGTGACCGAAGGCAAACCTTGCTCGATGGCATGTTTGATGGCGCTGCGTACCAAACGCTGGCTGCCCATTTTGCTGACCGGTTTGATACCTATGCCGGAATCTTCGCGGATGTGTTTTTTGAGTGCTTTTACGGGGCCGTTGTTGAGATAGTCGATGATTGCTTTGGCCTCATCGCTGCCGGCAGCCCATTCGATGCCACAGTATACGTCTTCGGTATTTTCGCGGTAAATGACGACATTCAGTTTTTCGGGTTCTTTTACGGGCGAGGCCACGCCGCGATAATATTTGACAGGACGCACACATGCGTAAAGATCGAGTTCATGGCGCAAGGCCACATTGAGTGAACGAATGCCGCCACCGATGGGTGTGGTGAGGGGCCCTTTGATGGCGACCACATGGTTTTGGATGGCATCAAGGGTATCTTGGGGAAGCCACACGTTCTCGCCATAGTTTTTCACCGCAAGCTCGCCGGCGAATACTTCAAACCACACGATTTTACGCGTGTTGCCGTAGGCTTTGGCCACTGCGGCGTCGAAAACCGGTTGAGACGCGTTCCATATATCGGGGCCGGTGCCATCGCCGCGTATAAACGGGATGATGGGGTTGTTGGGGACATGGAGTGTGCCGTCGGCGTTGATGGTGATCGACGTGCCGTCGGTGGGGGTGTGGAGTTTCTGATAACTCATGGGCGCTCTCCTCGCGGTTCTGGCAGCCTTATCGCAGAAAAGTGTGCGATCTCGCAACGGCTGAATTATGATAACGCACCGTGACATAATGCATCGATCCAGTTACACTGGGGTTGTGTCGGTGGATGATGTCACAACATTGAACGACGAGGGTGTGCTTGAGCGGCTTGAGCTGGAAAACAGCACATTGCGCCAGCAGCTCGAGAGTGTCCGATGGGAGCTTGCGGCGTTGCATGAACGGGTCGCGTCGCTCGTGACGGATAGGGTGGTTTCCTTAGAGGCTGAAAATGCCTCTCTTGCGCAGCTTGCCCTCACCGATGAGCTTACGGGGCTCTACAATGTTCGTTATTTGCGCCAGCGTCTACCTGAGGAATTTGCCCGTGCACGGCGCTACGGGCATGCCTTGTCCATGGTTATTATCGATGTGGATTATTTTAAATCGGTGAATGATACCCGAGATCATCAATTTGGCGATCGCGTGTTGCAGCGTTTGGCATTGGTGCTGGAGCAAAGTGTGCGCAGCAGCGACAGTGTCGTGCGGTATGGTGGCGATGAATTTGTGATTATTTTGCCGCACTGCGATTTGAGCGAATCGGTACAATTTTGTGAGCGCTTGCGACTTGCTGTTGAAATGGCCGATTTGGGCGATCTTGACGACGCGTGTCCGATAACCGCCTCTATAGGCGTGGCTTCGCTTGAATATTCCAGTGCCGAAGTATGGACTGAATTGCTGCTGGCCGCCGATCGGGCGCTGTATCAAGCCAAAGATGGCGGTCGCAATCGTGTGGGTATTTGTCGCGGTCAAGGTGCGGTAGCGGTGGTCGCTTGATTAAAAAACGGGTATAGAGGCTCCTAAAATATTTGGGAGTGTCCGCCATGCCTGAACCCGTGATCCTTATTAAATGTCTTCATCCTCAATTGGGACAATCGTTGCCGATGCCTGAGCGTATGAGTGTTCATGCGTCGGGTATTGATGTTGCCGCTGCGCTCGATGAGCCCGTGTTGCTTGCACCTATGGGCCGCGCGCTTATTCCATGCGGTTTTTCCATGGCAGTGCCTGAAGGTTATGAAGTGCAGGTGCGGCCTCGCAGTGGTTTAGCATTAAAACATGGGATCACGGTGCTTAACACACCCGGAACCATCGATGCCGACTATCGAGGTGAAGTGAAAGTGCTGCTTGTTAATTTGGGTTCCCAAGCGGTGTGCATCGAACCTGGTCAGCGTATTGCACAACTGGTGGTTGCGCCGGTGTGTTTGGCACCTATTCAAGTGGTTTCTGAATTGCCTGTCACCATGCGTGGTGAGGGCGGGTTCGGCTCGACGGGCCGGTAGCCTGCGCTTTTTGTTTCGCAATTTTTTCTTCCTCATACCAATGCACTTGAAGCGCCCCTGCGACACGTGCTTCCACAATGACCATCACGCGTTCAAGTTGATTGACTGGAATAGAGAGCGAACCATTATGGTTGATCACATCGTTTTCTAATCCAAGACGTTCTGCGATGTGCTTTTGTGCAGCGGCACCATGGAGATTGGGTTTTGTAATGAGGCCGATGATATACAGGGGAGATCGTTCAATGCATTTCGACTTCAGTGTATACGCCTGGATAGGTTGTCCTTCCATAAAAAATTCATGGCCATCGGATGTTCCTGTGTGCCAGTTCCAGGGTTTGTGGCAATTTGGACAACCTCCGATAATTTGTGCGCACATCGTGTCTTTTTCGTCAGCATGTGCACAATGCGGACATTCCCGGGTAATGTTTGCGCCATTGCATGTGATGCCGATCAATCCTGTGACCAATCGGTAGATTTGGCGCTCAAAGGCTTGCCTGCGTGCTTCACCTGTTTCTAGCGTATTCATGGTTTTATCACATAAGCAGCATCGTGTTTCTTCCCGTGCTTCTTGCAAAAGTAGCGCACGCTGTGTGGCGCTTACGTTCAGTTGTTTTGCATCTTTGTGTTCGACGATGGCACCCCCAATGCACGCGATGTCCGTGCAAGGTTCATAGGGGAGATCTTGGTGATATTGGGCCATGAGATGGCGGCCTGTGAATGCAATCCAACGTTCGAGTGAATCGATGTTGAGGCCATGGCTCATCCATTGTGTGGTCGAAATGGCTTGGCCTGTCTGTGCATCGATGACATCGATGGCTGAGCAATTACCAGAATCAATATATCTTACCAAACATGTTGCATGGCATATAGGCGATGTTTCTGTTTCAGTGTCTTTGTACTGAACGATGCATTCGTTTTTTTCAAAGGTATCTTTACAAATAGAACATGCATCGATGATCATTTCTTCTGGTGGTTGTGCTGCAATAGGTTGGATGGACGATAGAATATTGCCAAGCAAACTATTGCGCCAATCGTAAAGTGTATCACCGGTCCAGTGTTTTCTGAATGGGTGCAAAAGTTGGATAATAAATGCTAACTTCTTGTGGGGCGCATCCTTCATCGCAAGAGGTATGTGAGGTTGCAGTGCATTCCAAAAATGGGTGGGTCGATGATGTGTGATCCATAGGGATGCAACTTGGTTCAATGCCGCATCGACTGGATGAAAGAGAGCATGACGTGTAGGACCTGCTTTGTGTGCATTGTGAAGTAACGTGGTGAATCGCGCTAAGACCTCCGCATTGCTTTCTCTGAGAATTGGGATGACAGTGTGAATATAATCAAACCACATGTCATTGTTTGTCTTTCTTAATTCTTCTGCGATCTCCAAAGAGGTGATGCATCGTTCCGCATTGGATGAAGAACTTTCAAGAGCACGATGTGCGAAGTGCCGAATACGGCTTTCGTGTGTGTCGTCTTTCTCATAGGCATCGCTGGTCATGAAAATATCAATAATGCGTTGGATTTCATTGCGAAGCGTCGCATCATCGGCCTGACGTACGGCATTGATGAATCGAATTTGAGCCACGCATGCTTTAATCTTTGCGAGTGCATTCTCAACCTCTGTGGATTCGGGTTGGAGATGATATGCAAGGTCGATGACGCCGTGGATCACACGCCACAATTCATCGCGTGTGCTTGCATAAAGTGGTGTTGGAAATATGCGTGCAATGGATGCCATGATATTAATAAGTTGTTCTTCTGCCGAAGGATGCAGATATTCGTAAATCGCCAACGTGAGCGCGTGAAATGCGTCATGGCGGGTTTCTTCTAACGCTATTTTCCCATAAGCTGTCCTGTTGGTTTCTATGGCAAATATGCGTTTCACGGCGAGGTGCAGTGGTTTAGGAACATTAATATCAAGAAGTCCTGGAAGTACGGTGAGGATGTAATGGTGGAACGAAGACCCCATGGCGGATTCTTGTATCAAAGACCAATATAGAGCATCGCGTGCATAGACAGTATGCTGAGGAGTATTTGCGAATTTCTCGAGCGCTGTAACGCATATATCGCGTTGCAGAGGGGAAAGATCAGATGAAAGAGGGATATTGGGGAGACACCCGTGCATGAGCAAGGCGAGTGCTTGTTGGTTTTCAGGTTTCCGATATTTTTTGAGAAAATTACCACGTTCGGCTGTGTTGAGTGACAAGAGGTGTTGGATGCTTGCTTCAGCGCATAGCTTCTCAGTGCAATGTTCAGAAAAATTTAACGTGAGATTGATGGCCGAATGATGTGGAGCCGAGGAGGTAATCAATATTTTGGAATTGACTGCATACCACCGAAGACCATGAAAATTCGGCAATACAAATGGAACGGAAAGTTTTCCCCATGGGAAGTTGTTTTTCTTTTCATAAAACCACGAGACAGGTTTTTGTTGCGTTGTGTTGTCGTCAGGATAAAGCACCGCAAAATGATGGGTATCAAGAGGGACAATGGTTAACGTATGCTCATTGCCTTTGACATCTTTGATGGGTGAGAGGGTGTATCCATTCACGGCACCCTGAGGGCCGTGTGTCGCACCAAAGTACATCGCAGGGGATTTGTTTTGGGCGCCGAGCAGGGAAAAGCTTCCGTCGCTGGCGATACATGTATGATTTCTGTAGTCACCCCAAATAGTGCCGTCTTTGAATTGAAATCGTGTGCTGTTTAATTCGCGATGCACAAAATCATATTGCCAGAGTGTAATATTGGGTTTCGCAAATGTTCCTCCCATATTGAGATACAGAAGACTTCCGCCTGGCAGGGCATAATAGCAGCCGATTGCAGTATTGTATGAATTGTTGAGGTCCTCGCTTCGCATCCACGTTCGTGAGGAAATGCTAAATGTTTTTATGCATGCTGGTCCGCTGTTGGGGTTGTGTGGATCTTCGATATGTTCACGAACAATAAAACGACCATCGGTGAGCAGCACGTGTGGGGTGGATTCTGGTATTTCGAGGGTGTTGATTTGTAACCAGGCGTTGGGTCCACGGGTCTGAAAAATACCGTAGGATGTGGCGTTGGGTTGTTTTGTGCCCAAGGGGGCAACCAGGAGGCGGTTGGCGGTGATCCCAAACATGGGTATGGACGTGCAGAAATATTGTTTTCGCCATGCCTTGGTATTTACCGCATCGGGTATTGGGCGTATCGCGCCGGTTGGGTCTTGTATCTTGTAATGCGGCGGGTCTTTGCTCGTACTTTTTTGTACAAGCAGCAATGACCCCGTGGGTGTTTGATACAGAGCGAGGCCTTCGGGACTTGGTGCGGCCTGTACACATGGAAGAGTCGTGGGCGTTTGGGTGCCCAAGCAAAGTTGCGTGATGCTTTTTTGGGCATACGTGACGTTGGGGGACATGGGCACGCCTTTTTTAAAAGGGCGGCCGCGAAAGTATTTCTAACTTAAAGCGCGATGTCAATCCGTTGCTGGATCGTCATTTCCGTGGGCGTAAAATGCACACGATACGCCAGTGCTTCAACGCCTGCATGCATGGCCGACCGCAAGAGTTTTCCGTAAACCGGATCGATTTCATCGGCAGGGCGAAAATGCTGCACATCGGATCGTCCGACAAAAAAGAAGATCACGCCGCGCATGCCTTGCTCAACCACATGTTGAAGCTCCATCAGATGTTTTTGTCCTCGGGTGGTTTCTGCATCGGGGAAGGCTGCGTAATCGTCTACGCGCATGGTGGCGTTTTTGATTTCAACATAACAATCGGGGCGATTGGGATCTTGCAGAAAAATGTCGATACGTGACCGCCCGCCGATGCCATATTTTACTTCGCGTTTGATGCTCCCATAGCCATCGAGTTCGGGGATTTTGTGCTCAGCAATCCATTGGGCCACGGCAGCGTTGGGATTGCTCGTGTTGACGCCCACCCATGTGCCGTCCATGCAGATCATTTCCCAGGTGTATTTCAATTTGCGATCAGGATTTGTGGCTTCGCTGATCAACACAGGACACCCAGGTTCGGCGCAGGTGGCCATGGAACCGCTGTTGGGGCAATGGGCCGTAACGATGTTTCCATCGGCAAGTTGTACATCCGCCAAGAAGCGTTTGTAGCGTTTGATCAACGTTCCGGGGATGAGGGGGATGGAGAAGTGCATAGACTGGCTATAACCTATACATGCATTGGCAGCACTTCTTTACGGCGTAAATATCTGAAGATTGTCGATCACTTGATAGCTGTTTGTTGTATTATTGACGCTTGAGATCATCATCGTGGCATCATTGTTGATGGCAAACACGGCATTGGCTTCAAAACCATCCTCATGCGAACTTCCGATGATATCGTGGTGTGTTAATGGATAAACCCCCGGCTTCGCGTAATAGAAAAAATGCCCATCGGCACCGATCGTTAAACCCAATGTCCACCAGCCTTCTACGTCCGGAAGGTCTTTGATTATATCAATATCTTGTCCCGGCACATTTTTTTGTGGGCCGCGCAAGATAACCCGTAAATCGCTGTATTTTCCTGTGACATTATCGAAATGGGTAGTGAGCCAAACGCCAGGATAAAGTTTGTGACGTACATAATTGGGTCCGGGCTTTTGAACTTGTGTTGTATTGGAACTGGCAGGAAGGGAAGGATCGTCAACATCGCCAATCGACGATGGCCAATCTGTCCAAGTTGTGCTTCGCAATGAAATCGTCGTATTTGCGGTTTCATCAAGTGAAATATAGGCATGCATGACCATTTGGAAACCGCCATCTTGTCGGCGAAATCGTGGTGCGCGATACCAAAAAAAGTCATCTTGAACTTCTTTGTCGGCCGTGTTGTAGATCGTATTGTCAGGGCTCGACGCGATGAGATGTTCGTTTTTCCATGCCTGCGTGCGCTCTTGGGGGCGAAATGCAAGTGCATAATCGCCTGCAGCGGGTTGATCCAACGTGCGCATCATTTCTTCGGGAGCGCCACGTTGGGTGCCGGAGAGGCCAAAGCCTCGGCCTGCCCACCGGGCTTGATAGTCAAAAGATGTATCAGGCCCGCATATGCCGGGTGCTTGATCTGGGATCTCAAACAAACTTCCGTTTTCAAAGGTCATGTTTGCCAATACTTCGGCTTGTTTAAGTAATGTGATGCGTGCAATGTTTCCGCTGCCGGGCACGGGCTCGGACAGTCCCTGAAAGGGGACCACTGTCACAAGCACGTCGTCGTATGCTTCACGGTTTGCATCGTCTTTCACGGTGATGCGGAACCGCAGGTCCAACACGCGATTGGTTTGAGGCGCTGCAATTGAAATCGTGTCGGTGTGCAAATCAGAGGCGATGATGACTTCGGGCGTATTGGCTGTGAGGTCTTGTGAAGCCCATTGCCAATTGACCACAGTACCACCGGAAGCGACGGCAGTAAGAACGATATCGTCGCCAGGGGCAATATACATATCCTGATTGGTGCTGACGCTAAGTGGCGTGAGCACGGGATGTGTATCGGATCCCCCGGGTGTTGTGTCGCCCGGGGGTGTTGTGTCTCCGGGTGTTGTGTCGCCCGGGGGTGTTGTGTCTCCGGGTGTTGTGTCGCCCGGGGGTGTTGTGTCTCCAGGTGGCGTGTCGCCCGGGGGTGTTTCGGTTGTTGTTCTATCCGGATGACACGCGGTAAGGAATATCGCAGCGCATACTGCGATCGTGCATGTAAGCATATTGTTGTGATGTCGCATATTTATTACACCGTTCATCGTATTTTTAAATGGAAACTATAGATTCCTGTATTATGTTTTTTCCCTTTTGTGGATCCCGTTTCGCTGATTTTAGACGTGAATAAATAATCATAGGCAATGGTGCTTACAGGATGGACACTGTGGTCTTTTGTGTCTATCTGCCCCGTGTTATTATCAGACTACCGAAAGGCGGTGTGCGAGATGTCGGATTGGGTCTTTACGTGTTGGCAGTGCCATCAAACCACAGAGATGGAAGACAAGGTCAAGCGCGGCGAGGAATGCCCTCACTGCCGCTACGACATGCGCTCATGCAAAAATTGCCAATATTATGACCCAGGTTCGCACAACGAATGCAAAGAGACCATCTCTGAGTATGTACCCGACAAAGAACGTTCGACCTTTTGTGGCATGTACAAGGCATTTCAAGGTGAGCGCGAGGCGGGCCCTGATCTCGATGCTGCTCGACTCAAACTTGAAGCATTATTTTCTAAAGCAAAGCGTTAGCAGGTTGCGGGCATAATATCCTCAGTGCTGCATGCATATGTCTTTGTGATTCAATGGGCTCCAATCGATTTCTGGGTACTGTTCGCGTTTTCTCATGCCATAGAGAGGCAAGGGGATCGCGTTGGGGATCTACAGTGGGATCGGTATAATAAAATGTGAGCCACTGGGGTCGTTCGCCCTTCTTTTTGGGATGCGTTGTGTGGATACAGATCTGTTTCCCGTCATGTCCCTGAAAGTAATACAATCTGATCACCGGATGGGCATCATAAAGACTTCCTTGGACATTGAAGTGGGTTTTTCTCACATCACGTTCCATGAAATCGCACACGCTGGCCGCGGTTGAAGCTAAGCCATGCTTGTAAGTATGGTAGGCTGTGGATGCTTCTCGACTTTCAAAAGTCCCAGGGTTGTTGCTGGCCAAGAGACGTCCCCATACATCCAGTGCATTGCCCGAAAGTAAAAAGATGCGTTCTTCGTAACGCCACAGTGTTGTGTCTGCCTGCAAATACAGCGTTGCATGGGTTTTTCCCCAAAGTTGTTGTGCGAGTGTCCAAGGTGTGACGTGTGGATCGTCTTGTGCCGAAGCGGGAATAGATGTGACTTTGGTTTTATTTTTGTGTGTGTAAAGAGATGCCCATGTGATGTCATCGATGAGATCATCATCCGATACATCCGGCGATGCATTGTGTTCATCGGCTGTGATCTTTTTGGATTGTGCACTGGCGGATTGTGGCTTTTTTTTCTTTTTGACGGATTCTTTTCTACTGCCTTCTTGAATCCAAGCCAGCACGTCATCAATGGATGCATTGGCGTTCGGTTGACCGGGTATCATCGGATTTGTTTTGGTTTTTGCTGTGCTGTGCTGCTCTACAAACGCCGTCATACTATCGTGTAGCTGGGTGAGGGATTGCATATGCGCGATGACATATTGCACCGACTCGGCCAGGGAAGCACAGCTGTTGGTTTCGTGTGTCCATGCTGTGGCTTGATTTTGATCCCTGGCCCCAGGAGCTTCTGTAGCTAACCTCCCTCCTCCCCTCAAAGAAAAAAACACCAGAGTTAGTGGGTCTTAACCTTCTTTGAAGTGG
>SXGS01522541.1_pt1 | contig 16036 bp, 16 predicted proteins | sample 3174681 | NCBI WGS metagenome assembly SXGS01 (sample SAMN11356861, study PRJNA531348) | freshwater metagenome | isolation source: freshwater sample F1-80 | place: China: Fuxian Lake, Yuxi | collected 2017-12-25 | reverse complement strand
TTTTTATTCAAAACTGTTCGGAGCATTCCTGGAATATTCATAGGAGTAAGTGTCACTGCATTTGATCATTTTCTAAAGGCAATCTTTGAGACATTTACCCACTCTGCATATCTGAATGATCGGAATTTATCGATATACATGAGTGTGCTTACTGTATTTTTCATGCTTGGACTGTTTGTGTTTTTTAGCAAGTGTGCCAAAAGTAAAACTGTTGAGATGGTATGAATTGCTTTCACAAATTCTTAAATTCACAGATTTCAATTATTAATGGTGAATTTTGATGCTGATTAATTTTAAAACACATAATGAAACAAACACTGATCCTCTGCCTGATGAATTTGTAATAATGCTAAAAGAAATGTTTCGTGATATGAGTAACCATACAATTTCAAATAAAATTAGACCGCCTGAAAATTTAAGAGTCAAATGGAACTTGACTAGTATGGCTGATTACCAACTAGGTAGAATGTTATCTGCATGGCAAAATTTCGGAATACGTGAATTCTCTGCAAAGTATAATCGCTCTACGACTGATCATCAAGATATTCAGATTTGGCACATTGCAGAAGAGTCTATTTTGGAATTGCGAGAATATTATAAAACCCTGGATTAATTTTTAATTTTAAGCATTTTTGTATCTAATTTATGCCTGGATTGTCTAAATAGTATGTACAGTATGCATACTATTGACATGTTATATAATAATTTCTAAAATTCAGTTACTACATGAACACAAACACAATTCAAAAAAACAGCGAAATTAATTCTAGTTTTTTTCCAAGAATAATTCGCGAATTTGATGACCATGATGAGCCAATGATGTATGGTGGAAGATATTGAAAGTATTGGATTTAGGTAAAGGTGAAGGAGCATTTGGATTGGTGGTTCGTGATAAACTAAATCATGATAATTACATGCTACTAAGCTTTGAGAATTTAGAGGAGATAATTACTGCATTTAATGAATTAAAAAAACAACTCAAGGGAGATAAAAAATGATCAATGCAAATAGATTGTTTCTAATTCCAGCAATCAGTGCTTTTCTTGTATTGATTCCAGTGGTTGGTGTGTTTATGTGGCTTTTTGTAATTGTATTTTGGTATAATAAAAATAATTTAGAAATTCACAGATTCTTTAAAGGTCAGAATTACAAGCAAGATGAACTATCTGAAAATACTCTGGAGGAATCAAAATGAGTGATAAATCAAAAACCACGTCTTGCCCTAAATGCAATGGTACTAACTTATGTCAAATTATCTATGGATATCCTGGAGATGAAGAAGAATATCTAAAACTAGTTGCAGAGAAAAAAATCTATCCTGGTGGATGTGTTACTCAGGATGATTCACCTTTATGGTATTGCAATAACTGTGAAAATAAATGGGGAAGATACTCTGATATTGATTCATTTGATTATGATCAAGGATTTAATCTTGATGAGGTGTACGATTAATGCAGAAATTGTTTTTTACTGCCAAAGAGTGGAATAGATTTTCCTGGAGTATGCAAGAAATATTATGCAAAAAATATGATATTATTTTAACTGATTACAGAACAAGAAAAGAGAAGACCATATCATTGCTAAATAAAATCAACATGAAAAATTTCAACAGGGGAATGAATCTATTTAACAAATCATTGAACAAATTTAGTAAAACAGTTAATTCTTTGACTAGATCAAGTTTCAATGGCTTTGATCAAGGCAAAAGCATAGAGGATACATTTGGCAGAGTTAAATTTTCAAAAGATGAGATATGGGGCAAACCAAAGGAAAATACAAACTCTATTGGTCTTTGGGGAGAACCTGTCAAATTAACAGATTCTTCCGTTAGTATATGGCCAGAAAAATTAACTAGAACAGAATCAGACAAGCCAAAAAAGAACAACATGGAAAGCATTTGGGGTAAGAGAGATGATGGATGAAGATCAAATCAGAGCGTTTCTTGAGGATATAAAATCAGTTTACATGGTGGGATATTTCAAAGATGATCTAACTACAGAGGCTGAAAAATGGGGCCAGATTCAGATTCTAGAGTGGATTTTATCCGAAAACACAAATGCCCGCCAGAGTTGACAGTTTTAGTATTTTCCTTTTCCAGGAATGAGATTTCTTATTCCACCTTGGGGCTCTACAACATCAGCATTTCTTCTAGGAATTAGATGAATGTGGCAGTGCATTACTGTTTGCCCTGCGTCTTTGCCAGCATTAAAGCCCACATTGAATCCAGAAATGGTTTTGTCTTTTTCAAGTAATTTTTCTTTTACTTGATCTAACAAGTCAAAACAAGAATTTTTTCCATCTTGTGTTAGTTCAAAGAATGTTTCAACATGTCTTTTTGGAATAATTAACACATGAAGTTTGGTGACTGGAAATTTATCAAAAATTGCATATGTCAATTCATTTTCAGTTAAGAAATTTTCTTCTTTGCAAAATATACAACTTTGATTTTTCATTATTATTTTTAATTCAAACTAATATTTAGGAAGGATAGTGGGGCATTAGTTCACTTGCTTCAAATATTATGATTTTACCCTCTTTCTTTGTTTGGTAGCCTACTAAACATTTAGGACCACCAAATTCAAAAATCCAATCTAAACACCCACCACAGGGAGTAAAATTTTCACGTTCAGAGACCACTAAAATTGCATCCAGTTTTTTACTTCCAGATGAAATCATAGCTGAAATTGCAGAAATTTCAGCATGAATGTCATGAGAACGGAATTGATGTTCTATATTGCAACCTGCAAATATTCTTTCATTAGATAATACTGCAGCGCCAACTTTTGTTTTGCCTAAAACTCGTGCGTTTTCTCTATGTATCCAAGCACTTTTAGCTAAATTTGACCATTCTTTTTCTAACAATATTGTACTTGAATATCACAAACATGTTTTTAGACTTTAGCATATTCAAATAAAATAGGTATCAATATGATCAATAAGGTGAATGTAAATTAGAAAAAAGTGGCGATCTTCTATGTGAAAAAGGAAAATATTATTTGCAAAAAGAAGTTCGTGCAGCATTTGGATTTGGACTAATGGCGGGTATTAATTATAATGAAGAAGGTAATTTTATGGTACTTTTCATGAATGCACATAACCCTAGTACTCCAAGAAACAATCCCTATCTTGACAGATATGATGATGAAGAGGGTTTGTATCACTATACAGGTAAAGGCAAAAAAGGCAATCAGTCATTAACGGGTGTAAATGCACGATTAGCAAATTCAAAATCAAATGGTAGAGATATCCATCTTTTTAGACAACACAGCATTGGCGAATCTCATCAATACATGGGATTGGTAAAATTAGAAAAAGTGATATCAAATATTCAACCTGATGAAAATGGACGTAATAGACGAGTTTATGAATTTTTATTAAAACTAATTGAATAGTTTTTTGCATGCAATTTTAGATGATTGGTTCAATCCATTTACTTGCCTTTTCTTCCAACTTATTCCACTTGTCCATATCTTGCGATTTTATTATCTCTAAACAATCTTTAACATCAATTCGTTTAACAAATACTTTTTTTCCAGTTAGTGAGGTATAGCTTCCACTTCCTGCATTATCAAAATCTGGTGTTATTGCAAAAGCATGTGAAATTGATTCCTCGTTAGGATTCCTTTTTTCAAATTCATGCATGTAAAATCCAAGTTGATATAGATCTCCTGATGAAATATCTTTTATCTTATATTTGACATCAATGATTTGTTTGCAAACTTTTCCAGTTGAAGTTTGTTCCCAGATTGTTATGTCTGGTTTCATTCTTCTAGGTCCTAGATCCCCTTTGCCCGCCCATGCTTTTTCTGAGTATTGGGTTTCAACCCCTTTGCGATTTATCTTGAAGATGTTTTGAACAAACGTTTCAAACAATTCATTCATGTCATAAAATACCGGAACAACGTAAGAATCATCTCCTTTGTAGATGTCTTCTATACCTGACTCTTGAATTATTTGCTCACACACTAAATGAATATCTCTATAACGAAGATTTTGTCTGCTGTACGATTGCATCATCCTTTGTCTCTCAGGTCCAGATATTGTGGTCTTTTCCACAACACCAGAGAGTTTTTGTGCAAGATCCATTGCCTTCATTCTTACATCCACATTATCTGAAGTTCTTTCTACTATTGTTAGAGCTTGAAGAATTACTCTATTTTCATTACTGTCATATTCCAACTCATCAAACTCGCAGAAAAATTTTGGTTTTAACATAGCATCATTAAGCATTTGATGTTGCATCAAAAGTTTGCCCCGTATGCTAGAAGAATTTTCTGCATGAAGTACATACGATTTTAACAAACCTTGTTTCATCAATTCTTCACATTTGCTAATTAGATGAACATGTAATCTATTCAGAAGTGTTGATTTATGACTTGCAATATAGAAATGATGATCATTTTTTTCAAAATTATTTTTGATGGTTTCAATAAACTCACTACTTATTCCGTCACCAACTTGAATTTCATTAGGTTTTTCATCTCTCTTTTGAATTCCAATATAGTAAAATGGTGGTAATGTTTTTAGTAATTCAATAAACTTTACATGATTACCGTTAATTTTTTCGGATACTAATTCCTTGAACTCATTTTTTGAAGAACTATCAATCCAAATCATTACACTGAGATTGACTGGACTGTTAATGCTTACTTGAAAAATATTATGTCCACTTGTATTTTTTCTATCAAATCCAAGCCATTGAAAATTTTTATATGTATTTTTTTTACCTCTTTTCCAGTAATTTCCCACATTTGAATTTGAATCTTTAAATGAATCTCCTAGATTATTTTTTAATATTGATTCTAAATCCTTAAATTTAGAAAAAAGATTTGCGTGATCTTCTTTAACCCCAGTAAAGGATTCAAAATCTTTTTCTACAAAATAAAATTCATCTTCATCCGAACTTGAAATAATTTTACCGTTGTGAGCAATTCTTGCTTTTCCATCCTGCTCCTTTATCTCCCAACTTCCATGTTTTTGTGGATCATACAATTCTACTTGACCGCTCTCTGTTTGATACAAAAAATCATATCTGGAATCAAATCCTCTAGGTTTTCCACATTCTGGAAGATGAACTCGCGAAGTTCTATTTACCGAACATGCCATAGTTTGAGTTTTGATTGTGTTGTGATTTACATCTCCATACTTTGTCGTTATCCACTCGATAATTTGCTTGTAACTTGCTTTGCCACCTAAATCCCCAACTGCGTTTTTTATCATTTCTCGTATAGGAATACTATTCATTTTCTATCTCCTTTGCATCACAAATATCTGAATACTCACACCATTGGCATATCTTGTATCCTGGAGTAGCCTGAAATTCTTTGTCTTGAATCGCCCTGACGTATCCTTCTAGTTTCATTTTTATCTCTTCTATCTTGTCCGGATCCACTTTGTATTCAAATAGTTGCTCGCCTTCTGGCTTTTCCATATAGAAAAATATGGCTTTGATTGGAAATTTTCCAAAATCTGGGTTTTCTTTTAATGCCAAACTGTACAAATTCAACTGAGGGCTATTTTCGGCATCAATGTCTTTCTTGTTTTTTCCACCTGTTTTGTAGTCAATTACGACATATTCCCCCTCTGGCGTCTTTTCCACTCTATCAATTTTTCCATCAATTTGGAATCCTCCTATGTACATTGTAAATGGTAATTCAACTGCAACTATTTGATTTGTATTCGCACTGGACCATTTTTGATATGCTTCAATTGCTGGAATTAGTGATTTCTTATCTTGTTGCTCTTTTTGAATTGAACTGGTAAGATATTTTGTAGGATCCCACTTTAATTCTAATTCATCTACTAGTTTTTTTACATCGTCAACTATTCCTTGTTTTTGTCGTTTTGCAGAGTCTTCTATAATTTTATGAAATGTTCCTCCTTTGTATAATGCAGGAGCCTCTTGATTTACAGGTAATACATTTAGCACATACTTGTACCAAAATTGCTTTGGACATTTTTCATAGACTTCAAACTTTGAAAATGATAAATTCTTTTTTTGAAACCCTAATCTTTCAGGTTTTGTTCCTTCAAGTAATGATTCTAAATCATTACTTGGAGTTTGCTCTAGTAATTTTTCATGAGAAAATCCATTAGTAGTGTGATTTTTCTGGAAAAATCCAATTTTTGCCAAATCTATGATTTTCTGCACTGCGCTTTCATACTGTTCACTGTGTAAATTTTTAATTACCTGGTTTAACTGCTCATTTTTGATAATCTCTACTGCATCGAAAGTAGTAGATATGTTAGAGCTAGCACTTGCATCATATACTGTAAATTCAACATTTTCATTTTTTTCTGGTTTTAATTCTTGCAGGAATTTTGATGCCTTGTTTGTCCTAATTCTATTCTCATATTGTGTAGGATACATCAAAAATAGATTCTCAATGGTACGTGTCATGCCTACATACAGCACTCTTCTTTCTTCTCTGAGAAACTCTTCTTTTGGCTCTGCTGCTGGAATTACACCTTGCGCAAGTTCGCGAGGAACGTAAAATGGTTTTTCAGTATATCGTAACGGTATTTTGTAGGTGGCAACATCAATGATAAAGACAGTTTTGAATTCTAATCCTTTGCTTTTGTGAATAGTTGATACTTGAACTGCTTCTGAATCTATATTGTCACGTTTTGTTTCAATGTCGAATTTTTCTAATTCTGCAATAAACTCTAAAAATTCCTTAATTCCTGTATTCTGATTTATTTTTTCAAAGTCGTATGCACTGTTTAAAACATCATTAAGAATAGAACGTTCAATAAAATTCTCTATAGAATCATCATTTGCAATTTTTTTGTAAATGTGAGTCTTGTTTCTTAATATTTGATAGATTGTTTGCGATGCGGTATTATTTTTTGCAATATCTATAAAATTTTTAAGCATTGAAAATATTTCACCAAGTTCATTTTTCTGAGTTATGTCATCTACTTTTAGATCAGATAAAACATCAAATGCATAATCTCCATCTGTTTTACTTTTTGCTCTGATTGTTGCCTCGTGATTTATCTTTGAAATGTTTTGCTCTGATATGCCATATTCTTGTAAAATCCTGGTAATGCTAGTCATTGACTTCATTGGATTTGCAATTATTCTAAGAAATGAAAATAAAACTTTGGCACTAGGCGAGTTTTGAATTTCTGATTTTCCAATGTACTTTACAGGAATTCCATCTGATGCAAGAATTTGTGCCACGTTTAATCCGTCTCTTTGTTTTCTTGACAAAATAGCAAAATCACTAAATGTATAGTCTGAATTTTGCTTTTTTATCTCGTTAATCTTATTTTTGATAAATTCTGCTTGGGCAAACTCTGATGAACATTCTACTACGTTTACCTTTTGTTTATCGTCTTTTGTAGGCACAATTTTCTTGGGTTCTCTGAATTTGTCCTGGTCTAGTAACTGATTTGATAAATTGATCACGTGTGGTGGATTTCTCCAATTTTTAGTCAGTATAACTTCGGTATAATTTGGAAATGATTTTTTAAAATCTGCAAATATCTGAGTATATGCTCCCTGGAATCGGTAAATGTTTTGATCAGCATCACCTACTACTGTAACATTTCCATTATTTGCCAATTTTTTAACTATTGAAAACTGTGCAAAGTTGTTGTCTTGAAATTCATCAATTAGAATATGCTTGTATTTTTGTTGCGCAAGTTTTAGCCCATGCGGTTTGTCTTGATTTCCAAGTAGATTATTTGCCTCTACTATGAGATCATCAAAATCCATAATGTCTTTATCTTTTTTGAACTTGACATATTCTTTGTACATTTTAACTAGATTATCTAGCATGTGAATGTATTCTGCTTCTTCAACATCTATCATAGTTCTAGGATCTTGTAATTTTCCTTGAACATATTTTTCTAAAACTTCAGGAGTGATCAATTCATCATTAAATACACTAATACCGTCAATCATTTTTTCAATTAGATCAGCTGCATTGTTTCCAATTTCTATGTGATTGTCAAATCCAAATTTGTCTATATTTTGAACACCCCACACCAAAAACACTGGACGGTCTAAAATTCCACCTCTCATTCCAAGTCCAGTTGATGTTGTATTATCTAAAAGTAAATTTCTGCAAAAAGCATGATATGTACTAATTTCCATCTCTGCAATGTCTATTTTTCCTTTAATGTCATCATCATCTTGCAGTCTTTGTTTTAGCTCGTTTGCAGCTTTTTCTGAAAAAGTAAGACATAGAATTTCTGATGGTTTTAGTCCTGATTTTATGAGAAATTTTATTCTCTCTGTGATTACTCTGGTTTTTCCACTGCCAGGTCCTGCAGTTACCAATAATGGTGAGCCTGTATGTTCGATTGCCTTTAGTTTTTCTGAATCGAATTTCATGTAATTCATCTGCTTGTTTTCATAATTTAATAACTATGACTAATTTTTATCAGATATCGCGTATACACCAAATTCATAATTATGGCAAATTTAATCTACCATGACTTTTCACGATTAACTAATTGTTCGGAGATCAAAATGATGTTTAATGAGGTCCTTCGTAAAGTTGGGGAAAATACAGGTTTAGTTTTACTTGTAGGTGATAAAGAAACTAATTCTTTAATTCTAAAAAAGATGAAAGAACATCTCCACTCGGCAATTTTAATAAATCTTGGACATTCTCTATCTCAAAAACTATTACATAATCAAATAGAAATTACTCAAAATCCACAAAACTTTTTTGCTGATTTACTAAAAAATATCGATGAAAAATTTATTTTGTTAGATAACACCGATATACTATTTGATTCTAATCTTAAATTTGATCCATTATCTATTTTTAAGAAAATTGCATCTCAAAAAAATCTCATTGCTGTATGGAATGGGACATATTGCCAAGATCAATTGACTTTTGCAAAACAAGGACATTCTGAGTATAGATATTTCAACATACATAATAATGAGATATTTATCATATTATCTCAAGAGATTTCTTTATGAAGTATTCAGAACTAGTTTCATTTGATCCTATTGAAAGTGTAATTCAGATAAGAGATTCTGATCAAAAAGCAACTGCCTTAAACCTCGTAAAAACTTTTGTGATTTCTGATAGACTTGCCCAAGTTTATACTGATTTAATTTTACCACAGTTACAATTTGAAACTCCACAAGATAACAAGGGAATTTTAATTATTGGTAATTATGGAACTGGAAAATCTCATTTCATGTCGGTAATTAGTTCTATTGCAGAATATCCAGGGATTCATAACGAATTGAACAATGACAAAGCCAAAACACAATCAGATATTATCAATGGAAAATTTCTTGTACATCGAATTGAAATTGGTGCAGTTACAAAATCTCTAAGAGATATTGTTTTCTCCGAAATTGAAACTTTTTTAAAAAAACATAATGTTAATTTCAAATTTCAATCAAGCTCTAGTGTAACATCTAATAAAGATGATCTGGAAAAAATGATGGGAGCAATTCAAGAGACATTTCCATCCAAAGGATTTTTGCTTGTAATTGATGAGTTGTTAGATTATCTTAAATCGAGAGATAGTAATAATCAAATACTTGATCTTGGCTTCTTGCGTGAATTAGGTGAGTTTTGTAAAAAAAGTAAATTCAGACTAATAATTGGCTTACAGCAAATATTATTTGATAATCCAAGTTTTTCATTTTCCGTAGAAACTCTCAAAAAAGTCAAAGACCGATTTGAACAAGTACTGATTATAAGAGATGATGTTGATTATGTAATAAAACATAGATTACTAAACAAAACGTCATCTCAAAAAAATATGATAAGAAATCATCTTGAACAATTCGTAAAATTATACCCCGACATGTTCAACCGGTTAGAGGAATATGTTGAACTATATCCTATTCATCCATCTTATACTGAAATTCTAGAAGATGTCACATTTATTGAAAAGAGACACATTCTCAAAAACATCAGTCAGGAAATAAAAAAACTTTTAGATAAAGAAATTCCTAAAGATGAACATGGATTAATTTCCTATGATTCCTATTGGATCAACATATCTAGTGATCCATTTTACCAAACAGAAGAAAATGTGAAGCAAGTAATTACCACTTCCAATATAATTGAAAATAAAATTAACTCTGTTGAAAAAATTTACAAAGACATTGCAAAACGTATCATCCATGGACTTTGTATTCACAGACTAACAACAGGAGATATAACAAACAAAATTGGTCTTACTTCTGAGGATCTAAGAGATGGACTTTGTCTGATAATTAAAAACTTACCACAAAAAGATCCAGACTTTCTCAAAACTAGTATAGACTCTGTACTTAAAAAAATACAACTCTCCACTGATGGATCATTTATTTCAAACAATATTGAAAATGATCAGTGGTATATAGACATACAAAAAATTATTGACTATGATGGAAAAATAAAGCAAGCTGCTCTGACATTATCTGAATCAGAAAAAGATCAATATTTTTTTGAAATATTGCAAAAATTAATGGAAATTACTATTCCGTCACATGTTACTGATATGAATATTTGGCAGCATCAAATTATGTGGAATGATCACCATATTGATAGAGAAGGATACATGTTTTTTGGAGCGCCAAATGAAAGATCAACTGCTCATCCGCCAAGATATTTTTATATTTATTTTCTTCAAATATTTAAAGAGCCTGATTTTGTTGATGATAAGAAAAATGATGAAGTTTTTTTCAGATTAAAAGATATTCCCAAAGATCTTTTTGATCAAATATCGTATTACGCCGCATCAAGAAAACTAGAAAAAAACGCATCATCGAGTGATAAACAAACATATCAAAAACACGCCAATGAGTGGCAAAAAAAAGTAATTACATGGATTCAGGAGAATTTTCCGCATCATATTCAAATCACATATCAAGGTAAATCAAAAAGAATTGAAGACTTTCCAATAGTAAAAAAGAGCCAAATTCCATTCAAAAACATTGTAAATGATATTTCACTGAATTGTCTTTCAGATTACTTTGAACAAAAATTTTCAAATTATCCAAAATTTCCAATTCCAATCACTAAAGGTGAATACTCAAACATGGAGGGATATGTAAAAGAAACACGAAAATGTATTGCCACTGAATCTCAAACTAGAATTTCTGATGCCATTTGTACAGGCCTACAAATTTTAGACAGTGATAATAAAATCGATCCTAGTCAATCAATTTATGCAAAACATATTTTGGAATTGTTAAAGAACAAATCTCAAAACGAGGTTGTAAATCGAGATGAAATAATGATGTCTGAGTTTGAATCTGAGTATGATAAGAAATATCATTTAGAACCTGATTTTGTAGCCTTGATTTTAGCTTCTCTTGCGTACAATGGTGATATTGTATTAACATTTCCTGCAAAAAAGATCAAAGCAGACAACATTCAAGAAATTAATGACCTAGACTATGATGATTTTATTGGTTTCAAAAATATTGTTAGACCATCGGGAATCCCAGAAAAAGAGTTGGTTGAACTTTTTATTTTGTTAGAATTACAGAGCGGTCTTGTCAAAAACGAAAAAACTCTAGAAAAAGCTGTCTCAGAATTACAAAATAAAATCCACAGTATTGTTCAGGAATCCACAGAAATTTCACAAGAAATTGAACATGGAATGTTTTGTTGGGGTGAACCAATTTTTAATGAGATAGAGATCAACAAATTTAGAGAGTCGATAGATGAATTACGTCAATTCTGTGATTCACTTTCTAAATATGATACAGTTGCAAAATTAAAAAATCTAAAATTCACTTCTGATGAAATTTCTACTAAAAAGCAAATAATTTCAGAATATGAAAAAATAAAAAATATCAAACAGCCAGTCACTCAATTACGACCATTAACTGAGTATCTAGTAACTGCCAATCGAAATATTCCATCTGATTCTAAATTAAATCAGGAAATAATACAAACACGCAATAAATTACTTGATTCTATAAGAAATAACTCGATTAACATACAATCCACGTATCAACAATTAGAATCATTCAAAAAATCATACGTTGATGATTATTTTGCTCAGCACAATAAAGTGCGCCTTAATTCCAAAAGCCAACAAAAACTGATAAAAATTCTAAATAGCGATATTTATAAAAAAAATTTGGCGCTAAGAAACATCGCTTTTCTTGATTTGTCTGAATTTAATAATGAATCAGATATTTTAGGTAAATTGAAAGTTTGTGATGAACTCCAAAAGAAAGATTTAGAGAAATCATATCAATGTAGATGTGATTTTAATCCAAATCTGGAAAAAGATGATGCAGAAATAATTTTAAATAACATAGATGAAAAACTTGAAAAAATTTATCAGAGTGGTGTTAAGAGACTGCTTGAAACTCTTCAAGATCCAACTGTGATCTCTGCAATTAAACTATTAGAACCACCAAAACAAACAATGATTTCTAATTTTATATCCAAAAAACAAGATTCTGATATTTCTGATAATTTGATAAAGGCTATCAATGAAGTTACACAGGGATTAGAGAAAGTTGAAATCAAAATCAATGATCTAAAATTAGCAATTCAAAGTGGAGGATTACCTTGTACTCTGGATGAACTTAAAAATAGAATTGAAAAATATTTGAGCGATATAACAAAATCAAAAACTTCAAGCAAAGTACGATTTGTAGTTGAATGATGATCTTATTAAACAAATAACTGAGACTAGAATCCTTTATCAAAATGCTAAAAATTATTTGGTGCAGTTTTACTAAGCAACACGTAGACATATTTAATGAGAATGTGTTGAATAAATAAGTGAGGTTATCCTAGTGAATCATTCAAAAAAATTTCCAAGATGCTATGTTATAGTTGGAGAAAAGATAAATTGGAAAGTATCTCTGGACAAAAACGTTTGGGGGTTTACTGAGCGTTCAAAGGGATTATGGAATAAAATTGAAATCAATGAATTTTTAGCTTTCTATGTGACAAAACCAATTCAAAAAATCATAGGATTCGGGCAAATCACTGAAAAATTTATTGATGATGAAATTCTTTGGGCTGATGAAAAATTGTTTAACAGAGCAATATGGAAATACCGTATAAATTTCAAACTTATTCATGTTATTGATGATTGGAGTAAAGGCATAACAGCACCAGAAAATATGATTTTGAGATCATCACGTGTAGTTATTGATAATAATCTATTTTTTGATTGTGTAAAAAATGCAGAAGAACAATGGAAAATAAATATTCTCAAAGAAATTAAAAAAGAATTTAAAAAATTAAAACAAACAAAAAATGTGTATGAAAATAAATAGCATATTAGATTATTTTAATAAAATAGGTACAAAATAGAAGAAATTAGCACAACAAAAAAATTATCGAATTCATGTTTTAATTAAACGGAATATACACCACATTTTCATGAAAAACGTTTAATCATACACCCGATATCATAATGAGTGTTTTATTGTTTGATTCTTAAAAACAAATATTCTAGATCAGATATTTTGATTATCAATATGATAATAAATTAAAGTCTCTTATACAAGATATAAAGAATTTAAATAATGAATCTCACCAAAAAAGATTTAGCCAATCTAAAATCAATTCCAGGGTTTCCAATTGGTAATGATGAAGATATCATTGCACTATCAGATCCTCCACATTATACTGCATGTCCAAATCCATTCCTTGCAGAATTTATAAAACAAAATGGAACAATATATGATCCAAAATCTGATAAATATGATGTAAAACCATTTGCTACTGATGTTACTGAAGGAAGAAACGATCCAATTTATAATGCTCATTCCTATCACACAAAGGTCCCACCAAAAGCAATAGTTCGATATCTCTTACATTACACAAAGCCAGGAGATGTAATCTATGATGGATTTTGTGGAACCGGAATGACTGGAGTAGCTGCACAAATATGCCAAAATCCAGAACCAGAATTTAAAAAAATCATAGAAAAAGAGATGCCAGGCATCAAATGGGGTTCAAGACATGCCATATTGTGTGACTTGTCACCAATTGCTACATTCATTGCATATAATTTGAATAATACCATAGCTAAAACAGAATTTGAAAAAGAAGCAAATCAAATCCTAGAGCAAGTAGAGCAAGAATGTGGCTGGATGTATCAGACACAACATACGGTAGATGGTCAAATTCAATATGATACAGACGGTACAAAAAAGCCGATTCTTGGAAAGATAAACTATACTGTATGGTCTGATGTGTTTGTATGCCCAAACTGTACTGAGGAATTGATATTTTGGGATATGGCAGTTAAAGATAATGAGATTCAAGATACCTTTTCTTGTACTAACTGTAAAACAAAACTACACAGAAGAGAGATAGAAAGAGCATGGATAACAAAATTTGATGATGTTCTAAACAAAAACATCAAACAGACAAAACAAGTACCAGTTTTGATAAATTACATAGTAACAAAAGGAATGAAATCTACTAGGCATGTAAAAAAACCTGACAAGTTTGATCTAGATTTGATAAAACAAATTGAAAATACAAAGATCCAAGATTGGTATCCACAGAATGCTTTACCAAAAGGTGATAAAACGGGAGAACCATTACGAATTGGAATTACTAATGTTCATCATTTCTATACAAAAAGAAATATGATATTTCTAGCTTATATGATTCAAAATTTTTTTAACATTAAAAATAAATCAATTCAAAAGATCATGTTATTATTAAAAACTAGTTTTGATCCATCATTTGTATCAAAATTAACTAGATATAATTTTGGGAAACGTGGAAATAGTCCACTATCTGGAACTCTGTACATCCCATCTTTTCAGGTTGAACGCAAAGGATCAGAAGTATTCAAAAATAAATTAAATGATTTTCTTTTTCAATTCGATGGAGAATCTGAGAATGAAATTTCAACTCAATCTTCCACCAAAATTCCTCAAATTACAAATAATTCTATTGATTATATTTTTACCGACCCACCATTTGGTGCAAATTTGATGTATTCTGAGCTAAATTTCATTCAAGAATCCTGGCTCAAAGTAATGACAAACAACAAAGACGAAGCAATAATGAATGACACTCAAAAGAAAGGTCTTACAGAATACCAGAAACTAATGACCGATTGTTTTACAGAAAATCACAGGATTTTGAAGCCAGGACGTTGGATGACCGTAGTCTTTCATAATTCACAAAATAGTGTCTGGATTGCTATCCAAGAAGCACTAGAAAAGGCAGGTTTTGTCATTGCAGATGTTAGAACATTGGATAAACAACAAGGGACATTTAATCAAACCTTTAACAAATCCAGTGCCGTTAAACAAGACCTCGTCATCTCCTCCTACAAACCATTTGGTGGATTGGAACAATACTTTGAATCATTACAATCAGGTACCGAGGAAGGAATTTGGAAGTTTATCGATGAGCATCTAAAGCATTTACCAATTCCAGGAATAGAAGATAATTACATCCAAAAATTAGCAGAACGACAAAAATTCCTATTATTTGATAGAATGGTTGCATTTCACATTCAAAAAGGATTGCGTGTACCAATGTCTGCAGCAGAATTTTACGAAAAACTATATCAAAAATATCCAGAAAGAGACGACATGTATTTTTTGCCAGACCAAGTAATACAATATGATCAAATCAAAAAAACAACAAAATCAGTCCAGCAAACCACATTATTTGTAGAAGATGAAAAGTCATCCATATTATGGTTAAATGAGCATCTTAAAACTCCACAAACATATCAACAAATTCAACCAAAATTTCTCAGAGAAATACACCAATCCAAATTTGAAAAACTACCTGAATTGAGTGAAATTTTGCAGCAAAACTTTTTGCAAGATGAAAATGGAAAATGGTACATCCCAGATCCAACACAGCAAAAAGATCTGGAGAAAATTAGAATTAGATCACTACTAAAAGAATTTGAAATTTACAAAGATACTAAAGGCAAGCTAAAATCGTTTAGAACAGAGGCAATTCGTGCAGGATTTGATGATTCCTGGTCAAAAGAAAAGTATGATGTTATTGTAGACATTGGAAATAAAATTCCTGAAAATATCCTTCAGGAAGACATTACATTATTGATGTACTTTGATAATGCATCAAGTAGATTGGGATAACAT
>SXGS01612958.1_pt1 | contig 16039 bp, 13 predicted proteins | sample 3174681 | NCBI WGS metagenome assembly SXGS01 (sample SAMN11356861, study PRJNA531348) | freshwater metagenome | isolation source: freshwater sample F1-80 | place: China: Fuxian Lake, Yuxi | collected 2017-12-25 | reverse complement strand
TCGGAACACGATCTTGGTCATGACGAGCAACGTGGGCGCGCGCGATCTCCAGAAGCGCGCCGTGGGCTTCGGCGACACCCGCGCCTCCGGCGACGCCGAGCGCGAGTACAAGCTCATGTTCAGCCCCGAGTTCAGGAACCGGCTCGACGCGCGCATCGCCTTCGCGGCGCTCTCGCCCGAGACGATGGCGAGCATCGTCGAAAAGTTCCTCGCCGAGCTCGAGGGGCAGCTCGTCGAGCGCAACGTGGAGCTCGCCGTCACTCCGGCGGCGAAGGCCTACCTTGCCGAGAAGGGCTACGATCCGGACTTCGGCGCGCGCCCGCTCGCGCGCCTCATCCAGGAGGAGGTCAAGCACCCGCTCGGCGAGGAGCTCCTCTTCGGCGCGCTCGAGAAGGGCGGCACCGTCCGCATCGACATCGCGGAGACGCCCTCGACCGATCCCGACGATCCGGCGCCCAGACGCAAGCTCGCCTTCACGTTCCCCATCCAGGTACCTCGCGAGGAGCCCTTCAACGCCTGACGGCCGCGCGCTCGAGGGCCACGCGCTCGGCGGCGCCCCCGTCATTCCGGGCCTCTCCGACGAGGACATCCCGGCCATCCTCGGCCGAGCGCGGGACGCGGGGGCGTCGTACGCCTTCCACGTGCTCCTGCGCCTGCCGCGGCCGGTCGACGAGATCTTCCGGGCGCGCCTCGAGGAGGCCCTCCCCCTCCGCGCCTCGAGGGTCCTGGCCCGCATCCGGGAGACGCGCGGAGGAAAGATGTATGATGCACGTTTCGGCGTGCGCGGGCGCGGCGAGGGTCCGTATGCGCAGGCCATCTCCGCCCTCTTCGACCGCACGGCCTCGGACCTCGGACTGCTCGCGCGAGAGCGGTGGGAGGGTGGGCCGACGCCGTTCGCACGCCCGCGCGCCCAGCTCGCGCTGTTCTGAGCTGCACCGTGCGCCGCCGCGCGGCGTGGTGGTACCCTCGGCGCGATGCAAGCTCACGCTCGCGCTCGGCGCGCGCTCTTCGTCGCGGCGATCGTCGGCCTCGCCGCGATCCGTGGGGAGGCCTCGCCCGACGACCGGGCGCGGGGCACCGCCGCGTCGTCCGGCCGGGGGCCCCCGGACGCCGCGGAGCCGGTGACCGACTACACGTTGCGGGCTCGCCTCGACGTGGACACGCACGTCATCCGCGGCGAGGGCACGATCCTCTTCCGGAACCGGAGCCCGCGGGATCTCCCCGAGCTGTGGCTTCACCTTTACCTGAACGGCTTCAAGAACCAGTCCTCGGTCTTCCTGCGAGATCCGATCGGAGGCTTCCGCGGCACGGCGCCCGTGACGGAGTGGGGATACGTCGACGTGAAGCGTCTCGTGTGGAAACGCCCGGACGGCGACGTCGACCTCTCGCGGGCGATCGACACGCACGCGGCGGATCCCACCGACGAGACCGACGCGCGCGTCGCCCTGCCCTCGCCGCTCGTCGCGGGCGCCGAGATGACGCTGGAGATGGCGTGGGAGGCCAGGCTGCCGCAGGTCGTGGAGCGGACCGGCCACGCCGGCTCCTTCCACTTCGCGGGCCAGTGGTTTCCGAAGCTCGCTCGGCTGGAGCCCTCCGGGACGTTCGCGCACTTCACGTTCCACCACCTCGCCGAGTTCCACGCGGACTTCGGGAGCTACGACGTCACGATCGACGTGCCGAAGACGTTTGTCGTGGGCGCCACCGGCCCGCGGCTCTCGGAGCGCCTGGAGGGGGAGCGGCGGGTCGTGCGCCACGCGCAGTCGAGCGTCCACGACTTCGCGTGGACCGCCTGGGACCGCTTCGAGTCGCGCGAGGACACGGTCGACGGCGTCAAGATCACGTTCCTCTCGCCTCCCGGGTACGACGCCGCCGTGCGCCGCGAGGTCGACGCCATGCGCTTCGCCATCCCGCACTACCGGGCGCGGTACGGGCGGTACCCCTACGACGTCCTCACCGTCGTCTACCCGCCGGAGAGCGCGCGGGAGGCAGGGGGCATGGAGTACCCGACGCTCATCACCACGGGCGGGCACTGGTGGGGGCCGCCCGGGGTGCTCGACCTCGAGCTGGTCACCGTGCACGAGTTCGGCCACCAGTACTTCTACGGCCTCCTCGCGTCCAACGAGGCCGAGCATCCCTTCCTCGACGAGGGACTCAACAGCTGGGCCGAGGCGCGCGCGCTCGAGGCGTGGCGCGGCCAAGGGTCGCTCGTGCGGCTCCTCGGGCTGGAGGTGTCGGACCACGCCGTCCAGACCGTGGGGCGCGCGCACGTGCACGACGCGCGCGTGGGGCAGCCCGCCCGCGCGTTCGCGCTCGGGGCCCAGTACGGCGGCCTGGTGTACGGCCGCACCGCGACGCTGCTGGAGACCCTGCGCCGGGTGTACGGGACGCCGGCCATGGACGCCGCGATGCTCCGCTACGCCACGGAGCAGCGCTTCCGGCACCCGACCCCCGAGGACTTTCTCCGCGTGATCGCCGCGTCGATCTCCCCGGAGGCCGCCGCGACGCTGCGGCTCGGCCTGTTCGACCACGGCTGGGTCGACTTCGCGGTCTCCGACATCGGCTCCCACCCGCTGCGCCCCGCGGCGGGCGTCTTCGATCGCGACGGCAAGCGCGAGACGGTGGAGCGGGCGCCCGATCTCCCGGGCCGCTTCGGCGGATCGGTCCTCGTCACGCGGCGGGGCACCCTGTCCTTCCCGGTGGACGTCGAGCTCTGGTCCGAGGACGGGACGTCGACGCGCGTCGCGTGGGACGGCAAGGGCGAGGCGACGCGCATCCCCTACGAGGGGAGCGCGCGGCTCGTGAGCGTCGTGGTCGATCCCGACCACAAGATCCTCGCGGATCAGGACTTCACGAACAACTTTGCGGGGACGCGGCGCGACCGCCTGCCGCGCCTGCTCGAGCGCCTGACCCATGCCGCGGAGCAGGTGCTCCTCACGGCGGCGCCATGAGCGAGCCCGTTCCCGCCGAGCTGGCGGCGATCCGCGCTCGACGCCACCCGCTGCTCGTCGTGGTCGGCTGGGGGTGGTTCGCTCTGCTCGGCTACTTCGCGGCGACGCCGTTCCACGCGATCGCGCGACACGCATACGGGCGCCACCCGCGCGCCGACAGCGTCCTGTTCGAGGCAGGCGCGTACGATCTCCTCGAGCTTGCGCTGAAAAGCGAGGGCGCCCTCCCCGCCGCGGTGGCAGCGGCGATGGCGCTCCTCGTCCTCGTCTCCCTCGCGGGGCACGTTCCCCTCGCGATGGCGATGACGCAGCTCGCGTTCCGTGAGGAGGGGCGCCGCCGGTGGCTCCCGCTGCGGACGCTCGCCGCGCGCGCGCTCGAGGTCTTCCTGCGCTTCCTCGGCGTCTGGGTACTGGCGCTCCTCGCGAAGGGTGTGCTCGTGACCCTGGGGATCTGGCTGGGCTCGGTGCTGGCGCGCAACCGCGCCGAGGCGTGGGGATGGGCGCGCGCGGAGCAGGCCGGACTCGTCGTGGTCGCCCTCTTCGCGATCGGCGCCACGGCAATCCACGTGACGGAGGATCTCGCGCGCGCCGAGATCATCACGACCGACGCGCGGTTCGCGTCGGCGTGGACGAGGGCGCTGGCGGTGATGACGGCACGCCGTGGCGCCCCCGTCCTGGCATGGGCCTGGCGCGCCCTCGTCGGAGGCGTCGCCGTCGTCGTGGTCCTCGTCCTGGTGCCCATGTTCCCGGTGGGGGTCGCAGGTACGCTGCTCGCCCTCCTCGCGCACCAGCTCGCCGTGGGCCTCCGGGTGGCCCTCCGCGCCTCGTGGCTCTGCTTCGCGCTGCGCGGCGCGCGGGCTCGAGCGCCCGCCGAGGTGGAGATCAGCCCGCAGTGACGGCGCGATAGACGGCGTCGTACTGGCGCACGGCGCGATCCCAGCCGCGATCGAGGCGCATCACGCGCCGCACGAGCCTCTTCCAGCCAGGGGAGGCGTGTGCCGCGATGGCGCGCTCGGTGGCCGCGACCAGCGCCTGCACCGTGGGCTCGTGAAACAGGAAGCCCGTGCCCGTCTCGAGGTGCGCGTCGCAGTCCACGATGGAGTCGACGATCCCGCCCGTCGCGTGCGCGACCGGGAGCGCGCCGTAGCGCTGCGCGTACAGCTGGACGAGCCCGCACGGCTCGAAGCGGCTCGGCACGAGCACGATGTCCGCCGCCGCGAAGACACGATGCACCACGTTCTCGCTCGCCGCGCGCACGAAGACCACCCGGCCCCGGGATCCCTCGGCCTCCGCGCCGATGCGGTCCCGCAGGGCCGGATCGCCGTCGCCCACGACGACGATCTGCGCCTCCGATGCGCGGAGGAGGCGCCCGATCGCTCCGGCGACGAGATCGGTCCCCTTCTGGGGGACGAGCCGACCCACGTTCGCGACGATCGGCGCGGCCGGATCGAGCGGCAGCCCGAGCTCCTTCTGGAGCGCGCCGCGGCACCGGACCTTGTTCGACGCGTCCTCCGCGTCGTAGCGGGCCGCGAGGGCGGAGTCGGTGGCCGGGTTCCACACGCTCGCGTCCACGCCGTTGAGGATGCCGACCACCTTGCGCGGGAGCGTGGCGAGGACCCCGCCGAGCCGCTCGCCTCCGGCCTCCGTCTGGATCTCGCGGGCGTACGTCGGGCTGACCGTCGTGACCTGCCGGGCCGTCAGGATCCCCTGCTTGAGCAGGTTGATCCCGCCGAAGAACTCGACGCCGTCGACGCGGAAGGCGTCCCACCCGATCCCGAGCGAGGGCAGCACCTGTCGGTCGAACACGCCCTGGTGCGCCAGGTTGTGGATGGTCAGCACGGTGGGTACCGCGACGCCGAGCTCGCGGAGATACGTGGGAACGAGGGCGGTCGGCCAGTCGTGGAGGTGCACGACGTCGACGGGCGAGCCCATCTCGGCGCGCAGCTTCACGAGCTCCGCGACGGCGCGGGAGAACACGGCGAACCGCACCGCGTTGTCCGGCCACGCCTCGCCCGACGACGCGTCGCCGTAGACGCCCGCGCGATCGAACAGGCCCGGCGCGTCGACCAGCACGATGTCGACCTGCGAGGCGAGGCGGCCGTCGTAGAGGGTGACTTCGAACGCCGCATCTCCAAGGGAGAACGACAGGGGCGTGAGCCGGCGCGCCATGAGCAGACCGCTCGCCTCGAAGCCCGGGAACCGCGGCAGGACGACGGTGACCTTGTGGCCGAGACCCCGCAGCATCTTCGGGAGCGCGCTCATCACGTCCGCGAGGCCGCCGACCTTGACCCAGGGGGAGAGCTCCGTCGCGCAGAAGAGGATTTCCATCGGGCAGCCGATTAGCACAACCTCGCGTTTGTACGGTAGAACTCGCTCGTGACGCGACTCCGGGCACGCGACGGGACGTGGGTGCGCCCGCCAGGCGTGGACGAGGGCTCCGTGCTCACCGTCTTCCGCGCGACCCCCGCAGACGCGGGACAGCGCCTCGACGTCTTCCTCGTCGGGCAGCTGCGTCGCACGAGCCGGACCCGCGCGCAGAGGATCATCCTCCTGTCCGCGCACGACGCGACCGGCCGGCGCCTGCGCCCGAACCATCGCGTGAAGGCCGAGGAGCGTGTCCTCCTCTGGCGCGCCCCCTGGGACGACGAGCCCGCGTACCACGAGATCCGCGTCCTGTTCGAGGACGACTGGATGATGGCCGTGGACAAGCCGCCCTTCCTGCCCGTCCACCCGACGGCGCGCTACTACCGGAACACGGTCATCAAGATCCTCGAGGCGGAGCGCCCGGGCGCGTTCCTCTCCCTCGTCCACAGGATCGACCGCGAGACGAGCGGCGTCCTCCTCCTCGGGAAGACGCCCGACGCCGATCGCGCGCTCAAGATGCAGCTCGAGGCGCGGGTCGGCGTCGAGAAGCGCTACCTCGCGATCACGTGGGGCGTGCCACGGGGCTCCACCGGGCACGGGCCCGGGTGGGCCGGCAACGCGTTCCGCTGCGATCTCTCCATGAAGCTCGATCCCACGTCCTCGACGAAGGTGAAGATGTGCCTGGCGGAGGACGACGACGCGATGAGCGCGGGCACGGTCTTCCAGGTCCTCGACACGCGGACCGGCGTGAACGGACGCACGTATGCGCTCGTCCAGTGCGACCTCGAGACCGGCCGCCAGCACCAGATCCGCCTGCACCTCGCGTCTCTGGGCGCCCCCATCGTCGGGGACAAGCTCTACGGGCCCGACGAGGGCCTCTTCGCCCGCGGCGCCGACGGCGAGCTCACGGAGGACGACGCGCGCGTCCTCGAGCTCCCACGGCACGCCCTGCACGCCACGCGCCTCGCGCTCGCCCACCCCGTGTCGGCGGAGCGCTTCGTCGTCGAGGCGCCCCTGCCGGCGGATCTGGTCGCGTTCTACGAGGGGCTCTGACGCCTACAGACCGCGCGGGACGCGCTCGAGATCGAGCTGCTCGAGCGCCACGCGGATGAGGGCGCTACGGTTCGCCTTCGTGATGCCACGCTTCTTGAGGGCGTCGACCATGCCGTCGAGCTTGTCGAGGTCCTTGGTGTACATCGAGATGCAGATGACTTTGTAGTGGGTTGGCCGCTCGGCGTCGGCCTTCTTCGCGGCCTTCCCCGCGGCGGGCGCGTAGAACGCCCCCGAGAGCACGCCCTCGATGTCCTCCCGGTCGAGGACACATGCCTGTGCGGTCGCGCTGTCGTCCTGGGCTGCCATGGGATGTGACCTTTCTGCTCAGCCCGCGGCCTGGGCGGCCAGGGTGTCGGTTGTGGCGGACGCAGGGGCGCCGGTGATGAGGTGATCCACGATGCGCATGTAGTCCTGCGCAGCGTGGGACTCGGGGGCGTACTCGAAGAGGGTCTTACCCTGCGAGGGCGCCTCCTTGACCTTGGTGGTGGAGCGGATCGGGACGAGGCACCGATCGCCGAAGTGGTCCTTGAGCGTCTCGACGGCGTCGCGGCAGATGCGCGCCCGGCCGTCGTAGAACGTCGGCAGCACCCCATGGATCTGCACGGGGTGATGGAGCAGCGAGTTGACGTTCTTGACGGTCTTGATCACCTGCCTGACGCCCACGAGCGACAGGAAGTCGCACGCGACCGGGACGAGGATGCCGTCCGCGTAGACGAGCGCGTTCTGGTTCATGAGCGAGAGGGACGGCGAGCAGTCCACGAGGACGACGTCGTACAGATCGTTCACCGACGCCAGACGGTCCTTGAGGACCCGATCGCGTGTCTGGCGCCCGGCGAGGTAGAGCTCGGCCGCGGCCAGGGTCTCGTTTGCGCCGATGAGGTCGAGGTTCGGCCGCACCGTGACGATCGCGGACTGCGGGCGGATCCCCATGACGAGCACGTGGTAGAGCGACCGCTCGCCCTGCATGCCCAGGGACACGCTCACGTTACCCTGCGAGTCGGTGTCGACGAGGAGGACGCGGAGCCCGCGCGCCGCGAGGCCCGCCGCGAGGCTCACGGAGGTCGTCGTCTTGCCGGTGCCGCCCTTGTGGTTGAAGATCGCGAGCCTCTTGGGCCCCGCGATGCGCCGCGGCGCGACGTCGGACCGGATCGGAGCGGTCCGCGCGGCGGTGGCCGGGGCGCGGCCGGGCCCCTCTGTGGCCCCCGCCGCGGCGGCCACCCGGGGCGCCGGCTCGGACTCGGGGATCACGGTGTTCGCCCCCTCCTGCGCCGCGAACGCGGCCAGGCGAACGCCGGCGACCTCCGCGAGCACCTGCGACCGGCAGTCGTCGCTGCATGCGTACTTCCGGCCGGCGTTCGTCTTGAGCATCTGCGAGACGAGCTCCACGACGAAGCGCTTGCCGCACGCATCGCACACGACGCCGCTCGTGGTCTCCCCACGCGCGAGCTTGCCGTGGCACGCCTGCGAGCAGAAGAACAGGAAGCCTCCTTCCCGCTCCTCCATCTGGTAGCGGAACTGCATCTCGAACGCGGTGTTGCAGACGCTGCAGCTCTCGGTCATCCCCGCCATTGGGGTTCCTCCTTCGACGCACGACCGGACGGCCGGCGCACCACCCATTGCCACGACCCGGATCGCCGGGCCAAATTTGTGGGGCCCGTTGACCCACGCGCGCGCGGGCGTTAGTGACCCGCGCATGGCGATCAAGACCGCGCTGCTCTCTGTTTCCGACAAGACCGACCTCATGAAGCTCGCGCGGGGCCTCCGCGAGCAAGGCGTCGCGATCCTCTCGTCCGGGGGCACGGCGAAGGCCCTCGAGGCGGAGGGCATCGCGGTCGAGACGGTCGAGAGCTACACCGGCTCGCCCGAGGTGATGGACGGCCGCGTGAAGACGCTCCATCCGCGCGTCCACGGCGGCATCCTCGCGCGCGGCCCGGCGGACGCGGGGGATCTCGCGCGCATCGGGGCGAGGGAGATCGACCTCGTGTGCGTGAACCTGTACCCCTTCGAGAAGACCCGAGCGAATCCGGCCTCTTCCCACGAGAACATCATCGAGAACATCTACATCGGTGGACCCTCGATGATCCGGTCCGCCGCGAAGAACCACGCGCGCGTGGCCGTGGTCTGCGACCCTGCGGATTACGATGACGTCCTCGCGCAGATACGCGCCACAGGTGAGGTGTCGCATCAGGCGCGCGCCGCCCTCGCCGCGAAGGCCTTCGCTCACACGGCGGCCTACGACGCGGCGATCGCGGCGTACCTCTCGACCGAGCGCGGCGCGGGGTCGCGCGCAGCCGAGGCGGTCGTGTTCCCGCGATACCTCACCCTCCCCTTCGAGCGAGCGTACGCGCTTCGATACGGCGAGAACCCCCACCAGCAGGGTGCGTTCTACGTCGAGCGGGGCGCCGCCGCTGGCTCCATCGCGCGCGCCGAAGGGCTCGGCGCAGGGGGGAAGGAGCTGTCGTTCAACAACCTCGTCGACGTCGAGGCCGCGCTCGACTGCGTGCGCGAGTGGGACGGCCCCGCGGCGGTGGTCGTCAAGCACACGAACCCGTGCGGTGTGGCGACCGCGACCACGCTCGAGGCCGCCTACCGCGCCGCTCGCGAGGCGGACGCGCTCAGCGCCTTCGGCGGCGTCGTGGCCCTCAACCGCGAGGTGGACGCGACGACCGCCCGCGCGCTCGCCGAGACGTTCCTCGAGTGCGTGGTCGCGCCGTCGTTCGCCGGTGACGCCCTCGAGATCCTGCGGCAGAAGAAGAATCTCCGCCTCCTCGCGACGGGGGCCTGGCTCCCCGCCACGCACGCGGCCCTCCAGTACAGGCGCGTCGGCGGAGGCCTCCTCGTGCAGACGCGCGACGCGACGGCCGCGGGCGAGGTGGCGCGCGGCAAGGTGGTGACCCGGCGGGCCCCCACGACGGCCGAGCTCGCGGCGCTCGAGTTCGCGTGGCGCGTCTGCAAGCACGTGAAATCCAACGCGATCGTCCTCGCGTCGCCCCCCTCCTCGGACGGGGGGCCGGTCGCGACCGTCGGCGTCGGCGCCGGGCAGATGTCACGCGTGGTGTCGGTCGCGCTGGCCTGCGAGAAGGCCGGGGCCGCCGCGGCCGCCAGCGTCCTCGCGTCCGACGCGTTCTTCCCGTTCCCCGACGGCGTCGAGGCCGCGTCGAAGGCCGGCGTGATCGCCGTCGCCCAGCCCGGCGGCAGCGTCAAGGACCCCGAGGTCATCGCGAAGGCCGACGAGCTCGGTCTCACGATGGTCCTCACGGGGACCCGCCACTTCAGACACTGACACGGCCGGATCCTCGTCGCGGCACGCGACGACGATCGCAGGATCGTGAATCGTCGCGGGCCGGTGCTCCTACTACTCGGCGTCGAGCGCGTCGCTCGCGAACTCCTCGACGTCGAAATCCGCGACGTCGACCACGGCGCCATCGGCTGGGGCCGCGCGGAGGACCTCCGCGCCGGCGTCGTCGTCGTCGCTCGTGTCGTCGTCGGCGGCGTCGTCGCCGTCCGCCTCCTCCTCGTCCTCCTCATCCTCCGCCTGGAGGATCGGCAGGCGGCGCTTCCCGACCGGACCCTCGTCCACGTAGTCGCGCAGCGACTCCATCTCCGACAGGGCCTGCAGCTTGGCGAGGCCCTTCACCTCGACCTGCCGGATGCGCTCGCGCGTCAGGTTCATGATGGCCCCGACCTCCTCCAGCGTCGTCCCCCCGCGGTCCGACACGTCCAGCGCGCAGCTCTCGGTCATCTCCCAGACCTCCAGGTCGGGAAAGTTCAGCTTGATCGCGCCCGTACGTGCGGACACGTCGAGGTAAAGGTGATGCTTGCACGAGACGAACGGGCACGGCCTCTCACCACCCTGGCACTCCGCGCGCGTCCTCGGCCGCTCGATGTCGGTCTCGGGGTAGAGCATGCGCCCGAGCTCGAGCTCGCGCTTGGTCATGCGCTTCACGCTGATGGTCCGCGCGCGCACGTCGCGCTTCCGACGCGAGCGACGCTGCTCGCGCGTCACCGCGGGCTCGGCGAGGCTGGGCGCGAGCGCGAGCGCCCCCACGGTCTCACCCACGGCCGTCGTGATCTCCGTCTCCGCAAGGTCTTTCGGGTCCATCGTGCGTCCTCCCGGTCTCGCTCGCGCGAGACAGCGTGCCGTCGTTTCGGACAGAGGGCAGGCTTCGCCCTCTGCGGCCCCGTGCGAAGCTGTCGCACATTGCCGCTGGTTTCCCCAGACTCACCGCTTTCCCCCTGTCCCCTACTTCCCAGTGTGGAAGGAGCGAGCGAGTCGTGTACTCCTCGGGAAGGTCGTTGCCCGCGGCGATGGAAGAGGGGGCTCGAAGCGCCCCCCTCCCGACGGCTCATGCCGCAAGATGCGTCATCAGCGCCCGGAGGGATGTCGTCGCGAGCGCGACGACGGAGTGCTTCAACTGCTGCTCTCTCTGCTACCGACGTGAGGCGAGGTGGGCACCTCGCGCGAGCTTCACCGTGGCTCCTGGTCGTCCGCTCCGGGGAGAGAACGCCGGCATGATTTTCACATCGCGGACCATACTCCGCGCATGGAATCGCGTGCAACGATGGATCGACCGAATAATTTCGCGTTTCCATAATGGAACGCGAATCAACGGCTTAGATCGATGCCGTGACAGAAAATGTCATGGCCTGCGCTCCATGGAAGTTCTCATGGACACGCCCGCTTGGCATCGCCGTCGCCACCCCACGCCGCGGCGTCCACCCGCGTGGAATCGCTGTGGACGCTGTAGGTGGAGATCGCACGCGCACCCCGGAGCGCATCTTCTGTGGGATGACGCTCAGAGGCAAATTTCCGGGGTACCTTGCTAGGCTGCATGCGATGACATCGTCCGGATCGGCCGATCTGTCGGGGGCCCACGTGGCCTTTCGCGACGTGAGCGCGCGCGGGACCCGCATGCGCGTGGCGATCGCGGGCGAAGGCCCCCCGCTGCTCCTCGTGCACGACTTCCTGACGAGCCAGCTGGCGTGGGCAGACGTCGTGGGGCCCCTCTCGCGGGCCTTTCAGGTCATCGTGCCGGATCTCCCGGGGTTCGGCGAGAGCGAGAAGCCGGCGCCGGAGCGGTACGCATACGGGTTCGAGGGCTTCGCGGAGTCGCTCCTCGATCTCGTCGCGGCGCTGTCGCTCGGGAGGGTCGCGCTGTGCGGGCACGCGCTCGGGGGCTCGATCGCGATCACGCTCGGGGCCGACCACCCGGACGTGGTCGAGGCGCTCCTGCTCGTCGCGCCCCGGGTCTACGGTGGCGCCCCCGCGCCGCTGTCGCTGCGCATCGCCGGGATCCCGCTCCTCGGGCCCCTCGCCTTCAAGCAGCTCTACGGCCGGGCGTTCTTCCGGCACCACTTCGAGACCACGATGTACGGCGGGAGCGCGAGGGTCCCCTGGGATCGCGTGGACAAGCACTTCGAGCGCTTCAACGTGCCCGCCGCGCGCCAGGCCGCGTACGCGACCATGCTCGCGACGCGCGATCTCCGGCCCATCGTCGCGAAGGTCCCCCGCATCACCCAGCCGGCGCTCGTGGTGTGGGGGCGGGACGACGCGCCGCTCCCCCTGGCCCACAGCCGGAAGCTCGCCCGCGAGATCCCGGGGGCCACGCTGGAGATCCTCGATTGCGGCCACTCACCGCACGAGGAGTGCCCCGCGGCGTTCGCTCTGCTCGTCGAGAGCTTCCTGACCCGGGCCCGGCCGGCATGACGCGGCGTGCGCGGCTCCTCCGGCACCGCGGTTTCCAGATCGGGGCGCTGCTCGTCCTCGCCCTGGTGCTCTTCGCCGTGCTCGGCCCCATCGTCGCGACGCACGATCCCCTGGAGAGCGATTTCGTTCGCGGCCTCGACGCCGAGGAGATGCCCGTCGGGCCCTCGCGCCTGTTCTGGCTCGGGGCCGACCGCTTGTGCCGCGACCAGTTCGCGCGGCTCGCCACGGGTGCTCGCGTGTCCCTCGTCATCGCGCTCCTCGCCACGCTCCTGTCGACGACGCTGGGAGCGGCCGTCGGCATCGCGGCCGGGTACACCGAGGGCGAGCGCGTCCGCGTGCCGGTGACGTCCATCGCCCTCACCGCCGGGGCGATCGCGCTCCTCGCGGCGGGTCGCCCGCGCCTCGCCGCCTCGGCCCTCGGGGCGGCCGCCCTCGGGCTCGCGCTCGGGCGTCGCGGCCCCTCCCTCCCGGTGGACCTCGACGCGCTGCTCATGCGCGGCGTCGACGTGCTCCTCGCGTTCCCGTTCCTGCTCCTGGTGATGGCCGTCGGCGCGGCGTTCGAGTCGACGAGCGTGGTCACGATCCTCGTGATCCTCGGCCTCACGAGCTGGCTCGGGACGGCGCGCATCGTCCGCTCGAAGGTGCTCTCGGTGCGGAGGCTCGAGTTCGTCGTCGCGGCGCGCGCCCTCGGGCAGACCACGCCGAGGATCCTCCTCTTGCACGTGCTGCCCAACGTCGCCGGGCCGATCGCGGTCATCGCGAGCGTGTCGGTCGCGCAGATGATCCTCTCCGAGAGTGTCCTCGCGTACCTGGGCGCGGGGCTCGCCCCGCCCACGCCGAGCTGGGGCAAGATGCTGTTCGAGGGCCAGGACTTCTTCACCGGCGCGCCGTGGATGCTCTGGGCGCCCGCGGCCTTCATCCTGGCGAGCGTGCTCGGCTTCAACCTCGTCGGGGAGGGCCTGCGCGATGCGCTCGATCCCAGGGAGTAGCGCCCTCCTCTTCGCCGCGTTCTCGGGCGCCCTCGCCGCGCTCTCCGGGTGCAAGGCGGGGGATCTCGCGGCTCCCCTCCCCGCCGCGCACGCGGACGATCCGGCGCCGCGCCGCGGCGGTATCCTCAGGCTCTCGTCCTTCGCCGACATCCGCGTGATCGATCCTGCGAACGTCGCGGACGGGCTCGTGCCGGAGGTCAACAACGTCCTCTTCGCGGGGCTGGTGGACTACGACGAGGCGGGCCGCGTGGTCCCCGATCTCGCCGAGCGGTGGGAGGTGCTCGACGACGGCAAGCGCTTCCGCTTCGTGCTCCGGCGAGGAGCGCGCTTCCACGACGGCGAGGAGGTCACCGCCGACGACGTCAAGCGCTCGGTCGAGCGCGCCCTGGGCCCGGGCGCGCCGAACCCGTACGCAAGCTTCTACGAGAGCCTGGTCGGCTTCGCGGCGTTCCAGTCCGGGAAGGAAGACGCGCTGCGCGGCGTCACCGTCGAGGGCCGCTACGTGGTCGACTTCCGCCTCTCCGAGCGGGACGCGACGTTCCTGCCGGTCCTGGCGCTCCAGCCCCTCCGCCCCGTCTGCAGGAGCGCGGGCCGGCGCTACTCGGACGCGTGGACCCCGTGCGGCGCGGGGCCGTTCCGCTTCGTGGAGGGCGGCACCGAGCATGGCCGACACGTGAGCGTCGTGCGCCACGAGGGGTACCACAAGCCCGGCCTCCCCCACCTCGACGGCATCACCTGGACCTTCCTCGTCAACCTGGCGACCGAGCGGTTCAAGTTCGAGCGAGGGGACATCGACGTTCTGCACGACTTCCTCCAGGCCGACGTGACCCGCCTCGTGCGCGATCCACGCTGGCGGCCCTTCGGCGCGTTCGACGTCGAGCGGCAGATCGGCGGCGAGTCGATGAACACGGAGATCCCGCCGTTCGACAACGTCGAGATCCGGCGCGCCGTGGCGGCGGCCATCGATCGCGAGCACTACCGCCTCGTGCGCCCCGCGAACATCCGGCCGTTCGGGTCCCCGGTGCCACCGGCGGTCCCGGGCTACGATCCCGCGGCCCCCGTGCAGCGCTTCGACCCCGCGGCCGCGCTCGAGCACATGCGCAAGGCGGGCTATCCCTACGATCCCGCCACGCGCACGGGCGGCTGGCCGCACCCCATCCCCTACTACGTCTACCGGACCGGCCTCGCGGAGTACACGGCCCAGATCCTCGTGCAGGAGCTCGCGCGCATCGGCCTCCGCCTCGAGATTCACGTCGTGAACTACCCGACGTACATCGCGTTCACGGGGCGCCGCGGCAAGGCGCCGATCACGAGCTACGGCTGGCAGCAGGACTACCCCCACCCGCACGACTTCTTCGATCCCCTGTTCCACAGCCACTCGATCGCGGAGGAGAGCTCGAACAACACGGCCTTCTACCGGAACCCGGACCTCGACGACCTCCTCGACCGGGCCAAGCGTGAGCTCGACCCCGCCGCCCAGAAGGTGCTCTACGCCGAGGCGCAGCGCATCGTGTGCGACGAGGCGCCCTGGGCCTTCACCCACACGTTCCGATTCTACGACGTCCACCAGCCGTACGTCCGGGGCTACCGGCCGCACGCGGTGTGGACGCACCGCGTCCAGGAGTCCTGGCTCGACCGCACGGGCGCGGACGGCCCACGCGCGTTGCTCGATCACGGCCGGCGGGAAGCGCTCGGCGCGCTCCTCGGCTCGGCGCGCGACGCGAGGGGTCGGCGATGATGCGGCGGCTCGCGCGGCGGCTCGCCTGGTCGGCCTTCGTCGTGTGGGCGACGGTGACGCTCGCCTTCGTGGTGAGCAACGTGCTCCCGCAGGACCCGGCGCGCATGATCGCAGGCGCGCAGGCGCGGCCCAAGGACGTCGAGCGTGTCCGCGCACAGCTCGGCCTGGACCGCCCGCTGTATGTGCAGTATACAACTTTTCTGCGGCGCCTCGTCCACGTGGGACCCGCCCTCGGGGCGTCGCGGCCGGAGGCGCACGCGACCTGCGGCGGCGCGGGCCCCCTGCACGTCGATCTGGGGAAGAGCTACCAGAAGCGCAAGGCCGTGGTCGCCCTCATCTCGGATGCGCTTCCCCGCACGCTCTTCCTGGCAGCCACGGCGACGCTCCTGCAGCTCGTGCTCGGCGTCGCGTCGGGGACGATCGCGGCCGCGAAGCGCGGCACCGTGTGGGATCGTGGGACGGTCGCGGTGACGCTCCTCGGGATCAGCGTGCCCACGTACATGATCGGCATCCTGCTCCAGTGGGTGTTCGCAGACCGGCTACGGCTCCTTCCGCTGGACGGGTACGGCCGGACGCCGCTCGAGCACGTCACGAGCGTCATCCTGCCCGCGACGACGCTCGGGATCTTCGGCGCGGCCTGGTACACGCGCCTCGTGCGCGACGAGATGATCGAGCTCCTCCACCAGGATCACGTGCGGACCGCGCGAGCCAAGGGGGCGGGGCGACTCGCCGTGGTCGTGCGGCACGCGCTCCGGAACGCGCTCGTGCCGCTCGTCACGGTCGTGGCGCTGGACTTCGGCGGGCTGCTCGGCGGCGCAATCGTGACGGAGAGCGTCTTTCGCTGGCCCGGCCTCGGCTCACTCGGCGTGGGAGCCGTGCTCGATCGCGACGGACCGGTCATCCTGGGGAGCGTGCTCGTGACGGCGATCGTGGTCGTGGTGATGAGCCTTGCCGTGGATCTGGCCTACCCGCTGCTCGATCCACGCGTCCGGGCACGCTGAGGGCTGTCCAGGATGGCGCCCGCCATCCCCCGTCGACGTGGCCGCGACGTCGTCAGTTACCGAGGAGGGCCTTGCACTCGGCCACCCGAGGGCCCGCCGCCTGGTTCACGCAGCTCGTGAGGGCCTGCCTGGCGCCGACCAGGTTACCCGTGCGCCGGTACGCGTCGGCCAGGGTGAGCCACGCCTCCGCGCTATGCGGGTTCGATCGCGTCGCGCGCATCGCGACGTCCGCGGCACGCCCG
>SXGS01004087.1_pt1 | contig 16041 bp, 15 predicted proteins | sample 3174681 | NCBI WGS metagenome assembly SXGS01 (sample SAMN11356861, study PRJNA531348) | freshwater metagenome | isolation source: freshwater sample F1-80 | place: China: Fuxian Lake, Yuxi | collected 2017-12-25 | reverse complement strand
GGTGCCAAACGTTGTTCCTCACCCTCCCGCGCCCTCGCGTTCGACTCAATGTCCCAAGCCACCTCTTCTCGGAAATTTAAGGGATTTGGACTTGCTCGCCTTTTTCCCCTCCAGGGGTCGGTTTACTGAGGTCTGAACATGCCGGCAACGCAAAGTGTTCGAGTGGCTGATCGGCAAAACCCATCCGGATCTCAAGAAGCGGCAGAGTCGATGGGCCGAACTCCTTATCGGAGACGCTTGGCAGCGGTTCGTCTCGACCTGCTTGGACGTTAGGCGGATTCTTACGGTTAACCGGATGAGCAATCCAGGGGAATAGAGAAAGCGCCAATCGGGTCACCCATCAGCACCTCAACCGGCGCGCGGTTCAGAGGGCGGGAATCAGTTGACCCCAAAAAACAGCTTCCGCCGGGTCCAAGGTTCATGCACTTGCCTAAAACAAGCATTCGTGCGATGGATTTTCAGCCCCATGAAAACTTTCTTCCCCATCCCGCTGCTGCCGTGCCTCGCCATCCACGCTCACCTGGCGCTGCTTGATGTCGCGGCCCAAGAACACGATGTCATCATTCGAAACGGAAGAATCGTGGACGGCTCGGGCAGTCCTTCGTACCAAGGAGATGTCGCCATCAAAGGAGATCGTATCGTCCGCGTGGGCCGCGCCCTTGGGGAGGCTGGGCGCGTCATCGACGCCACCGGCCTGGTCATCGCCCCGGGATTTATCGACATCCACTCCCATTCAGACTGGGTGTTGTTCGAGGATGGCAAAGCCGAGAGCAAGATCAGGCAGGGGGTCACGACTGAAGTTCTCGGCGAATCCACATCCCCGGGCCCCTTTCAAGGCAAACTGCAGGCGCGAACAATCACAGTGCGGGGGGAACCTGCCGAGATACGAACAATGAGCGACTACTTTGGCGCGTTGGAGCGCTCCGGGGTCTCCGTGAACGTCGCTTCCTATGTCGGGCATGGCCAAGTCTGGGAATGCGTCATGGGATCGTCTTTCAACACTCCAAGCCCCCTGGAGATGGGCGAGATGCGGCGGCTCGTCGCGGAAGCGATGCGCGACGGTGCGTTTGGACTTTCCACGGCGCTGATGATGCCACCGAGTTCGCTCGCGACAACGGACAATCTGGTGGAGCTTTGTCAGGTCGTTCGCGACCACGGTGGCATCTATGCGACGCACATCCGGAACGAAGGGCTGCGCGTCTTTGAGTCCATCCATGAGGCGATCCGCATCGGCGAGAGGGCGGGTGTTCCAGTGGATATTCTGCATCTCAAAATTGCTGAAGAGCGGTTTTGGTCACACATGAAGGAAGTGGTCGCGATCATCGAGGAAGCCCGTCGCCGGGGAGTGAATGTGCAAGCCAACGTCTATCCCTACACCCGTGGCAACAACGATCTGGGAAGCATCATCCCGCCGTGGGCGCACGAGGGCGGACGAGCGGCCATGCTAGCCCGGCTAAGGGACCCGAATCTGCGCGCGCGCCTGCGACACGACATCCGCAATGGGGTGCCCGGCTGGTACAACCACTACACGGCCATCGGCGGCGACTGGGCGAAGATGCTCATCAGCGCGGACAACCCTTACAGAGGCTTGACCATGGATCGCGTGATCGCCATGCGAAGCCAAGGAAAGACGCCAGCCCCGGATCCGCTAGACGTCTTGTTTGACCTCTTGATCGAACAGAAGGGATCGGTAAGCACCGTGTTCGCCCACCACACGGAGGAAGACATGAATCTGGCGCTGAGCCAGGCATGGTGCTCGATCGGTTCGGACGGCTCCGCGCTCGCCGTCGATGGGCCTTTGCGCCGCGGCAATCCCCACCCGCGCGGCTTCGGCACATTTGCGCGGGTGCTCGGCGTTTATGCTCGTGAGCGCGGGTTGCTTCGCCTCGAGGAAGCGGTGCGGAAAATGACGTCGCTCAATGCCTCCAAAATCGGCATTCGAGACCGCGGGTTGCTGCGCGAAGGCTGGTTCGCCGATGTTGTTTTGTTCGACGAAAAACGCGTCATCGACCGCGCCACCTATGAAGATCCATTCGCTTACAGCGAGGGCATCGAGGCGGTTTTCGTGAATGGCGAGGCAGTCCTCGAAAAGGGCGTTCACACTGGCGCGAAGCCCGGTCGCGCGTTGAGACATGAGCCCGCGGCTGCCCCAGACGGCAGCCAGATGCCCCGTCAGCGGTCGCCGATTCAGCCTGGGTCGCACCCTTCCCAACTGAACGCCTCCCACGCGGGCGAGGGGCCCGCGTGGCACGCGCCTTCGGGAAGCTTGTACTACGTGGGCGGCGGCCGCATCACGAAGTGGGATACAAACGGGACATCGCAGGTGTTTCGGGAGCCGTCCGGCGGCGCCAACGGATTGCTCTTCGATCACCAAGGCCGCTTGATCGCTTGCGAGGCGCAAAACCGGCGCTTGACGCGCACGGAGGCCGGCGGCGTACTCACCGTGCTCGCCGACTCGTTCGCCGGAAAGAAGTTCAACTCTCCCAATGATCTGACGATCGATTCGGCGGGACGGATTTATTTCACCGATCCACGGTATGGCTCGCGGGAGAGCATGGAAGCCCGGGATGACGAGGGCAGGCTTGTGGAAGGCGTCTACCGAATCGACGCGCCTGGGAAAGTGGCGCGCGTCATCACTCACGAGGTAGATCGTCCGAATGGCATTTTGGTGTCGCCGGACGACAAGCATTTGTTCGTCGCGGACAACAACAACAACACGGTGGGAGGCGCTCGCAAGCTGTGGCGTTTCAATCTGAATCCGGATGGCAGCGTGGATCCGTCCAGCCGCACGTTGCTGTTCGATTGGAAGACGAGCCGAGGTCCTGACGGGTTGAAGATGGACTCACGGAACCGCCTGTTCGTGGCCGCAGGCTTGAACATCGCCAACCCACCTTTTGAGACCGCGGATCCCTACAAAGCCGGCGTTTATATCCTCTCGATCGACGGCACACTGCTGGATTTCGCGGCTATCCCCAAGGATGAAGTGACGAACTGTGCGTTTGGCGGGCCGGATTTCAAAACACTCTTCATCACCGCCGGGTCGACCCTGTGGAGCATCCCTGTCGGAGACCCCGGACGAGTCACGTTTCGAGGCGCGGCCCCTTGACTTTAAGACCTCGGTGAAAACCGGCTCGGGTCCCCCCGCAGTGAGTTTCGGCCAGGGCCGGCGCGGCGAGCCGGGTCCCAGGATCACTGTCCAAGACCGAGCATGATGTCGTCCATCAGCGCGAGAGCAGTCGCTTCGGAGACATCGCGGACATCATAGAACGCGCTGAGAGACGCGGCATTCCGGTCTTTCCCGAGAATGTCGGCGGATGTCGCCTGCCCGATGATCGCCGCGTCGCTTAGCCGCACCGCGGTGGCTTGAATATCAGGGACTGAGTAAACCCGGTCCCCGGACAAGCCTGTCGTGGATATCTGGCGGGAGGAAACCAGAATTTCGACCACCACATCCGCCACCTGTTTGGTGGCTTCGCGTTCCCTGCGCGCGCTCTCGCTCTCGCTCAGGCTCGAGCCGGGGGACTTGAGAGTCTGTTCCGCGATAATTTGAGTGGCGACTTTTTGGTCGGCAAGTTTGACCCCGGACATTCTAAGAGGGCGCCCAAATAATCGTTCGATATCCCGGACAGTTTGCTTGTCGGCAAGAGTTTGGCCTGGGCGCGGCTGAAACCGGTAGGCGTCTTCGTGGGTGGTTTTGCTGTTCTCCGATTCGAGGCTGCCCTTCCCCGGCTGGAGGGACGTGGCGGTTGGCGGGACACCGGCAGGGGTGGATGCCTTGAAGCTGCGGGACGACGTTGTTCCCGGTTGTGGGAACGCTTCCTTAGGCGCGTTGCCATCCGCCTGGTAGTCGCTCACGGTCTTTGAACGGGTGGTTTCCGTGCGCTGCGCGCGGTTGGTTAACCTCAAGCCGGAATCCTCATCAATCAACTCTCGATTGACATACACGAGAATGCGCGGGCTGCCGAGTTTCCCATAGGCGGCCTTGAAGCGGTCCAGGATGGATTTTGCGACTTCCGGTTTCACCAGCGAGGGCACGCTGTGCAACGGCTTCTGATCATAAACGAAGGGTTGGGCTGGCGGGTTGGGTTGGGAAACTGGACCCGATGGTACGGGTCCCGCCTGATGCACGGGCGGCGGAGGCCGCACCATCGGCTTGGAGGGGGGTGGGACCGCGCCGTTCAGCAACGGCATGACGGCCATCAGAAAACCGGCGATTGAAAAAGGCTTCATGGGCATGAAAACGTCGAGGGCTACCGAGCCTCGCGGACGCGGACCGTGTAACGTTTGGCTTTGTTGTTCATGGAAATGAATCGCACGCCTTCTTGGGCGTTCTCAGTGAGGATCACATCCGAAAACGGGGTTTCGTCGCCCGTGGGAAATCCCTGCTCGTCTTTGAACACGCAGTTGATCTGCACTTGGATCCGCCGCTTCAATCGGTTCCGAACATTGGCCACGATTTCGAGGCGGCCATCCTCGAGGACGCGCTCTTGGATGCCGGTGCACGTGACGGAGCGCTCCGCGGCCTTGTTCATCAAGACAAATCTTTCCGTGTTCTCAAAGGCGTATTTCGTTGTGTTCCGCGGAGTGTAGGCGCCACCCGGATGGCCGGTGATCACCGTGTTGGCGCTGCTCTCGGCGGACTCCGAGAGCTCGCGGCAGCCGGTCAGGCTGGCGGTCGACACCAGGAGGAAAATGAAAAGACGAGATAGGTTCATAAATAAGTATCGAGTTACTGTGTTTGATCGCTGACGAAGATCACGATGTCTTTTCTGGGATCCGCGACGGTGAACGTGGCCTGCCGCGCCGCTCGTGTGATTGGACTTCCCGAGACATCGGAGAATTCAATTCGGGCCGTGTAGTTCCCGACCGGGAGCTGCATTGCCGCGAAGCCTAAATACTGGGGCAAATTATCCCAAGACCGAGTGTCCGCTTGGGGGGTGGTCGCGGAAGAAATGATCTTGCTGAGCAATCCCGCGGCGGCGATTCCGAGCCCCGCCTCCCGCGTCCCTTGATTTTGGGACAAGATGAGGCCGCTGATCAGCGCGGCGTTGCCGACGTTGTCGGTGGCGCTTTTGAACACCGCTTTGTTCGCCAAAATATGATCCATCACCCGGCCCCCTCGCGTCGTGGCTTGGTAGGTCAAGTCGTCCAGAGCGGGCGCCGTCACGGTCTGATCCCCCACTGCGATGCGAGCGAGACGGCTGTCGGATCGGCCCTCTCGAAATCGCAGTTCCTCCGCATACTCGCCCGTTGCGTACTTGGTGGGCCCCCGGCCCATTTCCACGAAGAACAACACATTCGCCGTCGGATTCAATGGTGGAAGGGCGGTCGCTTTCGCGGAAGCGGCGGCTCGCTTGTAGGCATCAGCACCGTCGCCCGCAAGCTTCGCCGTTGCCAGCCCGTCGAGGTAATTGAGCAGCAGATAATCCGAGGCATACTCCTTCTGCTCGGTGTCGCTGTCTTGGACCATGGCGCTCCGGAAGCAAGCTCGAGCGTTGTCAGGTTCTCCATCCATCCAATAAACGATGCCCCGATAGTAATAAGCCATGACCCTCTCGTAGGGCTCACCTATGAATGTCTTCTTGGATTCCTCCCCAAACAGGCTGCGGGATTTTCTGGCGCTGCGATCGTTCTGAAACCGGCCTTCAATGCGGGGAAGCACTTCGTCCAGTATCTGCCTGGCCTCAAGGACCGCGCCACGGCGCATGGCGGTGGCCGCGGTGCGGCATTGCCATAGCAACTTGTCCTTCGGAGAAGCGTTGGAAATGGCATGGCGTCCGTCGACCAAAGCATCGCCGGTCCGGGGCCAGGAGGCGCCAGTGGACGATCGTCCGCTGGCGCATCCCGAGGCGAGCATGACCACCACGGCCGCCAGGACGAAGCCAGTGGCGGCGCGCCGATTTCTTCGACCATGGTCCAAGTCCATGGCCGAAAGATTGAAGCGCAAACCATCGCCTGCTCGCAATGGGGGGGCATTGATTTCCACGCTTTTCAAGCCGCCAGCCTCATGGAATGGAGTGTGCAAAATCCTTGTAAATTCAGTTTTTCGCCAGTGGGGGCCGCTGCCCCCGCGCGGCTCGGCCGGTCGATCCCTCGCCGCAAATCCTGAGCGATCCGATCAAAGTTCCTCACAATGCCAGGCATCGTCCAAGAGACCGAATGCCATGCGGCGCGCCTCAGCGGTAAGAAGCGTCCTCGAGGCCTTGCTTCTTAATTTCCGCCGCGTCCTCCCACACGATGTCACTGGTCCTGGGGTCGATCAGTTGAAACGAATACAAGACGTAGTCACTGGTGCCCTTCGATGTCTTCGTGGTCATGCCCTGGAGTTTTCCGGTGAGGAAAAAATCCGCGCCTTTGAACTCGACCACGTTGGGATCGCTGTTGGAAGTCACTTGCCCCGATTGTTTAAGCGCTCTTTCCCTTTCAAGAGCGGCCATGTTTTCCCGGGCCAGGAAACGCACTTTGCCGCGGGCTTTCGTATTCAGCTCCGTGCGAATGCGGGTGAGAAAAATATCTTTGTTGATGGGAAATCGAGTTTCATTTTGCACCGGCTCTAGCACGATCCGGGGGACGCCCTGCGCGTTCGCGATCTCGGGCACTCCGAGAATGCTGCGCGCCATTTTGTCCGTGACGGCGACGAGGTCCTGCGATTCGACGCCGGTTCCAGCGACGAAACCGCGCTCATCGGCTTTCATTTGCGTGACGGGGACACCCTTTGGATTGCGGACTCCTCTCGAGGCGCATCCCGTGATCAAAACGAGAGAGGCGGCAAAGATGATGGCGGTTCGAGCGGCGCTCGGGAACGACGCGGACGAGTGCAAGCTCCAGTTCTCCGTAAGTTTCTGCTTCATATTGGGTATGGGGATTAAGAGTGGCCAAGTTTTTGGCACTGCGAAAGTCGAGAGTTCACAGGCGCGGCCAGGCTTGAAAAAATATCGTTTAGCGTCCAAAAAGGCCATTGGCCGATCCGAGCGTGCCTTGCGAACCGGGAGGGAGGGAGGCTGTGATTGGGGTAACGACGGGCTCCGTCAGCGGTTCGGGCGCGGCGCCTGCCTGGACTGTGGTGATCGCGGCAGCGGGCACGGTGACGGCCGTCACGTGGGATCTCCACCCCAGAGGTTGAGGGACCACGACGGTTCTTGGATAATCACTTGGGGCCACATAGACCGTCTCGCGCGCACGCGCTTCTCGTTCAGCGAGTCCTCCCATCAAGAGCCCCGCCCCGGCGCCGATGGCAATTCCCTCGGCGGTCTTGCGCCCGTTGTTGTGGCCGATGACGCCGCCAGCCACGCCCCCCAGCACGGCGCCGGTGACCGTGTAATTCGGACGCGGAGAATAGGCATAGGGGCCTGCGACAACGCTCGTGGAGCCGCCATAATACGGCCGGTCGTCATCGCGGAATTGGCTCGTCAACGCTCCCAGGAACAACCCAGCGCCCGCTCCTATGGCAGCTCCTTCTGCGGTCTTGCGGCCGCTGTTGTGACCGATCACACCCCCGGCGATGCCGCCGATCAACCCACCAGTGAGCGATTCAGGTCCAAACAACTGGGCGTGCGCCGCAACGTAGGTCGTGACGCTCAACACCAAACTGACGATCCACTTCATAAGAGAGTAGGATACCGCTTAACTCCGAGCCAATCAACTGTGCGATTGGACGGCTGTCCGCGGACACTATTCAACCGGCCCTTGGCGCGCCATTTCCGCTTTACCGATTCGCCTTAAAGTCCTAATTCTTCCGCCATGACAACGAACACGCCGGGGGAGACCCGTGGGATTTGGACGCGGGCATACATGGCTTTAGCCGTCAGCGCGATGTTCCTGTCCTTGCGCGCGGCGGATGTCACCACGATTTCTGGAAAACAATTTCGGAACGTGGAATTGATGGCAGTCGAGTCGGATCATGTTCTCCTCCGCCACGATGGAGGAAGGGAGCGCGTTGCCTGGTCGGATCTGACGCCGTCGTCCCAACTCGAATTTCTGCGGGGGAAGGTATTGGAGTTGGATCGCTTGAAAGGCGAGTTAAGCAAGACGCGCGACGAGACCAAGGCGCTCCAGAAAACCACTGAACAATACCGGCAGAACCTCGCCGCGCTTGGTGAAACGCTTCCTGAAAAACCGGTCACTCCAGCGGCCAGCCTGCCGCCGATTGCGAAGGGCGACAAGGTGGACGCGTCGGAAATGGCCATGCATTTCATCCAAGATCCTGCGACAGCCGAAGCGCGGTATCGCAAGAAGACGTTTCGTGTCGAAGGCGTGGTCGAACGGTTGGAGAAAGATCTTTTCTTCAGCACGTATCGAGCGCTTCTCCGAGTGCCTGGCAAATCGGTTCGCGTGGTCTGCGTCATCAAGCCGCCGGAGGTCTACACCAAGGTCTATGCCGCTCGAAGCGGGGAGCGCATGGTGGCCGAAGGGGAGCGCCTTGGCAAAGTGACGCTGATGCAGGCGGGAGACAAGCTGGTCTTCGAAGGCCGATGTAGTGGCCTCAGCGATGGCGCGGTCACGTTTGCCGTGAGTCAGATCATTCAATAATACGTTGCGCGGCCTGTCGTTCGGCCTAAAATAACCGCGCTTACAACGGGCGTTTCAACAAGCTCCTCGAACATGGCCCATTCCAAGAAGCTTGCCAACCAAGCCGCTCCTGAAGCCCAGTTTGAGCCTTTCATTCCGGCGTCAACGGCCATGGCCGAGTTCACGCCCCGCGCGCTCATCGCGGGAACGCTGCTCGGCATCGTGTTCGGAGCCTCATCGCTCTACTTGGTCCTGAAAGTGGGCATCACGGTCAGCGCCTCGATCCCCGTGGCCGTCATCTCCCTGGCCTTGTTTCGTTTCCTCTCCACCTTCTCCACATGGATCGTCCGGGCATGGAGGGAATTCTCAGGATTCGGGCGGACGGGTTCTCGTTCCTCAGGCGCGGGCTTTCGTGATGCGACCATCCTGGAAAACAACATTGTCCAGACGGCCGGTTCGGCTGGGGAATCGATCGCCTTCGGAGTCGGAGTCACCATGCCTGCGATCTTGATCCTCGGCTTTGATCTTGAAGTCGCCCGGGTGACCCTGGTCGCGGTGCTCGGCGGCTTGCTTGGCATTTTGATGATGATCCCGCTGCGCCGAGCGCTCATCGTGAACGAGCACGGGCTCTTAAAATACCCCGAGGGAACGGCCTGCGCCGCCGTCCTGAAGGCGGGGGCGTCGGCCACCTGCCTCGAGGCCGCCTCTCCTTCGGCCAAAGCGGAAGTTCAAGCGGCTGCCGCGGCCGGGCTCGCAAGAAGCCTGGGCGCCCGCCACATTTTCACCGGCTTTGCCATCGGACTGCTCTACAAAACTTTGATGGTGGCCTTCAAGGGATGGAAAGACGTGCCGGAAAAAGTGTTCGGCGCCCCGCTGAAGGCAGGATCGGTGGGCGTAGAAATTTCCCCTGAATTGCTCGGTGTCGGCTATATCATTGGCCCGCGCATCGCCTCGATCATGTGCGCTGGAGGAGTGCTGGCTTATTTAGTCCTTATTCCAATGATCAAATTCTTTGGCGAAGGCATGACGGCGGCCTTGGCGCCGGGAACTGTTCCAATCGGGGACATGTCCGCCATCCAGATTCGCGGGGATTACATCCTTTATATAGGCGCGGGCGCTGTGGCAGCGGGTGGCATCATCAGCTTGTTTAGATCGCTGCCGACGATCTGGCACGGCCTCAAAGCCGGAGTGGCGGATTTTCAATCCAAAGCGGATTCCTCTCCCCAACTTCTGAGAACCGATCGAGACCTTTCCATGAAGTTTGTCGGCATGGGAATCTTTGCGTTGCTGGCGGCAATTGTTGGGGCGCCGACCCTCCACATGAATTTTTTGGGCGCATTGCTGATCGTCCTGTTCGGGTTTCTGTTTGTCACTGTATCTTCCCGGCTCACGGGGGAAATAGGCTCGTCCTCGAACCCTATTTCCGGCATGACCGTCGCCACGCTTTTGTTTACGTGCCTGATCTTCCTGGCATTGGGCTGGACAGGAGGAACCCACTACGTGATGGCGCTGTCTCTGGGGGGTATTGTGTGCATTGCCTCTTCGAATGGCGGCACGACGTCGCAAGATTTAAAGACTGGATTTCTGGTCGGGGCAACGCCGAGACTGCAGCAGATCGCGATACTCATTGGAGCACTTGCTTCCGCGCTCGCGCTGGGGCCGATATTGATCCAGCTCAATCAGGTGGGGACAGTTTATGTTCCCGTCAAGGCTGTCGCGGCCGGCCTCCGGACGGATCCGGGGAACCTCGGCGCGCGGGAAGGGTTGATCGGGCCGCAATCCCGGGATGATTCGAAAGCATACCGAACGTGGCACAAGCATGATTTGAAAGATGGCCCGGCTGGCAAGTACTTGATGGATGACCAAGGCGTTGCCGTATATCTTGTGGATCCCGGCATCAACGGGGTTCATGACAAGCGACCCGACGGAACTCCGGTCCGCAAATTCGAGGCGCCCAAGGCCACCCTGATGTCCTATATCATCAAAGGCATACTAGATCGCCAATTGCCCTGGGCTTTGGTCTTATTTGGAATCATGATAGCCATCGTGCTCGAGATGTCTGGAATCCCATCGCTGGCGTTCGCGGTCGGCGTGTATCTGCCGCTGTCGGCGTCCACCCCTATCTTCATTGGGGGCATGGTTCGCTGGCTGGTGGATTGGAAGCGAAAATCGGCGTTTCGGCACACGGGAGTGGAGGAGGCCGATCTCGAGGCCGAAAGCGACAAGAGCCCAGGAGTGCTGCTCGCGTCGGGTTACATTGCCGGAGGGGCCATCGCGGGCATCCTGATCGCTTTTCTGGCGGGCGCGATGGACAGGCTGGACGCCTCCATCACGCGGTGGGCGGCCGAGAACAATCCTCTATTCACTGGGGAGCACTCGGACGCGCTGTCTCTGATTCCATTCCTGATCCTCACCTGGTTTCTGTATGCCGTGGCTCGCGAAAAGATTCTCACCGTGAAAGCGCCATGAGTGCTTCTCCTTATTCCGTGGCCGCTGTTTGGAAGGGCGAGCCCACAGAGCTCCTGTTGCGGCGATGGGTGGAGGAATTGCGCGCCAGCCTCGCCGCGCCGCGCGTGGACCTCGCCATGGTCTTCATGACGCCTCATTATTTCGACGCCGCCACGCAGATACTGGAGTTGCTGAGAGTCCATGGACAGGCTCCGCTTTTGATGGGTTGCTCCACTGGGAACCTGATTTGTGGGGGCGATGAAATCGAGGATCAATCGGGGATCGCCGTGGCTCTGTATTCGCTTCCCAATGCCCATCTTGAAGCGGTTCGATTCAGCTCCGATCAGATGAGCGAAGCCAATGGTCCGGGGTATTGGCACATGGAAACCGGTGTGACGCCGGGCTCAGCCGAGGGGTGGCTGGCCTTCGCGGATCCTTTCCACGCGAATTTGGAGCACTGGCTGAAAGACTGGAACGAAGCGTATCCGAAGGTGCCGATTTACGGAGGCATCGCCAGTGGCGGCAACGAGGAGCAACGGACCCAGTTATATCTGAACGGGGACGTTTTCGAGGACGGCGGCGTCGCCGTGGCGGTGTCCGGCCCCGTCAGGTTGACGGGCGTCATATCGCAGGGCTGCACTCCGATTGGAGAGACATGGACCATCACCAAGACCGAGCAGAACCTCATTCATCAAATTGGCAATCGGCCCGCCTATGAAGTGTTGTTGGAAACTTACAACGGACTCTCCGCCGAAGAGCAGCGAATGGCCAGGGGCAACATCTTCGTGGGCCTGGTCGTAAACGAATACCTGGAGGAGTTCCACAGGGGTGATTTCTTGATCCGGAATTTGTTGGGAGCCGATCCGCAAAGCGGCGTGGTGGCGGTGGGCGCAATGCCGCGCGCGGGCCAAACCATCCAGTTTCAACGGCGGGATTCCGCCGCCGCGGACGAGGACATGAGGACGCTGTTGGACATCACACGCAAGCGGTTGTCCGGCAAGACGCTTTATGGAGGCTGTCTGTGCAGTTGCAATGGCCGGGGTCATCGGCTTTTCGGAAAACCAAGCCACGATGCCGGGTTGGTGCAGGAGAAACTGGGTCCGCTGGGATTGGCTGGCTTTTTTTGCAACGGCGAAATTGGCCCCGTTGGCGACCTGAATTTTCTACACGGCTACACGGCATCCCTGGCTCTTTTTGTGGAAAAGTGACCGGACGGAGTGGGTGCGTTCCTTCGCGAAAAATCCCGCCCTCAGGCCCCAAATCGAAGCTGCTTTGGCGCGCATGGCCAAGGACGCCGAGTGACCATCGGCTTGGCACGCATCACCTGGGTGGTCAACTAATGCCCATGCGCCTTCAAGATGAGCTTAAGTGGCGAAGGGATTTCGACCTCTAGCTAGGCGCGAATAAGGCCCATATCCTTGAGGACCTGTGACGAATGAGCTACTACGCCAGAGGTTGAAAGAACCAAGAAGGGTCGTTAGATTCTGAGCAACACCGCCAACGCAGGCCGACTGGCGGGAGTGACCTAAAACTTAAAAGAGGCTAAGAGCGCGCCAGAAAATCCTCGAAACCTGACGCCGTGGCAGCCAACCGGCTCGCTTGCCTCAACTCCGACTCATCGGTAAGACTTCGAACCCGTTGAGCGACGGGTCCTGGGACGGCCCCGAATTTTGGTTCTGGCGATTGGCCACGATGCGGGATCGCGGTCGGTGTTGGGGACGGGATCAAGAATGAGTTGGGTGGGATCAATTATCATTTCAGAAACGAGGGCGGCACACGAACGACTCGGTTCCTCGACGACCTCCGTGCTTGGGGCCCAATTCAACCTTTCGAGTGGAAGGAGGGAGTGTGGTATTGGATGCGCTTGAAACAGGAAGCGGACTTGCAAACTGGGGGAGTCATTGCCTTTGCGAGGATTTGGGAAGCGGATGAGTCGACACTGGAACCGACCGAATGGCAGTTCTGGGATTACGCACCTGCCCGGACCGTTCGACAGGGGTACGCTGGAATCGTGGCTGGAAGTTCAGGAGGAGTGGCCGAGTTTGACGTGGATGATAATTTGATCCTCGCCTCTGGTCTCCCTAAGATCACGCCCGCTGAGACCCCCAATGTAAATTCTGTTCCAGTCGTGATCACCACGCAGCCGACGAGCCAGGCTGTGGATGAACGCGACCCCGTGACGTTTCGCGTCGCGATCACCAGGACGCCAACTTACGACTACAAATGGTTCCGTAATGGCACGATGATCGTTGGAGCCAATGGACCGAGTTACACAGTTCCTTCGGCTTTGGTCGCCGACAGCGGGGCAGTTTTTCATGTTCTCACCGGCAACGGCATTTGTGGATTCCGGCGACAACCGGCGTGTTCCTGGTGAAGGTCAGCGCTGCGGATAGCGGCACACCGGTATTGTCGGCGACTCAATCCTTCACCGTCACGGTCACCAAAGCCAGTCAAAGCATACAATTCGTGCCTATTCCAAGCAAAACCTACGGCGATGCGCCGTTCGTCCTCGAGGCGACCTCGACTTCAGGTTTGCCCGTTGCCTATTCAGTCACGTCTGGACCCGCTAAGATCACTGGCAATACCGTAACCCTCACCGGCGCGGGCACTGTGACTCTTCGTGCGATTCAGGCGGGAGATGGGAACCATGACCCCGCTTCAGCCGTCGACCAATCATTAACGGTCGCTAAAGCCACGCTCACGGTGAAAGCCAATGACGTGACACGAGTATTCGGCGCGGCCAATCCGCCGTTGACCTCGGCCTTCACTGGATTCGTCAATTGAGACAACGCATCTTCCATCTCAGGCGGGGCGGAACTTTCCACGAGCGCCAACAGCACCAGTCCGCCGGGAACGTACACAACCACGGCGCAACCAGGGAACCTCGTGTCCCCAAATTACAATTTCACCTTCGCGAACGGCACTCTTACGGTGACCAAGGCCAGAGCCGAATTGTCGCTGGCCAATCTCAGCCAGTCTTATGATGGAACTGGCAGGGCTGTGGCCGCAACCACCAACCCGGGCGGATTGAGCGGTGTCACGATCACCTACGCTGGCTCGCCAACTCCGCCAGTCAACGCTGGCACCTACGACGTGGTCGCGTCGCTGATCAACGCGAATTACACCGCCCCTAATGTCTCCGGGACGCTCGTCGTCGCCAAGGCGAATCAAGCAATCTCTTTCACAGCCATCGGTGACAAACAAATTGGCGTTTCCGCATTCATGTTGGACGCCACCGCCACTTCGGGACTACCGGTCACATTTACTTTGGTGAGCGGGCCAGCGAGCCTTGTGGGGGCGGTCCTCTCGCTCACCGGCGTTGGAAGCGTGATCGTTCGTGCCTCGCAGCCGGGCGACACGAATCACAACCCCGCTGCAGACACCGATCAGGCATTCGCCGTGCTGGCTGTCGCTGTGCCGTCGCTGCGGGTCAATCTCTCGACCCAAGAGATCGTTTTCACCTGGCCGGTTTCCGCGGAGGGCTTTGTCCTCGAATCCACCACCACGCTCTCCGGGCCGGACTGGACAACCGTAGCCTCCGCGCCGATGGTGGTCGGCGATCAGAACGTCGTCATCGGCCCGGTGGCGGGTTCAGCCCGGTTTTATCGGTTGAGAAAGCCGTGATTCGGAGTGGACCGTTCAGGCCAGTCGCAAAACGGACGTTAGGCTTGACCGAAAAGAACAAATGAGGACCAAAGAACCCAAACCAAGACTCCGGAAATCTTCTTTAGTCCTTTTTCGTTTCTTTCGGCAACACTCTGTTCTCATTCTTCGGGCTATTCGACCGCCGTTTGGTGCTGGGCCTCGGACATCGCGAGCTTGCGGATTTGGAGTTTGGCGGCCCCAGAATTCAGTAAGACGTGGGGTTTAGCCGAAAAGAACGAAGGAGGGCTAAAGAAAAGAATCCCAAAGCCGCCCACTTCTTGTGAGTAAACATCAAAGCAGGAAAGGGGGCTCAATCGTCAATCGGCAGGGGGCGGATGCGGATTCGTGCCTGCTCGAAAACGACTACGCTTCCGCGCTGCAGGGCTTCACTGATCGCGGCCAAGTTCGCAAGCAGAAGTGCCAGTTGTCGTTCAGGCCGCCGTTCCGTGCCGCGCCGGAAGAGAATGAACGACGGTTTGCTGTGCTGCCATGCGGCCAGGAGCGTGCCGAAATCGGTGTCGGCGGAAACAATAATACGACCCTCGGTCATTGCGCGCTCAAAAACCAGCAGGTCATCGGCCCCTTGCATGTGATAATCACGAACGTGAGCAGCATCATGCCCTTCCTGATGCAACCCTTGGGCGAGCATTGGCGAGAGCGGATTGTCGATGAGAAACTTCAAGCGGGTGTGAGCAAAGGCAGCTCGCGTTCGCGGACCGACTCAGCCGCAAACCGCAATGCCTCTCGAATATCTTCGCCTTCCAAGTCAGGATAGGCGCGAAGGATTTCCTCGTCCACCAATCCATCAGCCACCATACCCACGACAGTAGCAACAGGGATCCGCAGTCCACGGATGCATGGGACGCCTCCCATCTGGGTGACCTTAACAGTAATGCGCTTGAATTTCATATGTAAGTCCTATCCTCTGATGCGAGGAAAAGCAACTTCACCGAGGCAACTAACGGAACTTCAAAAAATCGAACCCGACGGCACAACCAAATCGAACGTTGAACCCTACGTTGGCAAGGTGCTGGGTCGAGGCAGGGGTTTCGAGGTGTCATCGAAACACAAATGGCGGCACCACGTCTGGACTGCCGGTCACTTTAACCTTGGTGAGCGGGCCGGCGAGCCTTGTGGGGCCGGTTCTTTCGGTCACCGGCGTTGGAAGCGTGATCGTTCGTGCCTCGCAGCCGGGCGACACGAATCACAACCCTGCTGCGGACTTGGACCAGACGTTCGCCGTGCTGGCTGTTGCTGTGCCGTCGCTGCAGGTCAGTCTCTCAATCAAAGAGATCGTTTTCACCTGGCCGGTTTCCGCGGAGGGCTTTGTCCTCGAATCCACCGCCACGCTCTCCGGGCCGGACTGGACAACCGTATCCTCCGCGCTGATGGTGGTCGGCGATCAGAACGTCGTCATCGGCCCGGTGGCGGGTTCAGCCC
>SXGS01126540.1_pt1 | contig 16042 bp, 20 predicted proteins | sample 3174681 | NCBI WGS metagenome assembly SXGS01 (sample SAMN11356861, study PRJNA531348) | freshwater metagenome | isolation source: freshwater sample F1-80 | place: China: Fuxian Lake, Yuxi | collected 2017-12-25 | reverse complement strand
TCAGTTTGTGCCAGGCTAGAAACTTTGTCTTGGTAACATTTGATAGGATGCTTCTAAAGACCTGCGAGTTTGTCGGAGTTGCTGCATTTCATCCGTTTATGGCAAGAGGGATTTGAAATGATCGACTGTGAAAATAGCACATCTGTAAAAGGAGATACAGAATGAATCACAGTTGAGGTGTATAGCAAAAAACACGTACACTACTTGCGCGGAATTGGCTCTGTTGAAAGTCAGGTGATTAATGGTGATTCACTGATTTCTGATTCTGGTGACAGATTTGATATTGTAATGACAATCCACCATTTGGAAAAAAATCAAGCAACATGATATTTTCAGAAGAAGGAAAAGCAGAAAAAGAATCAGTGGCATATGAGCGAGACGACTTTTGGACTACAACATCAAACAAACAACTAAACTTTTTGCAACATGTAAAAACTATCCTTAAAGTTAATGGCAGATGTGCTATTGTAGTTCCAGACAATATACTTTTTGAGGGTGGTGCAGGTGAAACTGTACGAAAAAAAAATACTAGAACAATTTGATGTTCACACTTTGCTGAGATTACCAACTGGAATATTTTACGCTGGTGGTGTAAAAGCAAATGTGTTATTTTTTGATAAAAAACCTGCAAGAACTGATGGAAAAGCATGGACTGAGAAACTATGGATTTATGATTTAAGGACAAACCAACACTTTACGCAAAAAGAAAGACAGATGACAAGAAGTGTTCTTGATGACTTTGTAAAGTGCTATAATGTCAAAAATAACCAAAACAGGAAGGAAACAGAGCAATTTCATGCGTATTCTTATGATGATTTGATAAAAAGAGACAAGACTTCACTTGATATTTTCTGGCTAAAAGATGAATCGCTTGAGGATACAGAGAATCTTCTCTCTTGGCATCAAGGTAAAGGAAGGTCTAGTGGATCTTGCTTTAAAACAAAAAAAATGGTTGGATGCATGTATTATTTTTGCGCCAAAATATTTTGAATCGTGTCTATCATTAAAAGATATTCAGACAGAACTAAAAGATGCAGGGAGGTTAGATTTTGATTTGGGTGAAATTCCCAAAATGTGGGATTCTTTAAGAAGAGAAGCAAAACCAATATTTGAAAAATAAAATCTTTTCAAAATAAAACTAGTACCACTAGCTGCTTATCAAAGATACCTTCAGTATAGAGAATAGTGAAAATACCGAATTATTTAAAACAAAAACTCTGAGGCCCTTTCTCCCTCTTCACTAAGTGTGATGTACCTATTTCTTCCAATTTTTGTCTCATCAATAAAGTGCCATGTGTTTAAAAGTGGTTTTATTATTTTTTTATCCAGACTAGATAATTTTGCCCTTTCCTTATCTTTTGCTTCAGTATTTAGTATGCCTACTTTTTCTGCCTCTATTGCTAAATCCTGTTTTTTAATTCCACGGCTTTCTTTGCATTTTTTAATAATTGTGAGTGTTTTAAGCAAATCCTCTGTTGGAGTTATAAGTTCGTATGGCCGTAGCTCAATTATTTCCGTCAAACCATATGTTTGCTGTTCTTTGATATTTTTGTATTCGGTGTATTTTTCGGGTTGAGGATATATTGGCTTCATAATACTTCCTTTGTTATTATATATCATACATGACATCATAAGGGCTATAGCGTGTATTTTTGAACCACTTGCAACATTGATGTAATATTCTGCCTTTCTGTCTTTATCAATAATTTCTTTGACTACATGAATAATCTCAAATAGTTTTAATCTATCCACATATGCTATTTCGACTTTGATCTCTTTTAGTTCTAATTTTCTTTTGGCTTCTGTGACATACTTGTGTGCTTTATCCTCAGAGACATTTTTGTGTGCAATTAGGTAAACAATGTCTGCTTTGAGTTTGATTGCAGGAAGTACTATTCTGTCTATTTCAAATCCAACTGGTGCTATGTGGATTCTATCTTTTATTATTGCCATAGTATGCATTGTATGTATACTATACAACACTTATTAATATTTTGGAAACACGTACTAGAATCTGATGGTTAAGGAGCATAATTCCAATTCAAAAGAGGTTACCATTACAAGAAAAAAGACTAAAATGGATTCTGAAGAGTATGTTTCAGTTTCCCTAAAATCAAATGATGACTCGATTGACACTTTGATTGATAAGGCAATGTTTGTAGCCACAAATCAATCAGCAACGGTAACAAAATCAGGATTAGAGGCAATCCGTTGATTTTTTTTATTTTATTAAATTATTTGCCAGGAGAAATATGAAGAATTTTTGGCTATATTTTGGGATATTTTTTGTATGTTCTGGAATTGGAACTGTCTTTGGACTTGTTATTTTGATGTATTTTTTTTGGGATATGAAATCAACCTTAAACGCAAGTGAACAATCTGTCCTAAAAAATTCAAAATATTTTGATGAAAAGACTGCGGAGAAAATGAAATAATTCCATGTTTTTTTTTCTTAAATTGATATTGGGATATATTTTACTTTTAATCATAATTACACTTTGGTACGTTACAATTCCAATAATTGCACTGTACATTGTGTATCGTATGAGAAAATATATTTTAGCGTTTTTTATCATGATAGAGGTAAAAAGAGAGAAATCAAATTTAATTCGTTTTAATTTACCTGAATACATTGCTATCAATATTTTTGGTGATGATTATCAAAGTAAGTTAAAATTTTCAGATTTAAAAATGTACAATTATCTAACTGATTTTTACTTAACACAAAAATACATGTCATATATTGAAAAATCTTACATTCCAAATGTGATTAATTTGCACTGTAATTTACATGACAGATTGATTGCAAACTCAAAAATTATACCCACTGTTGAATTTACACAAACATACGAGCTTACTCAAAAATATTTTCAGGATTGTATTTCAAATTATGAAAATTACAAAAATAAACATGAGCAAAAGAAAGAGTATGAGAGTGAAAAAAATTCTTATTATTGGCATGATAGGTGGAATAACTCACAGGATAGGTGGAATAACTCACAGGATAGGTGGAATAACTCACAGGATCGCTCACATAGAAATACACACAGAAATGAACACCATAGCTCGCACAGAAATGCACGTAGTAAATCACACAAAAGTAAAAGTTATTCCAATAGTAAAAAATCAAGAAAATCTGCTGAAAAAGAGGCACAAATTAGAGTAAGATTAGACAAATTTGGAATTAGTGAGCCTGATGCAGAGATAATATTTGGTAAATCTTGGCGCACAAAGCTTGGAAAACCTGATGGGGAGTTTTTCTACATAGTACAGAGAATTGCCATAAACATAGAATACGATTTTGATGGCAGATATCGTCGAAAATACGGTTCACTTTATTTCAAAGTACTTGAAATAATTCAAACTGTAACGGGTACTAATACAAATGATTACACCGATGATACAAATGATTACACCGATGATACAAATGATTACACCGATGATACAAATGATTACACCGATGATACAAATGATTACACGAATGATTCAACTCTGGATGATCTTAAATCGTCATTTCACACCATGGGATTAAAAAATACTTCAACAATGGATGAAATTAAAACACGTTACAAAGAATTAATACTGAAACATCATCCAGATAGAAATCACGGCAGTCAAAAATCAACGCAAAAAACTACCGAAATTAATAATGCATATGAATTGATCATGGGGGTAAAAAATACCGCGTAGCGGTTAATCTAACCATGATAAACAACTATGATTCTTCTGCAGTATATGAAATTTTTCAAACAATGCAGAGTGGAAAGAAAAATAAAATCGGTGAGATACAAAATTTTATTTTTTATGATATTGATAAAAATAGAAAAAGGATTATGCCAGGTTATAATTTCACAAACAGTGAACTCTTTTGGGCTGATTTTAATAATATCTCTATTCAGAAAACAAGTCGGCCACTTCGTGGATTTGAACCACTGGTATGGGGTGCATATTGGGCCATTCATGTACTTATAAGTGCGGTTTTACTTGTTGCATCATCCTTTGATGGACAGATTTTTTGGGGTATCTTTTCTGCAATAACATTTGCACTTTCAGTAAAATACAGGTATAATAAAATCGTCGTTTATTACATGCTGATTTTTACTGCCGTGTTTCTTTTACTCTTGTATTTCTTTAAAACAAAGAAACAGTAAAATCCGTATATGTGAACTTGTCTGAAATAAACGTTGTAATACTATACATATTTAGTAATTGGATTGATAGTGTTGATCAAACCACTACTGGAAAATATTTTGTAATCGATTTTAAGACAGTGAGATGATCTTCAAGCATTCTAAAAATTTAAGGATTTATGAAAAGTTTAGAAAATAATCTTTAGTCGGATTAGCTGTTTTATAATTACTCAAGGATTACGATAATCATTCATTGATGGTGGATGATATGACTCGTAAGATCCACTTCTAATCCAATCCATCCGAGCGTTTTCATGACTCCTAATATCGTATTTTGGAGATGATATAGATTCTTTTGAAAGTCTAATGATCAGTATTAGAGTTGCTATGATGGGTACAGAGTCTGTGCCTGTTTTGAGAGTTTACTCATAATAGTATCTATAGTATGCATACTATCTACATGTCATATAATAAATTCTAAAGCCTAGTTACTTCATGAACACAAACACAATACAAAAAAACAGCGAAATAATTTCCAGTTTTTTTCCAAGAATAATTCGCGAATTTGATGACCATGATGAGCCAATGATGTACCATGCTAAATAAAATCAATATGAAAAATTTTAACAAAGGAATGGGCAGATTTAACAAATCATTGAACAAGTTTAGCAAGACAGTTGACTCTCTTACTAGACCAACCTCTCAAGACAAAAATGTAGAGAAAAATTCCTCATATTCCAAAGAAGGAATATGGGGGCAAGAACCTGCTAGTATTTGGGGCAAGCCAATCCATTTATTCAATTATATAATCAGAATAGGACCAGATACAACAGATAATCTTGGACAATCAAAGACTCAAAAAACAGGCACAGGGATTTGGTAATGTCCTGGCAAGCATCTGATTCTAGGAAAAAGAGTCTATCTGAAGCATTTGCCAATTCATTTGGTGGGTACCCAATTGGGTATGGCTTGGGAATTGTGATTTTACCGTTATCAATGGGATGGATTCAAGAGAATCCACTAGTTGCAAATCTAGCAATCACTTTTGTTTATGCATCGGTTTCATTTGCCCGAAGTTATTTTTTGAGAAGAATCTTTGAGAGACACGGAATTGACGATAATTTTGTTCGAATAGGAATTAGAGGATTGAAAAAAATAAAACAATTGTTTTCAAATTACCTACATTGCTTACAATTTAGAAATCATGCAGAAAAATGAAAATTCTACTTTTAGTTGTTTTTTGCATTTCTTTTTTTGCTCTAACTATTCCCTCATATGCTGCACAAGACAATATTACCATTACCGGTCCAAGTAATCCCTCAATGTATGACAAAGTATCATACGACTTGGATTTTTCGAATTATCCCCAAGATGACACTCCAATTAGTGTCACTGTTGTGTCTCCTGACAAATTAGTTCTTGCCTCAAAGAGTTATTTTCCAGATGAGCAACCAACGATATTCAAATTTACTATATTCCCACCATTGTACCAAATTGATGAATATTATACTATTCAAGCACTTGGACCAAATGGAATAGGTAGATTTTCATTTAAAGTTGAATCAAATATCTTACCAACGTCGGATAGGCCTTCAACAATTTATTTGGATTTAGATAAATCAAATTATCTCATTGGTGAATCGCTTGTTTTTAATCTAGAAACAGTACTTCAAAGACCATATGATTTCAATCTTGTAGTACTTGACCAAAATAATAAAATAATTTTTACAAAATATGATCAAACAGACTCTTTTGGAAAATACACTGGAGATATTTTAATTGATTCAGATAAATTTTTAATTGCTGGTAAATATTTTCTCAAAGTAACATACGGTACAAAAATGGGAGGAAATACAAACACTAGAGAGTTTAACGTAAGTATGTTTGATAAACAAATTCCTGTCAATGTAGTCAGTGAAAAAATTCCAACTACTGAAAGCTTTCAATCAGAGATAATTACACAAAACCAGGAAATTAAGACTAGTGATGCAATTGATGAATTTATTCCAAATGAGCCTGAAACCATAATTTCAAGCAACATAGAATCTACAAACAATATTGAAGCGACAGCTAATATAGAATCTATAAACAATATTGAAGCGACAGCTAATATAGAATCCATAAATAATATTGAAGCGACAAGTAATGTGTATGATGAAAATAATTTTATTGTGTATTTACCTATAATTTTTTCAATTCTTTTTGTAATTGTGATTATAAAATGGTTAAAGCGTAAACATACGCCAGTTGATACAAACTATGAATCATTGAGTTTTAATGAATTAATTCAAAATGGCTTATCATTTCAGAATCAAGATAAAAATCTAAATGCATTAAAATTATTTGATAGAGCAATTGCGATAAATAGAGAAAATGAGGAAGTTTGGGTATACAAAGGTCAAACACATGAAAAATTACATCAGTATAATGTTGCAATTTATGCCTTAAATATTGCACTTGGAATTAATTTCAAAAATAAATCTGCATTGCTCTCCTTACTTGGAATTTATGAGAAACTTGGACAACCTCAAGATGCTAAAAAATGTCGTGAACGCATCAATCGTTACTATCCACAAACTGAGCCTAGTGGATTTACTGAGAAAAGTGAATCTCCTGAAAATAATGGAATTATCAGAGTCAGCAAGACTAGCGATAACTCAGTAAACATAAACTCATTTCAAAATATTCCTGAATCAAAAAAAAATGTAGAAAAGATTATTGATTTACCAAATAATGATATGGATAATTTTGATAAAGAGGCAACTGTTTTAATAAACGAACTAAATAATTTAGATAAAAAAATTATTTCGTCACCATATGGTGTTCTAAATAAATCATTTAAAGAACTAGTAAATACAAAAATTAAATTATGTAATGCTGTAATTGCTTTGTATTTCCAGGAAATAAATATTAAATTAGCAAATAATGACTCTTCATCAAATAAATTAATTTTAGAGTATGCTTTATTTCTTAATGATCTTGCAAATTGTTATTTTGAATTAAAAGATTATGATACTGCAATCATTTGGAATAACAAATCTATTGCAGCAAATAATAACATACATGGGCTAATTGGTTTAATGCACTGTTATTCAATGAAAACTTCACAAGATATATCGGATAAAGAAAATGAGGCACTTGATTTAAAATCTATTTCATATGCACATCAAGTATTACAAATGGACCCGACAAACATACTTGCACTACAATTCCTCAAAGAAATTGAAAAATTTTATGATAAAAAATTTATTTAATGTGAACTTTTCAAAGTTCTTATAATTTGCTTTGATAGTTTTACAGTGATCACGTTATCTACTTGCTTGAAATTCTCACATACAGTATAATTTTTTCCAAATATCTCTTTCATGTTTTTTTCATTATCCAAACGTTTTGCACCTGCGTAAATTCCATTACAAGAAATTCCTTTATGCGTCATAATTTTTATTGCTTCTTTTGCAGATTGAATATCATTATGATTATCTGGGTCGCCATCAGTAATTAGGAAAAATAGTCTCTTTTTACTAAACATTTTTTCAATTTCATGCTTTGCATACCAAACTGCTAATGCAAGGGGAGTTGTTCCATTGGCTGCAATTTGCCCAATTTGCTCTGATTTTATAATTTTATGAATATTACAGTGTTCCCCATTTCCATTCCAACCTAATACAGTTATCTTCACATTTGGTAAATCTGTGACTGCTTGAAATAATGTGGCGCACATTCGTTGAACTATTCCTACATTGTCTCTCATTGAACCGCTTTCATCTATTGCAATTATTATGTCAAAACCTCCAAAGGTTTTCACACCTTTCATAAATTCTCCATGTTGTGTAATTTTAAAATCAATATACGAATCAATATCAATTTCACTGCCATGTGAATCTATACTGGTGTATTCTCCACCTTGAATTTTTTTAAATATTTTTTTTAAATCTGTTGCTGTTTTTTTATTATATTTTACAAGTTCACAACGCTTACGTTTTACTATGTTTATTTTTTTTTTCATATCACACCATTTGTAATTTTGAATACTTGCTTTACTGGTAATTTTCGCCAGTTCTTTTTCTATATTTCTAATTTCTTCACTTCCCTGAATTTTTAAATCACTACAAATTCTTTCAAAATCTTCATTGTTGTCAAAATCTAACTTTGGTTTTTTATTTTTTTCTGAATTAGAAAATATTTTCTTTTTTTCATTAATCACATAATTATTTTTTTCATGATTTAGTCTGTAACGCATTATTTCTCTATCTAAACTTGAATTTGTTGCTGGCTCTTCTGTTTGATTTAGTCTGTAACGCATTATTTCTCTATCTAAACTTAAATTTTTTTCTGGCTCTCCTGTTTTAACTTGCTCATTTTTTTTGAAATCGTTACGCATTTTTTCTAATATTTCAGATATTTGCTCTCTAGCAAATTCATCTTCTGCATTTTCCAATTCTGATGATAATTTTACATAAGATTCCAGAAATTTTTTTGTATAATTGTGTGGTATCTTTTTTCTATTTACATCATATGCTGAATCTGACTCATTTTCGGCAATCTGCTCCATGTTTTTTGAATTGCACAATATCCAAGGCGTTACCACTTTTTCCCAATACATCAGTGCTAGATTGTAGGCGCCTGCTTTTCCAGTTCCCTCTACACTAGTCATGAATTTGTTCGCTTCTTTGAACTCACTTTGTTCAACTAGATCATTTAGGCCGTATTTTGCCATTTTAAGGGCAATTATTGGGTCTTTTGGAATTTGAATATTTTTTAATTCCTCCTTTGATTCAATCTCTCTTGCATCGATAAATCTGTCATTTGCACCAGGATATATCGCACCATAGCATGTTTCTACTCTTCTTTGTTCTAATGTGTCAAAAATTATTACTGCATTTTCTATCATCTCATCTGTGTAATCCTTCTTGTTTGTCTTTGGTAAGACCTTTTTGATTTTATGAACAAACATGTAATCGGGGGAACTAAATATTATGTATCCCAACATTCTTTCTAATCTTGTTGTTGCAGTTACTCCGTTCTCTCTAACTCCCAAGTTTATGACAAAGCTTGAAGTTTTTTTCTCCCATTTTGATTTTGTATTTTGAAAAAAATTTAATTCGATTCTTTGCTTTTTTAATTCTTCAAAAATTGAGACGATACGGTAATACGTTTCAAATTTGCGATATTTCTCAGCCTGGAAATTATTCTTTTCTACATTTAATGCCATTACTCTTCCGTGTCATTTGTTTCTGTATTTTTTAAAATTAATTTTCCAAAAATACTTTCTATACGAGATTTGATTATGTCAATTTCCTCTTCTTGCTCATAATTGCCCAATACTTTAAGTTCCAAGACAATCTCCATTGTATTGATTTCATTAATTCCTTCGTAACTACGATACAAATCAAACATGTCTGCAATATCTCGTGTGGAAATTGCATAGTTTATGTTTCCTTTCTTTTCAAGGGCTCTGGTTTCCTTTGCTAATTTGAATACACCTTTTGCAAATTTTATCGGGATGTTTGTTTCATTTACTAGATTCATTTCATTTTTTAAATCAGGATAATCCCAGACCCATGTAGCAAATCTACTTTTTAAATCATGATTCAATTCGTAAATTCCACCATTGTTACTTGGATTGCTTGTTGCAAACAAAATCAACTTTGAATCCTTTTTCAAGTGATATGTTTTTTCAAGTGCTTCTATGTATATCCCACATCTCCAATCAAGCAGTGGATTTAGTAGCTTTTGCATTGCAGGTGGAAGTGAGCCTACTTCTTCAAGACACAATACTGCAAGACCTGTCTTATTTGCCAATTCTATTACGGTTGGAATTATTCCAAGTTTAAATGGGGTTGTTCCTGATTTGTGAATAATCAGCCTTCCCACCAGGTGACTTTCTTTTGTTCCCTCACTGCAATCATATTGTATGAAAGGAATTCTATGTCTTTGTGCAACCCAACTTGCAATGCTGAGTGTTTTTCCTATTCCTTTTGGACCTTTAATTAACAATGGCTTTTTACTTTTCAAAAGTCCATCATAAATTGTAAATTCATTCCTAATTTCGACATATCTTGGAACTTCTCCAATCATGTGATTTTCAGGAACTACTTCAATTACTTCCAAATCATTTGAAGTAAACCCATAATCTTGTCTATTTACCGTGGAAGTTACTTTGTATTTTTCTTGGCTCATTTCTGTTTTCCTACTTTTGTATTTTTTTTTCTTATTTCTCTATGTTTTTTAAAACAATAGATTGCATCTTTTTCTTCATGCAGTGCAAAATGAGCATCGGCTTTTCTCATCCACGCATCATCATTTTCTGAATCAATTTGAATTAGTTTCTCAAGTCTATGTATGGAATCTTTGAATTCCTCTAATTCAAAACTTGATTTGGATTTTACCAATAGAGACTCCACGTCCTCAGGGAATTCGTCACATGCCATAATTGTTTTTCTGTAATAGTGTCTTGCTCTGTCAATATTGCCTATTGCGTTATATGCTTCTGCAATAATGTAGATTGATTCGTATTTGGAAGAGAATTCTTCAATCACAAATCTCAAATCATCAATTGCTTCCACGTATTTTCCAATTGCAAAGTAATGCTTTCCTCTCAATTCTATTATTTTAGACCATGTGGGATATTTGTCCAGAATCTTTTGATAGCACTTTATTGCATTTTCATGGTCGTTCATGTTACCGTATACATATCCTAGATTCTCCAAATTGTCATCAATTATTTGATCAATGTCTGCTAGAACATCATAGTTTTGACGGAAACTTTGAATTGATTTGTTTTGTTTCTTCCACTCTTGATTCGTTATCTCACGCTTGAATCTTTCCAGTTGAATCTTGTACGCCTCTACTGCTTTAATGTTGCAAAATTCTTCAGTCTTGTCGTCTTTCTTTTCTGCATACAAACATCCTAGCCTGTGCCAGGCATTTGCATGATGTGGATCAAGTCTTACTGCTTTTTGAAGACATTGTATTATTTTGTCCGAGTCATCGTATGTTATTCCTATATCGTACCAATTTTCTGCAGTAAATTCATTCATGATATAATATACGTGAAAATGACTATTAACTACTACTGGTATTGTATGCATACTATACATACTGTTATTTCAAAAATAATCGATGTTTTTTGTAAATCCTTTATGTTCAAACATTGAAGTTATTTTTTATTCCATATACCACTATGAATTTCTGGGCTGCCCTCAACAACCCGATTGTAAAAATATACAAAAGCAAGAATTTGGCTTTCATCATCACAAAATGCAATAGTTCTCTTTCTAACAAATAGGCTATCCGGATCATTTGGGTCACATCCTTCATATCTGTCAATCTCTTTTAATGTGTCTAGATCTTTTATTTCATAAATCTCACCGTATACAAACGAGTTTGAATTCTCTAGTATTCCTGGATATGAACCTAAATTATACATGATCCCATGTATTTTTGCTTTATCCACATAACGTGCTATTTTTTCTATCATGTAATTTGCACGATATCCTTTTTTCAAAGTTCCATACACAAATATGTAATCAGGGTTCATCCTTGTCAAATAATTTTTTCAATTCTTCCACACTATACTCATTTTTTATGCCATCCTTTTTACTTAAATAATCACATATCCAATTTTTAGGTTCTTCATCTTTTTTATTTTTAAATTTATCACTTTCTGCCAATCCACACATGATTGTTTTCACATATTTTTCTGACGGTTTATTGAAATCTAACTTGTCGTTACTTGTAATGGTCCAAATAGGAACACCTTCATAGTCTGATTCCAAATCTATCTTTTCATTATACCAAATTTTTCCCTCGTGCTTCCATATTTCTGAAAATTGTTCCTCTGTTATTTTCCACATTCTTCCATATGTTTGCATGTTTTCATCCGAGTTAACTGTGATAAAAGCAACACCACCCTTGCCCCACGAATCTGCTTTCTTTGCAAAAAACAATTCATGTTTAATTGTGTGCCATTTGTTTTCTATTGGTAGTGTTTTATCTGTACAGCCTGTACAATCACTGCCTCCCCATTTGAATTTGATTCCATTAATGTAGCAGAAAAATCGTTCTTTCATAGTATTTGAACCATAACCAAAATACCAGATGTATTTTGTCATGTCTAAGTTAGTTCAAACTTTAATTTAAGCACTCTTATCTTATCTCTGCATACTTTTCATACTGTTTAAAAAATCACCACTGACCTAACACATGAAAATAATCCACTCGCATAGTTTGGAATCTATTTGTATCCCAATTCTTTGGCTCTGTCAAAGCATTTTTTAGGTTCTTCATCTTTTTTATTTTTAAATTTATCACTTTCTGCCAATCCACACATGATTGTTTTCACATATTTTTCTGTATTCTTATGTGCACAAAATACACTATATTAATAGTACATATATTATCTGCGTACTAGATAACCACTGCCAATCATGTGTAAAAGTAATTCAGGTTCATCACAAAGTAATGTTAATACTTCATCTGCCATTGATTCACCTGTAAATTTACCACATTTAAAACATACTTTTAATTCAAATATTTTATTTTTAGCATTTCCACTTTTTCCATATTCGTATATTTTTCCACCACACACACACTTTTTATTTTTTATTTTTTTATCACCAAGTTTTAACTTACACAAGTATATTCCTATCTGCTCAACAAAACCCCTCGGAATTTCTACTCCTGGCTCGAATTTGTAAATGCTAAACTTATTTTCAATATTTAAAAAATATTTTGTTTCTTTAAAACTATACATTAATTTCAAAGCAATTGCCTTGTTGTGATTCACTTCAAACTTTTGTATTGTTTCAAAAATATAGTCTCCCGATTTACCACTCTGGTGGTTATCTCCTTTTTGATATGCATCCTCACTAGTTTGTCTGAATAGCCACATACCTACTTCTTGTGCTAGACTAAATGGAATTTCGACCCCTCTTTCATGTTTCCCGTATTTTGTTCTATTCAAAAATAACTGTTCTCTGCCGGAATTAGTAATGTGTAATGATAAAACTATACGATCGTTACCTATTGACCAATTTTTAATCTCGTAGAATCCACTGCCTTTATTCCTACAATCTTTAAAAAAATTAGAGTCAGACATTATCGATGATCTCCCTTTCCACGTATACGGTTTCTACGAAGTCGATCTGAGATCTTATTTCTGTTTAATTGTATAATCTCACTAGTGTCAAAACCGAGTAAAGACATAATTTGAAGTAGACACAAAATATGTTTTACTATCAAAGATGTGCATTCTGTTGATATAGTATCATCTTTCCTTGTTTTACGTTTTTCCAATGATGAAAAAGTTTGAATAAAATCACCATGTTCATTTCTTACATCAGCTTTAAGCTTTTCAACGATAAGGGTTTGATCAGCATTATGAATATCAAATTTTTGAAGCACTGCACATAATGATTTATCACGCAGGCAAGCCATGAAAATTTTAAATTTTTCATCTGTGTTGGATTTATTTGATTTTAAAATTTCAATTATAGGAAAACCATCAAGTGAAAGATATTGAAGTGCATACCAAACAATGTCTCCACATTCACGAGCTAAACCATTATTTCCATAAATAGAATTAGACTCCATAAATTTTTCATCATACTCTGAATTTTCTTCTATTATACCTATGCTGTATTCATGATTTAGTTTTGGTTTACAGAATAGTTTTTTGATTTTATTTAGAAATCCTTTTCCAATTTCTTTTTGATAAGATGAAAGTTCTTCAATTTCTTTTTGATAAGGTGAAAATACACACGTGGTTAGAAGAGATTGTAAATTTTCTTTAGGAACGCGATAATCAAATGTATTTCCTATAACAGAATCTAATTTGTGTGGATTCAGTACTTTATCAATCATATTTGTTATACTCATTCCCTATCTCCTCCTCCCAAAACGTCGTCCTGCCTTTGAGAGATATTTAAGAAATTTGTCAACTCGTTCCTTTTGATTGTAGAACCTGGATGCATCCCCGGGACGGAATTTGATCCACTTTGCATATTGGAGTGGATGACTGTGAATCTGATCACCGTGGTATGCACACACACCAATAGTCTGCTCTGGAAAATATGTGACATGATGCTTCTCTGTTGCAACATTAATGCAAAGCTCGCACTTCATTTCTGCACATCTCCCATGTCTTTGTAGCAGTCTATGCACATTCCCAGGAACATTTCAGAATTGTCCTCTTCATAGTGGGAAAGCCATTTTTCACAATTCTCACATGATGAAGTCCAGATTGGCATGTGTTCATCAGGATATCCAGGCCAGTAGACTACCTTTCCTGCAACTTTTCTGTTGCAGCAAGTGCATTTGACAAGTCTTACTTGTTCTCTTTGTTCTGAGTTGTACTTGGAAAGTACAGAGAAATTTTTCCTAGTCTCCCAATTGTCGGTTTGAGACTGTCTTATGGCAATGGAGTTTGACTCCAAAATATTCTTGCTATTTTTGACAATCTTTTTGGATTTATGTGATATCCTATTTTGCATACTATCCATAATTTATGAAGTATATAAAGCATAGGTTTATTTTCAAATAAACTGTAGTTTTGTTATAAATAAAAATGCATGACCAATGTAACGGTAGTTAGATGTTGCTTTGATTGTATATTAATTTAAGACTAAACTATATTAGTACAATATTGAATTAAAACTATAATGGATGATCCAAAAATCCCAGATAAGCAATTAGTGTCAAAGGAAGACCTGTTGCTGATGATCCAACAAATTTTGACTAATCCTAATCAAAAAACAGAACCTGCTTTTATTGATGAGCAAAAAAATACTTTCAAAATCGATCCCACTGATCTTGAGAAAATAGAGAAAATTGTCTCGAAAAATAACAAGTTCTTTGCCGATAAAGATGCTTTCATAAGAGAGGCAATAGACATGATGTCCAAATTCTGGGATGGACCATTTGAGGAATTAAATGAAAAAATGAAACACATGTGGCAATTTTTACCACAGGAAACCAAATCATACATTGACCAGACATCTCCAGAGTATTACCGTCAAATGGAAATGATTCCGATGAATGAGGGGCAGGCTGCTAAATCTTTTGAAGAAATACAAAAGAAAAACAGTGATGTTAAAAATTTCCTGCGTCAATACAAAAACCTGTTTAAGAACTTGGATCGTGAAACATTTGACAAAGAGATTCCGGCTCTGATTGGAAGACCAAAAAACTCACTTTTATTGGATCAAGATTATGCTAGAATTTTTCCGACCAAGCTGGTTTTAATGTTACTGGCATATGAAATATACCAAGCTCATAATTCTACTCAGGCAACATGGATAAGCTACAAAAAATTTAGGGAATCAGTCTATGATGATGTTAGGGTGTTTACCATGCATGTTAAAAACAATGAGAAAGAAATATTTAACAAAAAATCACGCAGTGCGATAATAAAAACACGAAAAATTTCTATTGGCTTGCCTTTTGTAGATCCTCAGGGCTCAATAAAAAATGTGATCAGGGAAAAATCATCAAAAAATATTTTTCTTGATACCTATGTTGGCTCAACACTTAGGGCGTGGCAGAAAACTAGAAAGCAAACGCATAAGTCAGAAGACGGTCAGATTGGTGAAATACCTTTAGACTCTGGATATATGATTGGAATCCTAAGTGAATTGAATTTAATCGCATTCAAGCCAAACCGACTAGGGGGGTTTGAAAATGACATTGATGTAACTTTGACTCCTGCAGGATGTGAATTCCTAATGATAAAAAATCCAATACTGGATGAAAATAATTTTGAAAGATCTCTAAGTATTCAGGAGGGAGAATACTACATTGATGTGTTGATACAAAACCACAAACTAGAGAAAAATATCATTAATCGGATTCGATTAGAAATAGACAGTTTGAATCAGACAAAAATTCCTGAGAAATCAAACAATTTTGATGAT
>SXGS01577671.1_pt1 | contig 16043 bp, 14 predicted proteins | sample 3174681 | NCBI WGS metagenome assembly SXGS01 (sample SAMN11356861, study PRJNA531348) | freshwater metagenome | isolation source: freshwater sample F1-80 | place: China: Fuxian Lake, Yuxi | collected 2017-12-25 | reverse complement strand
GGTGTCGAATTCGATCAAACAACTGCGCGAATTGAACTCCATGTTCGAAAGCGGCGGTGGCTCGGGCCTCACCAAGAAAGAGCTGCTGGACCTCCAGCGCCGCCGTGACAAGCTTCAGAAGTCGCTTGGCGGTATCGCAGACATGGGCGGCCTGCCGTCGGCAATCATCGTGATCGACACGAACAAGGAAGCCATCGCCGTTCAGGAAGCCCGCAAGCTGGGTATCCCGGTCGTTGCTGTGCTCGACACCAACTGCAACCCGTCAGACGCCGATTTCGGCTTCCCGGGCAACGATGACGCTGCCCGCGCCATTTCGCTCTACTGCAACCTGTTTGCAGATGCGGTTCTGGACGGTCTGGCTGAATCCACTGCTGGCCTTGGTGTTGATCTCGGTGCGTCCTCCGATATCGCCTCGCTTGCCGAAGCAGACGTCAAGCTGGCTGATGAAGAAGCTGCGGGCGAAGCCTGAGGGCTTGTCCGTCAAACCCAAGATGAAGGAACAATCTCATGGCTGAGATTACCGCTGCACTTGTGAAAGAACTGCGTGAGAAGACTGGCGCCGGCATGATGGATGCCAAGAAGGCGCTCGTCGAGAACGACGGCGATCAGGCTGCCGCTATCGAGTGGCTGCGCGCCAAGGGGCTTTCAAAAGCCGCCAAGAAGTCGGACCGCGCGGCCGCTGAAGGTCTTGTTGCTGTGAAGCTGTCTGAAGATGGCAAGTCCGGAGCTATTGTTGAGCTCAACGCGGAGACCGATTTCGTTGCCCGCAATGAAGGCTTTCAGAAGTCGCTCGAAGGGATCGCGAAAGCTGCTCTGGGCACCAGCGGAACCGCTGAGGCTGTTTCAGCTTCTGCCTCTCCTGATGGCGAAGGCACTGTCGACGACCTGATCAAGCGCATGATCGCCACGATTGGCGAGAACATGACGCTCCGCCGCGCAGCCAAGCTCTCTGCGGACGGCCGTGTGGCCGCATATGTCCACAATGCCGTTGCTCCTGGAATGGGCAAGGTCGGCGTTCTTGTTGCGCTTGATGGTTCCGGAGATCTGGAAGATGCTGGCCGCAAGGTTGCGATGCACATCGCGGCTACGTCGCCTGCAGCAGCCACCACTGCTGAACTCGATCCGGCACTCGTCGAATCAGAAAAGCGCGTCTTGACTGAACAGGCCCGCGAAAGCGGCAAGCCGGATGCTGTCATCGAAAAGATGATCGTTGGCCGGATGCAGAAGTTCTACAAGGAAGTTGTCCTTGTGGAGCAGCCTTTCATTATGGACCCCGATAAAACGGTCGGAGAATTCTTGAAAGAGCAGGGCGCTACGCTGAAGAGCTTTGTCCACTACAAACTCGGTGAGGGTGTGGAGAAAGCCGCTGACAACTTCGCGGATGAAGTTGCCGCTCTTACAAAAGGCGCCTGATCGGGCTTGCCTTTCAGCCCCTGAGGGGCTTTGAACAATCCCGGTCGCTCCCGAATGGGCGGCCGGGATTATTTTCATGCAACGCACAGAAAACAAGGGATTGGGGTGTCACCATGCCGTCTGACGAGCCTGAGACCAGCACGCTGAAATACCGCCGGGTTCTTTTGAAGCTTTCGGGCGAAGCATTGATGGGCGGCGGGCAGTTTGGCATTGATATCCCGACCTGTGAGAATTTTGCGCGCGCCATTGCGGCGGCAAGAGCAGCCGGGGCAGAGATCTGCCTTGTGATTGGCGGCGGAAACATATTTCGCGGCGTAGCGGGTGCAGCAAAAGGCATGGAGCGGGCTCAGGCAGACTCAATGGGTATGCTTGCCACTGTCATGAATGCCCTGGCGATGCAGAGTGTGCTTGAGAGCATCGGCGTTCCAACCCGCGTCCAGTCGGCTTTAAGCATGGACGCCATCTGCGAGCCCTACATCCGCCGGCGAGCTCAACGCCACATGGAGAAAGGCAGAGTAGTGATCTTTGCGGCCGGTATCGGAAACCCCTTCTTCACAACGGATACAGGCGCCGCTTTACGCGCAATCGAAATGAATTGTGACGCGCTGCTGAAGGGAACCCAGGTTGATGGTGTCTACACGGCAGATCCCAAGCTGGACTCCACCGCGACGCGGTATCATCAGGTGGCATATCAGGAACTGCTGGCCAAGGATCTCCGCGTCATGGACTCATCGGCTGTCAGCCTGATGCGGGACAACAATATTCCAATCGTCGTCTTCTCCCTGAAAGAAGAAGGGTCGCTGCTGAATGTCCTTTACGGACGGGGCACTTCCACGACGATTACCAATGAGGGAGCAGAGAAGCCATGAGTTACAGCAAACAGGATATTGAGCGCCGCATGGAAGGCGCTCTCGCGTCGTTGGCCTCGGAGTTTGCGGGTCTTCGGACCGGGCGTGCGTCCGTAAATCTGCTGGATTCGATACAGGTTCCAGCATACGGCGCGATCACCCCACTTAGCCAGGTGGCTTCCGTCACCGTTTCTGACACCCGTATGCTGTCGGTGAACGTTTGGGACAAAACGGTTGTCGGTGCGGTTGATCGTGCCATTCGCGATTCCGGGTTGGGCCTTAATCCCGTTATGGATGGCCAGAACCTTCGCATTCCGATCCCACCGCTCAACGAGGAGCGCCGGGTCGAGCTTACGAAAATTGCCGGGAAGTATGCCGAAGCCGCCCGTGTTGCTGTTCGCAACGTCCGGCGTGATGGCATGGACGCACTCAAGAAGGCCGAAAAGGACGGTGAGATCAGCGAAGACCGCCATCGCAGCTTGTCCGAGGAAGTCCAGAAGATCACCGATGCGTTTATCAAACGTGTCGATGAGGCCCTTAAGGGCAAGGAAGCGGAGATCATGCAGGTCTGATGTCACGGGCAAGCGCCCCTCGTGAGACCAGTCCGGCGGACCACGGGTCCGGCGTTCCAAAGCATGTCGCCATTATAATGGATGGCAACGGCCGCTGGGCTACCGCCAGGCATTTGCCGCGGACAGCTGGGCACGAGCGCGGGGTCGAAGCGCTGCGCCGGACGGTCGAGGCGGCTGGCGAGCTTGGCATCAAATACCTTACGGTGTTCTCATTCTCGACTGAAAACTGGCGTCGCCCGCCCGCAGAGGTAAATACGCTGTTCGGTTTGCTGAAAGCTTACGTGCACCGCGATTTGAACCGGCTCAAAGGTGAAGGTGTGCGTATACGGGTCATTGGGCAAAGGGAGGGGCTACCCCCAGATATTGCAAGCCTGGTGACCAAGGCCGAAGCTGAGACCGCATCCAATACGAAGTTCAACCTGATAATAGCATTCAATTACGGTTCGAGAGACGAGATCCTGCGGGCCGCTCAGCAGCTTGCAGCAGATATCGCCGCAGGAAATGCGCCGTTAGCCGTGAATGAAGCGCAGTTTTCCAAATATCTGGATACACGGGACATACCTGATCCAGACCTTCTGATTAGGACCAGCGGCGAATATCGAATGAGCAACTTCCTGCTTTGGCAGGCGGCATATGCCGAGCTTCTCTTTTGTGACGTTCTCTGGCCGGACTTTGACCGCTCCCATCTGGAAGAAGCGCTAAAGTGCTATAAAGAGCGGGAACGCCGGTACGGCGCTGTCGCGCCCGGAGCGAGCTGATGGGTGACTGGACACCGGCCGACAGGCGGTTTTCCGAACTTCCCGCCCGGCTGTTGTCCGCGATAATTCTAATCCCTTTGGCATTGGGCGCGGTTTGGGTCGGGGGATATTGGTTGGCGGCAGCCTGCGCTGTTTTTGCTTATGTAATGATGATGGAATGGTGCGGCATGAGTGCGGCGCCAAACCAGCACATTCTGGCAGGAATGTCCGTCCTGTTTGTCCTGTCGATGCCTCTTCAGTTGGAAATCATAACTCCCGCACTCGCTGTCGCGACGCTGTCGACAGCGATATTTGGTGCCCGTCCGGGTTTTAAACAAAGGCTGACAGCCGGTTTTGGCGTCCTGTACGTGCTCGCGATGGTTGGGTGCCTGTATCAGCTTCGCGAAGGGCCTTGGGATGGCCGATACGTATCGCTCTATTTCATGTCATTCGTGTGGGCGTCAGACTCTGCGGCTTATTTTGCCGGCCGAGCGGTGGGCGGACCTAAGCTGTTACCGAAAGAAAGCCCCAACAAGACATGGAGTGGTGCAATTGCTGCTGTTGTCGCCTGCGGCATCTGTGGTTACTTCGCTTCAGCGATTGAGGGCGTGAGCCCAGTTCCCTGGATCGTATGTGGAATGGTGATTTCAATGATGGCGCAGGCGGGTGATTTGTTTGAAAGCGGCCTAAAGCGGCGGTTCAACGTCAAGGACTCTGGCCATATTCTGCCCGGGCATGGTGGCCTTCTTGATCGAGTGGACGGACTCGGCGCCGTCTGCGTTTTTGGCGTAGTCGCGCTTACAGTGATGCCCGATCTTGCCTCGAAGCTGGGACTTTAATCTGAGTGTCGCGCCGTATTTCAATCTTCGGAGCAACCGGGTCTATTGGACGATCAGCGTTTGACGTTATCCAACATGCTACAAATGCGGGGGTTGCGGAGTTCGAGATTGAAGCTCTCGCTGCTGGAGCGGACGTAGAAGGGCTTGTCAGGCAGGCATTGGTTCTACGGCCCAGGATCGCTGTGATCGCGGATGAAACCAAAAGAGAAGAGCTGGCCCACAGATTGTCGGGCACAGGTATTGAGGTCGCCGCGGGTGAAGCTGCAATAAACGAGGCAGCAACGCGCTCCTGCGACCGGGTATTGGCCGCCATTGTTGGCGCGGCCGGCTTGCCGTCGACCCTGTCTGCAATCCGAGCTGGCAACGATGTTGCTATCGCAAACAAGGAGAGCATTGTTTGTGGCGGGGCTTTGATGCTGGAAGCAGCGAAAAGATCAGGAGCGCGGTTACTGCCCGTCGATTCTGAGCACAGTGCCATTTTCCAATGTCTGGGGGACGGCAGGGGCCTGGAGCGCTTAACAATCACGGCATCGGGCGGGCCTTTCCGCACCGTTTCGCTAGAAAAGATGAAGACAGCCACTCCAGCGGAGGCCGCTGCCCACCCTGTTTGGTCCATGGGCATCAAGAATTCGATTGATAGCGCCACTCTGATGAATAAGGCGCTGGAGTTCATCGAGGCAGCTATTCTGTTTGATGTGGTGGCAGCCGACATCGATGTGCTCGTACATCCCCAGTCTATCATTCACGGAATGGCTCAATTCAATGATGGATCCGTGATCGCCCAGATGGGCGCGCCGGATATGAAGACCCCTATTTCCTACGCTTTGGGTTGGCCAGACCGCATCCCGACAACCGTTTCCCGATTGAACCTGGCTGCCCTTGGCAGGTTAGACTTCGCCGAAGTAGACGAACAACGATTCCCTGCAATTCGGCTGGCCAGGCATGCAATGACGGCAGGGCCCGGCGCTCGGGTGATATTAAATTGCGCTAATGAAGAGGCAGTTTCCGCGTTCATATCAGGCGAATGCGGATTTCTGGACATCAGTAGGGCAGTTGAAGCCGCACTCGAGTGCTTTTCATCAGGTAATTTTGCCTCTAGCAAATGCGAAACGCTTGAAGAAATAGCAGAATTAAGCCGGTACGGCAGGTTCCTTGTCTCCGACTGGATTCGCAATGCCCCTGGCCGGGCGGGAGGGTGATCTATTGGAACAGGTTCTGAGCCAAGGTCCGCTCTTTCTGATCTGCCTTATCTTCATGATGGGCATTGTCGTGGTTGTTCACGAGTACGGGCACTATCTGGCGGCCCGGCTTTATGGGGTGGCGATCGAATCTTTCGCAGTCGGATTCGGCAAGCCGTTGGTTGAAATGCGCGACAAGCGGGGCACTCGCTGGCGCGTGAACTGGATTCCGCTCGGTGGTTTCGTAAGTTTCTTGCCGGCCAGCTCCCTTGAGGATGGCCAGCCACATTCCGGGGTTGTCGGAAAATCCTTCGATGACCTCAAGCCGCTTCCCAAAATTGTCGTCAGCCTTGCCGGACCGCTCGCCAATTTTGTATTGGCGACTCTGATTTTCGCACTGGCAGTGGGGGTTTTTGGTAGCCCCAAGTTCGAGGTGCAGATTACCCATGTTGCCGAAGGAATGCCGGCTGCCGAAGCCGGGCTTCTGGCCGGTGATGTAATCAAGGAAATCAACGGTCGTGAGATCCGTCATGGCGCAGATGCCACGATGATGGTCCTGGTTAGCCCAAACAAAACAATGCGATTCAACGTGGACCGCGGCGGACAGCAGCTGGAAGTTGACCTTGTGCCGGTTGAGATCGTTCGGTCCAATGAGTTTGGTCAGATCGTTCCGCAAAGCACGGCAGGGTTCAATCTCGTACATTCAAAGCTCATCGAACGGGTTCGTCATGGGCCGGTTGGATCATTGGCCTCCGGCGCTGCCCAGACAGGGCGCACGATAGACCAGACTGTGAAAATGCTGAGCCGTATTGCGACTGGAAACATGTCGGTTCATTCCATGTCCGGCCCAGTTGGAGTGGGGGACATCTCCCGCCGCGCAGTCAATCGGGTCATGGAGCAGACGCAGCTCACAACCTGGGAAAAAGCCGAACAATTGTTCTGGATGCTCATGAGTGTTTGCGCAGCCGTTTCAGTGGGGGTTGGTTTTTTCAACCTGTTGCCACTGCCTGTGCTGGATGGTGGGCGTGTGCTGTTTCATGCATACGAAGCGTTCACCGGGACGAAGTTCCCGAGCAAGGTGGAAGCCTTGGCTCTGAGGGCCAGTGTGTTTCTTCTACTGCTCATGGTGGTGGTTATCACATGGGGAGATGTGATTGAAACAGGCGTGTTTGGACGGGGAGGCGGCTGACCAAGATCAGCCCGATACGGAGAGTGGTATTCTTGATGCGTAAGTTCCTCGCAGCAACATTTCTTGCGACAAGCGCTCTGGCCTTGGGGGCGAGCAACTTTGGCGCCACTGCTGTGGCGCAGGAAGACCCGCTGTATGGCGGCACGATTCGGTCCATCCTCGTCGAGGGGAACCAGCGCATCGAGGCGCGTACAGTGCAGTCCTATCTGTTGGTTGAGCCCGGCGATGCATTCGATCCGGACAGAATTGATCTCTCCCTGAAAACCCTGTTCGCGACCAACCTGTTTGCAGATGTGTCGATTGACCGCCGGGGCAATGACCTGGTGATTCAGGTCGTCGAAAATCCGATCATCAACCGCGTGATATTCGAGGGCAACCGCGCCCTTAAGGACGACAAACTTCGCGAAGAAATCCAGGCTGCTCCTCGCGGCATTTTTACCGCCGCTCGCGTCCAGTCCGATGTTCAACGGATCATGGAGCTCTATCGCCGGTCAGGCCGTTTCGCAGCCAAGGTCGAGCCTCAGTACAAGCCGCTTGAGCAGAACCGCGTTGATCTCATTTTTGAAGTGACCGAAGGTCCCGTAACAGGCGTCAGGTCGATCAATTTCATCGGAAACCAAGCCTATTCCGACTCGCGGCTGCGTAGTGAGATTGTCACGAAACAATCCCGGCTTTGGCGCTTCTTCAGCTCTAACGACAACTACGATTCCAACAGGCTTGAGTATGACCGCGAACGCCTGCGTGAATTTTACCAGAACGATGGTTATTACGATTTCCGTGTAACCTCTGCTGTCGCAGAGCTGACGCCTGACCAGAAAGACTTCTACATCACCTATACGGTGGACGAAGGCCGTCAGTATGACTTCGGCGAGATCAAGGTAGAAACAGCGCTTGAGAAACTGGATGCTACCGTGCTTCAGGCGGTTGTTCCCATTCAGGAAGGCGAACTGTTCCGCGGCAGTCTGATCGAAACCACCATAGACAGCCTCACATATGCCGCAGGCGTAGCAGGTTATGCCTTTGTGGATGTCCGCCCACAGATCAGTGTGAACGAGCAATCCGGCCGGATCGACATCACGTTTGCGCTCGATGAAGGCCCGCGCGTTTACATTGAGCGGATCAATATTGTTGGCAACACACAAACACTGGACCGCGTAATCCGCCGGGAGCTGCGCCTCTCGGAAGGGGATGCGTTCAATCGAATCCTGCTCGACCGGTCACGCAATAGGGTCCGTGCCCTCGGCTTCTTCAAAGATGTCGAAGTGATTGAGACACCCAGCGAACAGCCGGATCGCACCATTGTCGATGTGAAGGTAACGGAACAGTCGACCGGTGAACTCTCATTTGCCGCCGGTTTCTCGTCCGTTGATGCTTACCTGTTCGACCTCAGCGCGTCGCAAAGAAACCTGCGGGGCCGGGGCCAATCGGTCGTCGCCAGAACATCCCTCTCGAGCCGTCAACAAATTGTGGACCTTCGTTTCACGGAACCGCGTTTCCTCGATCGCAACCTTTCGGCTGGCGTGGACCTTTTTGCCACCAAGCAGGACTTTGAGGAGTTTACCGGCTTCACGAGCGACACGATCGGCGGCGGTGTGCGGATGGCGTTCCCGCTCACGGATCGAATGCAGATGGGACTCCGTTACCGTCTTCAAGCGGATGATGTCAGCATCGCCGACCAGAACATCATCATCGACTCCAACGGGATGCTGTCGCGCATCAGCACCCAAATTGCGGGTCAGGATACACCGAACGACTTTAGCGACGACGTTTTCAGGGCTCCCGAGCAAGGCGATGCTGGGCCAGGTGAGGCCGTCGTAGACATTTGCGATCCGAGCTATCTTCTCCGCAATACGATCTGCCGTTCCGAGCGCAACGACATCTCCAGCATCGTTGGGTATGATCTGTTTTGGGATCAGACAAATGATCCAATCTCGCCAACTCGTGGCTTCAATTTCCGTTTCAGCCAGGATGTCGCTGGTCTCGGCGGGGATGTGAAATATATCAGGACCGAGACGGGCGCGTCGTTCTACAGGGGCATTTGGCGGGATGTCGTAGCCAGCGCCAACTTCTCTGGCGGCTATGTCTTGCCGCTTGATGAAGAGCAAGGCGTGCGGATCAACAACCGTTTCTTCCGTGGCGGGAGCACCTTCCGCGGGTTCGATGTGGCAGGCCTTGGCCCAAGGGAAATCCTTCGTCTTGTGGATCCCAACACGGGTGAAGTTCTTGGGACGCAGCGTTTGAACTCATTGGGTGGCAACGCATACTATCAAGGCACGTTCGAAGTGACCGTTCCGAACTTCGTACCCGAAGAGTACGGCATCAAAAGCGCATTGTTCCTTGATGTCGGATCTCTTGGATTGTTGGAGGATGTCGACAAGGGCAGCACCGTTACGCTCCAGGATGGTGCCCCCTTCGGTTACCCCGGACTTGCCGCTGTCCGTCAAACCAAGGACGCCGCTGCTCTGCGTGCTTCCGCAGGCATAAGCGTCTTCTGGGATTCCCCCTTCGGCCCGATACGTTTCGACTTCTCACAGATCCTCCGCAAGGAGGAGTACGACCAGACCGAATCCTTCCGGTTCTCGACCTCAACGCGGTTCTAGATCGCAAGCCCCAGAATAGGATGTAACCACCATGTCATTCATCAGGACCATTGTTGCCACCGCTATGCTGATGGCGGCTGTATCCGTGCCAGCCTTCCAACAGGCTCACGCGCAGAGCTCGACGATCATGGTTATCGACGACAACAGGATCTTCCTCGACAGCAAAGCTGGCAAGGACATCCAGACGAAATTGCAGAACATCGAAAAGCAGATCAGCAACGAGCTTGAGCCTACACGGAAGTCTCTGGAGAATGAGGCCAAGGCGCTTCAGCCCAAACTCCAAGGCAAGACGCGGGAACAAATTGCTGCCGACACAGCACTGGTGAATGAGCTTTCTGCATTCCAGAAGAAGAACAATGAGCTCAGCCAGAAGAGTGCGATTGCAGAGCGGGAGTACGCGATGACCGCCGAGAAGGCGATCATCGACTTCAACAAGGCTCTCGATCCCGTGCTGACGGAAGTGATCCGTGAAAAGAATGCACAGGTCGTTCTGCTCAAAAGCCAGGTTGTTTTCTCCGCCGATGCTGTCGACGGCACCGCTGCCATTGTTCAGAAGCTGGACGCAAAAACGGCCGCAATTGCAGTGACACGCCAAAAGCTTCCTACAGCGCCTCAGGGCGCAAACTAACAGGAAACCAGGAGTGACGGTCGACACTCGATTCTATGCGCCATTGGGGGCTTTGACGCTGGAAGAGATTGCCGGCCGCACTGGCGCGGTGCTGGCTGGGGAGCCTACTCAGGTCATTTCGGGAATTGCATCGGCGGCCAATTCAAAGGCCGCCGAAATTGCTTTCCTGGAAGGAGATGGAAAAAATACTCCGGAGCTGAGTGAGCACTTGGCGGCTGTCATTTCCACCTCGGGGATGCGCCGGCATGTCCCGGCTGGAGTAGCAATTCTCGAAACGCCGTTTCCCCGTTACATTCACAGCCAGGTCGCCAAAGCGTTATTCCGTATTCGGCATCATTTACCCATGAGCCAGGAACAAGTCTCTGATCAGGCTCAAATACATGCAAACGCAGTAGTTCAGCCAGGCGCATGTGTCGGGCCGGGCGCGGCGATTGGAGAGGGCGCAATCATAGGATCCAATGCCGTGATTGGTCCGGGTGTTCAAATTGGCCGGAACACGACTGTCGCTCCAAATGCCTCGGTGCATTGCTCTCTGGTAGGGGACAACGTCACCATTCTGGCTGGCGCGCGCATTGGCGAGACCGGCTTCGGCGTGCTGGTTGGCCCGCACGGTGCGGAAGACGCGCCGCATTATGGGCGTGTTATCATTCAGGACCACGCAACGATCGGCGCAAACAGCTGTATTGATCGCGGTGTGTTTGAAGACACGATCATCGGTGAGCGCACCAAGATCGATAACCTTTGCCAGATTGCCCACAACGTCGTCCTTGGGCGCGGCGTAATCGTCGCTGCCTTCGGGGGTATATCTGGATCTGTGCGTGTCGGGGATGGGTCAATGCTTGGTGGACGAGTTGGGATTGCTGATCATGTCACGGTCGGTGAGCGCGTCAGCCTTGCAGCGTCTGCCGGCCTGTTTCGTGATGTTGAGAGCGGCGAGACTTGGGGCGGGACCCCTGCCAAGCCGATCCGCCAGTGGATGCGGGAAGTCGCATGGTTGCAAAAGCAGGCCAATCCAAAGAAGAGTGACTCAAAGGCTTAAAGCCGTCACCAATGCGGGATATCCTTGGCCATGAGCGTAGAAGTTCACCCATCGGCTGTCGTTGAGAAAGGCGCGGCGCTCCACGATGGGGTGCGGATCGGACCTTTCTGTCACGTATCAGCCACTGCAGAGCTCGGCGCGGGTACAGAACTTGTTTCTCACGCCTCCGTTGTTGGCAACACGAAGCTCGGCGAAAACTGCCTTCTGTATCCTCATGCGGTTCTAGGGTGTGGCCCGCAGGTCATTGGTATGCGCGAAACGCCGGACTCCCGTCTGGAGGTTGGGGCAGGGTCTGTCTTCCGCGAATACGCTACAGCCCATTCAGGAATGCCGAAACACGGCGGCCTGACGCGCGTTGGAGAAAACTGCTACATCATGATCGGGGCCCACATTGCTCATGATTGTACGATCGGGAACAATGTTGTGATGGCCAATAATGTGTCCCTCGCCGGGCATATCGAAGTTGGCGACAATGTGTGGTTCGGCGGTCTCGCAGCCGTTCATCAGTTCAGCCGGATTGGCCGGAACGCATTCATCGGCGGCGGCGCCATCGTTGTTGAAGACGTAATACCTTTCGGTTCTGTGGTCGGAAACCACGCCAAGCTTGCGGGCCTCAATACCGTCGGGCTGAAGCGGAGAGGCTTCACCAAGGCTGACCTTCATGAAATACGAAGCGCCTATAAGGCCGTGTTTGAAGGCGAAGGTCTTTTCAAGGATCGCCTTTCAAAGGCTGTTGAAATTTTCTCTGGAGAGCCGCTGGCCATGGAATTGATCAATTTCATCCTTGAGGGCGGAGACCGCCCGATCTGCAAGCCGGCGTGACGCCATGAGTGCGCCTTTGGGGCTGATCGCAGGATTAGGAGAACTGCCTGTCGCGATTGCAGAGAATGCTGTCTCAACCGGCCAGGGCGTCTACGTGCTGCGCCTGAGGGGCTTTGAAGAGCCTCGCCTGGCACAGTATCCCGGAAGTATCGTGGGACTGGGAGAGATCGGCGCGGTCATGGACCGGCTCAAGGCGGCCGGGTGCAAGGATGTCGTGTTCGCTGGCAATGTCAGCCGCCCGGATTTCAAAAATCTGAAGCTGGACTTCAAGGGAATAACCCTTCTTCCCAAAGTCATTTCAGAAGCCCGCAAGGGCGATGACGCGTTACTGCGTGTTCTTGTCACTGAGTTTGAACGAAACGGCTTTCGGGTCATTGGCAGCGACGCCGCTCATACAAGTCTCCTGGCTCCAGAAGGCCATATTGCAGGGCCTCCACCAAACGCCCGCGATTTGCAGGACGTTGAAGTCGCCGCCAAGGTCGCCGCCGCTGCAGGGGCGCTGGACATTGGTCAAGGTTGTATCGTTTGCGATGGTCTGGTGCTCGCTGTTGAAGCGCAGGAAGGCACCGACGAAATGCTGCGCCGATGCGCAAGCCTGCCTGCAGCCATCCGTGGAACACTGCAAGATCGTCGCGGTGTTCTGGTCAAGCGCCCCAAGCCGGCGCAGGAGCGGCGCATTGATCTTCCAACAACGGGTGTCTCCACAATAGAGCTGGCCGCCGCAGCCGGATTGGCTGGAATCGCGGTCGAAGCCGGCGGAGCGCTCATGTTGAACCGCCCACTGATGGAGCAGCGCGCGAGAGAACTAGGCGTATTCATTCTCGGATTTTCTGCGGTTCTGGGGGCCTAGTGACCCACACGGACATTTATTTCGTAGCTGCCGAACCCTCTGGCGATTTGTTGGCGCGGGAAGTCATCGAGCAAATTTGGCGCACCAATCCCGATAGCCGGATCAGCGGCATCGGAGGCGCTGAACTTGCCGATATCGGTATCGTCTCACCGGTCGATATCTCGCCTCTGTCCGTACTCGGATTTCTTGAAGGCATAAGAGCATATGGTGATGTCATCAAACTGGCAGATGCTGCAGCAGAAGCGATCCTGCGAGCCAGCCCGAAGGTCGTCGTGCTCGTTGATTCCTGGGGGTTCATGCTCAGGCTTGCCCAACGGATCCGCAAGAAAGCCCCAGAAATCCGTCTCGTAAAGCTGATTGGCCCACAAGTATGGGCCACGCGCCCAGGGCGCGCCAAAACACTTGCGGCGAGCGTCGACGTGTTGCTCTGCATGCACACGATAGAAGTGCCATATTATGAGCCTTACGGGTTGAAAACGATCGTGATTGGCAATCCGGCTCTGTCGCGTGGCGGTGTGGGGAACCGGCCGCGGTTCAGACGACACAATGGCTTGCTCGAGGGGGATGTGGCACTGCTTGTTCTTCCCGGGAGCCGGCGTAGCGAAATCGCAAGGGTGGCGCCCGCCCTTATGGACGCAGCACATCGGATTAAACGTGCGCTACCTGGAACAAGATTGTTCGTGCAGCCTGCGGAGAGCGCCGCTGAAATGTTCGCAGACGCGTTTCCTGACGCGGCCGAACAATTCACTGTGCTGACAGACGGGGCAGAGCGCTTTGACGCGATGGCCGGTGCTGACGTTGTTCTCGCTTGTTCCGGTACGGTGACGAGCGAAGTCGCCATGCAGGGCACACCAATGATTGTGGCCTATAAAACGGGTTGGGTCACATGGGCCTTGGCGCGCGGGCTGCTCTACAAGAAAACCAACATCACGCTCCTCAACATTCTCAATGACGACACTGCCATCGTGCCGGAGTTTGTTCAGACGCGCCAGCAACCGGAACTCATTGCGGCCAAGGCTATGGAATGGATCAAGGAGCCTGGCGCCCTTAAACGCCAGAAAGACGCGCAAGCGCAGGCGTTAGCTCAGCTTTTGAAAGAAGAAACCCCGGCAGCGGTGCTCGCTGCCGGGGCCATTCTGGACGAGTTGCAGATCGCTTAGCGTCCGGTCATCGGGAGGTAATCGCGTTTGGCTGCCCCCGTATAAATCTGGCGCGGACGCCCGATTTTCTGTGTCGGATCTTCCAGCATTTCATTCATCTGCGCCACCCAGCCAACAGTGCGCGCAACGGCGAACAGGACAGTGAACATCTTGGTGGGGAAGCCCATCGCTTCAAGAATGATGCCTGAATAGAAATCGACGTTGGGGTAAAGCTTCTTGGCAACGAAGTACTCGTCCTGCAGAGCGATCCGCTCAAGCTCCATGGCTACTTTCAGAAGCGGGTGATCGCGAAGATCGAGCGCATCAAGGACTTCATGCGCAGTTTTCTGCATCACTTTGGCGCGCGGGTCATAATTCTTGTAAACCCGGTGTCCGAAGCCCATCAGACGGATGCCGCTGGATTTGTCTTTCGCTTTTTTGACGAAATCGGGGACATTGCTGATGTCGCCGATTTCCCTCAATTGGCGTAGGGCTGCCTCGTTGGCGCCTCCATGGCTCGGGCCCCACAGGCTTGCAACGCCTGCTGCAATTGCCGCGAAGGGGTGCGCCCCAGATGAGGCTACAAGGCGAACTGTGGACGTTGAGGCGTTCTGCTCATGATCAGCATGGAGCATGAAGAACCGGTCCATGGCGCGCGCGAGGACGGGGTTAACTTCATAGTCTTCGGCCGTGACCGAGAAACACATGTTTAGGAAGTTTTCGGAGTAAGAAAGCCGGTTCAGCGGATCGACGAACTTCTGACCGAGATTGTACTTCATGCAGCGCGCCGCAATCGTCGGCATCTTCGCAATGAGGCGAATAGAGTCTCTACGGCGCTCTTCAGGGTCTTCATTGCCCATAGCGCCAGGATAGAACGCCGCCATGCCGCCGACTGCGCCTGTCAGCATTGCCATCGGATGGCTGTCGCGGCGGAAGCCATCGAAGAACCGGTCCTGCTGCGTATGCAACAAGGTGTGCTGGCGAACGTCTTTTCCGAAATCCTCGTACTCAGCCTTTGTAGGCAATTCGCCATTGAGAAGAAGGTAGCAGAGCTCGAGATAGCTCGACTTTTCAGCCAGCTGTTCGATCGGGTATCCACGATGAAGCAGGATGCCTTCGTCGCCATCAATGAACGTGATCTGGCTTTCGCAGCTGCCCGTCGACGTGAAGCCGGGGTCGAGCGTAAAGTGGTCTACTTCCGCGTAAAGTTTCCGGATATCGATGACGTCCGGACCATGCGTGCCCGAGTACACTGGCAAACTTACAGTTTTACCGGCGACTTCAAGCTTGGCCGTACCTGCGTCTTTAACCTTGTTTTCCATCAGCCTCTAACCCTGTTCATGTGTTGGCTGGCTTTGGCATGCACCTCAGCCGGCAAGTTGGTCTTCAATCCGAGCGAGCGTTTCCTCCCGGCCGAGCCATCCCATCACCGGAGCGAGGTCCGGTGCTGGAAGTCCGCCGGTGAGTGCGGCTCTGAGTGGCGGGCCTATCTGCCCCATGGATAGGCCTGTTGCGGCGCAATATGACTTTATCGTTTCCGAAATGCTAGCGCCTGACCACTGCGACATTCGCTGCAGATTTTCAAACAGACCCTTGAGACGAGTTTTTCCTTCATCTGACAAGGCCTTACGGGCATTCTTGTTCAGGTCCAGAGGCCGATTGACCCTGAGGAAATCAAAGGCGCTAGCAAGCTCAATCAAGGTCGAGCCGCGGTCTTTCATGTGGGGTAAGGCCGCTTTTATACGCTGCGATTCTGCATCACTCAGGCTGCCATTTTCGGCCAAATAGGGACAAATAAGGTCAAACAACCGTGCATCTTCGGCCAAACGAATGAAGTGGGCGTTCACCGTCGCCAGCTTGTCGAGGTCGAGGCGGGCAGGCGCCTTGTTGATGCCGGAAACATCAAAGACCCGAATGGCTTCTTCATCCGTGAATATTTCCTGGTCGCCATGGCTCCAGCCAAGCCGCAGAAGGTATGCCTTCATCGCCTCGGGCAGATAGCCCATATCCCGGTAAGCCGTCGTTGAAAGGGCGCCATGCCGCTTTGACAGCTTCGCCCCATCGTTTCCATGGATCATTGGAACATGCGAGAATTTCGGAACGTCCCACCCCATAGCTTCATAGATCGGGACCTGCCGGAATGTATTGCGCAGGTGATCATCGCCGCGAATGACATGGGTGACGCCCAT
>SXGS01159629.1_pt1 | contig 16043 bp, 3 predicted proteins | sample 3174681 | NCBI WGS metagenome assembly SXGS01 (sample SAMN11356861, study PRJNA531348) | freshwater metagenome | isolation source: freshwater sample F1-80 | place: China: Fuxian Lake, Yuxi | collected 2017-12-25 | reverse complement strand
TCCAACGTATATTTTATCGAGAATGATCGAAGCGTCTTTAAAATTTAAAGTCAAGATTTTGCTTCCAACAGAGCTACTTATATCGAAAGAGATCAGAAACATTTCTGAAAAAATCAAATCCCCCACCTTAATAGAAAGAGGCAAGATAGAACTTAATGAAGATTGATTAATCGAATAGAAGCCCGATTCACTTACGACATTCAAGGTTAATGTAGTCGGACTCTTAGAGGTGCCAATAGTAGCATTAAAGGAATAAATATATCCCCCGAAAGCTTGTCCCGGAGGATTAGTTCCTATTTGAATTTTCTCTATCTTTTTAAAAGCCATTTATCAACCCTTTTGCCTCACTTCTTTACACTTTAATCAAAAGTTAAAGAAATTGTTATCATTATTATATAGCGTGAAAGCTTGACTTTCCAACCTTATTCCGGTATTTAATAAACTTTGATCAGTAATAGTAAAGTAATTTATATCTTTAATCTGCCTTGTTCCGTTCAACCAAAGTTGTTCGGATATTAAATCAAAATTATTTTGTATTAATGAATTGCTTGAGCCAGTTACTTTATTAATTATTATATCCCTAGGGACGAAACTCAGAAGACCGGTTTCAGTTTGGATGGTGCTCCTTATTATAGACGCTGTCGTTCCGGCTATAGTATAGTTCAATCCCGAGATAAGCTTCTGGCCATTTAAATAAATATCATCTTGGGAGACGAAAGAGCCGTTCACCAATAAATTAGAAACCCCAGAGATGTATCCGCTATGGAATAGCAGTCCCGGAATTTCATCGTAAATGATATTATCTTTTTCTATCTCTTGGCCACTTATGTAAAGAATAGAATCTGAGTCTGTTCTATATTCTCCAGAAACCAGCTCTCCATTAGGCTGTACGGATCCGGATTTTAAAAGCTGTCCGTTGAGATAGAAATTAATATTCTGCCCCGTAAAGCCCGTTCCCAAGGCCATAAAATTACCACCAACCGCCACCGCGCTTGTCTTATTTAAGTTATTCTTGAAACCGGTGAAAGAATACATTTCATAAATATCATTACTATCAATAAAAGGTTTATTAAATACTAGATTTTTTCTAGCATATGAATTAGTTAAAGTTTGATCAAAGAAGAATTGTTCTGGAAGTTTGAAGGCTCTTGTCGAGGTGACTATCCCCGTTCCGGTTGGAAAGAAAATAACCTCTCCAGAAAGTAGGCCGGTCACGCCAGACTCAAAGACTAAAGGAATGCCGGAACCATACCTCGTCTCTGTGGCGATGCCCGTAGTGAAGAACGTGCTGATAATCCCGCTACCAGTGACCTGCGTTTGCGGTATCCCAGAGCCCGTCACCTGATTGCTCTGGATGACTTCGAATCCGTATCTCTGACCAGAATAATCGATAGCAAAGAAAGCCTTACCTATTTCATCTCTTTGATTTTGGTTTAAATAATTTTTAAATATGATTACATCATCTATCTTACCACTGAATCCTGTATATTTTAAACTGGGAGCCAGCAAGTCTCCTATGTACCAAGAATTAGAAACCGAGGAATCAAAACTTCCCGACGTATTATTATTTAGGGAGAAATAGCTAGAATGATTTTCTCTTTCCGCGAAGTTATGATAACTAAGATCAACGGAGCTTACATTCTTGGCTATAGAAACGACGTTTCTCTGGGCTAGTTCCTTATCTAATTGTAGGATGATTTTATTTTTATTAATGTCTGGATACTCAAGATACATTCTGTTTGAGCCATCGAGACCTATATTAAATCCGGAAGCTGATCCGCCGCTAACCATCGAAGAGAATAAGGTCGTCCCTAAATCTTTATTTTTATGTTCGTCACGAGAATAATTGATAAAGATTGTCCACTCCCTCTCGTTAACCTTATCGCCAACTTTTAATATCGTTTGCCCGTCGAAGATTCCGCTTCCAGAAACGGAGGTCGTAGCTGCATGGTTCTGGTTAAGGATGTAGGCGGGATATTTATTTTTATCAACTAAATTGCCACTTACGATTTGAGAAACCTTTGAATACTTTTCATTGAAGACATAAACGCCAGAAGTTTCGTTGAACGAATAGAAAGCCAATAGATCTCCAGTGTATATGGAGTTATTATTTAAATAAGCTAGTAAAACGTCTTTCCTCATATTAACGCGCTATTTTTGATTCACTATCTGTAAATGTCGGATGTTGTTGCTCCTGAGAGAAGCCATAATTAGCTGAGATTTTGCCGCCGTCAAGATCAACATTTAAACTCTCCGCTTCAATTCTTTGATTTGCCCCCAATAGATAAACGTTCTTTAAATTATCCAATAGAGTATAAATATAACTTTTTGCTTGATCTGAACTGTTATTCAAATGCTCGTCTAAATTTGCAACCCCATAAGAGCTAAAATAAAGATTGACATGAGATCCAGCTATAGAAAAATCTATTTTTTCTCTATTTCGAGAATTCATATCATATATTAAATAATAACCATTCTGATTTAAAGACTTAAATGGCTTGAAAGTTTGCAAAGATGGCTTTATCTTTACTTCGTAGTTTAAATCTCGAAATTTCATAAACGCATCATCGTCTTGAATAAGCTTCACGTCGCTATAAGATGCGGAGATATTTATATTTCCATTGAAAGGGTTTTTGTCAATAGAAAGAGATTTTGCATTCGTTGAAATGGAGTATGGTAGCCCCAAGGTAGAATATATTTGGCTGACGGTCGAAGAAAGATAAGAAGCCATATTTGGCAAAATTGTACTATTCAAAAAGCTCTCTGCGTTTGACAACTTGTAGGGCATATGACCACGACCAATTATATCTCCTTGCAAATTAGCTGTCGTGATTTTTGTAATTTCGTCCGTCTCGAAGGAGACGGAATAATCAAAGTAAGCGCTTTGCCCACTAAATAATTCGTTGTTATCGAAGACCGCCTTAATGGAGATCGTGTTAGCCAAAGAGTCTTCATTGACTGAATAAGACACTGGATTCGTATCTAAATTATTTATAGAAGAGTGAGTCTCCGCTAAGGAGTGCAGATTAAGTCCGGTTGCATAATTTCTAAGAGTCGCCGAAGAAAATGTCCTCCCGCCCTTCAGATCGACGCTTAAATTTACAGTTGTAAAATCATTCTCTATCCCGTTCTCTGTCGATACGCTTATATTCGTTATGGGCTGTAACGAAATGCCGCTATGATTAAAAATATAGCTTTCTTCTATGGAGTAATTAGCGGCTAATCGATCTATTTTTTCTGTTTGACTTAGTAGGACCGGGTAAGGCGTTAGTCCCGCATTTGCAAAAGAAGGCGTTATTTGGTTATTCCATCCCGTCAAAGACAAAACATAATTTTTAGCATTGGTGAATGCGTTACTAGAGAGAGAGGTAGTATTAAATCCTTTCGCGGAGATAGAGTGAGACATGGAAACCGTCCCGTCTCCTCCGTCCGAAAAATTGAAGGATTCCTGCGGGTCCGTTATCCCAAATACGCCAGAAAAAAGAGAAGACTCATAACCTACAATAGAAATACTATACTCTTGAGAAACCGCCATCTTTGATTCAGTGAAATTAACGGATTCTACCTTACAGTTAGAGAGAGAAAATATAACGGAAAGGTCTTCCTCTATTTGAAATGTTTTAAATTGCCTTGCCGTTAATCTAGAAAATATTTGATTTTGCGCTGCAATTATGCCCTCATAGTCTCCATAGACTTGTCCTTTCAACTCTAATCTAGTCGTCTGTCCCCACCTTTTTCCGTAATGAATTACCTCTTGAGATTTAGTGACAAAGGGCGTCGGATGACCCTGAAACGGATTAAGACCATCATATTTTATAATAGTGCTCATTATAGTACGGGGTTTAAATCCGTTGCGCTTCTCATCCCTACGTAGTTTATAGACAAGCTCAAGGTTATTGTCCCATCGCTAGAAAAAGAATAATCGGAATCATTTATAAAAATATCCTTTATAATTAAATTGGGATGTTGGAATGGGATTTTTCTCATTTCGGCCAAGCCGAGAGCCTTAAGTGTATTTAAATCTGCTGTTATGTCCGGAGGGTTATCAAAATAATTTTGGCTCAATCTATTTTTTATAGCAGTGATTTTCACGTTTCTAGATCCGAGTTCCGTCTGAAAATTGTCTTGAATTATTTCCTTTTGATTTGGTACTAAGAAGTTTCCTTTTATGGGGATTGGCGCATTATCAGAAATAGATATTTCTACTTTATTTAAATTTCCTACCACTCTCAGATTTGTCGAATTTGAATAACTCTTAGAGTAAGACATATTGCCCCCGAATTTAGGGTACTCTATTGATGTCGAGGTGAGGACTAAGGGGTGAAAATTTATTGAATCTGGATTGATACCGGCATTAGATAAAACCCCTTGATAAAAAGTACTAGCTCTAGAAGACGAATTCGCCGTTACAGACGAGAAGGTGGCGGCTCCCGCTCCTCCGAAAGTCAAACTTTTATTTCCAAAATTCCTTATGGTTCCTCCTTCTGTAACCTTGACTTCATCATTTAATATATCATTTTCGTAGTCTAAAGTGTACTCGTGGATAAAACCGGAAACATTTATCTTGGGGTTATTAGTATAAGAAACATTGTACCCCACCTTACCTTCGGCGCTATTTATTTCTTTACCTACTGTTAAAGCGGTGGAATTAAGAGCGTAAAAGCTGCCCGTAGTAAATCCAATAAATTTATTAAAGAAAGTATTACATCTAGAAAAAGAATTAGTTATCTCTGTATTCGCGCCGATCAATGCGTTTCCGTCAAACGGACTAGCCAAGCCTTTTACCTCCCCCTGTTCTGATACATTTATATTTCCATCAGAGTCGAGATCAAGACTTCTCGAATTATGAAGCGTATAAAGAGGACCACTCGGATCAAGTAAAGATAATTTCTTGCCGAAATTAAAACTATAGTTTACCAGGTCATAATCTTCAGTGAAGTATTCTCTTCCGGGCGCGTTATAGAATCCCGAGTACTGAGTATTTATAAATCCGAACGCTGGTGACGTATTAAAAAGAGAAGAAGCCAAACTTTTAGCTAAAGTTATTGGATTTGCTCCGAAGCCGGTAATATATTTTATGCTTATGTCGTGAGAATATTCGTAACCGCCATCTTCCCCTATATTAAAATCGAAACTCTCAGAGAGATCCTCCAATAGATCATTTCTATTATCGGTTATAGCGGCCTTAACGCCATTATAATATTCACCATTTAAATTACTTAAATCTCCCGTATAAGGAATTTGAATCTCTACGGAATATTCTCCGATCCTAACCGGATTCTCTCTTTCGAATTTTAAGGAAGTTATTCTTCCTTTGCCTAAATTTACTCCATTCACCACCAAGGAGTCTGCTATATAATCATTTCCATTACTAATTATACTCTGTATTTCTGTAATCGATTGAGAGACGCCAAGATAGTCTGTATTGTTTCTCGAATCTATTAAACCTTTTATTGAAATATTTTTAACGCCACGAAAATGAAAAATTTCATCGCCGAGAAATTGGTTCTCGAATGATACGCTCATGAACGAAGCATTTATAAAATCTATTGTATTAGAATTTATTGGTCCACCCCCACCACCACCACCCCCACCGCCACCGCCAGCCGACCAGATTCCAGCTCTGTCATTCTCTAAACAGTCCTGCATTCTAGCGGCTTGGCCGCTCGTGAACAAGCCCATGCAAGCGTCGTCGGAATAATCCATGTAATTTTCGACCATGTCTGGATCAGGAGATCCGGGACAACTATCTCTACTCAAATTACAACCGTAAGAAGGACCATCGGATTCTGGAGTATCGCCAACTCCATCATCTACAGTGCATCCTCCGTCTCCCCAAATATGAATTAAATTTAAATAGTGCCCGACTTCATGGGTAGCAGTTCTTCCCAAATTAAATGGCGCTTGCCCACCGGGAAGAGAGAGATTTGTTATAACTACTCCGTCCGCTCCCGGAGGTGCCGTTCCCGGATAATAAGCGAATCCGAGAAGTCCGCCTCCGAGCGAGCAAATCCATATGTTTAAAAAACTATCAGTAGATACTGCGTCGCTACCTCCTTCGGATGAATATTTCATCGAATCGTCCGGGGGCCAACTCGATATAGGGCTGAATATTCTATTTACATCATTTATATTCCAAGCAAAGCCGACATGAGTATCCACCGCTCTATCCGCCCATCTCTCTGGAACATTTGAATTTAGTTTCCTGAAATCTTCGTTCAGGACATTTATTTGATCTTGTAGGACTCCATTTGAAATGTTAGTTGCTGGAGAATGATAAATGACGTGAAAAAAAACATTAATCGTTTTAACTGTCTCGTGAGAGGACGCTATAGAAGATAGGTTGTGAATTATCCTAGCTCTTCTTTCTAATTCTTTTGTTCTATATACTTCTTTAATGGAGGGGTCTTTTTCAATCTCTCTCATCAGAGATATTGTAGAGCCGCAGCGATTAGGATAAGTTACTCCGTGACAAAGACAGGTTGGCCCAGAATATGGGTCGCTCCAAGGCATTCCGTAATGACAATGCTCATCTCCGTTATGTGTTCCTTCGCTCATCTATTCTTTATGATTATATCTAAATTATGCGTTTTTTCCACCCGGTAGAGAAAACTTCGCTAGTGCTTTGCCGTCTATCTCTCTTATAGCGTTCCTTAACGCTTCAACTACGGCAGCTTGGGTTTTGTCGGCTGCTACGTCAATATTTCCAGCCAAGTTTATATTTAAGGTAATCGGAGCAACTGACACTATCGCTCTTTCATCCGATACCGCTTTACTTAACCCAGTTTCCGCAGTAGATCCTTCTTCTGGGGCCGCATTTGTGGCTTTCAGCGATTCTATTATCTGAGATAAAAGGCTTGGCAGTTCTATCAATGGGGACATCGCGGTTAATAGATCCAATTGAGATTGAGAAATCTTTTGAAGAGAAATGCTTGATTGATCTAGTGATTCTAGTTGGAAATCTTGAATACTTTCCGAATTTTCTAGGCAAGATAAGATAGAATTATTTACCTCTTCTATATGAATATCATGAGTATAAATACTTCCACGATGAGAGGCGTTTCCGTTGAGCTCTTTGACTTCATTACTTACTATTTTTATTCCGTCCGCCGCGTCCTTTTCCGCTTTCGCTTGTGGCGCTGCTTGCTGATCCGGCGCTGCTTTTTTCTGATTCGGCGGCGGTTTTAGCTCTTCTAATTTAATTCTAGAGCGAAGCTCTATGCCCTCTAAGGCTACGGCTATCCCCTGAAGTGCCACTCCAAGCCCCCCAATACCCATTCTATCTAGAAAGCCGCCACTAATAAGTGATATACCGGCGGATGCGTAATTTGCATTACTTGCGTTCTTCTTTAATTGAGTTATTCTGGATAATCTGTCTTTTTCAGCTTGAGCTATTGCGTCTTCTGCCGCTTTTTGCTTTTTATGTTCTTCATTTATTGTTTTTTGTTCCGCCTCTAAAGTAAGCCTTAACTGATCCGTAGCATTCTTTAATCTTTCCTGACCATCTCTTAGAGCTTTCTGGGCGGGCGTTTCCGGCTCTCCTCCGGCTCTAACGCCTGATAGCGCTTTTCCAGTAGAATCGAAAGTCGTTCCTTTTAGTTGTTCTAGAGTAGTGGCATAAGTTATTGGTCCTAAGCGCCCCAGAGACGCCAAAGCAGTTTCCGCCACTCTTAACCCTTCGGGGTCTCTGACTTTTCCGCTGGCATCTTTGTCTCCCTCTTTCTGCTTTATCTCTTCTCTTAATCTGGCTTGCTGTTCTTGGGATTGTCTTTCCAAATCCCTTATAAATCTTACCTGCTCTTGCGAAGATAATCCCTGCTCGCCCAAAAGAGTGCGCAAATCAACCGTAGACTCAGCTACTTTTCGTCCGGCTTCTCCTCCTCCTGCCTGCTGCGCTCTCGTTCTAACGGTTGCTGATATATCGGAAATCTCGTCTATTGATCCCGTCGTGAGCCTCTGCTCTTTAATATCGTATCTTTTATTGAATTGCTTTTTTGCTGCAATTTCTAGAAGTTCCTGACTTTGTGGGCCTCGGATTTGTCTCTGTAAATTCGCAATAGTCGCAGCCAAAAACGGGTCCGCTTGTTTGCCGGACTGTTGAAGTTTTGCTTGCTCACGTATGAGCGCTTCTTGAGTTCTTATTAGATTATTTCTTTCGTTCTCAATTAGTCCCGGCAATGCGGCGTCTCTAGCTGCCCCGAACGTACCCCCTAGAGCGCCAGTTGTTTCGTCTAATTCTACGGGGGTACCCATTTCTTGTAAGAAGTCTGTAACTTCAAATACTCCTCTTGCGCGACCCGCTTCTTGATCAGGTCTTCTTGCTTGACCCCTTCGTGGAGCTGTTCTGTCTAAAGCTTCTAATCCGGCTAGGAATCTTTTTATCGGTTCTTCTAATTTTTTAGGATCTAATAAAGCCTCGATTCCTCCCCCCAGCTTAAGTAGAGAGGCGGATTCTGCTTCGGCATTAGCCGATTGAATGTTACCAGCCCTCTCCAACTGAGGTATTCCCAAAGCAAGAGAAGATTCTCTTTTAACTTTTGAAAGTCTGTCAAGAGCTTCTTTTGATCTCCGCGCAGCATTTGCCGCTTCTATTAAAGCTAATCTGAATTTTACGAAATCAGATTCACTCAATTCTCTCACTATCTTTCCTAGAGTTGCGCTGGCGTCAAAATTATTAACAAGCTGTCTTGAAAATTCATCTTGATTAGCAGATAGTGTATTACCGGTCTCGGCGGTATTTTTTAATTCATCTTGAAGGAGTTTGAAATCTATCGTTTTAACTGTGTCAGCCACGGTTCTTTGTAAATTCAAGTCTCCCTTTACTCCCTTAAAAATTTCCCTAGCGTCTCTACCCATTTCCGCCAAGGCTTCAACTCCAAATGAGAGTTTTCCGCCAAATAAATTCAATAAGTTCGAAGAATCATCTAGAGATTTAGCAAAGCTTGCTGAGAATTCTAATCTTAACGTCTTCCTACCTTCGTCTTCGAGGATTTGAGATATCTTAGATTGAAGCGCGGCTGGATCGCTTATTCCGATTAGGCTGGCTACGAATTCCGAAGGTATTTGACCGATGAGATCATTTAATTTTTTATCTAGTCTCTGGAGAGTCTCAGCCGGTGTTTTATAATCTTTTCTCGCCGCACTTAACTGCTCGGTGACGGAAGCAAATTGATTTAAATTATCGCTTAGACGAGTAAAGCTATCTCTTGATACTTCTGCTTTTTTTACAATTTCAGTAGATATGTTATAGAAAGATTTCCCAGCTTCATTTATCGCCGTAGCTAGACCCACAAGACCTCCCACGACTAAACCAGCCGGACCGGGTATTATCGAAGATATACCTGTAAAAGTTGAAATTCCATTAGTTATTCCGCTCAACATTCCGCTGAATTTAGGATCAACGTCTTTGGTGAATTGCTCTATTACTCCGCCAAGAGTAGAAATTGAGATAGAAACAGTAAGAAGTTTGCTGCTGATAGCCTGAGATCTTTGATCTGAGATACTTTTCTTGGAGGCTGCAATTGCTCTATTTAATTTCTCCAATTCTTGAGGAGTTTTTCCGGACGCTACGGCTGTTTTTTCGAAATTTTCCGCTGCCTTAAGCGAAGCCCTGTCCCCCTTACTCAAAGAAGCTATGACTTTATCTATCTCTTTACTAAAATTAGCACGAGTCTGAGATTGATTTATCTTATCGGCTAATGCCGAGGAACTAGCCCTCAACTTCCCTTTGATGATAGATTCGACTTCCTCTAAACTTTTTCCGACATACCCAGCGGCCTCTGATGACTCTAAAAAGCTAGAAAGAAGTTCTCCGCCAGTGTCTTCATTCTCTTTTATTATCTGTACGAGTTTGTTCATTGACGCTTCTAAATCCTCACCTATTTCTTCCACATCAGGAAGAGCTAGCGGTGTTGATTTAATGATTGGCGGAATAGCTCCCGGAACAGCCTGCGGAGTAGTCGGTGGCGTCGGTGGCGTCGGTGGCGTCGGTGGCGTAGGAGGCGTAGGAGGCGATGCGGGCGGATTATTTACTGATGATACCTCTTTGAGGATTTTCTGCCTTTTTTCCTCAACTGCATTTTTTATCTTAACGATCTCTTCATTCAGATATCCGGCGGATTTTAGTGAATCTTCGAAAAGACTAAGGTATTCAGCAGCGACCGTTTTATTCTGGACCATTATTTGGGCAACGTCATTTATCGATTTCGATAAATCTATCTTTACATCTATTGCCTTTGGCAAAGTAGGAATCGGCGGCGGGCTTACGAAATTAGGTATAAAGTCTCTCTCCGCGCCTTTCTTAGAGAAGTTTGGGACGAAGCCTCGTGAGGATAAACCTTTTGTTTTAGGATTTATTCCATCTTCTTTGGCGAGGCGGATACCGTGTTTTAGGCTTCTTTCTTGGATGTTATTATATATACCAAGGCCCGAGGGATTCTTTTTTGTAATTAAAGATTTATCTTTCCCGACTTTGATATTCTTTTTCGGTATTCCCGCAGCCTTTTCTCTTCCAATCGCCTCGCTAAGGGCGTGCGCTGAAAAATTAGGAATAAAACCTTGGCTAAAAATCGGATTAATCTTTGATGAGACTTCTGTGCGGGCAGTTTTGGGGCGTGAGAGAATGGCTTTTATTTCTCTTATCATCTCTGGGGTTACGAAGGATTTGATGGCTCCGAAGATCCCCGCCTCTTTCTTTTTCCCTTCTTCCGCGAAAAATTCGAGGCTTCTCTTCTTGGCTTCCTCAGTCCTAATGAGCTTCACCGCTTCTTCTCGTTCAGCAGCTTCTTTGGCTCCGAAGATCCCCGCCTCTTTCTTTTTCCCTTCTTCCGCGAAAAATTCGAGGCTTCTCTTCTTGGCTTCCTCAGTCCTAATGAGCTTCACCGCTTCTTCTCGTTCAGCAGCTTCTTTGGCTCTGACAGCTTCTGGAGAAGCGTCCCCAAATAATTGAGCTAGAGTAGAGCTTGGAGGCTTAATGTCAATAGTCTTTTCGTTCTTTATCTCTTCGTCGGCAACGTGCGCGAAGAAATTAGGAATAAAACCTTTTGAATAAGTTCCCTTATTAATTGTCGCCGCCTCTTTTGCAGTTTGAACCGACCAATTAGTACCTTTGGTTTTTAGCTCTTTAAATTTTGGACTATTCGGATCAGCTATTGCTAATAAATCCATTAGTTTGGAAGGCTGTTCGTTAATTTTTTTGCCTCCAATAAATAAATCATAAATAGATATTAAAGACTCATGATTAGACTCTGTCCTTTTTGCAAAATTAGGAACAAAACCCGAGGCTAAACTCGGCAACGACCCCGGAACAAAATCTGGCAATCTTGCTCTTAAGCCATTCAAGAAAGCCCCGGCTCTTGCGCCTTGATTTTTTCTAGAAACGAAACCTTGTTGACCTTTAACGGCAATACCGGCCGTGGACCTTGGGTGTTCAAGGCTAGAAAATAACGCGCCAGAATCACGATTTAAAGAAGATAACGTTTCTAAAAGTCGTGGACTTGCCTTTTCTGGGTCAAAATATTTATCAGCTAGCCAATCTCTTAATTTGGGAGAAATTCGCGCGGCCTTCTCTCCTAGGCTCGAAAATCTAAAATCAAAAGGCTTTGGAGCAAAATTAGGAACGAATCCAGAAGCATGAGTGGTAGTAAGATTAAGTAAAGATGAATGACTTTTTAAAGCCTCTTGCTGCGAAGGATCCGTGAGACGCTTTAGTAATTGCTGTTTATCTAATTTTTCCGAAATTATTCTCCCGACGTTATCCTCCCGAGTAAGATCACCGATTGCAGTTTTCGCTATTTTCGTTCTGCTTAGGCCTTGCGGAAACGCTAACTTTTCAGGCGAAGAAGAACCAGTGTTTTGAGGTAAAAGTTCTCCCACTATCTCGAGAGGAACATCCTCCCAAGGCTTGCCTTTACCAGCTATTTTCTTCTTTGCGGATTCTATTAAATTAGTATAAAGGATATTAGATACGCTTCTCTTTCCGGAGGCGGGATCAATCTTCGATGGAAATTTCCCGCGATTCATTGATTCTATTTCTAATGTTCCGCCGCCACTCTCGCTGCGGGAAAGATTCCCGTATATATAAGAGCCCTGTCCCGCCGTAGCTCTAAGTTCAGTAGAGGCAAAATTAGGAATAAATCCCCCCGCTTTATTCAATGCGTCCGGAGAATTAAAAGCTAGGGGGTTATCCCTCTCCCGAAGAAAATTAGACTGATACTTTGGCTCTATTTCTCCTGAATGAGCATACGCCTTCTTTAAAATAGATGATGATGAAGATTTCTTTATAATCTTTTTCCATTTGCTGCTTTTTGGGTCTGAAAACTGCCAGTCACCATTCGCGATTCTAGCCCCTTCTTCAAACGAAGATCTTCCAGTAACCGTATTATAATACCCATGAATCATCTCTCCCACGCCGTTCTGCTTTGCTATTTCACTATGATGTTTGTCAAATTCATAGGATCCATCTTTATTTTTAAAAAGATGAGTTTTACCTTTAGAATCTAAAACGAAAGGTATTACTGCTAACTTAGGCTTGTTTGTATTAAATGTTTTTGCTGATTGTTTTGCAAAATTAGGGACGAAGCCCGCCGAACTCAAATCTACATCAAATAAATCAACGCCTTCTTTTAATTTGATTTGAAGTAATCTTCCTAATCCTCCAAATCTTTTTCCAGTCGGAGTAGCTCCAGTGAATCCGCCGTATTGTATATCCCTCTTTAACGTGCCTTCAGAAACGGTCCCCAAGTAATTGATATAATCTTCGTATGAGGATTTGTTTAGTGTTCCTAATTGTTTTTCGATGCCGGTAATTTCGAGAAGTTTTCTCATCCTTCTATCGGCTCTCATTCTCACTTCTTCTGGAATGCCTACCTGCCGAGCTGGCTCAGATGAAGATGGTGTAGTAGCGAAATCGAAAAGTTTTGCCATCCCCTGCGTGTGCGCGTTAAAGTTAGGAATAAAACTCGGCTCGGGAACAAAGCCTCTGCTATTATAAATTGCCTCATATTTTCCTGTTTTTTTATTAAATCTTGCGCGGGTTTCTCTTGAAGCGTAGAAGTCGCCCATGACTTCATGCCCTCTTGCCTCTCTTAGTCCTCTGCTTTGATCGACATGGCTCAGTATTTTAGAATCAGGCTCACTCTTTACGGATCCTGTATAATCTTTGAAGATCCAACCGGGATATTTTTTAGAAGTCGCAACATGTAAATTAGCTATTTCAGTTTCTACGACTTCCGATCCTGCCCCAGAATAAAGTACTCTCCCGGATACTGGATCATGCTCTGATTTAATTGGCCCGCTTTCTACTTCTTCAATTTTATTTGATATGTTTCGCTTTGCCAACTTTACGGCCATTTGGTACTCTAGAGAATTATCGTTTTTATGGTCTTCAAAAATGCCAGAACCATACTTCGGATTCTGTAGAATCATTTTCAATACCCTGAATTCTTCAGACTGATTTGCGTCAGGTTCCCCTGATATTTTTCCTCGTAAGTCTTCAAGAAGAACCTGTTTGCCCATTTCTTCGGGAGATACATTAGGATTCTTTTTTATAACCTCTTGTTTTGCGTGTTCGTAACGTCCGGTGGTTAACGAAAAACCCGCGTCACCTTCTTCATTGCGAGTTTCCCTACCAATTACCGTACCGCTTCTATAAAAGCCTCGCAATCTTTTAGAGGTTTCTTCTGAATTTTTTAACAATTCCTCCTTGGTAGAAGAGCCTCCAGCATCAAGCCTTTCCGCCATTTTGAATTGACCGCTAGGTAATTGATATTTGTATCTCGTTTTTCCAATTTCATTTGTTATCCGTTCGGCGTTTCTCAAGAACGGCGGGACTCCATCTTTTAATGCCTCCGCCCATTGATCGTCAGAATAATCTTTAAAATGAACTGGCAACTGCGCAAAATTAGGAATAAATCCGTCAGGATTTAAAACAGATTCTTTTTTAGACTTCCCCTTCCTTATCCCGGAGAAGGGTAAAACTGTACCGGCTTGCGTTCCAAAATTTTTACCTTGCGCGGGCAAGTCCTGACCGTATCCGTGTTGACCCGGATCTTTATAAAGATCTCCCCTTATTAGAGGATTATTTTGTTCTTCTAATAAATTTGTATTTATCGCAGAGTCGTCAACTAACTTTATTGGATTCTCCGCACTAACGGTAGGCGTGCCGACTGGATTATTAGGATTAAATGCGTTTTGAGCGGCAACATTTTGAAGATGTTTAAGCTTCTTCTCGGCCGAATTCATTTCCCTTAACTTGCCTTTTTTTCCCATTACCATGTCGGCCTGACCCTTAAACATACTTCCGCTGGTGATCACTTCTCTGAACGGGATGGGGTTTGTTGTCTTGCCGCTTTTTAACTTCGGTTTTCTTAAGAAGTTTTCTATAGCAGATTTAGAATTATTTTCTCTCGCCGTTAAAACTCTAATCGGCGGCTTACTCGGCGGATTAGTATCGACGAGCTTTTCCCCCAACGGAGATAAATAAGCCTTACGTACCGACGTTGGCTCAAAGAGCTCCAGTCGATCTATACCGAGCGGATAAAGGGCAATAGTATCATCAAAATCATAATAATCGAAATCGCCATCTGCGAAATTCGGTATGAATCCCTTCGCGACGTTGTAGGTTTCTTTGGCTTCTTTCTGGGCGATTCGATAGTGCCCTACGCCGGATGGATCTTTCGCCAGATAATCTCCATCTTTGATTATCATTTCTTCTCCCCAAGGGGCGACGAATTTTCTAGCTTCGCCTTTGTATAGAGCGAGATTACGAGGAGATTGTTCTGGATAAACTTCTCCGCCCATTTCTCCTTGGTAGAGCTTGGGAAATTTTGCAGCCTTCACTACATAATTTTCCCTTGAGGGGCCACTCATTATAATGTCTTCGGGCTCCGCTACATTCTGCGTTTCTTTACCGTCGGACGTAATTGTCACAACGGGCATTTTCTGAGCGGCCTTTGTGTAGCTCATCGGCGGCATAGAACCGGGCTTGCCGTCAGCCACGAATTGGTAATTCTTTTTCTGCTTCGTTACTTGTTTGAAAGGTAATGTATTTATAATGTCTGGAGTTAATTGAGGGAAGCTTTCGACTTTCGAAGCCATCACGCTTTGGCTTGCTGCGTGTTTGGAGAAGTTTGGGATAAATCCGCCAGCACTAGTACCGAAGGTCTTACTCGCTATGTCAGGAATGACGACTGAATCTTTATGATAAGTGAACGCTATCTTTTTGGATGGTTTTAATTGTTGTAAATGACTTAATTTAGATGACGTGAGCTGATCCGTCTCCACGACGCTTTCTACTGGTAATCTATTCGAAAACCATTCTCTCTTGGGGGAGCCAAGAATTTCAGTGACTCGCGTATCTCCTAAATCTGTTTTACCATTTAAAATACTCTGTTGATATTGAGGGAAAGTTCTCAATATCTTATCTAACATATACGCATCACCATGACCACTCCTGCCCCAAAAAGCATCAGCTTGTCCCGCCGAAGTCGGTTCTAAAAAAATATTTTTCTTAGTTGCGGTTTTTAATGATTTAAAATCTAATGGAGCCGTAGGCGCTAGATCACTATCTGTTCTATCGGCGAGTTCCCTCTCGAACGTCTTCCCAAGTCTCAATGCATTTAAATCTCTCGAAGATTGAGAAATTGCCGCTAATCTATCTTGTATATCTTTTGGATAGCGCGTTCTTCCTTCTGATCTGAGTTTGAACTCAGATACGTTAGCGGCTTTGGATAATGATCTTAAACTGTCAGTTTCTCCCATGAATTCTCTAATTCTTACTTCTTCTTCTTCTTTTGTTATGCCTTTTAAGGACTCAGCTATAAGTGCTTCGTGAGATTTAGGCTTCGTCGACGCTGGCTTATGTCCGGTAGGTGCTTTATGAAAAAAATTCGGCACAAAGCCCAAAGACGCCGTTGTCACCATCGAAGACTCACTCGCAGCCATCTTTGCCTGCCTTTTTAATTCTCTGTCATTTGCTTTTCGCGCTTTCTGTTTCTCTCTTCCGTAGTACCCCTGTCTTTCTAGCCACTCCTCATGCCTTATCG
>SXGS01067965.1_pt1 | contig 16046 bp, 13 predicted proteins | sample 3174681 | NCBI WGS metagenome assembly SXGS01 (sample SAMN11356861, study PRJNA531348) | freshwater metagenome | isolation source: freshwater sample F1-80 | place: China: Fuxian Lake, Yuxi | collected 2017-12-25 | reverse complement strand
GCGTCGAGGAACACCTCGAGATGGGTGCGTTTCTCGCACCGAAGCGCTACGCCGAGCGATACGAGTTCGTGACGGCCTTGTTCCCCCGCCTCGCCGAGCGTTCGAAGCAACGCGCGGGCGCATTGTCGGGTGGCGAACGCCAGATGTTGGCCATGTCGCGAGCACTCATGATGGAGCCGTCGGTGCTGCTCCTCGACGAGCCCAGCGCAGGACTGTCGCCAGCGAATCAGGATCTCGTGTTCGCGCAGACCAAGTCGATCAACGAAACGGGCGTGTCGATCATCATGGTCGAGCAGAACGCTCGCCAGTGCTTGCAGATCTGCGATCGGGGCTACGTGCTCGATCAGGGCCGCAACGCCTACACCGGCACGGGTCGGGAGCTGTTGCACGACCCGAAGGTGATCGAGCTCTACCTCGGCACGTTGGCCAAGGGCTGAAACCGGTCGCACGACCCGGGGCCGGGCTTCGGGCTCCCGAACGCGAACGGGCCCGCCCCGAAGGGCGGGCCCGGACGTCAGAGCAGCGGGGAGGCGTCAGGCTGACGCGTACCGCAGAATCTGGAAGCTGGCTTCCGTGGGCTCACCAGCCTGCGAGAACGTCTGCGGTCCCGAGGGGCCGTCGTAGTCGATGTCCTCGCCTGCCTCGATCAGGCCCTTGCACTCCTCGAATGTGGAGCACTTGGTGCCGTCACGGGTGACGCCGTTGATGTTCGCCGCGATCTTCGCCGCGTCGTCGGTGCCAGCGACTTGTGCCGCGAGCGCCATGATCACGACGGCGTCGTAGGTCTCGGGCGCGTAGCTGAAGTCGGTCAGCTCGGGGTCGACCTCGAGCAGACGGTCCTTGAAGTCAGCCGTGGTCTCGGCCGCAGGCAGCGTTCCGGCGATGCCCGAGAGCACGCCAGGGTCACTGAACTCCTGGCCGAGTGCGTTGCCGATGTTGCCGTCGACGAGGTAGATCTTCACCGAGTCGGGGGTTGCACCCTTGTCGAACATCGACGTGAGGATCTTGCTGGTCTCGGCGAAGCCGATCACGACGATGGCATCCGTACCAGCGGCGACGATCTGGTCGACCTCGGCGTCGAACGTCGTTGCGTTCGGGTCGTAGGTCAGGCTCTCACTCACCGTGCCACCCTGGTCTTCGAACGCCTCCTGGGTGTAGCGGAGGAGGCCCTCGCCGTACGGGTCTTGGAGCGCCATGATGGCTGCGGACTCGACGTCCTCTTCGATCATGAGGTCGGCGAGCACACGGCCCTGGAGCACGTCAGACGGCGCGGTGCGGAAGTAGAGCTCACCATCGTCGTACTCGGTGAAGTCGGGCGACGTGTTCGCGGGCGAGAAGTGGATCTTGCATGCGCCCGTGATCTTGTCGATCACCGTGAACGACACTCCCGAGCTGGCTGCGCCGAGGATTGCGTCGGCACCCGCTTCGAGGTGACCGTCGACGGTCTGGCTCGCGGTGTCGGTGCTGGTGTCGCCCGAGTCACCGTCGAGCAACTCGATGTCTTGGTCGAGCACTCCGCCAGCCGCATTGATTTCTTGAGCGGCGAGTTCGGCTCCCGCGAACTCGGGTGGGCCGAGGAACGCGAGCGAACCCGTCGCGGGCAGCAGTTCGCCGATGACGAGCTTGCCGTCGCTTTCGCCCGTGCACGTCGGCGCGGCTTCGCCGGCCTCGGTGTCATCGATCTTCGCGAACTTGTACACGGTCAGGCTCTCGTCGATCGGGTTGACGTTTTCGACTGCTTCCGCCGTCGTTTCGGTTGTGTCACCGGACGTCGGTTCGGTCTTCGGATCCTCGTCGTCGTCGCCGCAGGCTGCGGCGAGAACTGCGACGACCGACGCGGCTGCAACGAGCCGCATCCACTTGCTTGTTCTCATGGAACCCCCTGTACATGGACGCATGGTCGACACACGCTAACCCCGTTTCCACAGTGAACAGTGGAATGGTGGTGTGGTACGTCCCAAATGTCGGGCTCTCTGGGGGTACGGGTACTTCGGGAGATATCGTGCGCCCTCATGAGTCGACCCGCAGCACTCGAGCACTTCCGGTTCGTCGGCGACAAGCGCACCCAGATCGTCTACGACCAAGACGCAGTCGCCGATGACCCGTCGGTCGCGCAGGCGATCGACGACATCATGGCCAATGAGTCCTTCGCGTGCTTTGCTCCCGACACGATTGCCGAGGCCCGCAACCGCGGCTACCGGCCGTTCAGCGACTGACCCAGCGGTCCTCGGGCAGCGCCGCTCGCACGCCCTTCCAGCGCCCTTCGAACGCGACATCGCTCAACGCTGGCTCCGACGCGCACGACGCGGGATCCTCGGGCAGTCCGGCGAGCGTGACCCAACTGGTGCAGCCGCCGTAGTCGTCGTTCCACTCGACGACGATCGGGTCGTGCAAACGATGCGCGCGCAGCACGAGAACCCACAGTGGATCGCGTGATTTCCATTGCAGTCGCGACGCCGCGTAGTCGCCAGTCCAGATCACCTTGGCGTCCAATGCATCGAGATGCTCGGGCGCATCGATCGTGGCGTGGGCAACGACGTCGACCCAGCCCTCGACGCGGATGTCGTGCCCGACGGGCGCACTCGACGCGAGGTCGAGCCAGCCTCGGTAGGCCGGCTTCAGGAGTTCGGGTCGTTGGTGTTCCGATGTGGGGTAGAGCCAGGCCCGATTCGTTTCGATCGAGAAGTGACGACCTGACTCGTGCAGACCGCCCTTGCGCAGGTCGACGATCTGCTCGCCCGCGAGCAACGCGTGCACGATCGCGGCCCATTCTTTGAGTGCCGGAACTCCCATCGGCCCCAGGCTAGACAGCGCCCTCGACCGCCGCGCCGGCACGGACGATACGGCGCCGGCACGGACGGCCCGGCCCCGGCACGGACGGAGCCGTGTGGCGGGCGACGCGACTCAGGGCGTTGCGGCCAACACGTCGCGCAACGTCGTCGCGAGGTCGTGTTCGGGTTGCCACCCAGTCGCGGCGGAGAGCTTGGTGTGGTCGCCGATCAGGACGGGCACGTCGACCGGTCGGACGAGCGATTCGTCGACGCGAAGCTCGAGTTCGTGTCCGTCTGCCGCAACGAGGCGTTCGGCGATTTCGCGCACACTCACACCCACGCCGGCGCACACGTTGTAGACCTCGCCCGACCCGCCCTGGTCGGCGAGCAACCGGTAGGCCCGCACGACATCGCGCACATCGCCGATGTCGCGAATGGGGTCGAGGTTTCCGACCGCGATCTCGCCCGTGCCCTCCCGACCTGCGGCGCGAATGCGCGCGGCCAGTGCCGGTATCAAGAACTTCGTCGATTGTCCCGGGCCGGTGTGATTGAACGGTCGCGCGATCACAACCCGCATCGCAGTCGTCGCGGCGAACTCGATTGCGCGCCGGGTGGCTTCGGCCTTGCTCGCGCCGTAGGGCGAGGCCGGCGCGACCGGTCGGGTTTCGCGCAGCGGGACCTCGTCAGGGCGAACGCGGCCGTATTCCTCGGCACTGCCGACCACGACGATGGCCGCGGCCCCTGCGGCGTCGGCGGCTTCGAGGGCGGCCACGGTCCCGCCGACGTTGACGCGTTCGACCGCGTCGGGGTCGTTCCAGCTCTCACCGACATGTGACAACGCCGCAAGGTGAAACACGACCCGCGGACGAATCTCGAGGAATCGAGCGCGGAGTGCCACCGGATCGGCAACGTCGACGTCGGATCGGTCGAGTGTCACGACCTCGTCGCCGGCCGCGATTGCGGCGGCAGCCAAGTGCCCACCGACGAACCCACGTCCGCCGGTGATGACGACCTTCATGCCGCGACCCGCTGATAGAGCGTGACGTGGGCGTCGACGCAGCGCTCCCAGTCGAACCCACGCGCCCGCAGCGGACCGGCGGCGTGCACTCGAGCGGCCGTCAGCGGATCGAGTGCCGCGCCGATCGCCGCCGCCAGCGCGACATCGTCGCCCGAGTCGACACACAGCGCCCCGTCTCCGGCCACTTCTTCGAGGGCCGAACCCCGGCTCGTGACCACGGGAGCCCCGCACGCCATGGCCTCGAGGATCGGTAGTCCGAACCCTTCCTCGAACGAGGGGTACGCCACGACGGCGGCGTGGCGGTAGAACGCAGCGAGTGCGTCGTCGTCGATGCGACCCGGGCGTGCGATTCGTGTCGCGCAGCCACTCGCTTCGATCGCGCGCCGAACTTCGTCGATACCCCAACCCGGGCTCCCGCCGATCACGAGTTGCAGATCGGCGTATTCGTGGGCCAGCCGAGCAAACGATCGGATCAATCCGGGCGCGTTCTTCCGTGGTTCGATCGTGGACACGAACCCCACGTAGGGGCGACGGATCCCGTGTGCGGCGAGGCGAACGAGGTCGTCGGGCGCGGGTTCGGGCTGGAATCGCCCGTGGTCGACACCGTGGGGAATCACCGTGGACTCGGCGATGGGCGTGACCACAGCGGCGAGTCGGTCGGCGGTCGCCTGGCTGACGCAGACGATTGCTGCCGCACCTCGGGACGCGGCACGAATCATGCGTTGGAAGTACACCACCTTCGAGCGTTCGTGCCATTCGGGATGGTCGAAGAACGTGAGGTCGTGCACCGTCACGACCCGAGGGAGGTCGAGTCGTAGTGGCAGGGTGTAGTGAGGGCCGTGCCACAACGCCGCGCCGACACGATCGGCGATTCGGGGCGCGCCGTACTGCTCCCACGCGAGCCGAGAGGCCCGAGCGTTCGGCGCTTCGGGCACGACCGTCGCGCGGGGTGCCCAGTCCGACCATCGCGCCGCGTCGTTGCGACGACAGACGAGCACGAGGTCGAGGTCGCGCCGCGCGAGTCCGCGCGCGAGCTCGACGGTGTAGACCCCCGCCCCGACCGGGCGGTCGGGTACCGCCGACACGTCGAGTGCGATTCGTCCTGCGATCGGTCGCGCGGCCATCGACTTCGACGCTAATAGGGCCGCACGTTCGTGCCCTGCTTGCGTCCGCATTCGTGGTGTCTGGACGGTTGCAATCAGCGGAAGACGACCACGGCGATCGATCGGTGCACCGCGGTCTACCGCTCGACCATCGCCCGGTAGACGGCCGCGTGCTCCGACGCGGTGCGTTGCCAACTTTGTGACGCGACGCGCGCGGGCCCGAGCCGGGCCAGTTCTTGTCGCGCGGCATCGTCATCGAGGAGTCGTTCGATTTCGGCTGCGGTCGCGCCGACGTCGTCGGGCGGGACCAGCACGCCCGCGTCACCGACCACCTCTTGCAGTGCGTTGCCCGTTGTGGTGACGACGGGACACGCTCGCGCCATTGCTTCGGCCGCAGGCAACCCGAACCCTTCGTACACGGAGGTGATGCAGCAGAGTTGGGCGCGGCGGTACAACGCGTCGACTTGATTCCATGGCAAGCGTCCGAGGCGGCGAACGCCGGGAAAATCGATTCGCCCCACGTCACCCCACCCGTCGGGGCCGACGATCACGAGCGTGACGTCGTGGTGGCGGCGCTGCACTTCGCGGAACGCGTCCACGAGGAGGCGGAGTCGCTTGCGGGGCTCGACGGTTCCGACGGTGATGATGAACCGACCGCTCACGCCGGTCGCTGCGACGCGCGCGTTGACGATCGGATCCGCGACGGCGGGCGCGGGGTCGCAGCCGAGGCGGGCGGTGCGCACGGTCGCAGGATCGAAGCCTTCGGCAATCAACTCCCGTCGGGTGAACTCCGACGGCGTGAGCACGAGATCGGCGTCGCGTCGGGCGAGCTGTAGTCCGCGGCGGTGGAACTCGACACCGCGTCGCGTGGTCGACTGCGGGTGGCGGAGAAAGGCGACGTCATGCACGGTCACGATGAACGGGCGATCGTCTCGCGGGGGAACGGCAAGGCTCGGCGCATGGACGATCGAACCACCGACTCGCAGACGCGGACGACGGATGCGATGCCACAATTCGTAGCGGAGTCCGCCGCGCGGGGCGCCGAGGTCGACCCAGTCGACATCGACCGGGAGGTCGTCGGGCGGAGGTCCCGCGGCAAACGCTTCGACTCCGACGCCTTCCCTCGGGAGGTAGGTCAACAGCGCGTCGACGTAACGTCCGATTCCGCCGGGAACAGGCTGGAGCAACTGACCGCAATGCAGCGCGACCCCGACGTCGATCGCCGCGGACCGGGTCACGTCACCGCTTGGTAGAGCGACACCAGGCCGCGCCCGGTGGTCGACCAATCGAACTGATCGGCGCGTCGCCGCCCGCGAGCGGCGAATTCGCTCGCGGTTGCGTCGTCGGCGAGATCGGACAGTGCCGTGGCCAAGGCATCCTCGTCGGTCGCGTCGACGAGGCGCGCCGCGTCGCCGGCGATCTCGGGGATCGAACCGGCTCGGGCGGCGACGACGGGGGTACCGGCAAGCATTGCTTCGAGCACCGGGAACCCGAACCCTTCTGAGATCGAGGGGTAGGCCAACGTGCGCGCGCGATGGAGCAACGCGCTGCGGTCGCGCTCGGTCACGGCGCCCACGCGGATCACCCGCGCCGCAATGTCCGAGGGGAGCGCATCGACCGCCATGGCAAGTGCTGCGCTCGCGCTGCCATCGGGCCCGGCGACGATCAGCACCGATTCGGGGTCGGTCGTGGCGTACCGCCCGAAGGCAGCTACGAGATGCGGCAAGTTCTTCCGGGGCTCGACCGTGCCCAGCGCGAGGACGAACGGCCGCCCGTCGATCCGGTGGGCGATGTCGTCGGACATTCCGCGATCGGGGAGGATCGGCGGGATTCCCCAAGGAATTGTCACGACCCGCCCGCTCGCGATCAACCCGGGTCCGAAGATCTCATCGACTTCGTGGGCCACGAACTCGGACGGGACGTGCACGGTCGCTCCACGATGGACCGCCCGCCGCACGATGGCTTCGTAACGCCCGACGTCGTCAACCGCGAGCTCGGGGTATCGCACGAACGCGCAGTCGTGCACGGTGACGACCGTCGGATGCCGACTTGGCGGAACGAGGTAGTTCGTGGCGTGCACCACGTCGACGTCGCCGAGCCATCGGTCGATGCTCGGACGATCGAGTCTCGGCCAGGCCGCGAGCGCAATGCGAGCAGGGACCGGAGGAACGATCGTCCCTTCCGGGAGTTCGTCTCGGTGGTCGCGCGCGCGGAGCGACAAGGCGTATGGACGGAGCCCAGGTGGGTCGACATCGACCATCACGGCAGCGATCGCCGACGCCACCGCGTGACCAACGCCGGTGCGGACGCCGATCAGCGGGGTCACGTCGATCGCAACGGTGGGGGCGGTCACCCTGCGGTTCGTAGCACACGACGCGGGTTGGTTCGAGCCGCGCCACTCGCCCGGTGTGGTCGGTCGGGGTCGCGCGACCGAGACCGGTAGCGTGGCATGCATGTCGGGCCCGGTCGTCGTGAGCGCGCGGCCCACGTTGGCGGTGCGGGTTCGCCGGGTCTGGGCGTATCGCGAGTTGCTCGTCGGGCTCGTTCGCAAGGAACTCAAGGTCAAGTACAAGAACTCGGTGCTCGGCTTCGCATGGTCGATGCTCAATCCGGCGCTGTACCTGCTCGTCTTCTGGTTCGTGTTCGAGAAGGTATTGCGCAACGGCGTGCCGCAGTTCCCGATCTTTCTGCTCTCGGGTTTGTTGGTGTGGAATCTGTTCTCGGTCGCCGTTGGCGCGGCGACCGGTTCGATCGTCGACAACGCCGGACTGATCAAGAAGGTTGCGTTTCCGCGTGAAGTGCTCCCGTTGGCATCGGTCGGAGCCGCCGTTGTCCACTTCTTCTTGCAGCTCGTCGTGCTCGTCGTTGCGCTGTTCGGGTTTCGCTCGGACATCGCCTGGAGTTACGTACCGCTGCTGCCTTTGGCGCTCGTCGTGGTCATCGTGCTCGCCGCAGGCGTGGGCGTGCTGTTGTCCGCGTTGAATGTGTATCTCCGCGACATCAAACATGTTGTCGACCTGTTGTTGCTGGCGTGGTTCTGGTTCACGCCGATCGTCTGGCAGTTCCGATCGCTGGCCGACCCGGGCACCGCCGCCGAGCGACTCGGTCTGTTGAACCCCATCACGCCGATCGTGCTGACGTTCCAGCGCGCGTTGTACGCGCGTCTCGAAACGGAGTCGGGACCGATTCTTCCCGACTGGACGGTCGCGCATCACCTGAGTCTGTTGCTCGTCGTGTTCGCGCTGGGGATCGTGCTCGTGGTCGTTGGCGAGATCGTCTTCGGTCGCCTCGAGGGCGACTTCGCCGAGGAGCTCTGACGTGCGTCACGCGATCGAGATCCGCGGGGTCGAAAAGCAGTTCAGGTTGCGACACGAGAAGTCACTGAAAGAACGCGTGTTGCGCGTCGGGCGTAGTCAGCCCGATGAGTTCTGGGCCCTCCGCGACATCGACATTCTCGTCGAGACCGGATCGACCTTGGGGTTGGTCGGACACAACGGGAGCGGCAAGAGCACGTTGCTCAAGTGCGTTGCGGGCATCCTGCGCCCCACCGCCGGTACCATCGTCACGACCGGTCGCGTCGCGGCGTTGCTCGAGCTCGGCGCCGGATTTCAACCTGATCTCACGGGTCGGGAGAACGTGTTCTTGAACGGGTCGATTCTCGGACTGTCGCGCAAGGAGATCGCCGGACGCTTCGATGACATCGTCGCGTTCAGTGAACTCGAACAATTCATCGATACCCAAGTCAAGCACTACTCATCGGGAATGTTCGTGCGGCTCGGTTTCGCCGTCGCGGTCAACCTCGACCCCGCGATCTTGTTGATCGACGAAGTCCTGGCGGTCGGCGACGAGGCGTTCCAACGCAAGTGCATCGATCGCGTTCGGGAGTTCCAACGTGAAGGCCGCACGATCGTGTTCGTGACGCATTCGATGACCCAAGTGCAAGAGATCTGCGATCGAACGGTCGTGCTCGATCACGGCATCATGGTTGCTGACGACGAACCGGCGGCCGCGATCCGGACGTTTCGCGAGCATCTCTACGCGAAGCAGTCCCAACTTGCCGAGGGGGCGACGGGTTCCGGCCGCAACACCGGCGCCGTGCGCGACTCGCGCCGAACTCCGCCGACCGAGCGCGAGTTGCAGGCAACGAAACGAGTCACGCTCACCGACGTTGTGTTCGAGTATCCGCAGTCTGATGAACGTGGCCACGTGCTGGCCTCCGAACCCTTTGCGATTCGGGTGCGCTATCGGTCGCAGGAACGAGTCGACGATTTGATGTGCGGCATCGGGATCCACGACACGACGGGACGGCTGTTGTTCGGCAGCAACACCAAATTCTTGGGGGTCGCGTTGCCGACGGTCGACGGCGAGGGAGAGATCGTGCTGCGGTTTCCGTCGTTGCCGCTGCTGGGCGGCGATTATCGGCTCTCAGTTGCGCTGCAAAGCGACGACGAGACGGTGGTCTACGACTGGTCGGAGCAACGTCACCAGATCGCCGTACTCCCGGTCGATCGATCCCACGGTGTCGTCGCGTTGAACATGACGGTCGAGGTGTGAGCATGGACGGACACGACGTGGACGACGGTATCGATCTCGCCGCGGTCGTGCGCGAGATCGAACAGGACGCGCGTGAACGGCGCCGAAGCGGTGAGTACTCCATCGCACTGGAACGCGAACTCGAGGAACTGTTCACCCGGTTCGCACCGCCGACGGTGTCGGGTGACCTTCGAGCACTGATCGACAATGCCGAAGAACATGGTCTTATCGAGCCGTTCATTCCGGTGGAGTCGGAAAAGCCCGCCGGCCGCTATGTCAAGCAAGGGTTCGCCAAGGCGCTCGGTTGGTACCACACCTGGTTGACCCAGGAAATCTCGCAGTTCGCTGGCGCAGCGGTACGAGCGTTGCGCGTCGGCGCTGATCGCATCGAGGCTGTCGAACAACGCCTCGGCGATCTCCACACGCACCGGCGATTGACCGAGACCCTGATCGTCGCGGAGCCCGACGACGTCACGTGTCACGAGATCGCGCAGCAACTCGCAGCGGTCCGATCGAGGGTGCTGGTCGCCCGAGCGGACTCCGGCAGCATTGTCGCGGCGTTGCGAGCCGTCGGGGTCGACGCGTACGGCATCGAGCCGAGTCGGGCAAGGCGCGACGAGGCCGACGCCGCGGGCGTGGACCTCTTGGCCGACGATCTCGGCTCGCACCTCGACACGGTCGCGCCCGGTGCCCTCGGCGCAGTGGTACTGCGTGGCACCGACATGGATGCCGATTCCATTGGAGCGCGAATCGGATTCGTGCAACGTGCGTTGACCGCGCTGGCACCATCGGGTCGACTCGTGGTGGTGGGGACCCGACCCGACCGGGCGTCGGCGACCCTTCGGGAGTTGGCGTTGGCGCCGCCGTTGTCGTTGGCATCGTGGTCGACGGTGCTCGCTCACGCGGGCGCCGTGGTCGAGGAGTCATTCGAGCGGAGCGATCACGTCGTGGTGATCGCACGCCGCGCCTGACGCAATGCCTGCAATCCATCAGTTTCTCGCTTCGTTGTCGCCCCGCGATGCGCAGTCGCAGCACCATCTGGCCATCCGAGATGCCTTGCGGTCAGCTGGTTACGCAAGCGAGATCTACACCGGCGAGGCGAAAGGTGCCCTGCGGTCGGTCGGTCGTCCGTTTCAGTCGTTCGAGGGCGGACCGGATACGTGGATCCTCTACGCCCACGCGATCGGAACACCGGTCGCGGACTTCGTCCTGCAGCGCAACGAACCGCTGATTCTCAACTACCACAACATCACGCCAGCTTCGTTCTTCGAGTCATGGGAGCCGGTCGCCGCGATCCGATTGGCGGCGGGGAGACGCCAGCTGCGCCCGCTGGTTGCCAGTGCCCACGCGAACCTTGCCGACTCCCAGTACAACGCCCGCGAGCTGCTCGCGCTCGGTGCTCGACGGTGTTCGGTGGTGCCGATCATGCTCGACCCCGACAACTTCGCCGTGCAACCCGACCCGGCGACCGTCGCGCGCCTGCGGGCGCGATCGGCGTCGAACGAATCGGTGCACTTGTTGTTCGTGGGCCGATTGGCGCCCAACAAGTGTCAACACGAACTCGTTGCGGCCCTGCCCGCGCTGCGCAGTCGTGGGCTCGCGGCGGAGCTGCACCTCGTCGGTGGTTCGTCGTCGGACCGATACGAGCAAACGTTGCGTCGATACGTGCAGGCGCTCGGTCTCGAAGACGTCGTGCATTTCGTCGGGAGCGCAAGCCCCGAGGTCTTGGCTGCGCATTACGAGGCGTGCGACGTGTTCGTCTGCGTGTCGGAACACGAAGGCTTCTGCGTCCCGCTGCTCGAGGCATGGCACCATGGTCTGCCGATCGTGGCGTACGCCGGATCTGCGGTCGGCGAGACGCTCGGTCGTGGCGGTATTGCCCTGAGTCGCAAGTCGCCCACCGTGCTGGCGGCTGCGATCGGACGGCTGGTCGAGGATGCTGCGCTGATCGAGGAACTCCGTCGCCGCGGCCGCGATCGCCTCGCCGACTTCGATCCCATCCGATCGCGCACCGCGCTGCTCGCCGCGGTCGATGAGGCGGTCGCATGAACGGCGTGCATCAGTTCGTGCCTCGTTTCGAACCCGGGGCGGTCGGCGCATCCGCTCTCGCTCTACGCGACGCGTTGCGCGGACACGGCTACGAGGCGGAGATCTTCGCCGACGAGATCGACGCTCGATTTGCAAACGCTGGCGCTCGTCGTGCGGCGGGTTATCCCGCGACTGCGAAGCCGGACGACATCATCGTGTACCACCTCGCCATCGGTGCAGCAATGGCCGACCGCATCGGCGAGTGGCCGCAGCGTCTCGTCATCGACTTCCACAATCTGACGCCGGCCGAGTTCTTGGAGCCGTGGGACCCCGGACTCGGTCCCGCGATCTTGTGGGGTCGTCGGCAACTGCGCGACCTCGCACCCAACGCTGCTCTGGGAATCGCGCACAGCGAATTCAGTCGGGTGGATCTGCTCGACGCCGGCGCGCCGACGACGACCGTTCTACCTGTCCTGCTGCGAACCGCGGCGCTGGACGATCCCGATCCGGCAATCCTCGACGACCTGCGCGCGACGACAACCGGCACGAAATGGTTGTTCGTGTCGCGAATTGCGCCCAACAAGGCGCAGCACGATGTGGTGCAGGCGTTTGCGTTCTATCGACGACATCACGACCCGGACGCACAACTGTGGATGGTGGGAGGGAGCGCCTCCGACACCTACCTCGCCGCCGTGCGCGGCCTCATCGCTGCGCTCGAACTCGACGATGTTGTGCGCCTCCCAGGCGCGGCTGGTGACGCCGCGCTCGCGGCCTACTACGCCGCGGCCGATGTGTTCGTGTGCCTTTCCGACCACGAAGGCTTCGCGGTTCCGGTGCTCGAAGCGTGGTCCCATGACCTCGCCGTCGTTGCTTTCGGCGCAGCGGCCGTGCCCGAAACGGCGGGGAACGCCGCGATCGTGCTCGACGACAAGTCGCCCGCGGTGGTCGCCGCGGCCGTCGACCGGGTTCAGCGCGACCCGCGATTGCGAACCGCGCTGGTCGAGCGCGGGCGGCGCAGACTCGACGAGGTGTTCGGTGCGGAAGTCGTCCGACGACGATGGATCGACGCGATCGAACACGTCCGATGAAACTCGCTGTCGTGACGCCGCGGTTCGGGGCCGAGGTCGTCGGCGGGGCCGAGACCGCCGCGCGACTTCTCGCCACGGCGTTGGTGCGTCATCTCGGGTGGGACGTGGAGATTCTGACGACCACCGCAATCGACACGAACTGGAACGATGGCTTCGACCCCGGAACCACAGCGCTCGACGATCTCGTGGTGCGGCGGTTTCCGGTGCGAGGGCGCCGTACCGACCGCTTCGACGACTTGTCGTCGCGGATCTTCCCGGCACCGCGGCGCGCCACCCATGCTGACGAGGTTGCGTGGGTCGACGCACAGGGTCCGGTCAGCGACGAATTGATCGACGCAGTTGCGTCCACTGACGCCGACGTCGTCGCGTTCCATCCGTACCTCTACCATCCGACGATCGTTGGTCGTGCAGCCGCGAAGGTGCCGACGATGCTGCACGGCGCGGCGCACGACGAACCACCCTTGCAACTCGGGATCATCCGGCAACTGTTCGAGTCGGTCGACGGGCATGCGTTCTGGAGCGATGCCGAGCGGAGCGTCGCCTCCCGGTTCGCCATCGGCTCCATTCCTCAAGCGGTGATCGGACTCGGCGTCGAGACCCAACCCGGAACCGTCGACGCAGCCCGGCTCGCCGTCGGACTCGATGATCGTCCCTACGTGGTCTGTCTCGGACGCGTCGACGACGGTAAAGGTGCGGCGCTGCTCGCCCGGCTGTTCGCCGAGTACGCCGATCGCAACGACGACGACGTGGTGCTCGTTTTCGTCGGCCCGGTCGTCGATCCACCGCCGCAGCATCCGCGCGTGGTGGTCGCGGGTCGAGTCGACGAGTCGGTCAAGTGGGGTCTGTTGCGCGGGGCGATCGCGCTCGTCTCCCCGAGCGCGTACGAGAGCTTCGGTATCGTGCTCGGCGAAGCGTGGCTGGCTGGACGGCCGGTGCTCGTGAACGAGCGATGCGCAGTGACACGCGATCACGTCGGCGCGTCGGGTGGCGGTCTCACCTTCACCAACGGCGCGACCTTCGCGAGTGCGCTGCATCGACTGATCCACGACCCCGCGGTCGCGAACGCGTTGGGAGCCGCAGGGCAGGCCTACGCGGGTGAGCGGTTCACGTGGGAGCGGACGGTCGAGCGCTATCGACGACTCGTCGATGCGGTGAGGCGTCGCGCCGCAGACCACCTGATCGAGTGACATTTCCGGCTGATCGAGTGACATTTCCGGGCCGATCGCGTGACAATGCGGGGGACCACTTCACTTCGTCGGGTATCCGTGCCGATGATGGCGTGATGTCGATCATCCGCGGGCTCGCGGTCATAGGTGCCCTTGTCGTGGGGCTGATCACGCCGGTCGGGTCGGCCCACGCGGCGCCGATGCCCGACACCATCGCGCCTCGATTCGAACTCGGGTTCAGCGGCTGGAACCGGGCGTCGTCGCCGCAGATCGTCGACATCGACGGCGACGGCGTGGCCGACATTGTGTTCGGTTCGGAGGACGGTTATCTCCGCGTGATCGACGCGTCGGGGCAACCGCTGCCGGGCTGGCCTCGCGAGGCACGGATCGGTGGCACGCGCACCGCGATCGACTCGACGGCGGGGGTCGACGACCTCGACCAGGACGGCCGTCCCGAGATCGTCATCGGAGTGGGGTCGACCTTCGAGCCTCACCAACAAGGTGGTGTCATCGTGTTCGACGCCAACGGCGCCACACGTTGTACTTACCGAACGGGTGATGTGTTCGACATCTGGACCGGCAACCCCTTCCCGGACGGATACTCCGATGGCGTCTACTCCTCACCTGCATTGGGTGATGTGGACGGCGACGGTTACAACGACATCGTCTTCGGCAGTTTCGATCACCGCGTCTATGCCATCGATCGCAACTGCCGACTCGTGCGCGGCTTTCCGATCGACGTCACCGACACAGTGTGGAGCTCGCCCGCGCTCTACGACATCGATCGCGACGGTCGCCAAGAGATCTTCATTGGTGCGGACTTCTACGCCAACGGACCGGGCGACCCCGCGGCTGGCGGTCGGTTCCGGCGCTTCGACTGGGGATCGGGTCGGGTCACCACGACCTGGACGCGCGCAGCGGGCGATGTGCACTCGTCGTCGGCGTCGATCGGCGACATCAACGGTGACGGCCGCCTCGAAGCGGTGATCGGCGCGGGCGACTTCTTCCATCATCCCGACCGGAACAAGGTGTTCGCCTATCACCTCGACAACGGATCGACGGTTCCCGGTTGGCCGCAGACGATGACGGGGATCACCGGCACGGCTCCGGCGCTCGGCGACGTGACCGGCGATGGCACGCCAGAAGTGATCGTTGCAACCCGCGACGGTGTTGCGCATGCGTACCGCGGCAACGGGATGCGCCTGTGGCGCAACCCCCTGACGGGGTTCGGCAACTCGGCGAGCCCGATCGTTGCCGATCTCGACGGCGATGGTGATCAGGACGTCGGCGTCGGCGACGGTTTCCAGTTCAACCTGCTTCGGGGACATGACGGAGCGAACATCGGCGCCATCAATCGTGTGCGATCGTTCGAGACCGCGGGCGCCGTTGGTGTCTTCGGAAACGCCGGGCGGATGCTCGTGACGATCGGTTTCGACACCCCGAATCGCACGACCCGGCTGCGGGCGACGCCGTTGGCCGCGACGACGGCGGTCGACGAATGGCCGAGCTTCGGTCGCAATGTCCGCAATTTGCGGGCCGCACCCAGCGATCCAGTGGTGGAACCGCAGTGTCACGGCCGGGCCAGCCGAAGGTCGCCCTCGCGCCGGACGAGTCCGTTTCGCAACGGACCGGCGCTCGCTGTCGACGGGACGTTCGATCTCGCTGCGCCGACCAACCTCGACGGCGACGGGCGCTGCGATGTCGTCTTGTACGGCCGCAGTGCCGCCGCCGACGCGCAACTGCGCCTCGACGACTCGGGGATCCCAGAGATCGCGACACCAGCGTTGGGAGGATTGGGCGATGCGATCGTTCCGCTCGACTCGGCCGGCGACGGCTACGGCGACCTGCTGATCTACGCGCACGGCCCGGCGAGCGATTACCTCCGCCAGGGCAGCCCGTTCGGGTTCCGCAATGGACCGCGAGTGACGTTCGGTGACCGGCACGACTTCGCGCTGCCGGGAGACTTCAATGGCGATGGGCGTGGCGATGTGCTGTTCTACGGCAAGGGTTCGCGACCCGATGCGGTCTGGCTCGGAACGACACGAGGCCTGGTGCTCGGTCCGTCGATCTCGTTGAAGACCTCGTTCGATCTCGTTGTATCGGGCGACTTCAACGGCGACCGATATACGGACGTGTTGTTCTACCAACGTGGTAGCGACGGTGAAATCCTGAAGCTCGGAACGGTCTACGGCGTCTTCCGCAACGGTCGTGCACCCAGCATTGCAACGAGTTTCGACGCGCTCGTCGCTGGCGACTTCAACGGTGACGGCTACGACGATCTCGTGTCGTACCGGCGCGTCGTCGCCGGTGACACGCTACGGCGCGGCGGCGTCAACGGG
>SXGS01082736.1_pt1 | contig 16050 bp, 8 predicted proteins | sample 3174681 | NCBI WGS metagenome assembly SXGS01 (sample SAMN11356861, study PRJNA531348) | freshwater metagenome | isolation source: freshwater sample F1-80 | place: China: Fuxian Lake, Yuxi | collected 2017-12-25 | reverse complement strand
GTAAAATGTTGCTTCAACCCGCATCACGACAGCGAAGACGCACACCCACGCGGCAATTTCGTTTTTCTGAGGATGGGTAGTGTTTCCACCGCTGCCACTCACCTCCCGCTTGCTTCTGAATCTCCTGGCCTTCGAGCCGAAAAATGTTCAAGTGGTTGAGCTGGTCCAGCACCTCGCCAAAGCGCATCAACGAATCGAAGGGCTTTCTGATCAAGGCCGCGTGGTTCTTGGCCGCACCCTCTAGACCGGCTTCAAACACGGTGGCGGTCAGTTCCTTCAGGAGCCGGGACACGGGGCAGATTCAGACATTCGACAATTGGCATCGGGACCGGACTGGGTAAACCTTAAGAGGGCAGTAGCCCCTGGCGAACCTTAGCCAGATCCACGAGGGATATGCCTCCCTCTTTGTCAAATTTTTCTCATCCCGGCTTTTGCAGATCTCGACGATGTTCAACCGCCGTTTTAAGTTTCAATGATTGAACGTGAATTCCTTGGAATTGAGCAGCGCCCAGAACAGATCGCGGAAGACTTCCTCCCGCGGACCGCTCGAGAGGTTCAATGACATCAAATCACGTTCTCCCTTCGTCGGCAGGCGGCAGAGGGTCACTTGATAGAGGGCATCGAGAATACTGTCGTTGTCCGGATTTTTTAGGAGCGCGGCCAGGCGGCCATTTCCATCCGCAAGCCGGCGCTGCAATTCTTCGCTGTTCCGGAGGTTCAACAACTGCGGCAGCGTGACTTCGCCGCGACGCTCGCAAGCGCAGGCCGTCACGCGGTCCGAACGTCCGAAGAGGGTGAGGAAATAGGACCCGATGCCTGGCTCGGGTAACTGCACGGCGCGCAGACCAATGGGATAGCCGGGAAATTCATCCGGCACTCCCGTGGCGGCGGAGAGGGCGTCGAGGAGCACCTCGGCCGGCAGACGGCGCGGATAGTAATGCGAGTAGAAGCGCGTGTCTTTTTCGTTCTCGGGACGAGTCGTGGAGCTGAGTTGATAGGCGCGGGATGTCAGGATCAGGCGCATCAGGTGCCGCAGGTCGTAATGATGGCGGCGAAGTTCATCGCCAAGCAGCGTCCACAGTCCCTCGTTGGACGGGGGATTGCTGGCCCGGAGATCGTCCACTGGCTCGACCAGGCCTACGGAGAAGAAGTGCTTCCAGATCCGGTTCACGATCGCTCCGGCGAAATCGGGGTTGCCGATGATCCAATCGGCCAACGTGGCGCGCGGATCGCCAAGCTGCGGAAAGGCCAGCATGCTGTGGTCGAGAGGCTGGGCGGTGACCGGCTTGTTGGCCCGCGGATGATTGACCTGCGGCGGACGGGCTTTTAGGTCGGCCAGGCGTTTTTCGTTTTCGGTCAGCTCACGTTGCAGGCGTTCACGTTCTTCCTTGGGCTGGTTCGCAGCCTGTCCTTCCCTCAGGCGGCGGTAGAGGTCGGCCACACGCTTGGCCTGCTCCTTCTCCTCGCGGGGGGTTGTGTGCAGGAGCGTGCCGCCTTTGTGTGGATTCTCGCGATCAAGAACCGTCCGGGCAAAAAACGCCGAGAAACGATAAAAATCATCCTGCGTGTAACGTTCCAAAGGATGATTATGGCAACGGGCGCAGCCAATGCGAGTGCCGAGGAATGATTGCGCCACCGAGTCCGGCAGCTCTGACTTTTCCACCTCGCGATGCTCGCCGATCAGGGTGATGAAGTAGCCGACGGCAGGATGTTCCCGAACATCGCCAGTGGCGGTCAAAATCTCCCGGGTGATGGTGTCCCAGCCCGCGCCCGCAGCGAGTCGAGCGCGCAGCCATTCATGAAACGAACGCACGCCCTTGACGCCCCGAACATCGTGGTCGCGCTCGCGGCGGTTTTGAAGAATATCGCCCAGTTGCAACGTCCAATAGTCGAGCCATTCCGGACGAACCAGGAGGCGATCGGCGAGCACAGCCCGCTTGCCGGGATCCGGGTCGGCCACGAATTGAGAGGCTTCCTCCGGACTTGGCAGGACGCCAATCGTATCCAGGTAAGCCCGTCTCACAAATTCGGCATCGCCGCACAGGTCCGACGGCGGCAAGCGAAGCGCCCGCAGTTTGTCGAAGACTGGCCCGTCCACCGCGCTTCGCCGTTCTCTATAGACCTCGGACGCGACTTCGTGCTCGAAGGGCATGGAGCAAGTGATGACTTGCACCAGGTTTAGAAAATGAACCCGTGCCGAGGCCGCGCCACGATCGCGGGCAGTGATCTTGCCATCCGTCGTGACGCTCAGCAGCGCCTCGTCGTTCGAGAAAAACTGCGCCAGCGCCGTCACGTCCTTCGTGCGTCCGTCCTGCTCGCGGGCGAGCACGCGGACAGACAGGCTTTCGCCCGGGCGCAACGTCGCAGAGCTCGGCGAGACTTCCAGGGCCACCGGCATCGGCTCCCCAGGAGCGGGTCCGGGCGCGCGCGCCGCAATCCAGTTCACCAGCGTCTGCCAGGGGGGCGACCCCTTGCGGAACCGGGTGCCTCCTTCGTGCGTGAGGCCTCCCGAAGGCTTCTCCAACAACAGACTCTTCTCAGGAAACGCGAAATCGATTCGTCGTCCGTTCACTTCACGCGTGATCCACTCGTGGTCCCACTCTGGCGCAAAACCGCGAAGGCTGAGACGGAATCCGTTTTGACCCGTGAGCTTTCCGTGGCATCCTCCTTGGTTGCAGCCGTACTTCGTCAATACAGGCAGGATATCCCGTTGAAAAGACGGGAGGGGGTCCTCGCTCGGGCGTCGTTGAACCGACGCAGCGTCAGCCTCACCCGATCCGAGAGGCACGGCGCTGAATTCCTTGCGCCACTTGCCATCTCCGGCGTCGTAGATTCGGACCAATCCATCGCTCCCGGCTGCGGCGAGCCAGTGTTCCGTCGGGTGAAAGGCGAGGGCAAAGACCGCCCCGTTTTTGGACGGTATGGTGGCCTGGCGGCGACCCGAGGCGGTTTCGAAGATGCGGATCTCGCCGCTCAAGCCGGCACAGGCGAGACGGGCGCCATCCGAACTGAACGCCACCGCGTGCAGCGTGGTGCCCATATGCTCGAATTCGCGGACGGCACTCTCTTCTTTGTCGTCGCCCTCCTTCAGCCGTCCACCGCGCGGTGACATCCGGTGGAGCCGCACATTCCCTTCCTCTCCCGCGAAGGCGACGAGATCTTCCTTGGGATGGCGGGCCAGGGTGAACACGGGAGCGCGCGGGCGCGCCGCGTCATCGACGAGGAGGCCGCTGGACGCATCGACGAGCTTCACGGATTTGTCTCGACTGACAGAGATGAGCCGGGAGCCGTCATGGACGAATGCCGTGCCGAACACCCAGTCGAGGTGATTGTCGCAGTGCATCAACACCGACCCGGTCGCCGCATCAAAGGCACGCACCAGCTTGTCCGCCCCCCCGGCCGCGAGCCGCGAGCCGTCATCGGTCCACGAGACTCCAAAGAGCGTGTCGCTGCCGGCACGGATGGCTCGCCTCAAAGAGCCCGCCATCGAGGCGCTCGTCGCGTCCCAGATTTGGATTTCCCCAAACTCCGATGGGGAACCGCCCGAGGCAGCAAGGAATCGTCCGTCCCGCGAAAACGCCAAGGACTCTATGCGCGGCGAATCGCCCATCCAACGGCCAGTCACGGAGCTGCCGTCGCTCTGACGAAGGATCACCTCGTGATGGGCGCCGATCGCGAGTCGCGTGCCATCGGGCGAAAAGGCCAGCGCGCGCACTGCCGGCGGCGAGTCGTACACCGGCGCCCTAGCAGGCCGTTGTGTGCCGAGCCCGCCGCGCGGAGTGTCATCCAACGCGCCTTGGGCAACCCACTTCGTAAGAAGCGCCACATCGGCCGGCGTGAGTTTTTCGCCCTCTTTCGGCATGTCCGGTTCATCTCCAGCGACCGATTGGATCAACGGACTGTCTTTTGGGGCACCGGCCTTCACCACCGCGCCTTGGTCTCCGCCGCGCGCCAACCCGTCCATCGAGGTGAGGTCCAGCCCGCCCTTGAGTTTCCCTGGCCGATGACAACCAACGCAGTTGGCTCGCAACACGGGCCAAACCTCGCTGGCAAAGCTCACTTCGCCAGGACCGGGCAGGGGCGCCACATCGAGAACATACGAATGCCAATCGCTGCCGGTATCCAGCGCGTCCTGGACCACGATGAAGATCGGCCCATCCGTCTCCGGCGTCAGTTGGAGCTGAGCGGCCGGCGATTGAAGTCCGTCGTCGTCTGCCGCCGCCAGCTTCTGGCCTTGCGCATCATAGACTGCCACCAATGGATCGGACAGCGACGCCGCCCCGCGAGCCGACACCCGAGCACGCAAGGGCCGCGCCGCGCGGCCTTCAATTCGGAACACATCGACGTCCCGCTGATCCTTGATGGCGCCGGCCACCGAGTTCCCTGGTTCGAGCTTCGTCGCGGAACGAAAACCGTTGTCGGGTTCAGTCTCCTCGATCAGTTGGCTGGATGGGAGGACGCGCAGCGCAACGGGCGGAGCCGCATGCTCGCCCCGGACGATGATCAGCGGCAGCGATCCCACTGGGTAGTTCGTCGAAAGCGTCAGGTCGATCACTACTTCCGCATCGCCCACCATGTCTTTCTCCATCCCCTTCGGGATTGCGGCGTCCTTCTTCTCGGCAATAGCGAGGCGGTCCGGCTTCCTGGGAGCGCTGGTCCTGACCTCTGTGGCTTCCTTAAGATAGAATCCCCGAAGCCGCACCTTTCCCGCGAAGCCCTGCGGGACGGCCAGCGGCGCCATCGCCGTAACCCGCGGGGGCGGTGTCGGCTTTTCCTCGGCGCCCATCACAGCCACCGAGATCAGGCCGCTGGCGAGAACCCAAGGCGCCACCGCCAGACTCGACCCGATTGCTCGGACGATGGCTCCTTTCCGGCACGAGCGGCTTCGCGGTTGGCTCATGTCGTCATGCCCCGTTTCTCGGTGTGCGAGGAGATGGATTGGTCGGAACCATCGGTTTCGGGGACGTGGAATTACCCGAACAATTCGCCCACGACCGATCCCTCGGCCAGAATGGACACGGGACGGCCTTCAGGAGTGACAATTTCCTTCGTCGGATCGATGCCCAAGGAGTCGTAGATCGTCCAAGCCACATCCGCCGGGCGGACGGGCCGGTCGGTGACAAAGGCGCCATTTTTGTCGGTCGAGCCGAGCACGAGGCCACGGTGGACACCCGCGCCGGCGAAGAGCATGCACCCCGCTCGGCCCCAGTGATCCCGGCCCGCCTTGTCGTTCACTTTCGGCGTGCGACCGAACTCGCCGAAGCAGGCGACCAAAGTGTCTTTGAGCAAACCCCGTTCGTCCATGTCGCGAATCAGCGCCGAGTAGCCTTGATCGAACTCCGGCAACTTTTTGTCCAGCGATTTGAAGATATTCTCGTGATGATCCCAGCCGGCGTAATTGACTGTGACAAAGCGTACGCCGCTCTCGACCAGTCGCCGGGCCATCAGGCAGCTCTGGCCGAATTCATGACGCCCGTAGTCATCGCGGAGAACGGCCTGCTCCTTCGAGATTTCAAATGCCTGCTGCGCCCTGGTGGACAGGATCATATCCATGGCTTTCTGGCCAAATTCATCGTAGGTCGCGATCGAGTCGCTCCCCTTCACGCGGGCCGCGAGCTGGTCAACGGCGTCAAGCAGCGAGCGGCGGCGTTGCAAGGAAACGGGCGTTACATTCGCGTTCGCCGTCAAGTCGCGCACCCTGAAATTCTCCTCGTTCGGGTTGCCGCATTTAAAGGACTCGCAGCGCCCGCCCAACCAGGCACTCTTGCCGAGTTCCCAGGTAAAAGACGGATTCTTTGGTACGGCCACGTAAGGCGGGACCAAGCCGGCGAACCCGGTCTCATGGGCCACGATGGATCCGATGGCGGGATGATCACCGAACGGCGTGCCGAACCGGCCGCTGAGAACCCAGTTGGTTGCCGTTTCATGATGATCGTTCTCGTGCGTGCCGGAACGAACGAGCGCGACGCGATTCATGATCTTCGCGATCTTGGGCAGAAGTTCGCCAATGCGCAGACCGGTGACCGCTGTGGCGATGCCTTGGTACTTGCCGCGGATCCCTTCCATCGCATCGGGCTTGAGGTCGAACGTGTCGTGATGCGAGATGCCGCCGCCGAGGAAAACCAGGATGACCGACTTCGCTCTGGCCGCGGGAGCCTTGGCGGCCCGCGCTTGTTCCGCCGCCAGCAAGGCGGGCAGGGAGAGACCAAGTGGCGCCAGAGCGCCAAGCTTGAGAAAACTACGGCGTGTTTGCCCCGAGCAGAGGGTCAACCGTCGCGGAGTTAAGTTTACTGAAAGCATAACACGTCTCCACCCAATGAATCAGAATAGACTCCAGCCCAGGCATCGGCATCCGGTGGGCTTATGACTTGGAGAATGGACTGGCGGCGGCTCTCTGACAAGATCTGCTTTGGTGTTCGGGATTTATTGGGCGCATCTCAGCATTCTTTATTGCTCCAATCCCTGCGAAGACCTATCGTGGAATTACGATCCAAAGCCAGATTCTCACCAGGAAATATGCCTAACTCATATCTAACCGTGATCGACGACTATCAGTCGGCTACCGCCGGCAGTTCCACGACCGCTGAATTGGCTGCTATGTTCCATGCGCCAGCGGCCTGGACGGCGGTTGGCAGCATCGGCCCGCGTTGGAATGTTTCCCCGCGCCGCGCGTTCACGCTGATCGAATTACTGGTCGTGATTGCGATCATTGCGATCCTCGCGGGGATGCTTCTGCCCGCATTGGCCAAGGCGAAGACGAAGGCCGAAGGCATCAAGTGTCTGAGCAATCTGAAGCAACTGCAGCTTGCCTGGCAGATGTATGCAGACGATAGCGAAGGCAAACTGGTGCCGAATCTATGGGCGGGATCGGCTGACATTCGGCGGCCCGAAAGGAACTGGGTTGCAGGACGCCTCGATTTTGACGGCAAGAACTCGGACAACACGAACACTTTGTTTCTCACGGGTTCGCCGCTTTACCCCTATATCAGCTCCGTGGGCGTGTACAAATGCCCGGCAGACAAGACAGGGGTTAAAACCGCAGGTGGACGCTTTCAGCGTACGCGCAGCCTGTCGATGAATTGCTGGGTGGGAGACGTGGAGCGGCGGGCCTGGGGCGGGCAGTTGCAGTTCCGTTCGATCGTCAAACTCTCGGATTTTATCGACCCCTCGCCAACGGGGACGTTTGTGTTCATCGACGAACACGAGGACAGTATTGATGACGGCTGGTTCGCGGTGGATATGGGGGATCGCGGCCCGAATACGATCATCGCCAATTACCCGGGGAGCTATCACAACGGCGCGGGTGGCTTGTCTTTCGCGGATGGGCACGCTGAGATTCACAAATGGCTCGACCCTCGCACCCGCATCAAGGTCACGCACACCTATATGAATTTGAACGTCGCGTCGCCGAACAACAAGGACATCGAATGGTTGCAGGCGCGCACCACGGGGCTCTTGCGGTGATCGTTGGGTTTGCCGCGGCTTGCCGGCTTGAATCGTGGACACGCCGTTTCGTCCATCCATGCGGTGGAGAGCCGCCGCGGGTTTAAAATTGAAAATGTTTGTGCTGCCAGGAAATTCTTATTCCTCCTTTTTCAGAAGGCGGGGAACAGTTCTTTGCGCCATCACCGGGGCGGGCTTGATCTTGTGGGCTTGCGGTCTCCCGGCCGCCCAGGCGGACGGAACAAACCGCGTTCTGCCTCACTGGGCGTTTCAGCCCGTCTCCAATCCTGTTCCGCCGGCTGTGCGCGACCGAGCTTGGGCACGCACGGATGTCGATCTTTTCATTCTCTCAAAACTGGCTGAGCACGGACTGCAACCTGCGCCTCCGGCCGGCAAGCGGACCTTGATTCGCCGCGCAACGATCGATCTGACAGGCCTGCCCCCCACGCCGCAAGAAGTGGATGACTTTCTGGCGGATGATTCGCCCCGGGCCTTTTCAAGCGTCGTCGAACGCCTGCTGGCTTCGCCGCGCTATGGCGAGCGCTGGGGCCGGCATTGGCTCGATGTGGCCCGTTACGCGGACTCTAACGGAATGGACGAAAATCTTGCTTACGGCAGCGCGTGGCGGTACCGCGACTACGTGGTGTCCGCGTTCAATCGCGACAAGCCCTTCGATCAATTCATCCGCGAACAAATCGCGGGCGACTTGTTGTCGCCGACTGGCACGAAGGACGACTTCGACCGTTTGATCGCGACGGGATTCCTGACCATCGGCCCGAAGATGCTCGCCGAGGACGATCCGGTGAAGATGGAAATGGACATCATCGACGAGCAGCTTGACACCACGAGCCGGGCGTTCATGGGGTTGACGGTTGGTTGCGGACGCTGCCACGACCACAAGTACGACCCGGTGCCGACGGCGGATTATTACGCGATGGCTGGCCTCTTCAAGAGCACGCGCACCATGGAAAACTTCAAAGTCGTGGCGCGCTGGCAGGAACGTCCGCTCGGCACCCCGGAAGAAATCGATCGGTTGACCGTTCATCGTCAGCGCCTCGAAGCGCAACAAAAGCGCATCGCCGCCATGGTGGCGGAGGCGAACACCAATCAGCTCCGCGAGGCGCGGCTGAAGGCCCGAGAGTACCTGGCTGCGGCGCGCGCGGAGCCAGCCAGCGGGGTGATCACGAATCGAACAGATGGGCTGGCGGTCGCGTTCGTTCAACAGTGGGTGGATTATCTAAAGAAAACCAAGCGCCCGCCAGAGCCGGATTCGGAGGAGTTTCAAAAGCTGATCGAAGACGCGAAAGGCCCCTTTGCCCTGCCAAAGAATGCGGAGAGTTATTTTCCAGGCACGGTTGTGGCCGAGCTCAAGCAGGCGCGTGAGGAATTGAAATCGTTGGAGCAATCGGTGCCGCGCTTGCCCGAGGCGATGTCCGTGGCCGACGGCGTGGCGGAGGATTTAAAAATCCACAAGCGCGGCAGCCATCTCGCTCTCGGCGACCCGGCGGCGCGTGGGTTCTTGAAATCCATCGGCGCGCCCGTGCCACCACCGCCCGGCACGAACACGAGCGGCCGTCTCGAACTCGCCGAATGGTTGGCCCGCCCGGAGCATCCGCTGACCGCGCGCGTCATGGTCAACCGCGTCTGGCAGGGGCATTTCGGCGAGGGGTTGGTGCGGTCGCCGGACAATTTTGGCGTGCTGGGGGAGAAGCCCAGCCATCCCGAGTTGCTGGACTGGCTGGCGCGAAGATTCATCGAGTCGGGCTGGAGTGTGAAGGCGATGCACCGTTTGGTGATGGCCAGCGCGGTGTATCAGCAGGCCTCCGCAACCGCCGGCATCATGAAGTCCAGTTCAACCGATGAAAGTCAGCGTGCGCGGGCGGAACAAAGCCAAAACCTCCTCACGCCGGCTGCCACGGCCGATCCCGACAACCGCTGGCTCCGTCATTTTCCGCGCCGGCGGCTCGAAGCGGAGGCGATTCGCGATTCGATTCTGTTCGTCAGCGGAGGGTTGGATTTCACGATGGGCGGATCCCTGCTCACGGTCTCCAACCGTGAGTATGTCACGAGCACGGCCAACAAACTGGATCCCGCGCTCTTTGAGAAGCCCGTCCGCTCGCTTTATCTGCCGGTGGTGCGGAGCGCGCTTTACGAGGTGTTTCAAGTTTTCGACTTCGCCGATCCGAGCATGATCAACGGCCGTCGCGACCAAACCACCGTCGCCCCGCAGGCATTGTTCATGATGAACAGCAAGCTGGTGACAGACGCGGCCCGGCGGCTGGCCGGCACCCTGCTCGCGGAAAGCCATCTCGACGACCCGGCGCGCATCGATAAACTCTACCGAGTTGCTCTCGGCCGTCCTGCGACGGCGCCGGAGCGCGCATCCGCCTTGAGCTATGTGACCCGGCACGCGGCGCACATTCCGGTTGACGCGAAGAAGCCGGGGGAATTCCGGTTGAAGTCCTGGCAAAGCCTCGCCCGGATCGTGATGGCGGCGAACGAGTCCGTTTATTTGGAATGAGATTGGAGAACTACAAATCATGAATCTTTGCGGCTGCCACCAATTCACGCCAGTCCTGACGCGGCGTGAAATGTTGCGTTTGTCGGCGTCGGGCTTCGGTTACCTGGCGCTGGCAAGCGTGCTCAACGAACAAGGCGCTGCCTCCGCTTCAGCGATACAACCTCCCAGCGGCGCGGCAAACGCTCTTGCGCCCAGGCCGCCATTGCTTCCCGCCCGTGCCAAGAGGGTGATCTTCCTTTTCATGCACGGCGGCCCGTCGCAGGTGGACACCTTTGATTTCAAGCCGCTGCTGGAGCGGGATCACGGCAAACCGCTGCCCTTCCCGAAGCCGCGCGTGTTCTCCTCGCCGACGAGCCATTTGCTGAAATCGCCGTGGAAATTCCGCCGGCACGGTCAGAGTGGCGCCTGGGTGAGCGAACTGTTCCCGCGCGTGGCGGCGCATGTGGACGACCTGTGTTTTCTCAAGGGCATGCACGGATCGAACTCGCGCCACGGAGGCGCGCTGTTGGAGTTGCACACGGGCAGCGACACCTTCGTCCGTCCGAGCCTGGGCTCGTGGATCAGCTACGGACTCGGCACGGAGAATAGCGACCTGCCCAGTTTCATCACCATTTGCCCGACGCTCACCCACGGGGGCGTGAACGCCTACAGTTCCTCGTTCCTGCCCGCGATTCATCAAGGCACACCCATTGGCAACGCCGGCACTCCGTCCGATCAGGCGCTGATCCCCTTCATCCAGAACGCTGAACAAACCCCGCCCGGCCTGCAGCGCCTCGAACTAGATCTTCTGCGCGAAATGAACGAGCGCCAGCTGGCCGCCACCGGTCCTGATGCCGCGCTGGAGGGGCGCATCAATTCTTTCGAGCTGGCTTTCCGCATGCAAATGGCCGCGCCGGAATTGCAGGACCTCAGCCGCGAAAGCGAGCCGACGCGCCGGCTTTACGGCTTGGATGATCCGGCGACGGCCAACTTCGGCCGCCAATGCCTCATGGCCCGGCGCTTTGCCGAGGCCGGTGTGCGTTTCGTGCAGGCGACCCACAGCTACAAGTGGGATCAGCACAGCGATCTCACGCGCGACCACGCCAAGAACGCGCGCGAGGTGGACAAGCCCATCGCCGGCCTGCTTGCCGACTTGAAAGCCCGCGGCCTGCTTGAAGAGACGCTCGTGCTCTGGGGGGGTGAATTCGGCCGCACGCCCGTGACGGAACTCAACGGCGACGGCCGTGATCACAATCCGCACGGCTACACCCTCTGGCTCGCGGGCGGCGGGGTGAAGCCGGGCTTTAGCTTTGGCGAGACCGATGACTACGGTTACTTTGCGGCGAAAGACAAAGTGCACGTCCACGATTTGCACGCGACGCTGCTCGCGCTTCTTGGGTTGGATCACGAGAAGCTGACGTACCGCCATGCTGGCCGCGACTTTCGCCTGACCGACGTGCACGGGCACGTGGTGCGGGAAATCTTCGCGTAAACACCGGGCAGCTCCGACAGCTCCGAAGAGCCGAAAACGGGTCGGTTCTCTTCTTGACCATGTCCAAATTCGCATTCCGCCGCCGGCTTCTCCATCCTTCCCGCCTCCCTGTTCGTCAGGCCTGTCTCATCCTGGCTGTTGCAAATCTCTGCGGGGATCAACTGGCTGCTGATTTCATCCCTCGTCACCTCGTCACGAACAGATTTCTCCGGGGTTGCCTCGAAGAAATGTGCCTGGCATCAGGGATCCGTAACGCTCTTGTAACAGACCGTGTCGGTGGATCGATGGTCATCCTCAGCCTTGCCAGAGGCACCATCCCGGAGGCCAAAATGCCTGGCCCGCAAGCGCGCGGCTTTGCGATATTCAGCGTGCCCGTCCGCAAAAGTGAGATTGCCGCCGCGGTTGTGAACGTCCGAATACCAATCGACGCCCGGCTTGAGTTTGACATGCCAATAGGTGTATTGACCCGCGCAAACGCCAAAATCGGCGCCCCACGCGGGACGCAGTGCCGTAAAGCTCACAAGACGAATCGTTTCCTGGACAATCGCGACTTCGCTCGCTTCGGGAACCGCTGTCAAAGGTTTCTCCATGACCACCGCATTGGGCAGGTAGCTGGTGGCGCTCAGCGCCGTCGCATCACTGGCATCCTGGGGCTTCTTCGCCTCGGGACAGGAATAGATCTTCGAACTCGGCGTGTTCGAGCCCACTCCCTGAAGGTAGGGGGCGATGACGTAGAGGCAGTTGGGCTGCCATCCGGAGGCCTTGGGGTTCATGAAATCCGGAATCTGTGAGGCTTTCGGGGGCATGCGCTGAAAGTCAGTTTCGTAGAGCACCAGGGCGAGTCCCACTTGTCGCAAGTTATTCAGGCATTGGGTTTGGCGCGCCCGTGATTTCGCCTTGGCCAAAGCCGGGAGAATCAAGGAGGCCAGAATCGCGATGATCGCGATCACCACAAGCAATTCGATCAGAGTGAACCCGCAACGGTTGGCCGATGGCATGCCGGCCACTTTCGCGCGATTGGATCGCCACGCCGGACTGTTGATAGCGACCTTGTGCCTCCAGGCCAAAAGATCTTTCGTTAAGAAATGGGTTTGATCTCTTCTCACTCCGCGACTATCGGCGTGCCGATTTCCGCTGTCCATCCGGAATTATTTCCTGAATGGCCATCCGGTCAGTCCTGGCTGAGGACTGTGGTTGATTCCGCCTGCCGAAAGCCTGCGTCCCGTTGACCCTTCAAACGGCAGTTGCCCAGGGCGAATCTTCGCAAGATCCTGGCGATAAATTTTCTCCGAATGACTCACCAGATCCACAAGGGACATGCCTCGATCTCCGTCAAACCTTTGTCATCCACCCTTTGGCCAAACTGCACGAGGTTCAACTCATCAAATTCAGCGTCGCCTGGCCGCCGAAATCGCCGAGGTTCGCGTAGAGGTTTTGGAAGATCGTGGGAAGATCGTTGTCGGACACGCCCAGCCATTTCGCCAGGGTTGCTGCGTATTGCTCGACCGAAGTGGTTGGGATGAGCGCGCCACGATTCCCGCTGTCGTCGGGGCCGCCCAGCGCCAGCGTCGGGAACGTGCCGTGAATGCGCCCGCCCTGCACCGCCCCGCCCATAATGAGGTGATGGCTGCCCCAGCCGTGGTCGGAGCCGACGCCGCTCGGCTGCAACGTGCGCCCGAAGTCTGAAAGCGTGAAGCTGGTCACTTGTTGGGGAATGCCGAGTTCCTGCTCGGTGCATTGATAAAATGCCGCCATCGCTTCGCTGACTTGCCGGAGCAGATTCCAGTGTTCCCACGCCTGCGAGCCGTGCGTGTCAAAGCCGCCCAACATGCAGAAGAAGACCTGCCGTTTCATGCCCGTTACATGGCGCAGCTTGATGATCTTGGCCACCTGCTTGAGTTGATCACCCAGCGACCCGCCGGGGAACGGCGAGGTCACGGTCGCGGTGCCGCTCTTCATCAAAGTGTTCAGGTCCAGCGCGTCCTTGCGGACCTTGTTCGCGGCTTGCACCAGCGCGAGCCCGCTGTCGAATTGGAGCACCTGTTGCAGGCCGTTGAGCCGCGCGGCGGCGGCGGCGGGCGGCCAGAGATTCATGCCGCTCGGGTCGAGGTCGAAGCCGGGCAGCAGGCTGGCGGATTGGACGATGTTGCCTGTGCAAAACAAGGACGGGCCGGCGCCTGAAATCACCGCGGGAAAGGTGGACAGGCCATTGAGCCCGTTGACCATGTCGGCCGCGCGCGCGCCCCAGCCGGTCCCGGCGGAGCTGGACGGGATGGCCGCCTGCATTTGCTGACTCTGGTCGGAGTGCGAGAACAAGTTGGTGGGCACCGGCACGGAGTTCGCCAGGAACTGGGCTCGCGTGACCGGTTTGACGAGCATGCCGACGTTCGCCAGCACGGCGAGGCGGCCTGTGCCCGCGCCGTTACCCCAGAGTGGAGCCAGCGCGGAGAGGCCGGGGTTCAGGCCGTAGGGCCGGCCATCGGCATAATCCTGCACCGTCACCATCGGGCCGTTGCCATCGGGCAGGGCCAGCGTGCCGCGGGCGGCATCATACAGGTCGAATTCGGGCTGGGTGAGCGGGACGATGGTGTTGTGGCCGTCGTTGCCGCCGACGAGGAAGATGCATACGAGTGCCTTGTAATCGGGCGGATTGGACTGGGCGAGCGAGTTCATCCAGCCGAAACGAGCGAGCATGGCCGAGGCTCCGAGACTCTTGAGCAGGCTGCGTCGGGAGATTAAATGTTGATTCATGAGTGGTGCGGTTAGGGGTGGGATCACGGAGGATTCAGTGCTGGATGGCGTATTGGCCGCTGAGCGCGGTGAGATAAAGCACGGTTTGGATGCGGGTGCTGGAGTCGTAACCAGGAGCGGCGGCGTCCATGAGCGCCTGTTTCATGGCGGCGGTCATCCGGCCATAAAGCAGCTTTTGGTTCACGAGCTCCACCAGGCCCGGCAGGTCATTGCCGAACGGTTGGAACGGCGACAGATCCACCGTGAAATCGCCGCCCGCCGAATTCGCCAAGATGTAGTGGAATAAGTTTCCGCGGAGCGTCGCCTCCATCGGCGAATAGATCTGAAACTCGGGACCGAAGAGGGGGCTCTTGGGCACGCGATACATCGGGGAGAACCAGCTAAAAACCGAGGGCGGATTGAGCGGCGACTGCGCCATGTAATGGTAGATATAGACGATCTGGTTCGGGTTTTTGAAGTGGCCGTTCAGTGCCCTGAGAAAACCACACGTGTGGAGGATGTGATCCTTCAACCGGCCGGCGTGCACACCCGGCACGTCCGTGCGCGCCTCGACGTCCGTGAAGATCGCTGTCAGAGTCGCCTGCAAATCGCCGCCGGTTCCGCTGAACACCTCCGCCACGCGCTGGATGTAATCGCCGGTGGGATTGCTCACGACCAGGGATCGGATCAGGCGCGTGGCGAGAAACGGCGCGGTGTTCGGATGGCTCATGAGAATATCCAGCACGCTCTCCAGGTCCTCCTCCACGGACTGGCCGGCCGGAATGGTCTGGCCAAGGAACGTCTTCGGCCCCGTGTCGTGGTTGGCGGGCTTGGGGACCATCGGCGCTCCGTGCCATTCGTAGGCCTGGCCGCCGGGAGGTTGGGCGTACACCCAGCCCGTCAAGGCCAGCGAGAGCTGGGCGACGTCCGCCTGGCCGTAGGTGGAGATGGGGGCGAGGGTCGCGGGATTGAGCTTTTGAGCCCCTGTCGGCTCCAGTTCCCAGAGGCCGATCGTGAATAGTTGCATCAACTCGCGGGCGTAGTTCTCATTGGCCCCACCACCGTTCATCGGCTTCGACGAATTGGCGAGATCGAGGAATTTGCCCATCGAGGAGCTTTTCGTCACGTCGCGCAGCAGATCACGGTAATTCCCGAAGGCGTGATCACTCAGGACATTCATCCATTGAAGCATCGCATCGGGGTAAATGTTCTTGTTGGCGGAGACGACGATGATCTGGCTGAGCGCATAGATGGCCCGTTGCCGCAGTTGATCGGGCGCGGTGGTGAAGGTCGCGAGCTGCCACTGCTGGAGTGTGTTCATGGAGTTATCGGCGGGCTCGGGAATGGGCGTGGCCGGCAGTGCGAACTGGTGCGCGAGATAGGCGTTCAAGCCGAGTTGCTGAATCTGCGCGAGCAACGCGTCGTTGGGGCCGAAGGAGGTTTGTTCGGCAATGCGCGCCGCCGCCTGCAGCGCCGCGTAGTCGGGCGCGGGCGTCAGCGTGATCAGCGCGTCAGCGGTCGAGTTCGCATCGGCCAGCGACGTGGCGCGCACACCCACCGTGGCGGAGGCCGGCATCGCGGCGGGGGAAAGATACACTCCGGAAGCCGTGATCGTGCCCTGGGCTGCGCCGCCAAGGACGGACCAGGTCACCCCGGTGTTGGCGGTTCCGGCCACGCTGGCGGTGAATTGCTTCGTGCCGCCAATGGGCACGGTGGCGGTCGCGGGGTTGACGGACACGATGACTGGAGGCGGCTGCAGCAAGACGGTGGCATCCGCGGAGATCAGCGCATTGGCGACGGACGTGGCGCGCAGCGTCACGGTCGCTGGATTCGGCAACACGGACGGGGCGAAATAGACGCCGGCGGATGTGACCGCGCCGTTGCC
>SXGS01015615.1_pt1 | contig 16052 bp, 6 predicted proteins | sample 3174681 | NCBI WGS metagenome assembly SXGS01 (sample SAMN11356861, study PRJNA531348) | freshwater metagenome | isolation source: freshwater sample F1-80 | place: China: Fuxian Lake, Yuxi | collected 2017-12-25 | reverse complement strand
GCCATGACCCAGGACACAACGACAACTACGCCGAGGAGGAACGACAAACTAGACGACGACAACTATCGAGCCGGAAAACCCTGGCGGGAACCTGCAAGAATAGTTGTCGTTAACATGCAGAAGTAGTTGACGCCGATCAGTAGTCGAGCTGGTACGTCTCGCGGCGGTACACCCTGCGCTGGTGCGGATCCTTCAGGACCTCGTGGGCCTTGAAGAGGCGCTTGTTGATGCGCGCGAGCAGGGCCTGCACCTCGGGCGACGCGCCGGGTCGCGGGGCGAACTCCTTGCACAGCGCCTTGTACGCGGCCTCGATGTCCTCGGTGAGCGTGCTCCAGTGCACGCCGAGCGCGAGGAAGTGGTTCTGTCCGTCGAGCTTGATGGCGCGGCTCGTGAGCTCCTCCTCGAGGCTCGCCTTGGGGACATGCTTCACGTTGATCCAGTCGATGGCGTCGAACACCGTGAGGATCACGAGGAGCCCGAGCGTCGTCTGTCGGCCGAGGCGGCCGTGGTCGATGAGCGCCATGCCCGACGTGAAGCCGTCGAGGTTGTTCTCGGCCATGCGGGCCTCGAGGCCCGTCAGGCCCATGCGGCTGACGAGGCCCTCGCGTCCGAGCGCGATGATGGGTGCGAGGTGCAGCCGGTTCGCGATCGCGCGCTCGATGTCGTCGGCCTCGAACGTGCGGATGAGGACGCGCAGCCCCTCGACCGTGAGCTGCGTCAGCGGGACGGGCTTCGGGCCCTTGGAGACGAGCTTGCCGATGTGTCCCGGCTCGAAGCGGTAGAAGCCCTCGGTCCAGGAGAACGCCTCGATGAGCGTGTTGTGCTCCCGCACCGAGAGGATGGCCCGGCCCTCCTCGATGCGCGCGTCGAGCGTCGTGTTCTGGCCTCCCTCGAGGGTGAGGGTGCCCGTGGCCCGCGCGTTCCCGATGAGTCGGACGAGGAGCACCGGAAGGCACAGGGGCTTGAGATCGGCGGCGACGAGCGGGCGCGCACACGCGAGGTTCACCATCGCGGCTGCGCTATCGGGGCGCGTGAACCGGCCCTGCGACATCTCCTCCAGGAGGTTCTTTCGAACGGGCTCGGGCGCCGCCCGCGCGGACGGAGACCACGGGTGGGACGTCGGGGCCGCGTGGTGCTCGGCCGAGCTGGACGGCCCCGCCGCCGCACCCGAACGTGAGGGCGGCGGCGCGGAGCCGATGGCGGCGTGTGCCGACGACGACGGCGGCGCGGAGCTGATGGCGGCATGTGCCGACGACGACGGGGGCGCGGAGCTGATGGCGGCGTGTGCCGACGACGACGGCGGCGCGGAGCTGATGGCGGCGTGTGCCGACGACGACGGCGGCGCGGAGCTGATGGCGGCGTGTGCCGACGACGACGGCGGCGCGGAGCCGAGGTTCGACGACGGTGGGGCCGGTGCTGAAGTTCCGAAGCTCGACGAGCTCGGCGGCGCGGACGCGGGCTGCACCGTACCCGGCGGGGTCGCGTGCACGCCGCTCGGGTTGACCGTCCATGGGGCGATCGTGCCCGACGCCGCGGGGGTCGAGGCCGGCGTCTTCAGGCCGGGGACCGGGGGCGGCGAACGGGAGATCATCCCGGACATGCGAGGCGCGCGCATGGCCGCCTGGATGGCCGCGGGCGTGATCATCGGCGAGTATGCGCGGCGCGAGCCCTCCGTCGAGGAGGGCGGCACCGAGGAGGCCGATCCGTCCGTGGTCGCGGTCGGCTGCGCGGTCTGGGGCACCGCCGAGGAGGAGACCGGTGGAGCGGGGACCGTGGGCGTGGCGGTCTGCGACGACTTCCCGGAGGCCGGCGGGCCCCCGGCGGCGGCCATCATGCTCGCGCTCGACCGCCGTCGGTCGTCTCTCTCTTCGATGCGCAGGACGACGGGTTGGGGCGCCTGGACGTGCCCGCTGGACCGCGTCGTCGCGACGCGGACCGCCGCCGCGTCCGGCGGGCGGAGGTCCCGCATGATCGGCGGCTTCTCCTGGAGCGCCGCCGAGTACATCGCCGCCCCGATCGCCGCGGCGCCCTCCTTCAACGGGAGCGGGGACGCGAAGGGCTTGAAGATCTCGCCGATGCGCGCCCGCACGGAGGGGAGGCGCGCCATGCCGCCGTTCACGAACACGCACTCGGTGTCGGCGACCGACGCATCGGCCTCGGCGAGCGAGCGCTTGCAGCCCTCGGTGATCGCCGCGGCCGTGTTCTCGAGGAGCCTCTCCAGCCGCGCTCGGTGCAGGACAATCTCGACGGGCACGTGGTGGAAAGGGTGCGACGCGACGTCGAGCTGGGCGTCGCACAGGTCGCGCTTCATCGCCTCGATCGCCTGGCGCAAGAGCTCGATGATGCCATGCTTGTCGGCGATGGCCGTGCCGTGGCGGCCGAGGTCGGCGAGGCACATGTCGAGCAACGCGCGGTCGACGTCGTCGCCCCCCCCGCGTGCCTGGAAGCTCCCCGCCTTCAGCACGATCTTCCGGCGCGAGGCCGACAGGACCGTGACCCCGACGCCTCGCGCGCCGACGTCCACGACCGTCATGTTTCGCTCGGCGTCGGTCGCCTGCATGAAGGCCATCGCCTGGCCGTCGCAGATCATCTTCTCGACCTTGATGTCGGCCTTCTCCGCGGCTCGCGTCAGCGCCTCCCGACCGTCCGCGTCGAACCAGGGTGGGACGGCGAACACGGCGCCGGTCGGCCTCCGCGAGAACTGGCGCTCCACCAGCCCCATCAGGTGCTGGAGGAACATCGTCACGAGCTCCGCCGGATCCCGCGCTCGATCTCCGATGGAGAGGCTCACCCCCCCGTCCGGCCGCCGGAGCATCGGGGCGTTGGTGTGGTGCGCGCACGAGCGAAGCGCCGGGTGGTCGAACGACTTGCCCAGGAGCGGGAGGAACGACCGCGCCACGATCGCCGGCTGTATGGCGGCCTCGGCCACCGCGGCGGCGCCGACCTTCACGCCAGACGGATCGAGCGCGAGCACCATGGGAATCGCGGCCGCGCCGTCCAGGACGCGGACCAGCTCCGGCGTGCGGCCCGCGAGCATCGCGGCGCGCGCGTACCCCGTGCCGAGGTCGATTCCGAAGCCTACCGCTCTCTTCACTGCGGTCCCACTGGGCCTCCGTACGAAGTGCCTTGCTCGAGCGACACGAATAATGCCTGCCGGTGCCGACTCCATGGAGGATACCTGCCTCTTTCAAAGATGAAAGGCGGGATCTCACTTTGTGGTGATGACGCTGGCGGAGCGCTGCGTGTGGGCGGGTGTGCTGGGGTGAGGCCCTCTCTCACACGGCGGCGATCTGGAGCCGTCTTGGAGGCGCGGACCGGGTCTCGGCGAGGCGCTCGAACGCCCGCCGGTACGCCGCAAAGCGGCCACCCGAACGCACCGCGTCGAGGACCGCGAGGCCGGTGCAGGCGTCGCCCTGCGCGAGGACGTACTCGGCCCACGCCCACCGGGCGCTGGTCGCGCGGACGTCCGCCCGCCCCCGCAGGCCGCTCCGGAGGAGCTCGATCCGGTGCTCGACCACGTCGATCCCTGCGAACGGCTGACCGTCGAGCGGCGTGTTGCGCTTGGCGCAGAACGGCGCGATGCCGAGCGACACCGGCACCACCCGCGACAGCTCCGTCGTGAAGCGCGCGCACTCGTCGATGTCGGCGTCCGTCTCGCCGGGGAGGCCCACCATCAGGTAGAGCTTGAGCCGGTCCATCCCGTGCTTCCGCGCGAGCTCCGCGGCGCGCGCGAGGTGCTTGGGGCGCGCCCGTCGCTCGAGCGCGTCACGCAGACGCTCGCTCGGGCCGTCCATCGCAGTGGTCAAGGTCCGCGCGCCCGCGAGGCGGAGCGCGCCGACGAGGTCGTCCGTCAGGCGGTCGGGGCGAAGCGACGAGAGGCCGACCTCCCGGCCGGCGTCCGCGAGGGTCCGCACGATGTCGACGATGCGCGGGTGATCGCTCACCGCCGCGCCGACGAGGCCCACCCGTCGCGCGTCGTCCGGCACGAGCGACAGGATCTTCTCCGCGGGTGCGAGGCGCATGCCCCCGTTGGTCGAGCGCCGCATCACGCAGTAGGTGCACGCGCGCGAGCAGCCGCGCTCGGTCTCGACCAGGAACATGTCCGCGAGCACGGCGTGCGGCGTTCGGATGGGCGCCCACGCCGGGATCTCTTCGTCCGGGGCCTTCGCCACGCTCGGGAGGACCGAGCCGTGGTGGGACGGCACGAACACGTGGGGGATGCGCGCGAGGGCCTCGAGCGCGGCGGTCTTGCTCGAGGAGGCCTCGACGACGCGAAGCACCTCGATCACGAGCACCTCTGCCTCGCCGACGATCATCGCGTCCACGAACGGCGCGAGCGGGAGAGGGTTCGAGAACGTGAGCGGTCCGCCGGCGACCACCAGCGGCGCCGTCGGCGCGCGCTCCTCCCGGAGCGGCGAGAGGCCCGCCGCCTCGATCATGCGGAGCAGGCCGCCGATCTCGATCTCGTAGGCGACGCTGAACGCGACGACGGGGAATGCCTCGAACGGGCGCCGCGACTCGTACGTGAGCGGCCTCGACTGGGCGAGGATGTCGCCCTCGGCGGCGTCGTCGAGGAAGGCGCGCTCGCACGACAGCCCGGGCGACTCCATGATCGCGCGGTACACCCGCTGGTAGCCCAGCGAGCTCATGCCCGCCGCGTACGGCGACGGATACGCGAGCGCGACCACGAACGGCGCCTGCTTCTCGATGCGACCGACCTCGTCGGCGAGGCGCGTCCGAACGATATCGCGCAACGACGACGGGGAGGCGGTGGCCCTTCGCCGGGCCTGCGGGGGTTGCTTGCGCAAGAAGCGCATGTGTAGCCCCTTCTCGCGCAAGTGCAAGGGAACCTTGCTTTTTTCGCCCGCGGCCTTGAGGGGCGGCGACGCGCGGCTATAGTGCCAAACCTCCATGAAGTCGTACCGCTCTCTCCTCGCCCTGCCCGTCCTGCTCGTCGTGAAGCTCCTGCCAGGCTGTGGCGACGCCGCGAGCCCTGCCGCCCCCGGACCGGGCGGCGACGCGGCGGTTCCCGTCGGCGCGGACGCGAGCAGCGACGCGAGCGTCCCCGCGTCCCGCGCAACCTGCGCGGCGACGAAGGCGGGGACGGCCGGACGCGTCTTCAAGGGCACGCTCCTCTTGCCCGAGTCCGTCGTGGAGGGCGAGATCCTCGTCGACGACACGGGTCTCATCGTCTGCGCCGACAAGAGCTGCGCTTCTGCAACCGGGTACGACCTCGCCACGCAGATAACCTGCCGCGACGTCGTCATCTCGCCGGGGCTCATCAACCCGCACGACCACATCACCTACGCGCACAACCCGCCCGGCAAGCCCGCGACCGAGCGGTACGAGCACCGGCACGACTGGCGCAAGGGGATCCGAGGACACACCAAGCTGAACACGCCCGGCGGCGCGAAGACCGAGCAGGTACTCGCCGCGGAGCTCCGCTTCGCGATGAGCGGCGTGACTTCGGCGGCGAGCGCGGGCGGGAACAAAGGCCTCATCCGGAACCTCGACAACACGCCGGAGCAGCTCGAGGGGCTGCCTGCGAAGATCGTCAACAGCGACACGTTCCCCCTGGCGGACAGCGGCATCACGACCTTCCCGCAGACGTGTGCGGGGTACTCGTCCTCCTCCCGCGCGAAGACCTCGACGGCGCTCGCGGTCGACGGATACCTCCCGCACATCGGCGAGGGCATCGGGCTCGAGGCGCGGCTCGAGTTCACGTGCCAGAACGACGAGCCGCACGACCTGATGCAGAAGCAGACGGCCGTCATCCACGCGATCGCCACGTTCCCGTCCGACCTGGTGACGTATCGCACCGACCAGTCGGCGCTCGTCTGGTCGCCGCGATCGAACATCGCGCTCTACGGAGACACCGCGCCGGTCACGCTGTTCGACCGCATGGGCGTGCAGATCGCGCTCGGCACGGACTGGCTCCCGTCCGGATCGATGAACATGACGCGCGAGCTCCGCTGCGCGGACGAGCTCAACAAGAAGTACCTCGGCAAGCGGTTCACCGACCGGCAGCTGTGGCAGATGGTGACGATCAACGCGGCCTTCGCGACGGGCGTCCACAAAGTCGTGGGGAAGCTCGCGCCCGGGTACCTGGCGGATCTCGCGTTCTTCGACGGCGGCGTGTCGAGGGAGCATCGCGCCGTCATCGACGCCACGCCGGAGAGCGTGATGCTGGTGCTGCGGGGCGGCAAGCCGATCTACGGCGACGCAGCCATGCTGGATCCGAAGATCGTCGGTGCGACGGACTGCGAGGCCCTCGACGTGTGCGGGGTGCCGAAGAAGGTGTGCCTGAAGCAGGACGTCCCGAACACGCTGGCGCAGATCACGGCGAGCGGCATGCTCACGTACCCGCTCTTCTTCTGCAAGAACGAGACGCCGCTGAACGAGCCCTCGTGCGTCCCCTACCGCGACAGCTACAAGGCGGGCATCACCGCCGACGACAAGGACGGCGACGGCGTGCCCGACGCCAGCGACAACTGCCCCGACGTGTTCAACGCGATCCGGCCCGTCGACGCCGACGGCAAGCAGGCCGACGAGGACAAGGACGGCAAAGGGGACGTCTGCGACAAGTGCCCACTCGACGCGACGGACGCGTGCGCGCCGCCCTCGGCGGACGACCTCGACGGCGACGGGGTTGCCAACGGCGCCGACAACTGCCCGGAGATCGCAAACGCGGACCAGGCCGACGCGGACAAGGACGGCAAGGGGGACGTGTGCGATCCGTGCCCCACCGCGAACCCCGGCGCGATCCGGTGCGTGAAGGCGCTCACGATCGAGCAGATCCGCGATCCCGGCAACGCCGACCACCCCGCTCCCGGCAGCGTGCGCGCGCTCGTCTCGGACGTGCACGTGACCGGCGTGAAGAGCGCGGGCACGAACCGCGGCTTCTTCATCCAGTCCGGTGTGGGCCCCTTCCAGGGGATGTACGTCAACACGGGCGCGGTGACCCCGACGGTCGTCATCGGCAACAAGGTGACGGTGGAGGGTGACTACGAGGAGACGTTCGGGCTGTCGATGCTCGCGCGGCCCCAGATCACGGTGACGTCGCCGGGCACCACGATCCCGTTCGCGCCGCTCGTCCTGGACGCCGCGACGATCGCCGGTCTCGCGGGCGGCGAGATCTACGAGGGCATGCTCTGCACCGTGGAGAACGTGACGGTCACGATGCTGAACGCGGACAGCACGTCCACGCCGCCCGGCGACTACGACGAGTTCCAGGTCGCGGGCGTCCTCCGCGTCGACGACGACCTCTTTGCGGCGATGGACAACACGTACCCGGAGGGCACCGTGTTCCAGACCATCACGGGGATCTGCGGCTTCAGCTTCTCGAACCGGAAGCTGTGGCCGCGCATGGCGTCCGATCTCGCGCAGTGACCCCCGTCAAGCTGGGCTCGCGGGCCTCCGTGGCGATCGCGCTCTTCCTCGGTGCGGGGGTGGCGTGTGGCTCGCGCGAGGAGGCGGAGGGCGCGGCGGCCCTCCGGAGCTGTCGTGTCGTGGTGTGGCACAAGCCGCAGAGCGCGGACGCGAGGGTGGAGCTCGTCGGCGACTTCAACGGCTGGCGGAGGCCCGGGCTCCCGCTCGAGGCCGCCGAGGGGGGCTACCGCGCGGCGGCGCTCGACCTGACCCCGGGCGAGCAGAGGTACGTCGTCGTGGAGGACGGGACGTGGCTCCCCGATCGCAACGTGGGCACCACGGCGTACGAGGGGGGGCGGGAGGTGACCTGGATCGACGTGCCGAGCTGCGACGTCCCCGCGTGGCGGATCGACGGTGCCGTGGGGTCCTCGGACGCGGCTACCATCACGGCGACGTTCCTCGCGGCGCGTGACCGTTCGACGCTCGATCCGGGCACCGTGCGCGCGCGCGCGGGCGACGGGCGCGCCGCCACGGTCCGCGCGGTGGACACCCGCGCGGGCAAGGTCACGCTCGAGGCCCGTGGCCTGGCGCGTGGACGGTACACCTTCGTGCTGGAGGGCCGCGACGCGCGGGGCCGGTCGGCCGAGGCCGCGCCGGCCACGGTATGGATCGAGCCCGCGCCCTTCGACGCGCGCGACCACGCGATCTACCAGGTCCTCGTCGATCGCCTGGCCAACGAGCGCGGCCCCGTCGCCGCTCCCAGCAGCGCGGGCGGTCGCGCGGGTGGGAACCTCGCGGGCGTACGCGCGATGATCGCCAGGGGCGATCTCGAGGCGATGGGCCTCAACACGTTGTGGCTCTCGCCCCTCTACGAGAACCCGGACGGCGCCTTCCCGGGCACGGACGGGCGACAGTACACGAGCTACCACGGCTACTGGCCGCGCGCGCCGCGCGCCATCGATCCGCGCGTCGGCACCGAGGACGACGTGAAGGCGCTCGTCCGGGAGGCCCACGCGCGCGGGATCCGCGTGCTCTTCGACGTGGTTCCCAACCACGTCCACGAGCAGCACCCCTACGCGAAGCGGCCAGGCTGGACCGACGGCTCGGCGTCGTGCGTCTGCGGCGTCGGCAGGTGCGACTGGGCGACCCACATCCAGGACTGCTGGTTCGCGCCCTACCTCCCCGACGTGGACTGGACGCACCCAGATCTGGCGCGGACGGTGGCCGAGGACGTGCGCTGGTGGATCGACGCCCTCGACGCCGACGGCGTGCGAATCGACGCGGTCCCGATGATGCCGCGGAGCGCGACCCGCCGCATCGCCCACGCGATCCGCCGCCGCCACGACCACCCGGGTCACAGGACCTTCCTGCTCGGCGAGGACTTCACCGGCCCGGGGGGGTACGGCCTGCTCCGGTACCACCTCGGCCCCGACGGTCTCGACGGCCAGTTCCACTTCCCCCTCATGTGGGCGGTGCGTCGCGCGATCGCCGAGGGCACGTCGCCGCTCTCGGACGTGGACGTCGCCGTGCGCACCGGGGAGGCGGAGTGGGCCGGATCCGGCGCCGTGATGGGGTTGATCATCGGCAACCACGACGTGCCACGCTTCGCGTCGGTGAGCGCCGGGGTCGCGTCCGGGGACGGGTGGACACCCGCGCCCGCGTCGGCGGATCCGGCCGTGTTCGCGAGGCAGCGGCTCGCGCTCGGCGTGGTGTTCGCGCTGCCCGGCGCGCCGGTCGTGTATTACGGCGACGAGATCGCGCTCCCGGGGAGGGGCGACCCCGACTCGCGCCGCGTGATGCCGCGGGAGGAGGACCTGTCGCCCGCGCAGCGGGAGGTGCGCGAGTTCACGCGGAGGCTCGGCCGGCTGCGCGCGTGCTCGATCGCCCTCCGACGCGGGACGTATCGAGCGCTGTTCGCCTCGGAGGAGCTCGTCGCGTTCGCGCGGGAGAGCGCGGCGGATCCGGCGAACGGGCGCGCCGCCGAGCGGGCGGTGGTCGTCCTGACGCGATCTCCGGCGGGGGTTCCGTCGGCGCCGTTGCCTGGAATTCCCGCTGGATCCTACGTCGACGCCATGTCCGGGCAGAAAGCGTCACTCACGCCTGAGTTGACAAAGCTGGACCCTGGGGCATTCTCCGTCCGCGTCTACCTTCCCGAAGGCCACCGATGCGCCAACCCATGACCGCCGTCCGCCGTCCGCCGTCCGCTGAAACCATGATCACACGCGCCCGTACCCCCCTCCTCCTCGCGGCCCTCCTCGCCCTCGGGGCCGTCTCCCTCCCCGCGTGCGGCGACGCCACCCCCTCGAACAAGGACTTCGGCCAGCCCCCCGATCCCAACAAGTTCAACCCCGGACTCGGCGGCGGGGGTGACGGGTACGGATCGGGCAACTCCGGAGCCCCCTTCGTGTGCCCCGACGAGCTCAGGACGTGCACCCACGACTTCACCTACCCGGCGAAGACCGAGACCTCCGTCGAGATCCGCGGCGACTTCGGGGGGCCCGACACGTGGCAGACCGGGGTGGCGATGAAGAAGGAGGGCGCCCTGTGGAAGGCCACGGTCACGGTCCCCTTCGGCAAACCGGTCGCGTACAAGTTCTTCGTCAACGGTACCACGTGGCTCCACGACCCGGGCCAGCCCACCGAGGTCGACTCGAACGGCAACACGAACAACGTCTTCGCCGGCAAGAAGTGCGAGCCGTCCGGATGCTCCGAGCAGGGCGCGCTCCCGCCCGGCGTGTTCGACTGGCGCGACGCCACGATCTACTTCGTCTTCGTCGACCGCTTCGCGAACGGCAGCCCGGCGAACGACTGCAACATCTCCGGCGTGAGCGGGGGGAACAAGTCCATCGCCAACTACCAGGGTGGCGACTGGGCGGGCGTCACGCAGAAGATCAACGAGGGCTACTTCAACGACCTCGGCGTGAACACGCTCTGGGTCACCGTGCCGCTCGAGAACGCGGACGTCGGGGGTGTCGGCGTCGGCGGCGACAACCACACGTACTCCGGCTACCACGGCTACTGGCCCAAGCTCGACAGTGACAACCCCGCCGCGCTCGCGTCGGAGAAGTGCTTCGGCTCGCTGCAGGACGTGAAGGACATGGTCACGGCCGCCCACGCGAAGGGGCTCAAGGTCCTGTACGACTACGCCATGGTCCACGCCCACGCCACGAGCGGCGTCTTCGCGAACCACGCCGACTGGTTCTGGCCGAACAACAACGGGCGCGGCGGCAACTGCGTCTGCGGCGAGGGGTGTAGCTGGGACGCGCTTCCGGATCGCGAGCGCTGCTGGTTCACGGGCTACCTCCCGCACTGGAATTTCACGAACGCGGCCGCGCGGAACTACTCGGTCTCGAACGCGGTCGAGTGGGTCAAGCAGACGGGCGTCGACGGCTTCCGGGCGGACGCGATCAAGCACGTCGACATCTCGTGGCTCACCGATCTTCGCGCGCGCATCAAGAGCGACGTGCTCGCCGCGCAGAAGCCGCCGCAGCGCTTTTACATGGTGGGAGAGACGTACGACTTCGGGAACCGCGACGTCCTGAAGGCGTACATCGATCCGACCACCAAGCTCGACGGCCAGTTCGACTTCCCGCTGCGCCGGCTCGCCGTCGAGGCGGTCCTCATGCGCACCACGAAGATGAGCGATCTCGCGGCCTTCATGGCCTCGAACGACTACTTCTACGGCGCGAGCGCCGTCATGAGCCCCTTCCTGGGCAACCACGACCTGCCGCGGATCATCCATCTCGCCGCCAACACGCGCCTCTGGGGCGACGATCAGGGCAGCGGCGGCAAGGACCGCGCGTGGCAGAACCAGCCGACGATCCCGAAGGAGCGCGAGGCCTTCGAGCGCCTGGCCAACGGCTTCGCGCTCCTGTTCGCGAACCGCGGCGCGCCCCTCGTGTACTACGGCGACGAGATCGGCCTCCCCGGCGCCGGGGACCCCGACAACCGCAGGTTCATGCAGTGGACCGGGCTCGACGCGAACCAGACGTTCCTGCGCGATCGCGTGAAGAAGCTGCTGTCGATCCGGAACGGGCACCCGGCGCTCCGGCGAGGCACGCGCACGACGATCCAGGTCGACGACGATACGTGGGTGTTCACGCGCCAGACGGCGGGAGACACGGTGTACGTCGCGATCAACCGGAGCGACTCGGACAAGCAGGCCACCGGCCTCCCGGGGAAGGCGCTCGACGAGCTGGTCACGGGAGCGGGCGCGACCGGCCCCACCGTCACGATCCCCGCCCGCCAGACCCGCATGTTCGTCGCGAAGTGATCGCGAGCGGTCCCGGCCCACTCCGCCCCCTCGCTTCGCGGAGCTCCGCGTTCCGGCCACGCTGGAATGATTCCGCTCGTACGCGAACGACCAAGGCGCCCTTTTCGCCCGCATTTCGCCTGCTATAAGGTGCAGCCCAACCCGAGCGCGCGAACGCGCTCGATTCACCTCGAGTCATCGAAGGACACGACCATGTCGAAGACGAGCTTCAAGCGAGCCCTCCTGGGAGTCTCTGCGCTGGCGATCCTGGGCGGCGCCCAGGGCTGCGCCGAGGAGCGGGATCCCATCAACCGCGTGCAGCCGAACGCCATCCCGAAGTCGATTTTCGTGCGGAAGGACGTGCAAGGGCGCTGGCTCGACGACAGCGACGCCTGGTACTTCCGCGCGACGATCACGGACGTGCCCTCCGCGCAGAACGTCGCGTTCATCGGCGCCGCGGGGGACATGTACCGGGTCAAGTGGAAGATCGAGGAGCGGTTCCTCCTCGCCTACCGCGAGGATCCCGACGTCCTCAACATCGGCGAGTCCAAGGGCGGCACCATCGCGGCGTTCCCGATCACGGGCCACTTCGACATCCGCCGCGCGTACAACGCTGCGACCGGCGAGGAGGGGAACGTCATCGAGGAGAACGCGAGCGACCGCCCGTGGGATCGACGGGACTACATCCGGGTCGACTGGTCGACGAACGTGCTCAGCGCCGCGTCCTTCACCGCGCCCGGCTTCGAGAGCATCAGCCCCGCGACCTACTTCGAGCAGCAGGCGGACGCCCCCGACGCGCCGATCTTCTCGAACGACTACCTCGACGTCACCGCGCGCTACACCGTGCGGCCGAGCATCGCGACCTGCTACTACTACTACCGCGACTTCAGCTGCGGTCCGGGCGACGTGAGCGCGCGGCTCTCCTTCATGAAGGTGCCCACGCGCGACTACGTGCCGCGCGAGTACCCCGATCGCGTCGTCCTGCGCGACGACGACGGCAACCCGATCCGCAGCGTGTCGGGCACCCCGCAGACGCTCCCCAACATGGACCAGTTCGGGTTCTTCCGCACGGAGCGCCCCGTCTACGATCAGCGCATGGGCACGCTCGAGCAGCGCTACCTGTACCGCGCGAACCAGTGGAACATCTGGGAGCAGTGGTTCAAGCGCAACGAGAAGGGCGAGATCGCCAAGGACGAGAACGGCAAGAACGTCCTCCTCCCGTACGCCGAGCGTAAGGTCCGGCCGATCGTCTACTTCCTCAACGCCGAGTTCCCGAAGGACAACCGGCAGATCGCGCAGGAGACGGGCGACGCGTGGAACGACGCGTTCTCCGAGACCGTGGCCGCCCTCCGCCTGCTGGAGAAGAAGGACGCCGGCGCGGCGCTCTCGAAGAAGGAGATCCGCGACGAGGTCGCCCAGATGGCGAAGCGCGGCGAGAAGGTGTTCGTCACCTGCCCCAACAACCCCGTCCAGGAGGGCGACCCCGACGCCTGCAAGAAGGCGGTCGGCGGTGTCGGCAAGAAGGCGCGCCAGGGCGACCTCCGCTACTCGTTCATGTACTGGGTGCCGAAGCCGCAGCCCTCGGGCCCGCTCGGGTTCGGGCCGAGCTACGCGGATCCCATCACGGGCGAGCTGTTCACGGCGAGCGCGTACATCTACGGCGCGGCGGTCGACACGTACGCCCAGTACGCGACCGACGTCGTGAACCTCCTCAATGGTCGCTACAAGCCCTACGAGTACATCAACGGCATCAACGCCGAGGCGTTCGCGCGGCGGCTCCAGCAAGGGCAGATCCCCGGCAACAAGTCGAGCGCCGACCCGACCGTGGCGCCGGCCCCCGGCGAGGCCGGGTTCGACCTCGCACGCACGCAGCAGATGGTCGACCACTCCCTCGACAAGTCGATCCTCGCCACCATCGCGCAGAAGGGCCTCCCGGTCGCGACGGGCGGCTCGAGCCGTGACCGTCTCGCGATGGTGCGGGGCACGCCGCTCGAGCGCAAGATCCTCGACAACCCCGAGACGCGCGCGCTCTTCGTGGACGACCGACTCGCCCAGCGGCGCAAGCCCGAGGAGCCGCTCAACGACGACGAGCTCAAGCAGGTCGGCGACCTGTTCGGCTCCCACCAGGAGCTGGCGAAGAAGGAGAACGAGCGCCTCCGCTTCCTCGGCGAGCACGGCTGTTACTACGCCGCCGAGTTCGCGGACGACTCCGTGATCGGCCTCGCGCGCGAGATCGCGAAGAAGTACCCGTCGGTGGACGATACCGTCGGTCAGGAGGCGGTCAACCGCCAGATCTGGCAGGAGCTTCGCGGCGCCATCTTGCGTGGGCTGCTCGAGCACGAGGTCGGCCACACCGTGGGCCTGCGCCACAACTTCGAAGGGTCGAGCGACGCGCTCAACTTCTTCGACGAGTACTGGAAGCTCAAGATGGACGCGCCGGCCTACGGCATCCCGATGACCGAGGTGCAGAAGAACGGCAAGATGACCGAGTACCAGTACTCGTCCGTCATGGACTACGGGTCGCGCTTCAACGCCGACCTCCACTCCCTGGGCAAGTACGACTACGCGGCGATCCGCTTCGGCTACGGCAACCTGGTCGAGACCTTCCCGAAGGGCAAGATCAAGGACCCGCTCTACAACGCCCGGCCGACGCAGTTCTCGTCCAACCTGTTCAACGGTTACAGCGCCGAGACGCTGAGCGAGATCCACCGCAACTACCGGCACTACACGCAGATGCCGAACGAGTTCACCGACGGCGTCGACTCGATCCTCTCGACGGGCCGCGAGGTCCGCAAGTTCGAGGACATCGTCGAGAGCGCGCGAGGCCAGTACCTCGGCGCGAAGGACGCCAAGACGGGCGGCTACAACACGGCCACCGTCAAGACGGGCTCCGCGTTCGGTGGGTACGACGTCGTGCCCTACGAGTGGTGCGGGGACGAGTTCGCCGGCAGCGCCAACCGGCCGCTCTGCCAGCGCTGGGACCAGGGCATGGATTCCTTCGAGGTCGTGAAGGACGCCATGGACCGGTGGCAGACGTACTATGTCTTCGACGCCTTCACGCGTGGCCGCGTGACCGGGTCGAACCTCCTCCGCGGGCACCTCTCGCGCGTGGCGACACGGTACTTCGCGCACGTGCATTCGCAGTACATCCACTGGCTGTTTTACCAGGGCGGCCAGCGCTGGAACTGGGCCAACGTCCTCGACAAGAGCAAGAACGCCGTGGCGCAAGGCTACGTCGGCAACACGGAGTGGTTCAAGGACCTCGGCGGCGGTCTCCCGGCGAGCCTCGCGACGACCTGGGGTCTCGACCGCCTGGTCGACGTGCTCGGCTCGCCCGACGTGGGCGTGTACGTCAAGGGCACGGACTCCACCAACACGCGCGACTACTTCTACCAGGCGACGTCGACTCCATACGGCTGCTCGATCAACAACAACCCCGTCGCGTGCGGCTCGAACGCGACGCAGCTGTCGCTCGACATCCAGGACGGCGCCCGGTACCGCTACACGCGGTACGACTCCGGCACAGGGAGCGGGTTCTTCACGCGCATCAAGAACGTCGGGTCCTTCTACGACAAGATCGCGGCGCTCCTCACGCTGACGAACAGCAACACGAACTTCGTCGGGACCGACACGACGAACGCCGTCTCCTACCGTATCGGGTTCTACCTCCTCTACCCGCGTGCCATGACGACGGTGTTCGGTGGCGTCGCCGCCGACGACTACGACAAGTTCGCGTGGCGCTACCAGTACGACGCGAACGCGGCGCAGAAGGTGTCACTCAAGTCGCGTGACGTCTTCCAGGGCGTCGGCGAGCAGGACGCCCTCCCCGCCCAGAAGAACCTGGCGGGCACGCCGATCGACAGCGGGTGGTACTTCTACTACAAGGCGTACGCGCTCTACTTCTCGATGGCGCAGTTCCAGGCGAACTACTCGCAGTCCTGGAACGACGCGGTCCGCGTGTACTGCGTGGGCTGCGGCGAGTCCTTCACGCCGGCGCCGGGGACGATCGTGGTCTCGATGAACGATCCGTTCTCGGGCAAGCAGTACGCCGCGATCCAGTACGGCGATGCCCGCTTCAGCCCGGGTGCGGAGATGATCAACCGCGGCAAGAAACTGCTCGAGAAGTACAACGAGGCGCTCGCCAGCAAGGACGCGACGAGGATCGCGAACACCACGAACGAGCTCTCCAACCACATCGAGATGCTCGACCTCATCCGTGGCCTGTACCAGGTGTACGGGTACAGCCGGTTCTAGAGCCAATGCCGTTCGGTTAGGCGCGCTCCAGCGCAACGAGAAGGGGTGCCCCCACTCGCCGCGCTACGCGCGTCGGTCTCCCCCAAATCGCGCGCTACGCGCGCTCAGGGGGAGACGAAGAGGTTCCGGGAGCACCGCGCAGACCTCACCCTCCCGGCCTCCCTCTCCCTGAAGGGAG
>SXGS01338057.1_pt1 | contig 16053 bp, 13 predicted proteins | sample 3174681 | NCBI WGS metagenome assembly SXGS01 (sample SAMN11356861, study PRJNA531348) | freshwater metagenome | isolation source: freshwater sample F1-80 | place: China: Fuxian Lake, Yuxi | collected 2017-12-25 | reverse complement strand
TTGACGAAGGAGATTCGCAACCACCGAGCCGTATCCGCGTGGGTCAAGACGAGGACCGTAGGAGTTGAAGTAGCGCACGATCGACATTCGTAGTCCTTGCTGTGCGTACGCAAGTGCCAAGTGTTCGTCGATGGCCTTCGCTGTGGAGTATCCCCAGCGCGCGATGGTGGTGGAACCGAGTACACGATCGTCATCCTCCGCCATCGGCATCGTTGCGGTTTTTCCGTAAATCTCGCTCGTGGAAGCCAGCAGCAATTTTGCTCCGTGTCTCACACAGGATTCAATGACGTTCTCGGCGCCCTTGGTGTTAGTGATCAACGATGACAACGGCTTTTCCACGATGTGCCCCACCCCAACTGCCGCTGCCAGGTGAAACACCACATCTGCCGTAGACGTCAGAGAGTCAACCAATTTCGCATCCAGAATGGTGCCCTCCACGAATCGAATGTTCGACATGGCTTGACCCAGGTTGGTCAAGTGTCCGGTGGAAAGGTCGTCCAACACCACCACATCGTGTCCGAGTTCGACGAGACGGTCAACGAGGTGAGATCCGATGTATCCGGCACCGCCAGTGACTAATGTGCGCATGTCAATCGTTCACGCTAGTTGTGCATTGGTGGCCGAGAATTCCTCGCATTCGTGACAGGTACGACGCAATAGTGTGGTACTCGTGACATCCGCTTGGTTGCACGTTGCCACGTTTCTTGGCGCCACGATGTTCTCGTTGCTGCTGGTCCCCGCTGTTCGTGAGTTTGCCCGAAGTCGAGAGATTCACGACAACCCCGGCGGTCACAAGTCGCACCGTTCTCCGGTTCCGTATCTCGGCGGGGTGGCAATGGCACTGTCGTTTTCGGCTGCCATGGTGGTCGGTGTTGCCGTATGGCGATCTGCCCGACTGGAGAATGGCGATTTGAACCTTGCCCTCGGCAACCTCATCACCCAAGGTGACGGACTCGTGCGAGAGCTCGTGGTGATGCTGGGAGTTGCGCTGCTCTTCTCGCTGATGGGGCTCGTGGACGACCTTCGTGGTCTCAGCCCATGGCTTCGATTCTTCGTCGGTCTTGGCCTAGCGACCAGCGTGGTGCTCTTCGGGATTTCTCTCAACTCTCCACTCCCTGCCTGGGCGGACGGCGTCATCTCGGTGGTCTGGATTTTGGGGATGACCAATGCCTTCAACCTGCTCGACAACATCGACGGCTTGGCAGCTGGTACGGCCGCGGTTGCCTCCGGATCGTTCTTCTTCATTGCAGTGATTAACGAACAGCAGTTCAGTGCGCTGCTCGCAATTGGTCTTGCTGGCGCGATGCTCGGGTTTCTCCGCAGCAATTTTCATCCCGCCAGCATCTATATGGGCGATGCGGGAAGCTTGTTCATTGGATTCATGATGGCGTACCTCGGTTTGAAGATGCGTACCACGGTGACGGAGATACCCCAGCTGTTCGCACCGGTGGTGGTACTAGGTGTTGCGGTACTCGATACCACGGTGGTGGTGGTGTCACGGGTGCGTCGTGGCGTGAGTCCGTTCACCGGCGGGCAAGATCATCTCAGCCATCGTTTCTTGCGGCTTGGGTTGTCGGTGCGTCGCTCGGTGACGTCGCTCCTCGTGGCATCGGTTGCACTCGGTGTGCTTGCAGTGGGACTCTCGGAAGCTCCAGCCGGTGTGGGCTATTGGATTCTTGCTGCCGCAGTGGTGTCAGGTGGCATGGCCACGATCGTGCTCACCACCAAGGTTGCGCGGGTCGAAACGTCCAGCGAGAGTAATGTCACTCCGCTTCATCGAAACAACGGATAGTGCAGTCCGTCTCGCTGGGTGCGCCCTTCGTCTTCTGCGCCAATTAGCTAGATACGAGCGCGGGTGAGAGTACTCGCGTGTCAATGCGCGTATAGGGATCGTGTCCGTACTGATGTTGCCAGCGGTGCGAAAGCACGTCGAGTTCAACGTCTTCAATCAACATGCTGTCGAACACTCGGACATGAGACAGTGGTGTGACGATGGCATGCACGCCTTTGCTGTGTAATTTTGCCGCCAAGTCGAAGTCGCGCGCGATGGTGGAGAACGCAGGACTGAAGCCACCGACTGATTTGACGGCCTCGACATCCACCAATGCACAGCGAGTACTGACGCCGTAACACTCTCGGGCAATCGCCAGCATGCCCACCGGACCCAAATCAGAGTGATGCCGACCAAAGCCGATGTTGTGGGGCTCGGGACTAAAACCGATTCCAGCCGAAAGCAGAGAGCCAAATTCGTCTACGAGTAGCGGTGCGACTGCGGCGACTGAATCACGTCCGATGTATCCCAACAGTGTGGCCAGCCAGTCTCCATCTATCAGCTCGCAATGCTGGTCAAGCAGAACCGCATGTCGTGAACGGGCCGCGATGAGACCGATGTTGAGGTACTGACCCAGATCCACGGTGTCGTCACCGTGGAGCACCTGCACCGGTTGCTCGAGGATTGACGGCATCTTGGAGATCAACGTCTCGTCACTCTGTGGTGGCACTACCAGCACTACTTCGTAGTTGTTGTAGGTGGTCACTTTCGAGAGTGAGGCAATCAGATTGGTGGCCAATACCGTGTCGACACCGAAGATTCGTCGACTTCTCAAATCGGTTGCGATCACGATCGACACCAATGGATGGTGAGATATGGAGCGACGAACTCGTGCAAGCGAAGGTCCAGCTTCGGTTACCTCAGCGGAGGTTCCACATCGTTCAAGGTGCCCCCGAACGGCTTTGAGCGCAGCGAGAAACGCGTAAGGTTTCGCCGAGGCGCTCGATGCCGTGGATGTTGGTAATGTCCGCCAGTGGTACAACACGTGCGGAACATGGGCGATATGGCGCGCTTGTTCTACCACCCGCAAGACGAGGTCGTAGTCCTGCGACCCATCAAAACCGCTGCGAAAGCGGCCCACCGAATCAACAAGACTGCGCCGTAGGACTGAGAGATGGCTGGTGTAATTCTGGGCCAACAGGCGCTCTGGTGACCACGTGGGTTTTGCAAAACCATCGAAACGCACACCTTCTGGCGTGAGCTTGTCTTCGTCGGAGTACACATAGTCGGTCTGTGGTTCCTTCTCGATTGCTTCGGCAACGAGAAGTAGCGCATCTTGATGCAGCTCGTCGTCGTTGTCCAAGAGCACCAAGAAGTCACCCTGAGCGATCGAGATCGCGTCGTTGGACGCCGCAACAATGCCGCCGTTGGAAGGTCGATTCATTACCCGAATGCGGGAATCAGCAAGTTGTAGCTCCGACAATCGATCCGATACCCACTCATGTGACGATGCGTCATTTGCCAGGCACCACTCCCAATCGGTCATGGACTGATTCAGGACCGATGCAACACAGGACTCAAACGCATCACGCGGTGGGTTGAACACCGGGGTGATGATGCTGAATGTGGGCACCGTCACCTAGCTGCGGCGTGTGAGCCGCTTGAGCACGCGAACCGGCAACATGAAAAATCGTCCGATTTTCCATGTGGTGGATGAACGCAATGCAATCAACTCCTGACGTTGCGCTTCCAGGACGGATGAACGCAATGCAATCAACTCCTGACGTTGCGCTTCCAGGACGTTGGCACGCTGGTTGGCTTCCGCATGTGCGGACTCAAGCCGTGAAATGTGAGCAAGATGATTTGTGATATGGGTTGATTGGTCGTTCAGACGTTGTTCGTATGTTGCTGCTTGCTTGACGATGCGAAATCGAAGCGCACCAATTTCGGCAGCTTGACCGAGTGCATGATCTCGGGAGTTGAGCACCTGAAGCTCAAATTCTGCACATTCGTGCAGTGCTTGTTGTAGTTGAAGTTGCAACCGAATCGTTGATTCGTCGCGCTGAACCACCTCGCTACTGTGGTCGTTGCTCACCAGCATGACACTACCAAGTTGGTACCGTACATAGTGGTGCAACAAGTAGCAGAGATCATTCGATCGCGCAATCTGCTCTGGAATCTCACGTTGCGCGAACTGCGGGCAAAGTATCGCCGGTCCATCTTGGGATGGGGATGGTCAATGCTGAACCCGTTGTCCCAGATGCTCATCTACAGCGTGGTATTCGGGGCCATCTTCGGCGTACAAGCTCGCACTGGAGATCCATCGGGAATCGAAATCTACAGTTTGTATCTTCTCAGCGGCATTTTGCCGTGGGGCTTCATCAATCTCATCTGTGGCTTGGGGCTGGGTGCGCTGACGAACAATGCATCACTCGTTCGTAAGGTACGTTTCGCACGCGAGACATTGGTGTTCTCCGAAGTGCTCTTCAGTCTCGTGCAGTTCAGCATTGAGATGACGATTCTCTGTGTGGTGCTCTTGGTGTTCGGTAGTCCTCTCTTGCCGTGGATTCCCATGATGCTGGTGCTCATGGTGTTGTTGGCGATGTTTACTTCGGGAATTGCCCTGATTCTCGCCGTAGGCGCAGTGTTCTTTCGGGACCTCAAATACCTATGGACGATTGTCAGCCAGGTGTGGTTTTTCTCCACCCCGGTGATTTACGACCCGGCACGAGTTGAAGAGAAGATCTCAGGTTTCTGGTATTCCGTCTATCACTGGAATCCTTCGACTGCTTTCATCCGTTCGTTTCGCCATGTGACCTTCGATGGGCGCGGCCCCGAATTGAGCGATATCGCAGTGCTCACCGTGGTGTCGTGCGCGTCGCTCGCGATGGGACTAGCGGTGTTTGGTCGCTTTTCACGACGAATTGCCGAGGAGCTCTAGGTCAGGTTCGCTGACGACCAATCGACCAGGTTGATGGAAGGGCTATCACTCCACCATCGTTGAGTTGTCCGCCCACCACATGGATTTTTGCCCAATGTTGACAATGATCGAACTCGGTCGTGCCCGTGGCATCCGTGATGGACATGCTCACGTAGTACGTTCCCTCCGACAATGGCAGAGAAGGAATCTGCAACAACGCAACGGCCGGACCATCGAGCACGCGCAATGTGGCCGTTCCACGTTGGGTGGAAGTTGACCACACGAGTTCACCCGACATCGTTTCCAGTTGAACCCGGAGAACGGGTGATTCGATACGAATGTGGGAGTTCAACTCCATGCGGATTCGAATTTCATCTCCGGAAGTGAGTGTGTCGATTGGTTGCTCGTTTACGTCCAGTGTTGCGACTTGGGTGATTTGTGCGTCGCCAGATCCCCACCGTGTTTTTGAGCTTGCATCCTCACGCGCAAAATTGCCGTACGTATTACCTGTGTATTCCGCAATCACGTCGGACGCCGGCCCGATCATCTTGACGTGACCCTTTTCCAACCACACCACGGTGTCACACAGTTGCTGGACGAGTCCCAACGAGTGGCTCACCACCAAAATGGTGCGACCATCGCGACGAAATTGCTCGATCTTCTCCGTGCTCTTTCGTTGGAATGCTTGATCACCCACGGCCAGAATCTCGTCGATCAAGAGCACCTCTGGTTCAACATGCGTGGCAATCGAGAATCCGAGTCGTACCACCATGCCTGAGGAGAAGTTCTTTACGGGCGTATCGATGAATTGCTCGAGACCTGCGAACTCCACGATGCTGTCGAACTTGCTGTCAATCTCCTTCTTGGACATACCCAAGATCGAGCCGTTGAGGTAAATGTTTTCGGTGCCTGAGAGTTCAGCGTGAAACCCTGCTCCGAGTTCCAACAGTGCTGCGATGTTGCCGTTGATGTCTACAGATCCTCGGTCTGGGGTGTAGATACCCGTCAAGCATTTCAGCAAGGTCGTTTTGCCGGAACCATTGGAGCCGATGACGCCCACCGTGGCGCCCTGTTCCACCGTCAGGTTCACGTCGTGCAACGCCCAGAACTCTTCGTAACGAGCACGACGTCCGCGCAACATTGCAGCCTTGATGTAGCGGTTGCGTTCGTGATACAGACGGAAGTTCTTCCACAACGATTCGACACGAATGGCGGGAGTACTCATGATGTGCTGCTTCCATTGTTGCCAAGATGCTTCAATTTGGCGCGAACATTCGCTGGAATTCTGTCGGAGTTCCAGTTGGAGATGAGACGGTCAGCATGGGCGACATAGTACGCCTGCTCCTGCGTGGGGGAACTGGTGTTGTCATACCACGGCATGTGCCGCGCTTCGTAGGGCGACTGTGCCCGTAGCGATCGACTGTTCTGGTGGCCAAGCCCAGGTCGGTACACCGCAAAAGTGGTATCGATTGGAGCGAAGAAAAAACCAGGCTTGAACTGGTTCGTCCAGAACTGACGTTCCCAAGCGATGAGGTCATCGCGGTGCGCAAAATGTATTGGAAGGTCGTCGATTCGCAGGGAGAAGCCCACCTTGTCGATGTCGTGGTGCACTTGCAGGGTGTCCCAGAAGTAGTCGAGCGCATCGTGAGGGCACGTATCACAAGGAACCACGTCGGGATCGGTGACCACAAATGGTCGGTCGGCTCCCAGTTCTGCAACCAGACCACTCAGCCACGGCGCACGGTGTCCCAGATTGCGTTGGTTGTGCACTACATGGTGGGAGGTGTTGGCGAGAAACTTCACCATCGGCTCGTAGGTGCTGGCGTTGTCGCATAGCCACACCTCACGTTGACCGACGTTGTGTAGCCACTCAAGGAGCGACAACAGATCTGTCAGTCGATCACGCACGATGACAATGACCGGGTACTGGCGCTTCATCGCCAACTCCGCTTATTCATTGAAACTTCAGGCTAGTCCTGCGCATGTATTCACTTGCTTGGTTGTGTGCAAACGAGAATGAGGATGATGTCCGGACAAGTCCGATAGGTTCACAATGCAGATGTCACGCTGGTCGATGCAACAACTGTGGCGCGCGGCAGAGACTGCCTACGCGATTACGGTGCTGTTTTCGCTTACGCAGGGCCCGGTGTATCGACTGTGGTCTGACAGTTCGTCGTCTTTGGTGACCTCTCCACAACCATCGATGCCACATATTTACTTCGCAACGTTCGTTGCACTACAACTGCCGGCAGCGATGATGTTGTTTCAACGGATACCAACGGGATGGTTTCGTGACCGTCGAATACAAGCCCTCCTTGCACTGTTGGCGTGGCTCGGCTGCAGTGTGATGTGGTCAACCTTGGCACGCTTCTCATTGCCTGAATATGGCTCTCTCACTTTCACCACCAGTGTGGGGTTGTATCTTGCAGTGAGTTTTACTCCGAGTGCGCTGTGGCGAATCGTTGCGGTAGCGATGTCGTTGGGTCTTGTTGTCTCACTGATGGCAGTCCTTCGCCAGTGGGAGTTCTCCCGCAGTATCGATGAGGACTATTGGATTGGTATCTATTTCAATCGAAATTCCCTTGCTCCTGTTGCGGCAGTGGCGTTACTCGCCGTGGTTGGAGTCACTCTCACCAATACGTCATGGAAGAACGCCAAAGGTGCTGTGGTCTTGATGGCGACGACAGTCTTGGCTGTGCTGGCAGGTGTGACGTTGTGGCGGGCGGAATCGCGAACATCTCCACTTGCTCTTGGGGTTGCCATCGGTGCACTCGGCGGGTGGGTGGTGCTGCGATTCCTCTTGGTTCGGTTCGCTTCGAAGACATCGCGGTATGCAGCTGCGATCACCATCGTGTTGACATCAATCGTGATGTTCATGGTTCTTCGCTGGATTGGTGGATCGGCAACCGTGTCAGGGGAAACCGCAACCTTCAACTCGCGCGGCGCATTGTGGTCGTTGAGTTGGACCGGTTTTCTCGAAAAGCCATTTCATGGTTGGGGGTGGATGTCAGCGTGGCACACCCCACAATTCTTCAAGCAAGGTACGTGGTGGGCAGTATTCGATACCACATGGTCACATAACGGATATCACGACCTGTTGTTGGGTGGCGGTGTACTCGCTGCCGCGTTCTTTACGGTCGTTTTGTGGTTTGGGTTGAGAGCAATCGGTACTCATGCATCTCTCAACGAAGGAATTCCGAGTTTCCTGATTGTTGCGTTCGTTCTTGCTGCAGCAACACAGGAGTCGTTCTTTATCGGCACCCATTTTCTTTGGGCGCTCCTGATTGCGGGGCTCTTTTTGTCGAGTCCTTCACGACGCGCAATCGACGGCGATTTAGTCCAGTAGCAACACGCCTGCCAACGAACGCCCGGATCGCTCGAGCGCCGTAAGCACTTCGACGAGGTCCTTTCGCAGATCCTTGTTTCGCTGCACCACGATGACGTCTACCTCGGTGGTTGATGGCTGGGTGAGCGCGGCAACGCTCAGTTCCGCAAATGGTGATGCGACAACGTGCGTGGCACCAGTAGTGGACGCCAACTGTTGGAGTGATGTCTCGTCGGACGCCGCATGACGGAGGGGTACGTAGCGGATGATGGACGCCTTCGAGCGACCCAGAACAGCATGGATGCCGACTGCGGCACGACGCTCATTCAGCGGGTTGTCTTTCTGGGACATTCTCCCGAGGACTCGGTCGGCACCCGCAATTCGCGTGAGTTGGCGTAGTGAACGAACACGGCTGTCGGTATACGTGAGTTGCAGGAGAATGAGCACAGCAACCAAGACACCCGCAGCAACACCAAAGGTGTAGGTGGGTCGTCGGACACTCGTGAGTGTTGCCCCGATTGCTTCTTCGTACTCCGACACTTTGAGCATTGGCGTATCGAGCCGTTGCTCGAGCACTTTGATGGCTGCAATCTTTGTTTCAGTGCCGTCGTCGGGGGAGGTGCTGTTCACTTGACTCAACACGGCGCGAAGATCAGCCAAGCCAGCTGCTAGCGCATCACGACGAATCTCCGTGGTCTTGGCAACATAGGCAGCAATGGCGGCTTGGCAATCGGCCTTCACGGGTTGATTACAGGAGAAGTTGTACGTGGGGACGCCCGCACTGGTGAACACGAACGAACTCTGGCCATCGCTCTCCAAGGTGTCAACGAGGGTGAAGCTCGGACGGCTCCGCGTCACGGTCACCGCAACGTCACTCCCAAGTTGTTCGGCAATTTCTGCTTTGACGGCTGCGCTCTGAAGCAACAGCAACTGGTTGTTTGCGTCCGGGAACGAACGAACCGAGACCGGGTCGATACCCACGCTGGCAAGGACGGCAGTTGGATCACGGGCTTCGTACGTTTCGCTGATGTAGTACGAGCCAGGTTCGGTCTGTAGGTCGGACTCCTGGGCCCACAGGAAACCAACGGCAACGGCCACGACGGCTGGAATCACCCACCAGCGCAACTTGAGGGTTTCCCAAAATGCGACAAGGTCAACACCGGCCAGCAGGCTGAAGTCGGAGTCTTGCTGCTGATCTACCACGTGTGCACCTCCTGACAGGCTACCGAAGTGTTGCGTCATCGTCCGTAAAGATGGAGAGTGTGGTGAGCGTGTTCCCCTCTACACCATGGACAGACCCCGCGGTGGTGGAGATGCATCGCCTGCCGATGCGTCCACCTCTGGTGACGAGTGAGTCGGTGGAAGCGATGCGATCGAACCGCTCATCGCGACGCAAGTCGCTGGATGGCGCGTGGCGGTTGCAGTTGTTTGATGCACCCACACACGTGCGTGAGAGCGATTTCCGGGGTCGCACATCAGCACTCGGAAAACGATGGCACCGTGTGAACGTTCCGGGTAACTGGACCATGCAGGGTGTTGGTGACCTGCCGCACTACACGAACACCGACATGCCATTCAATGGGCCACCACCGAATCTTCCCAAACACAATCCCACTGGCTTGTATCGCCGGTCGTTCACGGTGCCTGCCGCGTGGGTCTCTCAACAACTGGTGTTGCACATCGGCGCTGCCGACAGCGTGCACATGGTGTATGTAAACCGCACGTTCGTTGGTTACGGATCGGACAATCGACTCGCCAGCGAGTACGACATCACCAAGGCGGCCCGTGCCGGCGACAACGAACTCGCCATCGTGGTGGTGCGCTACAGCGCACAGAGTTATGTGGAGGACCAAGACCAATGGTGGATGGCGGGATTGCATCGTTCGATATTCATCGAAGCTCGCGCACCACTACACATCCGATCGGTGTCATGCACCACCGATTACGACGCAGAAACACGGAGTGGTTCCGCCGTTGTAGACGCAGAGGTTGCGTTTCTCGACGAACCATCACCGGGATTTGCAATACAGATGTGGTGCGAAGAGTTGTCGGGCAAGCGTGTGTGCGAACCGGTGATGTGTGATGTGCCCCACAATTACGCCGAGAAGTACGTGTTCGCCGGTCACCATGTAACTGCAAAGCTCACCATTCCCGATGCTCGTGCGTGGTCGGCGGAAGACCCGCAGCGCTATCGCGTGGTAGTGAAGCTGCTCGGACCACAGCGCCAGTACACCTCGGTGGTGACCGGTTTTCGACGCATCCGAGTGGAAGGCGGCGAGGTACGGGTGAACAATCGGCGAATCACCATTCGCGGTGTGAATCGCCATGATCACCATCCCGTTCGTGGCAAAGCGGTCACTCGCGAGGACATGCGCGCCGATGTCGTTGCGATGAAACAACACAACTGCAATGCCGTGCGCACGAGTCATTACCCCAACGATCCAGAGTTCTTGGACTTGTGTGATGAATACGGTCTGTATGTCGTTGATGAGGCGAACATTGAGTCGCACGCCTACAACACCTCATTGTGTAACGATGACCGCTTCTTGGGCACGTGGTTGGCACGCGGTGCACGCATGGTGGTGCGCGATCGCCATCATCCAAGCGTCATCTTCTGGTCGCTGGGCAACGAGTCCGGTTTCGGTACCAATCACGATGCGCTTGCAGCATTGATTCGATCACTCGATCCGTCGCGACCACTGCACTATGAGGGTGCAATCTTTCATGGACGCAATGGCGAGATGCGCCCATGGCTGGACGGTGGCCGCAATGCCACCGATGTGGTGTGTCCGATGTACCCACCGATTGCTGCAATCCTCGCGTACGCGCGCAGCGGTGCCGATCGGCCTCTGGTGATGTGCGAATACAGCCATGCCATGGGGAACTCCAACGGGTCACTCGCCGACTACTGGAATGCAATCGAGAGCGAGCCGCTCCTTGCTGGCGGGTTCATCTGGGAGTGGAAGGACCATGGTTTGCGACAGGAACTTGACCGCCGCAGCAACCCCAATCGGGCATCGTGGCGCTACGCCTACGGAGGACAGTTCGGTGACTCACCCAACGATGGCAACTTTGTTGCCGATGGGCTGACGGCACCTGATCTTGTGCCGCATCCGGCAATGCGAGAGATGGCATGGGTGTATCGACCAGTGGCCGTAGTCGGGAGCGGGGCCAATCAGTTTGTGGTGCACAATCGGCAGTCGCACGTCGATCTTCGCTCCCTTCGTGGCACCGTCAACGTCCTGGTGGCGGGAATCACGATGCACGAGGAGCCACTCGTTCTTAATGTTCCCGCGTTGCAGCATGTCACTTGCGACTTGTCGCCTGCTGTAGTTGCAGCAATTGACGCCGCGGCTCCGGGTGACACCGTGACGGTGCAGTTCCGTTGGGTGTTGCGTGACGACACACCATTTGCAACACAAGGCCATTTGGTGGCATGGGACGACATCGTGCTGAGAGCACCACAATCAAAAGACATCCCCGTTGCTCCCGAAGTGACGCATCATGTGGCCCCGGCAGACAGCGAGTTTTCGTCGCCGGTGCGCTTGGCTCTCATGCGTGCCACCATCGACAACGACGGCTACAAGGTGATGCCTGGATTCGGCGAAACACATCGCATTGGTGGTCGAGCGCTTGCTCGCTGGACTCGACAGGGCATCCTTGCCGACACCATTCCCACGGGAGTGCAACATGTGCAACGTCGGGACGTTCGAGCGGATTCGAGCGTGGTGTATCACCATCGCGTCACCGTGCCAGAGCCACTCAGTGGGCTACCGCGAGTCGGTGTTCGATTTGCATTACCCCAGTCATTCACGCACGTTCGCTGGTTCGGTCGCGGCCCTCACGAGAACTATCCCGATCGCAACGCTGGTGCGCTTCGTGATGTATGGGCGCGCGAACCCGACGAATTGCCATATCTCGTACCACAAGAGTTCGGGCTTCGTACCGACTGTGAGTGGATTGAATTTGTCACTCGTCATCACACGCTTCGTATCGACGTGTTATCACCAGCCACCATGCACTTCAGCGCCGTGCATCACTCACCGTTACAACTGTTTACAGCCATGGATACAACGCAACTTGAGCGGAGCAACGATCTCATCGTTCACTTGGATGTCGCGCACCGTGGGCTAGGCACTGCCAGTTGTGGTCCCGATGTCGACCCAAGGTACGAAGTTGCCGCAGGCGTGTACGAGTTCAGTTATTGCGTACGGCGGATGTGAAGCTTGCGGTCCTCCGCAGTGACACAACCTCCATCGCTGGTGCGAAATCGCCAGCCATGCAAGGTGCACACCACTTCGTCGCCTTCGATACAACCAAACACCGAGAGGTCCGCCTTGCGGTGCGGGCAGTAGCGCTCCAGTGTGAAGTTACCGAGTTGAATCTCTTCACTGGGTAGCTGTTGATCCCCCAAGCGTCGTCGGGCCTCGGCTTCAGCACGGTCGATTCGCTCCACCGACAAACTCTTGAAGAAGTTGTACAGGTACTCGTTGAATGCCCCCGCACGCCAGGCACGAAATCTGCACGACAAGAACAATGAGTTCGACCAGTCCACGGCAAACTCAGTGATGACCTTTTCCAGCAGCTCTGGAGCAATGTCAAAACTGAACTGAAACGCTTCATCGGCATACGTTCGAACCGTTCCCGTGGGAAAGTCGACAACGATGGCCTCGTCGCCTGCTCGAATCAGACATACACCGCCGACTCCGGCCCGCAATCGCGGTGTGCGCAACAACAGTGGTTCCCACCACGCAGCCAGCCGTGGTTGAAACGGTGCGGTCTTGTCTGGCCAAGCCGCCCTCTGCGAGTTGAGCCAATCCTGCCAATCGGCCTGGTAGGTGTGCAGATAGTTGCGCTTGTCGGAGAATGGCGCTTCAACGTCCCCGGCGGGGTGTGTTACGTTCACCACGCCGTTGACCACGCCAATCGTGGTGCCGGGAATGTTTCTTTCGGCGCGTATCCCGCGCTGGGACAACCGATTGATGAATTCGGTCTGGTCGGGGAAGATCGATACTTCATCGCCGTCAATCATGTTGAACGAGAAGAGGTCGCCATCCAAGAAGCACGGCGGACCTGCTGACGGCACCACGGTGGTGGCGCCGATCGCCTTCACGTAGTGCTCGGCCCTGGCGAATTGACTTTCCACCTTTGCGCGTGACTGCTCTCGTTGTTGTTCGACGGGCATGTCGTACACCATTGGATACCAAATGGCACCGCTGAATTGCAGCCAGTGTTGATCCACACGACCATGGCCGGCAAGCGCCTGTGGGTCGTGTGTGCGACAGTCGTTCTGGTTCACCAAAACTGATTCGCCGTTCTTCACCACGAGGGCCGAGTCCCCGCCGGGGCCATCACTAATCGACGACTCCACGTGGATGGCGACTACCAAATCATCATCAAGCGAAAGCTCTTCGCCGTCACGCGTGGTCACAAAATCGCTGAACCCCAACCGAGTGAGTCGGCGACGTAGCTCATCGGTGGGGAAGTCGGGGAGCAACACACGAGCGGACTTGCTCATTCGCTCGCGCAGGAACGTTTCGTCGAAGTGGTCACCGTGGAGGTGCGAGATGTAGAGATAGTCGGGTGAACACACCGCTGCCATGAGGTCGGCATCGAGTTGATCGTTGCGCGGAAAGGGAAACCACGAACCCAAGAACGCAGGCACAAACCACGGGTCGCACACGATGGTTGCCTGACGGCAACGAATCAGAATTCCGGCATGACCAAGCGAGGTCGCCTGCATCGGAAAGTTACGCGACTGGTGGGTCGGTGAACTGCTGGCCACCACGGGAAACGTGTTCGGTCCACGCCGAACCGTTCCAATAGCGCATTTCGAATCGTCCGGACGGGTCTTTGTACCACGCGGCAGGAACGGCTGGCGTTGCCGAAGTGGCGGTTACTGCACCACTTGCCACGCCATAACCAGAATCGTTTGCAGAAGCAGTGGTGGTTGCAGTACCAGCACCAACTACCACGCCGGCAGTAGCACGTTGCGCAACGGGACGGCGCAGAAATGCGCAGAAGCGACCATCGGCCGTCGTGGTGATGGAGACCACCTCCCATCCCTCTGCTGACTTGCGCGTGAGTTCAGCCGCCAGACCTTCGGGGCTGGCGTTGAAGGGATTGAATGCCGCGTATTCAAACATGGTTGGCAGGCTAACGGCTGCTCCTAGCCTTGTCGGGGTGACGAAAGCACGTCGCGTCGGCTTTTTTGGTCCAGCCGGCACGTTCACCGAACAGGCCCTCCTCACCCAGCCCGACCTGGCGACCATGGAACGTATTGCACTTCGTACAGTGCCCGATGTGCTCGATGCAGTGGATTCGGGAGAGGTGGATGTCGGCTTTGTCCCGATTGAAAATTCCATCGAAGGCACGGTGAACTTCACACAAGATGCGTTGGTGTTCGATCACGATGTGCTCATCCAACGCGAAGTGGTATTGGACATCGAGCATTGTTTGCTCGTGCGTCCGGGTACTGCACTGAACGTTGTCAAGGTGGTGCTCTCCATCCCCGTTGCGACGGCACAGTGTCATGCCTTTCTCCGCCGCGTACTGCCGGATGTCGATGTACATGCCGCCAACTCCACGGCCGAGGCTGCTCGCATGGCAGCAGAAGAAGGGGCGCACGGTGTTGCCGCGATTGCTCCGGCAAATGCTGCAGCGCTTTATGGTCTCGAAGTGCTCCAGCGCAACATTGCCGACCATGATGGCAACCAAACACGCTTCGTGTTGGTGGGCAAAGATCGAATTCCTTCTCGCACCGGCAACGACAAAACTGGAGTCGTAGTGTTTCAACGCGCAGACGAGCCGGGCAGCTTGATCGGCATTCTGCAGGAGTTTGCTGCGCGTCGAATCAACATCACTCAATTGCTGAGTCGGCCGACCAAACGTGGTGGGCTGGGCGACTATTGCTTCGTCATCTACGCCGACGGACACGTGTCGGACGAACTCATGGCAGATGCTCTGCGCGACCTGCGCACCAAGCAGGGCGATGTGAAGTTTCTTGGTTCATATCCTGCTGCCGGCAAACACACGCAGTCGGCGCGCGAACATGCTGATCAACGCTGGCGTGACGCCGATGATTGGCTGAGCGCAATACGTTCTCGGATCGACGATTAACTGCGATACGCCGACTGCGCGCAGGTAGCGTGACACACGGAACGATGGCAGAGCGGACGAATGCACCTGTCTTGAAAACAGGAGTGGGTTTACGCCTACCGGGGGTTCGAATCCCTCTCGTTCCGCCAAGAGTGTGAGTCGGTACACTCACAGAACGGTTATCTCACGAAATTTCTAGTTCCTGGAGAGGTGCCAGAGTGGCCGAATGGGGCGCCCTGCTAAGGCGTTGTCCGGGTCAACCGGACCGAGGGTTCAAATCCCTCCCTCTCCGCCACGTGAATCGTTCTTGGCGTCCCTCCGTGCGCGCGTGCGTATCGTCGATACTTCTTGCGATTGCCGTGGCGGCGCCTGCGATGTCACTTACCTCTTCGCCGGTGTTTGCCGCCTCATGTACGAGGTATCACACCGCCAAACCCAATGACTCCTGGTCGCGAATTGCCGCGAGATTCAATGTGGGTCTCGGTGCACTTCTGAAGATGAACTCCGCAACCGCCGACTCGGCAATCTTCATCGGTGACAGCCTGTGCGTATCGACACAACCCGTGCTGACACCACCAACGCAGACCTACTCACGTCGCCAAGTCGTCGCGATTATTCGCGAAGTATGGCCCGACGAACTGGAAGAGACGGCCCTCTTCGTCGCACGTCGCGAAAGCAATCTGGTGCCATCAGTTGTCGGCGGCAAGAACAACTGTTGTCTAGGACTCTTTCAGATGTACTGGTCAGTGCATCAGTCGTGGCTTACAAAATCGGGCGTTACCGAACCATCACAGTTGCTCGACCCGCGAGTGAATACGCAAGCAGCACTCGCGCTGTACCGACGTAACGGCAATTCGTGGCGACCATGGTGGACGAGTTCGTGGCGACCATAAGCGATAGCATCTAAGGTCGCTAGCGCTCGTAGCTTAATGGATAGAG